>Ga0187783_10002047_pt1 | contig 14995 bp, 11 predicted proteins | sample 1015_SJ02_MP02_2_FD_132471 | JGI IMG/M metagenome (GOLD analysis project Ga0187783, IMG submission 132471) | Tropical peat soil microbial communities from peatlands in Department of Meta, Colombia - 1015_SJ02_MP02_20_MG | ecosystem: Environmental > Terrestrial > Soil > Wetlands > Peat | place... | reverse complement strand
TGCGGCCGGGCCGGCTCCCGACCTGGGTGCGGTGATCAAGGAGTCGGTGACGGCGCATCTCGTGTCCGACGTTCCGGTGTCGAGCTTCCTGTCCGGAGGCTTGGACTCGAGCATCGTCACCGTGCTGGCGCACCAGGCGGGCCAGGGGATTGACGCCTACACGATCACCTTCAGGCCGCAAGATCAGGGTTTGGAAGCCATGCCTGACGATGCCGTCTATGCGAGGAAGGTCGCGTCGCAGTTCGGAATCGACCTACACGAGATCGAGATCGCCCCAGACATCGTCAGCATGCTCCCGCGCGTAGTCGATGCGCTTGACGAGCCGATAGGCGATCCCGCCGCGATCAACACGCTGCTCATGTGCCAGGCCGCGCGCGAGCGTGGCGTCAAGGTGATTCTGTCCGGGATGGGCGCCGACGAACTGTTCGGCGGCTACCGCAAGCATCTCGCCTGCGTCATGGCGGGCAAGTACGCCAGGCTGCCAGCGGGCCCGCGCGCGGGCGTGCGGTTCGCGGCGGAGCGAATCCCGGTGAGCGTGAAGGGGCGAGGGCTGCGTTACCCTCGATGGGCCAAGCGCTTCCTGACCTTTGCCGAGCTGCCCGAGGAGCCACGGTTCCGCCGCAGCTACACGTTGTACGACCCGGACGAGCTCGCCGCTGTCGTCAGCCCGGACCTGACTGGCTACGTGGATCGGGTCATCAAGGAGCACAGCGATGTCTACAACGACAATGCGCTGTCCGACGAGGTGAACCGGATGTGCCTGGCCGATGCGCGCCTGTTCCTGCCGGGGCTCAACCTTGCCTACACGGACCGGGCCAGCATGGCGGCTTCAGTCGAGGTGCGTGTTCCCTTCGTCGACCCGTTCGTCGCGCAGGCGGCGTTCGCTCTCGAGGGAGGCCAGAAGATCAGGCATAGGCAGGGCAAGGTCGCGCTCAAGGAGGCGGCCGAGAGCTGGCTGCCGCGCGAGATCGTGTACCGGCCGAAGGCCTCGTTCGGTGCACCCCTGCGGGCGTGGGTGCGCAACGACCTGCAAGAGGTTATCCGTGACGTGCTGGTCGCCGGAGAACTGGTCCGGTCAGGGCTGATCCGCGCCGACGCGGTTCGCCGCCTTATCAAGGACGAGCAGACGGGCCGCGAGGACCGCGCCAAGCAGGTATGGCAGCTGCTGACGCTAGAGCTGTGGTATCGCAATGTGCGATCCGCGGGCGTGGCGGCGTGAGGGATGACCGACATGGACCACAAGAACGCCATAAGTCCGCATGGCTCTTGCTCTCTGCTTTGCTCTCGCGGCGATCTACTCCGTTGCGCACGACGGTGTGCCCATCGATACTTTAGGGGACAAAGTTGTCTGTGCAGGCCAGTGAATGACGTCCCCGGATCGAGAAGGCATCAGCTACTAAAGGAAGGACCATGGCGGCGACCGCTCACGGGTTGCCGCGGCTCGGCCCTAGGCGGGAGGGATGCCTTTGGCAGGCACATCCGATCCGCCGCGTAGCGAGGTTTCCAACCCCGGAAATGCCGGAAGCGATTCGCCGTCGCTTTCTTCAAGCGTGCGGAAGGGAGTTCTCTGGCTCGTCGCGAGCAACCTATCGCTGAAGCTGGCTAATTTGTTGCTCGTAGCCATTGTCGCGCACATTCTTTCTCCGCACGACTTCGGTGTTTTCGCTGTGGCGATGACTGTCTACATTATCGTGTGGAGCCTCGGCGAGCTCGGTGTTTCTTCTTGCTTGATACGGGCCGATCTTGATATTGACAGCCTGGCGCCGACTGTCGCTACCATCGTGGTCTCGTCATGTGCAGTACTCGCAGGAGCAATGGTAGCCTTTGCCCGCCCGATCGCGATCGCGCTCGGATCGGAGGCTGCCGTCGGCCCGATCAGGGTCATGGCGATCGCCGTGGTACTCCTGGGTATATTCGCGGTACCAAGCGCCCAGTTGATTAGGGACTTCAAGCAGGACAAGATCTTCCTGGCCAATGCCATTAGCTTCGTTCCCTCCACCGCGGTGCTCATCATCCTCGCAAAGTCCGGGAGTGGCGCCCTCGCCTTCGCGTGGTCCACGGTGGTCGGCCAGTTCGTCTTGGGCTGCGCTCTTATCGTCATGGCGCCGCGGCACTACTGGCCCGGCCTGCAGCGCAGCGCCCTATCCGTGGTCTGCAGCTTCGGAATACCGCTAGCGGTCGGCAACTTCGTGGGCAATATTCTATATAACGTCGATTATGCAGTCGTCGGTCACTTCCTTGGCGCCGCCGCGCTCGGTCTGTATATGCTGGCTTACACTGTGGCATCCTGGCCGTATGGCCTGCTGGGCTCAGTAATCAACCTCGTTGGGATGCCCGCGTTCTCCCGGGTTAAACACGATCCGGACCTCCTGAAGAATGCGATGGCTACCGGGCTGCGCGGAGTGACACTGATAGCATGGCCGATGTGCGCCATGATGATAGCGCTCGCCCGCCCGCTCATTCTGACGCTGTACGGCGCAAAATGGGCAGCCTCGGCTAATGTGCTCGTTGTTCTCGCGGTCTACGCTGCGGTGTCCATGGTATGCCTCCTATTCACAAATGTACTCGTCGCCTTCGGTCGGACTAAGATCCTTCTCCTCCTTCAGCTGATCTGGCTCGGCAGCCTAATTCCCGCTATGGCGGTGGGTGTGCACATGGATGGCATCGTAGGCGCGGCATACGCTCACGTAGCGGTAATTGTTCCTATCGTCTTTCCGAGTTACCTGCTGGTCCTGAAACGCGTAACAGGTGTCAGCTTGGCAGCATTGGCGAAGGCCGCCTTGCCTGCACTCCTGGCCTCGTCAGTGGCGGCTCTCGCCGCTTATCGTGTCGCGTCCGAACTCCACCGCCCGCTAGTGCAGCTGGCAGCCGGGCTCGCGACCGGCGGCATAATCTACCTCGTCTGCGCCGGACAGCAAGCTGCGGCCATATTCGGGCGGGGGCAGGCCGCCGAGCGTGTTCCGGATTTCTACCGCGCCGCGGCTCGGCTGGTGGGCCTGCCGGTCGGCGGCCGGGCCAAGCCCTCCGCGAACTACCTTTGGCAGAATGCCACCGAAGCGCTCGAAGACACCGGTTTTTCTCACGGCAGCGTCCTGGCAGACCGGGGTTGGCAGATCGGCGCCAACCGCTACGAGGCCCTGACGTCCCCAGCCAACCTAAGCTGGGCCTACCGCCGGGAACCCTGGCTGGCCCAAGCCGTAGCGGTACACGAACGCACTCTCGCCGACCGGGCACGCCTGCTCGGTCCTGATCATCCTCATACGGTGGCGGCCCGCGCCAACCTCGCCTACACCTACCGCCAGGCAGGCTGGCTGGCGGAAACGATCCCCCTCTACGAGCGAACGCTTGCCCACTGGCGGCGGTTGCTCGGCCCTGATCACCCCAGGACCCTCCGCTCCAGCAACCAACTCGCAAGCGCTTACCGCGACGCGGGACGCATGGCGGAAGCGATCCCGCTGTACGAGCGAACCCTCGCCGAGCGGCGGCGGCTGCTTGGCCCCGATCACCCCAGTACCCTGCGCTCCAGCGACCACCTCGCCAGCGCCTACGGCGAGGCCGGGCGCCTAGCGGAAGCGATCACGCTATACGAACAGACCCTCGCCGGCTGGCGGCGGCTGCTTGGCCCCGATCACCCCAGTACCCTGCGCTCCGGCAACAACCTCGCCGGCGCCTACGGCGAGGCGGGGCGCCTGGCGGAAGCGATCCCGCTCTACGAGCAAACCCTTGCCCGCTGTGCCAGGGTGCTGGGCAGCGATCACACTCTTACCCGCACGGTGCGCCGCAACCTCAGCGTCGCGCAACAGCGAGCAGCTGGTGCGCTGACCACGAACGTTCAACTGGTCTACTGACACGGCGCGGCGCCTGCTCGCAGCACCTGCCAGCCCAGAATCCGGCGGGCGAACAAATCCACTACGAACACGGTGATCGTCCGGAACAAACGCCCGCGTCCCGGGGCGCAGCTGTACGCGCAGAACCACGTCTAGTGCGAGATCGTGGCGCTGGCCTGCGACCTGATCGCGCGGATACAGATGCACGCCCTAACGGCCACGCCCGCCGCTGGGAGTCCGAGCGTCTCCGGTTGCGCCTCTATTTTCGACCTTGTGCGCGCCGCTCTCCTCGACGATCACCGAGGTTCCCAATCTTCAACTAGAAGCAGTCCTCCCCTGCAATTCACGACCAGACGGTCATCGAAGACCTCGACGACCTCACCGTATGATGCGTTCTCGTAGGTAATCCTCGTGTCGAAAACCGTTGCCTTCCAGATCGTCGTCATCGCTCCGTTCAGAACTGCGAACGCCCCTGGATACGGCCGAGTCAGCGCGCGCACCCAGTTATGAATCTGCCAGACATCGAGTTCTTCCCAGTCAATTAGGCCGTCGTCGGGCGAGCGCTTTGGATAATACGATGGCGTGCCGTGTTGTGGTATCGCCTTCAGCGTGCCATCAAGCAGATGCGAGATACTCCGTTCCAGCATCCGAGCTGTAAGGATGGCGTTTTTTTGGTAGAGCGTCTCAATCGAATCGAATGGCGTTATATCGAAGATATCATAGTCGAATACGTCGCCATCGTCGACGCCAGGCTTAATAAGGAACAGATGAAGTATGAAGCGTTGCCTGCCCTCGATGATCGACCAGTTAAGAGGAGATCTGCCCCGGCCTTTCGGAAGAAAATCACTGCTTCCATGAACCCCGATTGCACCAGTCCGCAACGCCCGGAGCACCTCCTCGGGAAATAGTCGTTGCCACCCGCCCTGGACAAGCAGGTCGAACTGTTCACGCTCGAAGAATTCGTGATCCTTTGGCGTGCGGAGAGAATAAGAAACAGGCCGGTAAACCGGAATGTTGTGCCGGGCCGCTATCTCCCCGAGATCCTCGTACCCCGAAATATGTTCGGCTTCTGCCGTCTTCGGAGTCGGGCAGACGACGTACGCAAACTGCCACCGAGCGGCGGACAAGCGCTCGAACAGCCACCGACCATAGACGTGACATCCTGCGAATACGATCCGCCGACTAGGCGGTTCTCCTCCGGGCAGTAGAACTGAATCTTGGAAAGTCATTGCAGGTCTCCAAGCAGTAGCTCAATGAAAGTTAGCGCACATTGATCCGGCCTTGCTCCGCGAGGAGAGTATCGTAACGAAGCTGCACCGCCGCGGCCCGCCCCTCCACGCACCGCCGCATTCGCGCATGCGGGGGCATCGGCTCAGGCGTCCACCATTCGGGATGGGTCAGCACATGGACGTTGGCGTCGCTATTCTCAGCAAGCACATCGGGCAGGTTACGGAAACGCCAGTAACCATCCGAGTCCGACACGTACACGAACCCAGCCTCTCCCAGGTACGCGTAGGCGTTCTCCATTCCCGCATATGCCTTCCGGCGAAAGCGAAGTAGGTTTCCCACCTCAGGATCGTGAAATGAGACCGCACTCACCGCGGTCTCGGCTACCCCCTCGAGAATAACACGCTCGAGTTCGAGCTTCTCTTCAAGTAGGTCTTCGTCAGGCAGATCGAGGCGGGGATCCGCCTCGAAATGCAGACCAATTTCGTGTCCGCGCTCGGAAATTTCCTGAATTATCGCCCTGATGGGCCATTCAAAGACATTGTAATATTCGGCACGAAGTCGAATGAAATACGTCGCAATCGTCCCGCGGTCCTCCTCCAGCCGGGCCAAGGCCAACGCCCGGTGCACCGACATGTCTACGTCGTGACGCCAGAGCAGGCACGGAGGTTCGGAAATCGACCCGAACCGCGTGAATGTGAATCGTGCCACAGCGAAGTCGAGGATCTCGGCGTAGCGGCTCTCAGTAAAATCGAACTGCGTACTTGGGTCGGGTGGACGAACCGTCGTGTACTTATACGTAAATGACATAGTAGGATTCCCCGTCCCCTAATGAGTGCTTCAATGTGATCCATCGTTCGTTCGCGTGAAGAGCGAGAACCTGGTGCGGCTCTCGCCGCCGCCGGAACGGCGCAGGCTGGGACTATGCGCGGTGGGATAGTACCGTACGGGCTCGGCCGAAGGCCACGCTAGCCAGCCTCGATGATTCACGCCGGAGCCGTGCGGGGCCTGGCGGGTTCGGCAGGCCGCCAATGGATCAGGTTTTCGCGTTCCGTGGATGGCGAAGTCCCGGCTGACGGGCCGTGTGGCCGGGGTTCCACGGATCCCGGGTGCTCCCTGGTTGATCGCGGAGGCGGCTCGGTGCTGGTCAGGACCTGCGGCAGGACACTGATCCGGTCTCAGGCGGTCAGCCGTCTATAGCCAGCTGGCCTGGATCCGCGGGTCCTGTCGGCGTCGCTACGGGTCAGCCTTCTGCTCATGGCCAGCGCGGTGGACGGGTACTTGCCGATGCCTAGGTCTTTCCCGGTCCGGATGATGTCCGCGACCGGGGCAGGCGTCGTGGCCCGGCCAGCCTTGCGCGGCCGCGGGCCGGTTGGTCGCCCACAGGGCTGTACCGCCAGCCGTCTGCGGCCTCGAACAACGTGAGCTGGGTGGCCGGGCAGAAGACTGCCGCCGCGTGGATCGCCAAGGGGAACTCCGCGACGCCGCAAACCGCTCCCGCCTCACCCGATCCATCCGCTGCGAGCGCATGCCCGGGAGCGGCTGTTCTCGTTCAACATCGTTCGGTTCCGCCGCCGAGTGAAGCATGACTGTCCGAACACGGATGTATCAGCCGCCACCTGCAAGGGATCTAACTACCGGGTGGCCTTTCGTCAGGTGCCTTTGCGTACACGCGCGCAGGCGTCTCTGTGTGCCGGGCTGAGGGCAACGATCGGCGCAGGAGGAGGGTGCGGTACAGGTGTCTGGTAGCACGGCCGCCGCTGGTAGCGGCGGGATCCGGGCGCGGCTGGCTGCGCTGGGCGGAACAGCATGCGGCAGCCGTCCGGTGAAGCTGTCATGCTCCGATTAGCCAGGTCATAGTCGGCGGCCGACCGCCCCGTCGGTTCAGTACGTCCAGCGTCAGGTAGAGAGGATTGACCTAGTGAGATCACAGCAGAGTACCGTCCTGGTTACCGGGGGGTTGGGCTTCATCGGTTCCAACGTGGTCCCGGACTTGCTCGCTCGCGGTTGGCGGGTGCGGATACTCGATAACTACTACCGGTGTGATCGCGTCGTGGCCGCTTCCCTCCGGGCACTGGACGGGGTCGAGGTCATCGAGGGTGACGTTCGCTATGCGAATGTCGTCGAGCATGCCGTGCGGGGGGCCGAGGCGATCGTTCATCTTGCCGCCGTGTGCATCAACAAAAGCATCTCCGATCCGACGGAGAGTTTGGACGTGAACCTCCTCGGAACCCAGAACGTCCTAGACGCCGCCGCCCGCGCCTCGGTCCAGCGAATCGTGTATGCCTCGTCTGCCTCAATCTACGGCAACCCGACATCGCTGCCTATTCGCGAGAACGACAGGCCATCGCCGCTTACGCCATACTGCATCGCGAAGCTAGCCGGCGAGCAACTGCTTGCTTTCTACGCCAAGAGGTCGAACATGTCGTGGCTCGCCCTTCGCTTTTTCAACGTGTACGGCCCCGGGCAGCAAACCGATGCCTATTACACCTCGGTCGTGCTGGCTTTCCTTCGCCGGATCGCGGCTGGCGAGGCACCGGTGATCGACGGCAGTGGTGAGCAGACCATGGATTTCGTCCACGTGCACGATGTCGCGCGATCGGTGGGGCTGGCCTTGGACTCCTCGGCCTCCGGCGAGGCCCTCAACGTCGGCACGGGTCTGCAGACCACGATCGCCGAACTAGCCGACCATCTCATACGGGCCGTCGGCGCCGACGTTAAGCCTGTGTTTCGGCCCCGCGAGGTGCTGGTGACGAAACGAGAGGCATCAATCGAGCGGACCAAAGAACTGCTCGGGTGGGAACCCACGGTCGGGTTGCCGCAGGGGCTCGCCTCTGTCGTCGAGCACTTGAAACTCACGGGTGAGCTCGGCTGAGTCAGGCTCCGTGCGCGTAGTGGATACCACGACTCCAACGCCGGCAACCTGACGTGTAACCGATAATGGCTTGAACACCCGTCACTGGCGGTAGACAACTTTGGACAAAGTCTCGACGACGCGGTCTTGCTCCGCGTCGGTGAGGTCTGCGTACATCGGAAGCGCCAGGTGCCGCCGGAAAAGCCGATCCGACACCGGGCATTCCGTCACGTCAGGCCCATAGACGTCCTGCCGGTGCAGTGCATAGGTCCCTATATTGCAACCGATCCCCTCGGCTCGAAGAGCGACAGCAATAGCGTCGCGGTCGAGAGGTTCTTGTACCGTGACGACATATGTCTGCCATGTGGGTATGCGGTCCTCGGGGACGCTGGGGGTGAGAAGGCCGGGGACTTCCGCGAGCATCTCGTTATAGCGGGCTGCAATCGCCCTGCGTCGCCGGTTAAATCCCTCGAGCTTGCTAAGCTGCACTGACGCGATCGCAGCCAGCACATCGGAAAGCTTATAGTTGTAACCGAGGCTCGAAAACACGGGCACGGGGAGGGTGTCCGCAGATTGCCGGACAAAGGCAGATTCCATTCCGAAGCATGTGTCGTGGCGGACTCGCTGAGCCAGTGCCGCGTCATCAGTGGTCAGTACGCCGCCTTCACCGCACGTGATGTTTTTGCGTGCGTGCAGGGAGAAGACCGCGATGTCGCCGAAACTGCCACACGGCCGGCCCGCGTACACCCCCCCGGCCGCGCACGCGGCGTCTTCAACGAGAAAGAGACCGTGACGGCGGGCAATCTCTTGCAGAGGATCCCAGTCAGCAGGCATACCGAGTGTGTCGACAGCCAAGATGCCGCGCGTCTTCGTCGTGATGGCATCCTCGACAAGGTCTGGGTCTATCGTGCCGGTGTCGGCGCGAACATCGACGAAGACAGGGAAACCGCCGCAATACAGCACTGCATGACCTGTCGCGGGGAAGCTGTAGTCGGCCACCAGGACCTCATCGCCCCGTCCAACCCCGAGAGTTGCGAGCGCAAGGTGGAGGCCGGCCGTACAGTTATTAACCGCGACGGCGTGCGCGCGGCCTGTCAGCCTCTTGAAGCTGTCCTCGAGCGCTGTGCCGCACGGCCCTTGACCTGCCAGCCAGCCGGAACGGAGTACGTTCGCTACCGCTGCAACCTCCGACTCATCTGTCGATGGGCGGGCCAGCGGAATGGGCTGTCGGTTCGATGCTTCGGTGGGCAGGGCCACCTTGGGCGTGGGATCCATGGACGTCATAGTAGACAAGCACCATGGGATGGCAGGAGGCCTCCCCTGACTGTCGGCCAAGTCACTGCCAACATGTCACCAGCTACTCTCGGTCAAAGTCAGCCCACCCCTACGGCGGATCGGGCAGGCGGCCGCGTGGCGGCGTCCGGTTTCAGCGGGTTGCGCTGTCCGCGAACGCGCATCGTTTGTGGCGTCGGCGAGTGAGGCATGCCCGGCCGCGCCCGGATGTATCATCCGCCACCCGCAAGGGATCTAACTACCGGGTGGGCTTTCAGTCAGGCGTCTTCAGGTTCACAGGTGTCTCTGTGCCGGGCTGAGGGCAACGAGCGACGCAGGAGAAGGGGTGGGGGGACGAGTGTGTGATAACACAGCCGCTGCTGGTACTGGCCGGATCTGGCTGCGGCTGGCTACGCAGGACGGGACACCATGCGGCAACCGTCCGGGGAACTGGTCATGATCCCGATCAGCCAGGTCATCGTCGGCCGGGAAGAACGACGCGGTGTGCTTGAGGTCCTCAGGTCAGGGATGCTCGCGCAGGGCGAAAAGGTAGCCTTGCTCGAAGATGCGTTCGCAGCCGCGCATGGCGTCGCGCACGCCGTCGCGGTGAGCAACGGGACGGTGGCGTTGACCGCAGCGCTTCGTGCGCTTGGCATTGGTGCCGGCGACGAGGTGATCACCACCCCATTCAGCTTCAACGCGACGCTCAACGCCATCCTGGAAACTGGGGCTACAGCACGGTTCGCCGACGTCCGCGACGATTTCACTGTCGACCCGGACGCGATGGCCGCGCTGGTGAACAGCCGGACCGCGGCGCTGCTGCCGGTGCACTTGTACGGCCTGCCTGCCGACATGACCGCGATAACTGCGCTCGCGGCCAGGCATGCACTCGCGCTCGTGGAGGACGCCGCGCAGGCGCACGGCGCCTCCTGCGAGGGACGCAGCGTCGGCGCCTTCGGCATCGGCGCGTTCTCGCTCTATGGCACCAAGAACATCACCTGCGGCGAGGGCGGCCTAGTCACCACGGACGACGACGCGATCGCCCGAACGCTCCGACTGTTGCGAAATCAGGGCATGAGGACCCGATACGACTACGAGGTAGCCGGGTACAACTGGCGGCTCACCGATCTGCAGGCCGCGGTGGCGATCCCGCAGGTGCACCGGCTCAAGGAGATCACGGCGGCCCGCAATGCCAACGCGGCTGGCCTCACCGCCGGGCTAGCGGGTACGCCAGGGCTGCTGCTTCCAGCGATTCCAGCCGGCCGCAGCCACGCGTGGCACCAGTACACCGTGCGCCTGTGTCCGGACGCCCCGGCCAGCCGGGAGGAGTTCTGCGCTGCCCTTACCCGCGCCGGGGTTGGCCATGGCATCTACTACCCGAAGCTGATGCACGCCTATACCTGCTACGACGCCAACCCTCGGGTGATCTTGGACGACACTCCGCGCGCCCGCCAGATGACTGCCGAGGTCGTCTCGCTCCCGGTGCATCCCGGCCTGGACGATGCGTCTTTGGCCAAAGTCGTGACCGCGACGAAGGAGGCTACGCGTGGTTAAGCTCGCAATCATCGGGGCGGGAGTCATGGGCAGCCATCACGCCCGGCTGGCCCGCAACACACCGGGTGCCGAAGTGACCGTCGTGGTCGATCTCGACGAGAATAAGGGGCGCCAACTCGCCAGCCGTGTCGGTGCTGCCTACACGTCATCTGCGAATGAGGTCCTTGGCAAGGCGGACGCGGCGATCGTCGCCGTGCCTCCAGAGTCGCATGCCGAGATCGGCACCATGCTGCTGGAAAACGGACTCGACGTGCTCATCGAGAAGCCCATCGCCGCGACCGTCGAGGAGGCCAAGGACCTGATCGCAGCGGCAGCAGAGTATGACCGCATCCTGATGGTCGGTCATGTGGAACGGTTCAACCCCGCCGTCATCGAGCTGGCCAGGCAGGTGGCAGGGCTGATCCACATCGATGTCAGGCGGGTGGGGCCTTTCGCGCCGCGTATCCTCACCGGTGTGGCACTCGACCTGATGATCCACGATGTCGATCTGGTTTGCTGGCTGGCAGGGAGCCAGCCCGCGGAGATCGCCGCGCTGGTGCGCCGGGTGAGATCAGACACAGAAGACATCGCGACCTGCATTCTCACATTCCCGACCGGGGTGTCAGCGGTACTGACCGCGAGCCGGGTGAGCCAGTCAAAGCAGCGGCAGATCGAGTTGACCCAGCGGGACAACGTTGTGGTCGCCGACCTGGTTCGCCAGCAGGTGACCGTACACCGAGTGGAGCATGCGGAATACGTGGACGAGCGTGGCCGCAGTTACCGGCAAAGCGGTATAATCGAAATTCCCTACCTAGAAAACCAGGGCGAGCCCCTCTCTCTGGAGCAGCGGCATTTCGTCGAGTGCGTACAAGAGCGGACACCGCCCGCCGTAAGCGGCCAGGACGGTCTTACCGCACTCGATACCGCGATACGCATCCGCGACCAGGCAATCTGCATAGACTGAAAGCATGGACGGGATCGAACAGTGAATAGATCACCCCACTGCGGAATCTGTTCAATGTTCCGCAACGCGCGGCCGCAGCGTGCTTGGACCGGGTGTCCCCGCGTCCTAAGGCCCATGACGAGGGAGGCAACCAGATGCGCTGCGTTATCTTTGCGTATGACTTCCCGCACTGGAAGAGTTGGCTGGGAATACAGGAGATAGCTCTTTCAGGCTTTTCTGATCTCCTCGTTCTGGCGGCACCGCGGGTTTCGCTGACTAGCCCACCCTCAAGTATTGTTACGAGAACTCGGAAAGTCCCTTCCGGACATCCATCTGACGTGTGCCGTATTCTCGGCATCGACTATGTTGCAATGCCACACGCCGGCCCTGATTGTGAAGAGCTGCTTACAAGCTACCATGCGGATGTTGGTATTATTCTGGGCGCTCGGATCCTACCGGAAGGTACGCTACGCGCCTCCGGCTGTGGGATCATCAATATACACCCCGGCATCCTTCCTGAGAACCGAGGCCTTGATAATGTCGCATGGGCAGTGGAGAAGGGCTGGCCTCAAGGTGTGGCCGCACATGTCATTACTATCGGCCGAATCGATGCCGGACCCTTGCTCGGCATGTACGTTCTTCGTCAGCTGGACGCGGATGAATGTCTCGTTGAAATCTCGGCGCGGCTGGATTCGCTCCAATTGTGCCTGCTATTCCAGGTGACCCATTCTTTGGTCCTAGCGGATCATTTGCCAAGCGGAGTCGCGTCGCCTGATCCTGGCCCATACCATTCCTACTTCTCAGGCTCCGAAACTTATCTGGCTGCCCGGTTGGAGGACTACCGTCAGCGATATTCGGCGATTGTAAATGACTGGGCGCTGGACGAGGCTGACCTAATTCGGAGTCTTGGCCTCAAGTTTGGCTGGGCGGAAGCGCTGGATACACCGATTCATTCCGTAGCTCACCACAAGTCAGGAAGGGGAGACCACTCCTATGGAGCGGGCCCGGATGGTGCTGCGCGCCGCGACTGCTGATTTCGCGCCCGAGTTCGGCCCGTGGCGCCTGAATAACCCGGTCGCGAGGTGCCTCACCGAGGCGTCACAGGTCGCGGACCCGCTGGCCTGGAAGCCCGAGGGGGTGGGCCTGGGGTCGGCCTGGAGCGGTCCACATCCCGGCTGGGTCCGTTCTGCAGCCCCATGCCCTCGGTGGCAAACCACATGATGATGCCAGGCGAATGACCGCGCAGCCGAGGAAACCGCTGGTCGCGGCGAGGGATAACCGACCGGGCCTTGACCCGCGGCGGCTCATGAGGTTGATGGGCGAGGCTATCGAGCGGTGCCACCTCGATCTCTCTGGTCGCACGCTACTGACGGAGGCGGCCAGCGGTGCCTACGTCATTACTCCGGTGCTCGCCGCCATGGCGGGAGCTGACGTTTACGCCCTGGCCGGGCCGACATCCTACGCGACGACGGATGAACTACAGGCGTCAACCGCCGAGTTGGCTCGGCACTGCGGCGTCTCCGATCGGATTCATTTTGTCCGGCAGAAGATTCCCGAGGTTATAGGTGTGGCTGACATCGTGACAAACAGCGGCCAGGTCCGCCCTATCACAGCGGCTATGGTGGCTGAGATGAAGCCCACAGCGGTGGTGCCGCTGATGTATGAGAGCTGGGAATACCGACGATCCGATGTGGACCTGGAAGCTTGTCACGCCCGCGGGATCCCTGTCGCGGGAACGAATGAGTCTCACCCTATCGTGGATGCGTTCTCGTTCCTCGGGCCCATGGCAGTCAGGTTGTTGCATGATGCGGGTATCGCCGTTTACCGAAGTCGAATCGTTCTACTCTGCGACAACCCATTCGCGCCGTTCATCGCGCGATACCTGCGAAAGGGCGGCGCCGAGGTCGTTACAGCGCGCCGGCTGACCGCAACGACACTCAGTCGGCCCTGTGACGCCGTGCTGCTGGCACTGCGACCCAGCACCGGGCCGAGGTTCACTGCCGCTGACGCGAGGATGGTCGGCCGTCAGGCGCCAGGCGCAGTTCTCGTTCAGTTCTGGGGTGACACCGATCGCGAGGCGCTTGCCGCTACAGAAGTCCCGGTATGGCCTGTGGTGCCTCCTGCCGCAGGACATATGGGAGTGTTGACATCGGACATCGGCCCAGAGGCGGTGGTTCGGCTTCAGTCTGGTGGCCTTAAGGTAGGGGAGCTGCTCGCTCGGGGCCTTGATCATGCTGGACCCGAGGAATGTGGTTTGGTCCAGATGCTTACTAAATTTAACGGCTACTCCCAGCAGCGCACTCGGAACGAATCTCAGGAGGAGGCTTGAAGCATGAGTGTCGAAGAGCTTGCCATCCCTGTGGTCCGTCTCTATGGCCCTGAGCATGCTCGCGCGTGGGAGGACTTGGTGGCACGGGCGTGCAATGGCACATTCCTCCACACCCGCCGCTTCATCTCATACCATGGCGACCGATTCCGTGATCGATCGCTGGTGCTCGAGAATCGCCGAGGACATATTGTCGGCGTCTTCCCGGCGGCGGAGGATCCTGCCGATCCTGAGCTGATCATCAGCCATCCAGGCCTGACCTACGGTGGCGTCGTCCATGACGGCTCGGTACGCGGCGCTTCGATGATCGCCGCTCTCGACGCCATAGCGAGCCATTACAGGAGCCTCGGCTACCGGCGCCTGAGGTATAAGGTCGTGCCTTCCATCTACCATGAACTCACGGCGGAGGATGACCTGTACGCGCTCTTCCGACTCGGAGCTCGCCGCTACCAGTGCGACCTATCGGTGACAGTCGATGTCACCCGCCGCGGGCGAGTTTCGCAGCGGCGACTCCGGTCGCGAAAGCGGGCTGAGACAGAGGGTGTCCGAGTACAGGAGAACTGGAACGAGGTTGCTGGCTTCTGGCGCATCCTCGAACAAAACCTCGCTAGCCGCCACGGCGCCTCCCCGGTGCACTCAGCGGCAGAGATCCAAATGCTGCACGACATGTTTCCAGACGACATCCTCCTGATCGTGGCCAAGATCGGCGCCGATCTGGTAGGTGGAACCGTCCTGTTTTCTTCCGATCGGGTGTTGCGTATGCAATACACGGCCACCACGGACCAGGGCCGGGTGGCGTTCGCCACGGATCCGGTGATGGAGCAAGCCATTGATATCGCCATCAAGCGGGGATGCCGCTACTTCGACTTTGGGACCTGTACTCTCGATGAAGGTCGCGACCTGCATCAGGATCTGTACCACTTCAAGGCCTCATTCGGTGGCGGCGGTCTCGTCTACGAGCATTACGAGCTTGATCTTCAATGACACCGCATTTGATGGCGTCCCTCGGCTGC
>Ga0187783_10002046_pt1 | contig 14995 bp, 9 predicted proteins | sample 1015_SJ02_MP02_2_FD_132471 | JGI IMG/M metagenome (GOLD analysis project Ga0187783, IMG submission 132471) | Tropical peat soil microbial communities from peatlands in Department of Meta, Colombia - 1015_SJ02_MP02_20_MG | ecosystem: Environmental > Terrestrial > Soil > Wetlands > Peat | place... | reverse complement strand
GCGGTTTGCCCGCGAATACGATGGCGCGGCGCCCGAATTTCGAGCGGAGAATTTGCTGGAGCTTGAAGCGGCGCGCAATCCCGTCCTCGAAGCGGCGCTCGGCCCGCACGGCCGAAAAGCTGTGCCGCTTTCACTCACCCTGGGCGACGCCGAAACCGTGCTGGTTATCAGCGGCCCCAATACAGGCGGAAAGACCGTTGCGCTCAAGACCGTTGGGCTTGCCGCACTCTCGGCTCAGTCGGGGATTCCAGTGGCAGCGGGGAGCGCTAGAATGCCTGTCTTCGACCGAGTGCTCGCCGATATCGGTGACGAGCAGTCGATTGTCGCCGACCTTTCCACATTTTCCGCGCACATGCTGAACTTGAAAACCATGCTCGAGGTAGCGAGTCCAGCTTCGTTGATCCTGGTGGACGAAATGGGTACCGGCACTGCTCCGGAAGAAGGAGCCGCTCTGGCCGTCGCGCTGCTCGAAGAATTTCGCTCCCGCCGCTCACTCACCCTGGCGACGACGCATCACGACCGACTGAAGGCATACGCCTCCACCACGCCCGGAATCCTCAACGCCGCGATGGAATTCGACGAAGAAAACCTGCGTCCAACCTACCGTCTGCTGGTCGGCGTGCCGGGAACGTCGAGTGGGATTGAGATCGCAAGGCGCTTGGGGCTCCCCGCGCACATCGTGGAGCAGGCCCGAGCCGGACTTTCTTCTCAATCGCGCGAGGCGCACGATTTGATTGCCTACCTCCATCGCAGCCGCGATGAAATGGAAACAAGCAAACGGCAGGCGCAACGAGAGCTGGAACAACTGGAGAGGGACCGTCGGGAGCTGCAGACCGAGTGGGTCGAACGCCAGAAGAAGAGGATCGCCGGGCTGGAACGGAATTTTTCCGAAACGCAAAACAGACTGGAATCCGAGGTCCGGCGCCTGACCGAGGGCATCCGAGACCGCACCTTGCGAGCGCAAGCGGAAAAACAAGCGGGCCGTCAGATGCGCAAGATCGTTTCCGAATCGCGCGCGGAGGCCGATGCTGCTGTCCTGGAGGCGCTCGCCGAATCGCAGACCGATCTGGGAGTTGCGGCCGAGGCGGCCAGAAAGCCGGTTGAGCCCAGCGAGCTTTCCGCGGGCCTGCACGTGTACGTCAGAACGTTCAAGCAACCCGTGATTTTTCGCCGGCATGATGGCCGAACCGCGGAGGTCGAAGCCGGTCCCCTGCGCGTGAAGGTGCCGCTCAGCGACATCACCGCCATCGTTCGCGAGCAGGAGGCCAAGGCGCCGAGTCGCCGGCAAGCCATCACCGTTCACACGCAACCGAGCGATGAGCCGGCGGCGGACGAAATCAATGTCATCGGCTGCAGTGTCGAGCAAGCGATTGAACGCGTCGACAAATTTCTGGATGAAGCGGTGCTCGCCGGCAAGCCGAGTGTGCGCGTCGTTCATGGTCACGGCACCGGGGCGCTTCGCCGCGGTCTTGCACAGTTTCTGTCTGCTCATCCACTCGTCGAGAGGATCCATCACGAGGCCGAGGAACGCGGCGGCACCGCGGTGACCATCGCCGAGTTGAAATCGTGATGACGTGGTGCTAAGAGAAGACAAATGGCTGAGGCTGGTTCCTTCGCGGAGAAGGTCAAGCAACAGGCGGACATCGTCCGGGTCGTCGCTGAATACGTCCGCTTGAAGAAGACGGGGCAGAATTTTACCGGGCTGTGTCCCTTCCACCAGGAGAAGACGCCGTCGTTTGCCGTGCACCCGGTAAGGCAAATCTATCACTGCTTTGGCTGCGGCGCTGGCGGCGACGTTTTCAAGTTCGTCATGGAACTGGAAAAGTGCCCATTTCCCGAGGCGGTGCGCGCGGTCGCTGAGAAGTGCGGCATCCCGATTCCCCGCTCGCGGGAGCGTTCGCCCGAGGAGCGCCGCGAAAATCAGCAACGCAGCGCCGTGGTCGAGATGCATCGAGACGCAGCGGCCTTCTTCGCGCGTCAGCTTGAGCAAGCCGCGGAAGGCAAGGTTGCGGCAGCGTATCTGGAAGATCGCGGGCTCGATCGGGGAACGATCACGCGCTTCGGCCTGGGGTTTGCTCCATCAGCCGGCGATGCGCTGGTACGTCATCTGAGGTCGAAATATTCCGAAAAGCTGCTGGAGCCGTCCGGACTTGTTTCGCGGGATCCCAGTGGCCGGCTCTACGACCGTTTCCGCCGCCGCATCATGTTCCCCATCGCGAACGACTCCGGGAAAATCATTGCCTTCGGCGGTCGCGCGATGGGGGACGACCAGCCGAAATATCTAAATTCCCCTGAGACTCCGATCTATTCGAAGAGCAACGTCCTCTACCATCTCGATCGGGCCAAAGAATCGGTGCGCCAAAACGATTTCGCCATTCTCGTGGAAGGTTACATGGACGCGATTGCGGTCGCACGCGCGGGAATCGCCAATGTGGTCGCCAGCTGCGGTACCAGCCTGGCGGAGCCACAAATCAAGCTGCTGGGCCGCTTTACCCGCCGCATTGTCGTCAATTTCGATCCCGACGCAGCCGGCCAGGCGGCGACCGAGCGCTCGCTCGCGCTGCTGCTGGAAAAGGAATTCGATGTGCGGGTGCTGGTACTTCCGGCGAGCGCTGACCCGGACAAATTTCTCCATGAGCAGGGCCCGGACGCGTACAGACAGCTGCTCGCCGAGGCCCCGCCGTACCTTGATTACCTGATTGCTCGCGCGCGACGGATGGACCGCTCCACTGCCGCCGGAAAACTGGCTTCGCTCAATTTCCTGATGCCTTACTTGCAACGGGTTCCCAACAAGCTGGTGCGCTCGGAATGGGCCACACGAATCGCTTCGGAGCTGGGCGTGGATGAACCCGTTTTGCGCGAAGCGCTTCGCCGCGCGGCCGTCGAGCGCCGCAGCGAAGTGAAACCGCAGGCGGAGCTGCTCGCACCGGCCATCCGTCCGGCGGAGCGGCGGCTCATACAAATGCTGTTTGAAGTTGAAGGCTTCCGCGAAAGGCTCGCCGAGGAGATTCTCGTCAATCGGCTGCATCGGGGACTGGAAACCGAACGGATCTTCGACGTCTTGGTGACGACCGCCGGAGGCCGCCCCGACGCAGCCACGCTCGCAGCCGCGCTGGAAGAAAGAGACCGTCGCATGCTTTTCGAGGTTCTTTTCGAGCCGTCAGCCGAGGCCACCTGGGAGGAAGCGGAAAGCTGTCTCGGGGTCCTGCGCAGCCGTTCTTTACGGCAGGAACTTGCCGAACTCCAGAAACAGATCGAAGCGAAGGCTTCACCCGCCGAGTTGACCCGCCTGCTGGCGCGTCGCCTGGAATTGCAGAGAAGGCTGGCGCGAATCTGACTTGGTAACGGCCGAGTTATCGTATGATCCAGCTCACATCGGTTGTAATTGTGGGGCGACCGAACGTCGGCAAATCCACTCTCTTTAACCGTCTCACCGGCACGCGCCGCTCGATTGTCACGAACGAGCCCGGAATCACGCGGGATCGCATTTACGGCACCGCGCACTGGGATGGCCGCGCGTTCGAAGTGGTTGATACAGGCGGAATCGTTGCCGAGGAAAAAGCCGGGATTCCCGGTGAGATTCTCCGGCAGGCTCACCGGGCCATCGAAAAGGCGGCACGTGTCGTACAGGTCGTAGACGGCCGTGCGGGACCGCTGCCGCTCGATGCTGAACTGGCCCAACTTTTGCGGCGCACCGGCAAGCCACCCATCATCGCGGTCAACAAGGTGGATTCGTCAAAACAAGCTGAACTGGCGGCGGCATTCTACGAGCTGGGCGACGAGGTCTTTCCCGTGTCGGCCGAACACGGTTTTGGCGTCGATGCGCTGCTCGATCGTTTGACAGAGGGTCTGCCGCAGCGGGAGTCCCAGGAAACTGAACCGGACATCCGCATCGCCATCATCGGTCGCCCTAATGTCGGGAAATCAACGCTGCTGAATCAGCTCGCTCACGAGGAGCGCTCCATCGTTTCGCCCGAACCCGGGACCACTCGCGATGCCGTCGACACGGTTGTCGAGCGTCACGGCAAGTCGTATCGCTTCCTCGACACGGCGGGCATCCGCCGGAAGGGCAAGACCAACCTTGTCGCTGAAAAACTCAGCGTCATCATGGCGCGCCGCCAGCTCGAGCGCGCCGATATCGCCATGCTGATTGCCGATGCGTCCGTCGGTCCCACCTCGCAGGACGCGACCATTGCTGGCTATGCCGAGCAGTCGGGCCGCTCTGTCATCGTTGTGATGAACAAATGGGACCTCGCTGTCAAGGCAGCACAGCAGAAGGCTGAGCGGGAGCGAAAACCAGGAGACACGGTTGCCCACTTCGATCCCGGTCACCTGCTAGTGGACTATGAGCGGATCGTCCGCGGAAAATTCAAGTTTCTCTCTTATGCGCCCATCGTCTTTGTTTCCGCACTCACGGGTGAGCGGGTCGGAAAGCTGTATGCGTTGATCGACCGCGTCGCCGAAGCGCGTGGCCGTCGCATCTCGACAGGCGAGTTGAATCGCTGGCTAAAGAGCGTGGATCTTGGGCGCGGCACTTCTCCAGCGAGCCGCAAGGTGAAAATCTACTACGTCACCCAGGCGACCACGGCGCCGCCGACCTTCGTACTGTTCACCAATCAGCCGCGCCCGCTGCACTTTAGCTATCAGCGCTTCCTCGAAAACCGCCTGCGTGCCGCCTTCGATTTCACCGGCACGCCCATACATTTCACCCAGAGACTGAAAAAGCGAGAATCCCGCACCGGAGAACCACGCCACCCGGAGCGCTTCAGGGGTTGACACCTCCCGAAAACGGCCTAGGATACAGAAAAGCCATGGCCAGTGCGGCCCAAGCTGCGCATGAAATCCCGGAAAAGAGCCTTTTCCGAATCGGCGAAGTCAGCCGTCTGACAGCGACGAAAGCGTTTGTTCTGCGTTACTGGGAATCTGAGTTCCCCACGTTGCAGCCTGTCAAAAGCCCGAGCGGGCATCGCCTCTACCGGCGCCAGGACATCGAAGCCGTCTTCGAAATCAAGCGCCTGCTCTATGAAGAGGGTTTCACGATCGCGGGGGCTCGCAAGCACCTCGCGGAGCAAAACGGCGCCGCTCCCGCAGGTCGCGACACAGAAGCGCGCGGCGAAGCGTCCCAACCGCCGATCCTTCCCGCCAAGCACGGTCCGGCAGCGCGCGCACACAAGAAATTCCTGCTCGATCTTCACGAAGAGCTTCTAGCGATCTTGACCCTGCTCGAGCGCGGGTGATAGGCTCGAACCCACTAGAGATCGGGACGTGGCGCAGCCTGGTAGCGCGCACGCTTGGGGTGCGTGAGGTCGCTGGTTCAAATCCAGTCGTCCCGACCATTTAATTCAATGACTTAGCTGAAGCGCCGAATCCCCGTTTTCGATTTCGTGCACGTTTTGGTGCACACCCCCCCAAAAACCGGCTTGGCGATGGCGTCCAGAGCGGCGCGCTTGGCTTCCACCCGGATGCGGCTGTAGTGCTCGAGCATGTGTTTGCTGACGTGCCCAGCGATCGCCATGATCGTCATGTCGCTCGTGCTCCATGCCGTTCGCCATCCCTTGGTAGGCCGCGTGGGATCTATCTGCCGGTTCTCGCACCACGGAAACACGTAATCGCCCGGCTTGACGCTGGGGAACCGCCCGGCCCAACGCATGAGCGTGATTAGCCGCCCGGTGCCCGTCGCGGTCTCGCTCCCACGGTCAGCGTGCATTTCTCGAGGTCGATCTGTTCCCTCCGCAGCAGGCGAATCTCGTCCTTGCGCATCGGCAAGGGGAGAGCGTACATGAACGCGGCGGCGATCCTCGTAGGTGATCATAGTGAGATCCGCCTTACGAGATTTCGAAGCGATACTCGAGCGTTGGTTCTACAAGCCCGACCGTCAGGCGATGAGAATAGTCCTGGGTACCCTTCAGGCCCACTATCTCAATGCCGGTGATCCGACCTCGCTGTTCATTGTGGCGCCGCCCGGTACCGGCAAGACGGCCATCATGAGCGCGCCGTGTTGCCCGAGATCTATTCCCGTGAGTGATTTCATGAAGAATACATTTCTCAGTGGGTTCTACGACAGCCGTCAGCCGGGAGTTGGCATTTCCACGTCACCGACCATCAGCCGAATGGCAACGCAGCAGGGAGTTCTGCTCGGGAGAGCCGCTTACATGTCACCGGAGCATGCCAAGGCTAGTGGACCGGCGAGCTGACATTTGGGCGAACAGCTCTTCCAGCCTGCATCGTCCGGGGCCGACCGCCGGGGGCGCAAGTGGCGCGGCCGATCGCTCCGGTCGCGCCACCGTCCGCTACTGCTGGTGTTCAGCCAGGCCGAGCGCCACGTTTCCTTCCCCAGTCGCCGGCGAATCGACGTCCACGTCTAGGAGGAGCGAGCTACTGGCTTGGTACAATGTGATGTTACCGGGGGGTGTTTCGCCGTTAATGGTTACCTGAGCCGTCGATCTGCCTGGGTTGGCCGCATCCGCCGCATAGGTTCCGGAAATGGTAGCCCCGGGCGTCTGAGCGACGGTCAGCACGTTGTAGTCAACCAAGCCTGCAAACGTCGATGTGCCGTTCGAAACGATCTGCCCAACAAGGTCATAGAAAGCAGACGCGCTCGCCGTTACAAAGCCACCGTCTTGGCCAAATGCATAGTTACCGACAAAGGTGGCGCCGGCTGTCTGAGGCACGGTGAGCCCGATACCGATCGAGGTGCTGTCGAGATCCAACATCAACGCACCGCCTCCACCTGAGGCACTGTTGGGATCCACTAGGTTGATCGCCGGGTCGACCAGGTAGACCCCGAAATTGGTAAGTAGGAAGGGACCGGCGTTGGTGATTGAAGCGTAGCCGTTGGCGCTGACCGTATAGGCGGACCCCACGAGAGTACCCGCCAGTACGGCTGAGCCGTCGCCATCGTTGAAGTCAGCAACGCCTGCCGACAAGGCGGAGGTCCCGTTGCCGGTGAACTGCCCCGCTACGGCAAAAATGCCGATTCCCGGAACCACGGAACTGGTGATGCCGGACTGTCCAAATACGAACGGCTTGGCCAGGCTAGCTGCCGAGAAGGCTCCGGTGCCCTGCCCGAATATCGAGCCGGCCACATAGGCATTGTTGTCGACCTCGATCACGCGAAATGCTTCGGGCCCGACCACGTAGTACGCCATTTGCATCGTCGTGAAATGCGAGTCGGTGATCGTGATCGTCCCTCGACCGGCCGCGTCGGGCGCGGTCAGCGTGCAACTGGGACTAACACAGCCGACCGTGAAGTCGAAACCGAACTTTGTGGTACCAGAGACATCATCGTCCACCTCGCTTGCTGTAATGCTGGTACCCGTGACCGTCATAACACCGCCAAGAGCGTATGCGTCGAATGGATCAAACAGTGCGAACGCGTTGTTGCCCGAGGGCTGCGAACTCGGCACTGTTTGAAAGTCGAGTGATCCTATAGCGGTCGCGCTCGATTGGAACTGGATAATGCGGATGTGCTTATTGTTGACGACACTGATGCTGAAGGTTTCGGGTTTGGCTGAGGTCGGAGTCAAACTGAGCGTGCCGCGCCCGTCGCTCCCGACACTGATCGAGCCTCCCGTAATGTCATCCTGGGCAAACACGGTGCCGGTGCCGCTGGTATCGAAGTAATCCTGCTCGCCGGTGATCGTCGCACCACCCAGGGTGATGCTTCCGGCCACGCTGTAGGGATTTCCGTTGGCATCGGAGCCGTTGACGAAAAACACGTACTGGCCGGTGAGATCTCCCGCCGTAGCAATCGGAGTGATATTGACCGATGCGGATTTATTTTGCGACGGCTGTGTAGTGGATGCTGCGGTAAGTGTCACTGGACCGGATGCTCCGGGAGCCGTGTAAACCGTTGCCGCACCGCTGGCGGTGTGAGCCGGGCTAAACGTCCCGCACGAGCCGGTTGGAGTGCAACTCCAATCCACCCCTGCATTGGCTGGATCGTTCGTCACGGTCGCAGCCACCGAGGCAGTCAGGTTCACTTCGAGACTGGCCGGGGGAGGCGTCGTGATGCTGATCGAAACCGGCACAGCGGTGATGTTGACCGTTGCCGTCTGGGTTTTTGAAGGCTGTGCTGTAGCCGCCGCGGTGATCATCACCGTCCCGGTCGCTGCCGGCGCCGTATAAGACGTCGCGGCACCGCTGGCGGTGTGGGCCGGAGTAAACGTTCCGCACGAGCCGGCCGGCGTACAACTCCAATCCACGCCCGCATTGGACGGATCATTTGTGACGGTTGCAACAATGGATGCCGACTGGCTGACGGTGAGACTCGTCGGAGGAGGCGTTGTGAAGCTGATCGAAAGCTGCGGTGCAGCGGTGATGTTAACCGATGCCGTCTGATTCGCCGAGGGCTGCTTGGTCGACGTGGCGGTGATCATCACCGACCCGGCCGTTGCCGGTGCCGTGTAGGACGTCGCGGCACCGCTGGCGGTGTGCGCCGGACTGAACGCTCCGCACGAGCCGGCCGGCGCGCAACTCCAATCCACGCCGGAGTTGGAAGAATCGTTCGCGACCGTCGCAACGATCGAGGCGGATTGCCCGGCCGTGAGGCTTGTCGGAGGGGGGGTAGTGAAGCTGATCGAGATCGGTGCGCTGCCACCACCGCCGCAGCCTACAATCAGCATCGGAAGAGCAACGACTACGCTCAAAAGAAGCGCTTTCCGCTTCATCGCCCACCTCCGGTCGAAGAACCCTCTGCGATCTGTGCCGCCCGGGAGCCAGGAGGCACAAGGAAACCATGATCGCTCCTCACCGTGATCGTGCGGCCACCGGTCTGGATCGTCCGGACGATGAGCACATCTTGGTGGCCAACTTCGATCATCATGCCAACCAGTTTGACGGCCTGACCGGGGGCAAACGAGGCCGCGGAGCGACCTGAAGTGACAAGGTTGCCGATGTGGGCATCCACGGTTCCCTTTTGCGTGGAAACAATCAGGTGAACGCCCGCCAAAGTCCCGGGAGCAGGTTTCTTCACAAGGCTCTCGACAGTCCCTTCGAGTGTGACTTCCTTACTGACATCATATTGCGGCGCTGCCACTGCCCGCTTCATCGACACCGACTGGTCGGCGCGAAGCGGCATGGCAATGAGCGAGATGGCAAGGAGAATCCCCAACGCCCTGGCGAAGCCTCTCATGATCGTCTCCTGACTAATTTCGGTTTGCCCTGGAGGGCAACCATCGCACATGTTGAACGTTGCATCCGCGATTTTGCTATCTGGATGCGTGAGGAACGGAAGAGCATAGCTCCGGCGTCTCAACATCCTAGGAGCACGCTACGGTCTGGTGTTTTCCCCATTAGGAGCCCAGGTTGAATCTGAGCGGATTGCATTTTTGCATGTCCTCAGGATGCCCAGACGGGAAAGTGTCCCCGGTGTGCCGTACCAATTAACTGAGGTGGCCGTCTCGGAAACAACGCGTGGGTGACAGAGGCAGTCTCACGGGGAGAGATGAGCCACCGGGCGTCTCACCCGGCAAATCCGCTGAGATTTCTGTCTCGAGAGGTCAAATGCCTCCCCGTTGTCTGAATCCGGTTTTGTTGACTGCGGCAGGTAGTAGCGCGGGGAGGTAAAAACCTAGTTCGACTTCAGGCCGTATACATCCAGTTCGCCAGAAATGCTCGTCGAGCCGTAAACACCACCCACGTTGTTGCCGCGGGTTCCCACATAGACTTTGCCGTTCGCAACAGTAGGGACGGTGAACTTTACGGCGTTTCCGGCGGCATCGGTGGCGACCATCGAACTGTTCCACAGCTCTGAGGAAAGGTTCGTGGCATCGTAGGCATGAAGGATGGCGGGTCCACAAGGGGAAGAACCACTCCAACCCGGTGTGCAGTAATTGCTGTTGTCCAGAGCCCAAACAATTCCGTTGACTGAGCCGCTAGAGGAAATCGATGGCGTAGCACCTGGGAACCCATAGCTGGTGGAGGATTGAGACGGGTTGGTAGTGTTGAACATTTCGGTAGAACCGTTGAAGGTATAGGACAGCAAAGGCCCACCAATCCCAGCGATGTAGTAATTGTTGTTCCAAAAAGCGCCCGTCGCAAAGATCCCCGTGCCGATGTTGAAGTACTGCCAGGCGTTGGAGTCTCCCAGTCCTCCCATGTTGTCGCCATTTAGAAGATAGAGGGTGCCATCTTTGCCGCCGCCAATCACCAGATGAGTCAAGCTGCCTGATGGAAGATTCAGAACGACAGCCGCACCACCGGCTCCGAAGTCAATGTCATTGGCGGCATCATTGGCCTCATCAGACGGGGTGAAAAACGAAGAGATATTCAAGCCTTCAGATAGCTGCAAGAAGGAATCTCCGTAATCGGTGCCGCTACTTGTCACGTCGAATGTGCCGTTGCCCGTGATCAGATAGAGATTGTTGTTGTTATCGGCCGCCGGCGCACCACCGCTCATCCAGATACCACCAAGCCCCGCATTGGGGGTCACATTCAATACACTGATAACAGCCAAGGTTGACGGACTGAACCCCACAATCCAACCGTAGAAGGGGGTGGTGTCCTCGTGGGAAGCCCAGACGACGTAAACTACGCCGCTGACAAGCGCGAGTCCACAGCGCTGATTCTCCTGCTGTGGATTGAAACTGTCCATCGTACCGCCGTCGCCAATGCCCGGGTACGTGATGCTGGAAGAGATGCTTGCCGGGGTGACTTTCTCATTGCCAGAGGTGATGTCGATGGCGTGGAGCCGCTGAAAGAAAGACGTTCCCGCGGAATTCATGGATTTCGAGACCACGTACAGAGTGTTCGTGGATGGGTCGATCACAGGGGTTCCCGTTACCCCAACCTCAGGTGAGATATCGCCACCGCCTTGGCCGACGTAGTAATTAGTCGGAGCAGAAGGCACGGGGATTTCGCCTAACGTGCCGCCATGGGCGGAATCGATCAGATTGGCTTGCCAGTATTGAACACAGGGATTGGCATCCGCGTCGAAGGCAAACAGGCTGTCGTGCTGCGTCGCGACGAAAACGACGTTATGCTGTGCGCCGTTGATGGTCAAATTGGCAACCCATAGGGGCTGTGCGTACACGGCGCCATCAACCGGACAGGAGAAAAGCTTGCCAAAGGTCGAAGTATTCACGCTTGAGGTTGTCAGTGCATACTCCTGTGTGTTAGCGCCGTCGCGGGCCAGATCGTTATGGTAGGTGTAAACTCCCGCGAGGTCCGTCACTGCAAAAGTTGCGGATGCGGATTGAGTTGGTTCGGTAACGCTTGTCGCCGTGACAGTATAAACACCGGCCGTTGAGGCGGAGAAGGAAGCCGTCGTTGACGTCTGCCCGGTGAGCGTTCCCCCGGCGCTGACGGACCAGGTTACACCGGCAGCGGCGACATCATTTGTGACGCCCGCAACAAGTTGAACCTGCTGCGAGATCGTGACTCCGCCGAGCGCCGGAGTCAAGGTAACGGAAATCGGTCCCGCCGGGGTCACTGTGAAACCCACGGCGTTGCTCGCTCCACCTCCGACCGTGATCACCACACTGCCCGTCGTCGCCCCGCTCGGTACTGGCACGGCAATGCCCGTCGCGCTCCAGCTCGTCGGCGAACCGGCCGTTCCATTGAACGCGACCGTACTCGTCCCCTGCGTCGCTCCGAAGCTCGTACCTGTGATAGTTACCAATGTGCCGACGGATCCGGAACTGGGTGACAAGGTCGTAATAAAGGGTGTCACCGCAAAGCTCACTGCGTTGCTTGCTACACCTCCGACCGTCACCATCACGTTGCCGGTCGATGCCCCGTTCGGTACAGGCACCGTAATGCTCGTTGTGCTCCAGCTTGTCGGCGATGCAGCCATCCCGTTAAACGTCACCGTGCTGCCGTTCTGGGTCGCTCCAAAGTTCGCTCCCGTAATTATCACAGGTATCCCTATAGATCCTGATGTCACACTCAGACTCGTTATGCTTGGTGTCGAGGCATTAGAGCTGGGAGGAGGAGCAGGCGTCGACTCTGCGGTGGAGCTGTTTGATGAGCAGGCCTGCAGCATGACTGCCACAGCCGCCAACAAAGAAAAAAGTGCGATAAATTTGCGTAAGGCGAACCTGTTCTCGAGCATTATGGCCTAAGCGGCTCCTGAACACGAAAGTCGTGACCTTCACCGACACGAGCGGTGGCTCGCGATCGGATTGGTCCCACAGTTCCAACCACGAAAACAGGCGCGAACTGCATCATGTGGCAGCAATCGGGTTGCCATTGCGTCAGGGTTCCGCGTGACGAGACATCCGGGATAAGTTACATTCTATCAGACGGTTAGCGAGCGATGGAGAGGCCAAGCCAGCCTTAGACGAAGGAATGCTTTTGCCTTCGGAAGGAGTTCCGTTCTCATGCTAGTTGGGAAAAGCGAGGCCAGCGCGTATGCGCGCCTCCTCCGACCCGACTGCAGTGAAACCGACCGACGGCCCTAGGGTGCGCGAATCGAAGCATCGTGGTTGAGCACTTCATTCTCGCCTTCCCCGCCTGCCCCAGCCCCGTTTTGCATGAAGGACGGTCCTTCAGGGTGTGACACCATTGGCGCCCGAATGTCTAGAAATTGGACCAGATCCTTTGAAAAGATCAGATCCAGTGTCCAGTCGAAGGCGACTCGGAGTTTCTTTTCAAATCGCGGAAGCTTGCTGAGGTAGATGGTTCGCCACAGCCACCACGCCGCAAATCCCGAGAAATTTATCCCTAGAATGTTTGCCACACCAGTCCGCTGGCCGATCGCGGCCAGCTGTGCAACAGTCGAAAAATTGAAGGCTTTCTTTTTGGCCCCCCTTACGAAGGCAGTTACGTTGTGCGCCACCACCTTGGCTTGACGAAACGCATGCTGTGCTGTGGGTGGATGAAATGTACCGGTCTTGCGGTCCGGTATCGCCGCGCAATCGCCCAAAGCCCAGACGCCCGGCCAGTCCGGAAGTTCGAGCGATTCCGCAACGAGCAGTCGACCGCGTTCTTTGGCACAGGGGAGCGACTGAAGCAACGGATTCGGAGAGATTCCGGCCGTCCATACGAGCGTGTTCGTAGGAATCGTTGTGCCGTCAGTCAATCTCACGGCCTGGCCTGAAAAGCCTTCGACCCTTGCTCCCAGGCGGATTTCCACTTGGCGACTCGCCAGTTTGTTCTGGGCGTAGGCCCTTAACCTGTCTTCCAGTTCCGGCAGAATGGCCGGCCCAGGGTGAACAAGGACGATACGCAGCATATCCTCAGCCAAGCGCGGATAGGAACGGAGTGCTTTCCGAACAAAATCGTTCATTGCGGCTACAGTTTCGACGCCCGCAAACCCACCCCCCGCAACAACAAAAGTCAGTAACGGCCCCTTTACCGTACAACAATCGCTATCTGCTTCCTCCAAGTGGGCGATAATGTGGTTCCTCAATCGCATCGCATCCCCGAGCGTTTTCATCGTCAACGCATGTTCTTCCAGCCCGGAAATACCGTAAAGGTTGGTGACGGATCCCAGACCTATAACAAGGAGATCAAACGGGAAGGTGTGCTGATGACGGTCAAAGCCATGGGAAACAACGACGCTCCTTTGCCCGAGGTCTATCTGCTCGACCTGCCCAGCGAAGAAGTGGACATGTCGCAGTACCTTGCGGACAGGATTCACAATCGTCGTGAGATCCAGGTCGCTCGCTGCCACCTCATGAAGCATAGGGGTAAACAATGAGAAGTTGTCGCGGTTGATAAGCATCAGCTCTACCGCCGGATTCCGACCGAGCTTTTTCTCCAGCTCCATCGCCACGGTCAGCCCCGCAAAGCCTCCGCCAAGGATAAGTATTCGCTTTGGTGCAACATTGGCCATAACGAGAGAACAAAACGCTGCCCTCAAACCCAGCCAAATGGCCGATGTGAATCCCCGCGCCGTGGTTCGCCGTACCGACCATGGAACTTGCTGCTCACATTTGTCATCAAACTCATCGGCCCTGACATGAGACGGCATTGTGGGCAAAAGGATGCAAAAAGCATTCGTTCGAAGCACTGAAAGCGACTGAGAGTTGCGCCCATGGAAGTCGAAGACTATAGTCGGTTCGTGGGTACGATGGTGTGGGCATGAATTTTCTCGGCGACGTGGGACGGGACCAAGAGTTCGATCCCTTCGCTGTGTTTCGAAAACGCTTCGGATTCATTCCCCATCTCCTCCGCGCACAGAGCGCGCTACCTCGCGCGATGGCAGCGCACGCGAAACTCGAGGAAGCCGTGAGTTTCCACGACGGCGGAATTTCTCGCATCCAGAAAGAACGGATCCTTCTGAGTGTAGCCGCCGACCGACGAGACAGCTATTGCGTCGCCCTCGACAGCAAGGCGCTGTCTTCCCTCGGTGCGTCAGAAGATCAGATCGAAAATCTCCTGAGGGACTACCACCAGGCGGGACTTTCAACCCCCGATCAGGCCCTGCTCGAATTTTGTCTGAGGCTGAGCCGGAACGCCTCTTCGGTGCACTTTGAAGACGTTGAAGCATTGCGGACAGTGGGATTCGGGGATGAAGCAATCGTGGAAGCGGTGGTCGTCGCCGCGCTGGCCCTCTACCGCTGCACATTATCCAGGGCTTTGGGGCCGGAGCCGGATTTCGAGCTACGGGAGCTTCCAGGGGAGAAAGTCCACGCCGCGCACGAGGCAACACCTGCTAGAGCGACCGGCAGGCAGCGCAAAGGAGAACGAAGGGGTCCGTACGTGCCCGCTCCTTATTTAAGTCCCAACACATTTCCGCCATTTGCCATTGTCCAGAGGACTCACGGGTTTATACCGAACTTTTTCCGGGCTCAGACATTGCGCCCCGACTTGCTAGAAGCGGAGCTGGACGCGATCGGTTTGATTCTGCTGCCTGAGGATTTTCTGACACGAGCACAGAAAGAATCCATTCTCTTGGCAGTGTCAGCGGCAAATCTCAATTCTTACTGCGTTGCCGTGCACTGCAACATGCTCCGTGGGTTAGGTCTCTCAGCCGAGGAAGCCGACCAGATCGCCGTCGATCACCATCTGTCGAATCTCCCAAAAGGGGACATCGGACTACTTGACTTCG
>Ga0187783_10002045_pt1 | contig 15008 bp, 8 predicted proteins | sample 1015_SJ02_MP02_2_FD_132471 | JGI IMG/M metagenome (GOLD analysis project Ga0187783, IMG submission 132471) | Tropical peat soil microbial communities from peatlands in Department of Meta, Colombia - 1015_SJ02_MP02_20_MG | ecosystem: Environmental > Terrestrial > Soil > Wetlands > Peat | place... | reverse complement strand
CGAAGCCGACCGCGAAAGGCCCCTGTTCGCGGCTTGATTCATCGTTCCTTATGCCTCTCGTCGACAAATTCGGAAGACAGATCACGGATTTGCGGGTCTCCGTGACCGACCGCTGCAACTTCCTCTGTGTTTACTGTCGCTCGGCTGATCCGGAAAACCATATGGCCCACCACGAACTGCTCGAATGGGACGAATACCAGCGGCTCGTCGGCATATTGCTGGGCATGGGCATTCGCAAGGTGCGCGTCACCGGAGGCGAGCCGCTGGTTCGCCCGGGCACTGAAGATTTCATCGCGCGCTTGAAGGGTTTGGGCGTCGCCGACCTGTCGATGACCACGAACGGCCACCTGCTTGGGGAGCGCCTAGACAGGTTGATCGCAGCCGGACTAGACCGCATCAACATAAGCCTCGATTCGCTCAAGCGGGAGAAATTTGAGCGCATTACCCGAACCAGAGCCTTCGATCAAGTCATGGCCGGGATTGATGCGGCGCAGAATTCGGTGCTGGGTCCGGTCAAGGTTAACGCCGTGCTGGTTCGTGGTTTTAACGACGACGAGGTCGAGGCCTTCGCGGAGTTCGCGCGCGAGCGTAATTTGATCATGCGCTTCATCGAGTTCATGCCGCTCGATGCCGATCGCGCCTGGACCCGCGATTTGATGGTACCGGCCGCCGAGGTACATTCGCGCATTGCCGCTCGCTGGCCTCTGGTGCAGATTCTCCATGAGCGCAGCGAAACGGCTCGCAAGTACCGTTTCGCGGACGGCCCAGGGGAAATCGGACTTATCGCCCCGGTAACGCAGCCCTTCTGCGGGTTTTGCTCGAGGATCCGGATTACCGCGGACGGAAAACTGCGCACCTGCCTGTTTAGCAAGGATGATCACGATTTGAAATTCTTGATTCGCGGCGGCGCCAACGATCGCGAGATTGGTGACGAAATTCTCTCGATCCTCGCGGAGAAGGAGAAGGGGCACCGCATCAACGAGCCCGGATTCGTGCCCCCCTCGCGAACTATGGTATACATCGGCGGCTAGGCCATCGTAGGATATCCTTGCGTCCAGGGGCCTTCGACATGCGGGTCCGTTTCACGGTCAGGAGAGTACGTGCGTTTTCTACCCCGCTTGGACGCTCGGAAAAGGTCTCGGGAGTGGTACCCATGCCCGATGAGGAACAATCAAAACTTTTCTCCCTGACCGAAGCCGAACGCCTTCGCGTCCAGCTCGAGCCGATCCTCATCGAAGCCATGGACGCGCGCCGGAAGATGGTGGAGGAGGAAAAGAAGCTCGGCGCGCTGGCCGAACGCATCCAGTTTGCCGGCGGAATGCAAGTGCCCTACGAAAAAGCGGCCCGCTGGCGCGCCGCGCGGAACAAGTTCGAGGAGTCGGTTCGCGACGCCCTCGAACGCATCCAGTCGACCGGCTGCATCGTCAAGGATCTGGACGTTGGACTGCTCGATTTCCCCTCGCGCATCGACAACAAAGATGTCTTCCTGTGCTGGAAACTCGGCGAAGACCGCATTCGCTTCTATCACGCGCAGGACGAAGGCTTCGCCGGACGCAAGCCCATCGACCCCCGCGACGCCAATTATCAGAATCCCATCCAGTGACCCCGCCATCGGCAAACCGGCTTAGCAACTCCGCGAGCCCGTATCTGCGTTCCGCTGCACATCAGCCCGTCGACTGGCACGAGTGGGGAGAGGACGCATTCCGGAGAGCCTCCGCGGAATCGAAGCCGATTCTCCTTGATATCGGCGCCGTCTGGTGCCACTGGTGCCATGTGATCGACCGCGAGAGCTATGAAAACCCCGAAATCGCCGCGCTCATTAATGAGCTTTTTGTTCCCGTAAAAGTGGACCGTGACGAGCATCCCGACATCGATTCGCGATATCAATCCGCGATCAGCGCCCTCTCGGGACAGGGGGGTTGGCCGCTCACCGCGTTTCTCACGCCCGACGGCAAACCGTTTTTCGGGGGCACGTATTTCCCGCCCGATGACGCCATGGGCCGGCCGGGACTGAAGCGCATCCTGCTCGCTGTTGCCGAAGCCTTCAAGTCCCGCCGCGCGGAGATCGATAGCTCCGCGCAGACCCTCGAACAGGCCGTGGCCAAGGCGGAGATGTTCGATGGTGCGCGCGCCACGCTCGACCCCGAAATTGCCGATTCGATTGTGGCCTCGGCGCTCGGCCTGTTCGACGAAAAACACGGCGGCTTCGGCCAAGCCCCGAAATTCCCGCATTCATCAGCCATTGAACTGTTGCTCGAGCGCCGCCATGGAACAAGGGGAACGGACCTCGGCGACGTCGTTCGCCGTACCCTCGACGGCATGGCCGCGGGTGGTTTCCACGATCAGCTCGGGGGCGGATTTCACCGCTATTCTGTCGACGAGCGCTGGTGCGTCCCCCACTTCGAGAAAATGTCCTACGACAATTCCGAGCTGCTGAAAAGCTACCTGCATGGCTACCAAATGGCCCGGGAAGGCGAAGGACAGGGCGGCCATCCCACCCTAGGCGGCTCGCCGCCTTCGCCGGGTTCCGAGGGGGAAGCGGCGCGTTGCCGCGAGGTCGCCGAAGGCATTATCTGCTGGGTTGACCAGGTCTTGTCCGATCAGCGCCGCGGCGGATTCTACGCCAGCCAGGACGCCGACCAGACGCTTGAGGACGACGGCGACTACTTCACCTGGACTCTGGCCGAAGTCCGCGCGGTGCTTTCACCCGAAGAATCGCGTGCCGTTGAAGTCTATTTCGACGTCCAGCCCAGCGGCGAGATGCACCACAATCCGGCAAAAAATGTCCTGTGGGTGGCCACGTCGGCGAGCCAAGTCGCCCGCCTGTTGAAGATGACCGATGCCGAGGCGGCCTTGCTGCTGGCCCGTGCCAAGGGGAAACTGCTCGAGGCCCGCCTCGAGCGCCGCCCGACCCCGGCCGTCGACGAAACGCTCTACGTTGGCTGGAACGCCATGTTCACCTCCGCCTATCTGGAAGCCGGACGTATTCTGGGCCGCGCCGACTGCCGCCGCTTTGCGCTCAAGACGCTCGACCGCCTGCTGGCCGAATCCTGGGACGCCTCGGAGGGTTTTCTGCACAGGGTGGGCAGCCCGCGCCTGGAGGGTTCGCTCGACGACCAGGTTTTCGCCAGCGCCGCGCTGCTCGACGCGTACGAACAAACGCTCGACCGCCGCTATTTTGAAACCGCGGCGCGCACGATGCGCCTGGCCATCGAGCGTTTTGGTGACCCGGAGGGGGGCGGGTTTTTCGACCGGGCGAAGGACGCTGCGCGACTGGGCGGTCTCGAGGTACGGCGCAAGCCTCTGCAGGATTCCCCGACGCCCGGCGCAAATCCGGTCGGCGCCATGGTGCTCGACCGCCTCTATGCGTTCACCGGCGAGCGGCTCTATCGCGATTGGGCCGAGAAGACTCTGGAAGCCTTTGCCGGCCGGGTCGGGCCGTACGGCCTCTTCGCCGCGACGTACGGGCTTGCCGTGCTCCTGCACAGGCGCGGTGTTCTTCAGGTCGTCGTGCTCGGCACCGCAGGTGACCCGAAGGCCGCCGACCTTGAATCCGCCGCCAGCGAAATCTACCGTTTCGGTAAATCCGTTCTTCGCCTTACGCCTGAGCAGGTTGGCTCGGCGTCGCTGGCTCCTTCGTTGCGCGAAACCCTGCCACACCTGGAGGCCGATAAAGCGCAAGCGCTTGTGTGTGTCGAGACGACCTGCTATCCGCCGATCGGCGCGCGCGACGAGCTTGTGTCCCTCGTTGGCAACATCGGAACGCAAGCCGCCGGTGCGGGGAGCGGCCAGTAAGTTCCCTCCGGCCACTCCTCATTAGGGATCGACGATCAATTGCCCCTTCATGCCACTGTGGCCTGGGCCGCAGTGCACGCAGCACTTGAACGTATAGGTTCCCGGCGTCTTGGCCTCGACCGAAACCACAAGCTGCTGCCCTTTCTCCAGCCGGTAGCAGTCCTTTGGCGGCGGCGGGGTCAGCACCAGCCCGGGCGGGGCCTCGGCCGCTGCTCCATCCGGCACGGTAGGAATCCGGATTCCGTGCGTGCGGTCGGTGGCCGTGACGTTCAGCACGAGCTTGCTTCCTGCTTTTACGTGCACGGTCGATGGGCTGAACTCATACTTTTTCGCCGTCATCTCGATAACCTGCGAATTCTGCTCCTGTGCTCGCGCCACGCGCGACCGAAGCCAAGGCCACGCGCAGGCGACAACCATAGCCGTCGTCACCAGGAAAATCCGCCATCCTTGTTTCACGGTCCCTCCTCATAAGCTGGCTCGCTTGGCTTGCCGAAGCTCTTCTTCTTGCAGAGCGCCTTTCCTTCACTTTCGACGTTCGAGCGGCCCCACCGCAATCGAAAACGCCTTGGCATCGTCGGCGTGGGCCAGAACGAACCTCTCGAGTTCGAGGGTCGTGGCCGTCAGGACGGGCGTTCCATCATCGGTTGTCTCATGGGGGATCGAGATCATTCCGTCCCGAAGGGCTTTCTCGATCCACTCGTCATCAAGAAAGCTCATCCTCAAGCCGTCTTCCCCGAGTGAGATTCGTCCGAACATGTGCCCGGCAACGGCCAGAACGAGGGCATTATCGCCGCCGACTTTGATATCGGATTGGACGGCGTCGATGAACAATCGATTGTTCAGTTGTACGAGATGGGCCTGGTAGGTCTCGACCGGCGATGGCTGTTTGGTCGGATCGGTGATCGAAATCGTGTAGGCATCGGTGTTCAGGCGCTCGAACATGACCACGGAATGATCGTCCGAGCTCGGCGGCTCGAACCAGGTTCCAAGCAAGTGCGGGTCGAACACAACGTCCTTGTCTGTGTACAGCGGGTGGATCGAAAAAACCGGCACGCACGATGACAGGGCAACCAGCGCCAGCATGGTCCCGGCGAGAAGCAATCGAGTGCGACCTTCACGCGCGATCTTCATGAGGTTCACCCCCGCGTCCAGCGGTCGATGACGGCGAAACGTTCCGCGGCATCGCCTCCTGGGTAGGATGGTATGCGTTCGATTTCGATGCCCGATTTTGCCGCAGGGGTTTCCAGTGCCACGTCCGCTCCTGCGGCCCGCGCCGTTTCTTGCGACCTTGCCCGGTTGCCCGCCCAGCACCCCGGTGACATAATGGCGCTTGTCGACTCTTCGCGGTCCGCAGATGTGCCGGTGCGGTTTGGGAGGAACCTGATGGCTTTGAGGGATGCGTGGATCGAAAAGCGCGCCAGTTCCTTCCAGGGCGGCGCGCTGAATTTTTCGCAGATGCACTTCGCGCGGCAGGGCGTGGTCACCGAAGAAATCGAGTACGTGGCGAAACGCGAGAAGCTCGCTCCCGAACTGGTTCGCGACGAGGTCGCGCGCGGCCGCGCCATCATCCCTGCCAACATCCATCACCCTAATCTTGAGCCGATGGGGATCGGCGTGGCTTTTTGCTGCAAGATCAACGCCAACATCGGCAATTCCGCCACCGCTTCGAACATCAGCGAAGAGCTCGAAAAACTCCATCGCGCGGTCCACTACGGCTCCGACACGGTCATGGATCTTTCAACTGGCGGCGACATTCCCGCGATCAGGAAGGCGATCATCGACGCGTCGCCCGTCCCGATCGGCACGGTGCCGATTTACGAAGCGATCTCGCGCGTCCGCCGCGCCGAAGACCTCACCATCAGCGTCATGCTCGAGGTGATCGAAGAACAGGCCGAGCAAGGCGTCGACTACATGACCATCCACGCCGGCGTGCTTCGCGAGTTTCTGCCCCTGGTGCGCAACCGCATCACGGGGATCGTCAGCCGCGGAGGCGCATTGCTGGCCCAGTGGATGAGCGCCCACAAGAAAGAGAATTTTCTGTACGAGAATTTCGACGAGATCTGCAAAATCTTTCAAAGGCACGACGTAAGTTTCTCTCTCGGCGACGGCTTGCGTCCCGGCTGCCTGGCGGACGCAAGCGACGAAGCGCAATTCGCCGAGCTGCGGGTTCTCGGCGAGCTGACCAAGAAGGCCTGGGAATACGAGGTGCAAGCGATGATCGAAGGCCCCGGCCATATTCCGATGGACCAGATCCAGCTGCAGGTCGACAAGGAGGTCGAGATGTGCCATGAGGCGCCCTTCTACACGCTCGGCCCGCTGGTGACGGACATCGCGCCCGGCTACGACCATATCACCAGCGCGATCGGCGCGGCGATGATCGGCTGGCACGGCGCATCCATGCTCTGCTACGTCACACCCAAGGAGCACCTCGGACTGCCCAACGCCGAAGACGTGCGTCAGGGCGTGATCGCCTACAAGATTGCCGCGCATGCCGCCGACGTCGCGCGGCACCGGCCCGGCGCGCGCGATCGCGATGACGCGCTCAGCTATGCGCGCTTCCTTTTCGACTGGAATAAGCAGTTCGAGCTGTCACTCGATCCCGACACCGCGCGTCGGATGCACGACGAAACTCTGCCCGACGACTTTTATAAGGAAGCGAAATTCTGCTCGATGTGCGGCCCGAAATTCTGCTCCATGAACGCCACGCAAATCGCCGAAGCCTACGCCGGCCAGACGCAAGCGGACCGTGAACAGAAATTCGCGCAACTGCTCTCGAAGATCGCGCCGTAAGAGGCTAGGGCGCCGGTCGCGTCGCGAGAGGGGGGGCAGGGAACGAGGGAAAACAAGCACTGCCACTCCCCCGGTTACCTGGAAGCGGCCGTGGTCGCCGCCGCGGGACTCTTGACATAGGTATTGAGCCATTCGTTCATTTCCCAGAACATGTGCAAGACCGATTCCCGCGCTGCGTATCCGTGCGCTTCGAGCGGCAACAGAACCAACCGCACCGTCCCGCCATTTCCCTTGATGGCGCTGAAGAGCCGCTCGCTCTGTATCGTAAACGTGCCGGAATTGTTGTCTGCCAGGCCGTGAATGAGCAGCAACGGCGTCTTGATCTTGTCCGCGTAGGAAAACGGTGACATCTTGTAGTACACCTCCGGCGCCTGCCAGTACGTGCGCTCCTCGTTTTGGAAGCCGAACGGTGTCAGCGATCGATTGTAGGCGCCGCTGCGCGCGATGCCGGCTTTGAACAGATCGCTGTGCGCCAGCAGATTCGCCGTCATGAAGGCGCCGTAGGAATGTCCCATGACCGCCACGCGATTCGGGTCCACCACGCCGAGCTTGACTCCCTCGTTGATGGCTGCCTTCGCGCCGGCCACGAGCTGCTCGACGTACGTATCGTTCGGCTCAGCTTTACCTTCGCCAATAATGGGGATCGTCGCATTTTCCAGCACCGCGTATCCCTGCGTGACAAATGGGACCGGCGATCCCCAGGTCAGCATGGGGAACTGATAGGGGGACCCGCTCATCTCTCCGGCCGCGGCTTTCGTCTTGTATTCGGTCGGATACGCCTCGATCAACGTGGGGAGAGGGCCGTCTTCCGGCTTATAGCCCGGCGGTAGATACAGGTTCGCGCTGAGTTCGACTCCATCGACGCGCTTGTATTTGAGGATGCGTTTCTTGGGGACCGGCGTATTGCCGTAAGGGCTCGGAAAGGCAGTTACGGACGCTAGTGTGCCCCTCTCGACATTCTTCACGTAGTAATTCGGGCTTTGCTCGGGTGATTCCCGTCGAAGCAAAAGGGTGGGTCCCGCCGGGTCAAGCACAGATACCGGAAGCTCGAAATAGGGGGGCGCAGACTGCCAAAGGGTCCGCCGCTCCCCGCTCGCCACATCCAGGCGCGAGAGAAAGGGCCGGTCGCCATCCGGCGATGCGCCCCGTCCCCAGAAATAAATCCCTCGCTGGTCCGGGGTCATTTCGGACATGAGCTTGCCCGATCCGTTCATCACCTCCATGGGCTCGCCGGGATCGCGATACCGATCTTCAAACGAGCCCTCGAACAAGGTGATGCCGGAAGGGGCGCTCGCGCGTGAAACGCCGACCAGGATGCGCTTGCGATCCTTCCACCTTCGTTCATCGATGAGCGCGATCCCGCCATCTCCCCAGGCTAGGCTGTGAAACCTCAGTCGAAGGTCGGCAAGTTTCCGCGGTGATCCCGAAAACGGTGCGTCCAGTGTGTAGACGGCATCGCGGATCATCACCTCCTTCCGCGCATCGCCGCCGTCCAGGGCTTCCACCCAGCTCAACGTGGCCGGGGCATCGCTGCGCCAGTCATACTCGCGAGGACCGGCCGAGGTGGCGTCATGGATGTTCGGGATGTTGTCCTCGAGCGGCTTATCAACCAACTGCTTCACTCGTCCGTTTTGCACATTCACGACTGACACGCGTTCGGGAAACATCTCAAACGGCAGCGTATAGGAATAGGGATGATGGAGCTCATCGATGAGCACGTAATGAGCGTCGGGCGAAGCAGACGCCGTGACAATCACACCCGGCTTGCCGACTGGCGCTGTCGCTCCGGCCAGGCGCACGATCTCGACCTGCACCGTCGCGTAGTAATCGAATATGCGCTCATCCGCGGGAGTCTTCAGCAGGTCTTCGTAGGTCGCCGCAGGTGTCACGCGGCCCAGGTTTTGGTCAACCACCGGCCCGGCGGGAACCTCACTCAAGTGAGGGGCTTCCCCGCGGTGTTTTGGCACGGTCTTGCAAACCAGGCTCTTGCTGTCGCTCCTCCATTCGCACGGTCGACCGAACACGCCGTTCAGCGCAACCCCTGGAACGCGCTCGGCCCGCGCAGTCGCCACATCCACAATCCACAAGCTCAGTCCTGCGTCGGTGGGCTTGTCCGTGGCGTTCACAAAGGCAATCCGGCGCCCATCAGGCGACCAGCTTGGGGAAGTGATTTTCGCCTCTGCCGGCAGTCCTGAAATTGCCTCTTCGCCACCCGAACTGCCCTTCGAACCGAGCGTGTCCTCGAGAGGCTTCAATTTGAGCGAGGTCGCATATCGTCCGCGGCTCGGGCCGTTTGTCTTCGGGTTGAACCGCAAACCCGCCAGGCGCAATTCCGGCTGTGCCAAGTCGGCAATGGTCGGCATTCCGGACAGGAACTCGATCAGCATCCATCGCTTGCCCGCGACGGCCGTGGGCGAGACCTCAACCTCTGGGGTGGGACGCGTGTCAACCAACTGCACAATCGCCTTCGGCGGCTGTTGATACTTCAGGTTCATCTGGGCCCGCAATACGGGCGCAGTTGACACCGCCGCGATCGTCGCCGCCAGCGCAACCGGCCAGGTCGCGATGGCCGTCTCGCCTCGCCTAGTCGCGCCAGGGGCCTGGTGCGCACCCTGCGCGCTCGGCAGGGAAATCGGCGCAGGGCTTGGCCGCCCCAGATTTCTCGAGCTCCGCCGATCGAATGAGTCAGTCCCCGTCGTCATTGCCCACCTCCCATCCGGCCCGCTCCCGGTTGACGCCGCGCATTGTCGCTTCAATCGTCCATCCAGGCAACCTTTCTGTTTTGCTCGCGGTAGGATCCGGCTTGCTTCACACAAGGGAGGAGCGGAGTTGCGCGATCCCGATGGAAGTCGCCGTCTGATCGGTGTAACCTCTCGGCTCGTTGCCCTCCGGGAGGATGAATGCGACTTTTCAGCCGGTATCATCGGGTCAGCCTCTTCTTCATCTTTGCCGTGTTTTTTGGACCCGCCCTCGTCGCGCAGGAGGAATTTCGGATCGAAACGCGCCTGTATCAAGCCTTGCGCTGGCGCTGCATCGGCCCCTTCCGCGGCGGACGCACGGTTGCAGCAACCGGTGTGCCCGGGCAGCCGAATCTGTACTATATGGCCGCCGTCGATGGAGGGGTTTGGAAGAGCGATGATTACGGCCGCACCTGGAGTCCGATTTTCGACGGCCAGCCGACCCAATCCATCGGCTCGATTGCCATAGCGCCGTCGGACCCGAACATCATTTATGTCGGTAGCGGCGAAGGGCTGCAACGACCCGACCTCTCTGTCGGCGACGGAATTTACAAATCCACCGACGCCGGAAAAACCTGGGTGCATCTTGGCCTTCGCGACGGGCAGCAGATTCCGCGCCTTCTCGTCGACCCGCACAACTCGAATCGGGTTTTTGCTGCTGTCCTTGGCCATCCCTACGGGGCAAACGAAGAGCGCGGAGTTTTTCGGTCGACCGATGGTGGGGAGAATTGGCAGAAAGTTCTCTACAAGGACGCCGACACGGGCGCGGTCGATCTCGCCTTCGATCCCACGAACCCAGAGATCGTCTATGCCGTCTTGTGGTCCGCGCGCCAAGTCCCCTGGGAAGGTTCGATTGAAGGCCACAAGGGCGGACTGTTCAAGTCGACCGATGGCGGCGATAGTTGGAAGTCGCTTACCCAGGGACTGCCCACGAATGACCAAGGGCTGGGCCGCATGGGCATTGCCGTGGCGCCCAGCGCTCCCCAGCGCATGTACGCCATGGTCGACGCCGCGCGACTCGGCGGCGTGTACCGCTCCGATGACGCCGGCGAGAGCTGGGCGCGGGTTAACGACGAGCGTCGCATCTGGGGCCGCGGCGACGACTTTGCCTGGGTGCGCGTGGCACCCGATGACAAGGACGAGATCTACGTCTGCAACACTTCCTTCTATCGATCGTTGGACGCTGGAAAAACCTTTACGGCCATCAAAGGCGCGCCCGGCGGGGACGATTACCACTCCGTCTGGATCAATCCGGACAATCCGCAAATCCTTCTGCTCGGCGTCGATCAGGGCGCAACGCTGTCGGTGAACGGCGGCAGAACCTGGAGTTCGTGGTACAACCAGCCCACCGCCCAGTTCTTCCACGTCGCGACCGACAATGGCTTCCCCTATTGGGTCTACGGCGGACAGCAGGAGAGCGGATCGGCCGGGATCACCAGCCGCAGTGATTGGGGCGAAATCACATTCCGCGATTGGCATCCTGTTGGAACGGAAGAGTACGGCTATGTCGCGCCGGACCCGCTCCATCCGAATTTCATCTTTGGCGGCAAAGTGACGCGCTTCAATATGACCACCAGCCAGACGCAGGATGTTTCGCCGATGGTGATTCGAGGAGAAGAGGATCGGTTCGTGCGCACGGCGCCGCTGATCTTCTCGCCCGCCGATCCGCGCGTTCTTTTTCTCGGAGCGAACCGAATCTTCAAAACCGTCGATGGCGGGCAGAACTGGCAGGTCATCAGCCCTGACCTGGGCCGCCCGAAAATGATCACTCCGCCGAATCTCAGCGATTTGGCGAGCGGAGCCCCTTCGGAAGGAGCACACCGGGGGGTCGTCTACGCACTCGGGCCGTCGCCGCTCGATGCCAATTTGCTTTGGGCCGGTACCGACGACGGTCTGATCTGGGTGACGCGCGACGCAGGAAAGAATTGGTTGAACGTCACGCCGCCCGATTTGGCTCCCTGGAGCAAAGTTGCGCAGCTCGACGCCTCGCATTTCGATCGTGGCACGGTGTATGCGGCGGTAAACCGGTTTCGCGTCGACGACTTGCGCCCCTACGTCTACGCCACACACGACGGCGGAAAGAGCTGGCAAAAACTCACGCGGGGATTGCCCGACAATGTACCGGTGAACGCCGTTCGCGAAGACCCCGTCGGAAGCCAACTCCTCTTTGCCGCTACCGAACGCGGCGTCTGGGTCTCTTTCAATCGCGGCGATTCCTGGCAGTCCCTCGAGCTGAATCTGCCGGCGACTTCGGTGCGCGACATTGTGATTCACGTCGATGATCTCGTGGCGGGAACTCACGGACGCTCGTTCTGGATCCTCGATGACATCGCACCGCTCCGCCAGCTCAATTTCGACACAGCGAATTCCGACGTCGTGCTCTTCAAGCCCGCGACCACCTATCGGCTGCGCCGCAACGTGAATACCGACACGCCTCTGCCGCCCGAAGTGCCCGCCGGTCAAAATCCTCCCGACGGGGCCATCTTTGATTATTACCTAAGGGCAAATTCCCCCGAGCCCGTGACGCTCGAAGTGCTCGACTCGACGGGCAAGGTCGTTCGCCGCTACTCGAGCGCGGATCGGCCGGAAGTCAACGCGGAGGACCTCGCAAGGGAACTCAATGTCCCGCGGTACTGGATCAGGCCGCCCGACGCCCTGTCGGCCGAAGCCGGCCAGCACCGTTTCATCTGGAATTTGCGTAGCGCACCGCCCCAGTCGGTATTTCACGACTATCCCATTTCGGCGATTCCAGGCGACACACCGCGGTATCCACTGGGTGCTCCGATTGTTCCCGGGACCTACACGGTGAAGCTCACGGCTGCGGGGGAAACCATAGCCCAGCAATTCCGGGTCAAGATGGACCCGCGGGTGACGACGCCGACTCGCGGGCTCATCGAGCAATCGGACCTCGAGGAGCGTACTGTGAACGCGATGAACGCGAGCTTCGCCGCACTCGAGCAAGCCCGCGGCACCGAACGCGAGTTGAAGGATGTCGCCGGGCGCGCCTCACCAGAATCTTCCGTCGCTCGAGCGATCGCCGCCGCGGACAAGAGAGTGGGCGATTTCCTGGGCGCGGCGCAGCGGTTCGGCCGCCAAGCCGCATCGCAGCCGGGTTTCGCCAACTTGAACGGGCAGCTCGGCCAGCTACTGTCCTATGTGGACAGCGCGGATACGGCTCCGACGCCCGCAGCCGAGCAAGAGTTCAACCGGCTCAACAGGTCACTCGCTCAGTTGATCGAAAGCTGGAATGAATATCGTAGGAAGGACATTCCGGCGCTGAATCAAGAGCTCGAAAGGGCCAAGCTGCCCGTCATCAACGCCAAGTGAACGGCAAAGCCGGCCGAGCAGCCGGCCGCTACACCAGGTCCGCCATGGTTCCTTCCATGCGATGGAAGAACATGAGACCGGTAACCAAGACCAGCGCAACCATCGCGGCGCTGGCCAGCAGGAGTGGCCCGGGGGGCTGTCCGTGCCCGGTCAGCGCCCAGCGGAAGCCGTCGATGACGCCGGCCATGGGGTTCAGACCGTAGACCCAGGCCCAGGCGGGCCACCGCTTACTCACGAGCGACGACGGGTACACCACGGGCGAGGCAAACATCCAGAACTGAACGACAAAAGGCATCACGTGCCGGACGTCGCGATAGAGCGCGTTCAGCGCCGACATCCACAGCCCCACGCCGAGCGCCGTAGAGATGGCGAGCAGAAGCAGCAGCGGAAGCCACAGCATCGACACACCGGGGAAGATGTGAAACCCGAGGGTCAGGCCAATCAGCACCACAAAACCGATGCTGAAGTCGACGAGTCCGGACAGCACCGCGGAAATGGGGAGGGCCAGCCGCGGGAAGTAAACCTTCGTGAGCAAGCCGCCGCTTTCGACCACGATGTTCGTGGCCTGGTTCAGCGATTGCGCAAAGTAGTTCCAGGGCACGAGCGCGGCGAAATAGAAAATCAGACCGGGCAAACCGTCCGAGGACAGTTTCGCCAGGCGATGAAAGAAAAGGATGAAGACGGCCGCCGTCATGAGCGGCTGCAGCACAACCCACGCAATGCCGATGATAGTTTGCTTGTAGCGGACCTTGACATCGCGCCAGACGAAGAAGTAGAGCAATTCGCGGTAATCCCAAATCTCGCGAAACGGAATGGCCCACCAGCCGCTCGGCGGCGTGATGCGAACAACCGGCCGATCGGTGACCGTGGCGGCAGGTGTGCCGGGGGCACCGGTGGTTTGCGCGGCTTGGGTTGCCGAGGTCATTTACCTGAGCCCGCCAGGGGGGACGAAATCCTCCGCGTTCATGGATTCGCGGGCGAACTGCGTTCGAGCCCGAGGGTTGCGCGCTCGTCCTTCTTCAGAATCGCGATGATCGAAAGTGGCGGGAGCGGGATCCAGGAATCCATCAGCCGGAACAGGGGTGTCAAGATATTGAGCAATCGTATTTGGGCCAGCCCGAAATCTCGTCGCCGAAGAACTTTGCCGTTCAGCCACCATCCCAAGACCCCCGGACGGTTGAATTTGAGCATCTGCTCGACAGCGAACCCGGCCCGTTCGGAGACGTCCTTAAGCTGATCCTCGGTGTAGCGGCGGCAATGGCCGAGGGCTTCGTCCAAGGTACCGTAGAGCTTCGGTCCGCGGGGAACCAGAACGATGGCGCGCCCCTTATCCTCGAGCACGTTGCGGATGTTCTCGAGCGCCGCCAGGTCGTCCTCGAGGTGTTCGACCACGTTCAGGCAAACCACGGTGTCGAAGGTTTGGCCCTCCGGATAGGTTGCCCGGGCGCCTGCGTCGATGTGGGCGACCTGCATGTAGGGACGCGTGGTTTGCAGGGACGCGAGATAATCGACATAGTGCGGATTGATGTCGGTGGCGCAGTAGGTGGCGCGGGGCATCAGATGAAGCGACATGTTGCCGATACCGGCGCCGATTTCGAGCACCCGCTCGCCAATGTAGGGACGGATCACGTCGGCCATCCAGCGCGTGAAACGCGGCGCCCGGTTAAGGCGTCCCAGGATTTCCGCTCCATAGGAGTCGGCCGTGTAAAGCTTGTCGGAAATCGCGTAACGGAAGATCGACCAGAGCGCGCGAAGACCGTCCTTCCAACTGATCTTCTTGCCTTCGCGATAGGTGCGGCCGGAATAGCTGATCGGCACCTCGAATATGCGGCTGCCGCGGCGGGCAAGTTTGATGGCCAGTTCGGGCTCGACATCGAAGGTGGAGCTTTCGAGCGGGATGCTCTTGAGGAGGCTCGTGCGCACCATCTTGTAGCACGTTTCCATGTCGGTGAGGTTCAGGTCGCAGACCAGATCGCACAGAAAGGTGAGAAACTGATTGCCCATGGCGTGACGGAAGAACAAAGCACGCTTATAGCCGCCGGGCATGAACCGCGAGCCAAAAACGGCGTCGGCGTCTTCGTAGAGGAACACCTCGACCATCTGTAGGAGATCACGCGGATGGTATTCAAGGTCTGCGTCATGAATGACGACAAGCTCGCTGTCAACATTCGCTAGGGCTGTACGAATAGCCGCGCCTTTCCCCGCGTTTTGCTCGTGCCGCATGAAAACCCAAGTCGATTTTCCGTTACCGGGCTCGGATTCGAGCCGCGCCTGAAAGTCTTCGAGTGCTTGCCGGGTACCATCGGAGGAGCCATCGTCAACGACAAGGATCTGGATGCGGTCAAGCAGGGGCGATTG
>Ga0187783_10002044_pt1 | contig 15013 bp, 10 predicted proteins | sample 1015_SJ02_MP02_2_FD_132471 | JGI IMG/M metagenome (GOLD analysis project Ga0187783, IMG submission 132471) | Tropical peat soil microbial communities from peatlands in Department of Meta, Colombia - 1015_SJ02_MP02_20_MG | ecosystem: Environmental > Terrestrial > Soil > Wetlands > Peat | place... | reverse complement strand
GTACACTTTCGTTTGCTCATGTCCAAATCACGGAACATGGTCTTGGGGTTTGCTGTCCTGGGGCTTGCCGCAGGCATCTGTTAGATGGACAGAAGCGTAAGTGCGGACTCGTAGTTTGTCCGCCCCAACTTATTTTTGCTTTTTGCATGGACTGCGAGGTAATCGGATGGAGCGGTTTGTTTCCGTACGCATTCGTTGGATTCTTTGATATGGCGCTCTACGCAGGAGTCGGAGCGCTGTTCGCCAGCTTGCGGAAGAAATCAGAATGACTGGTTCGCCGAGTATTGGGAGCTGCTTTCCGATTTGTCCTGCCGGCTCAGGCGCGGCTCCACTTGAGAAAGACGGCTCCAAGGGGAGGCAAGGTGAGCGCGAGCGAGTAGACGCGACCCATCCAGGCGTGTTCGGCGGCATTCATGCCGCCAAGGTTGCCGACATTCGAACCGCCATAAATGGCGGCATCGGTATTGAGAATCTCCTCGTAGTGCCCGGGGCGGGGCACACCGATGCGGTAGCCGTAACGAACGACGGGCGTGGCGTTGAGTACGACGATGATCATGTCGTCTGAATTTTTTCCGTGACGCATGAAGGAATAAACACTGTTATCCGAATCGTTGGCGTCGAGCCATTCAAAACCCTGCCAGTCGAAATCCACCTGGTGAAGCGCGGGCTGGGCAGCCAGCAGGTTGTTCAGGTCCCGGACCAGCCGCTGCACGCCCTGATGCGGCTCGAACTCGAGCAAGTGCCATTGCAGACTGGTTGCGTCGTACCATTCGTGGCGCTGAGCAAATTCCTGCCCCATAAAAAGAAGCTTCTTGCCTGGATGCGCGTATTGATAGGCGAAAAGCAGCCGTAGATTCGCGAATTGCTGCCACATGTCGCCGGGCATTTTGTGCAGAAGCGACTGCTTGCCGTGCACGACTTCATCGTGAGAGAAGGGAAGCATGAAGTTTTCGCTAAAGGCGTAGAGAAACGAGAACGTGAGCTTGTTGTGCTCGTATCTGCGGTAGACGGGATTCTTGGAAAAGTAGAGCAGCGTGTCGTTCATCCAGCCCATGTTCCACTTCAGGCTGAAGCCAAGGCCACCCAGGTAGGTCGGACGAGAAACACTTGGCCATGCCGTGGATTCCTCGGCAATCGTAAGGACGCCCGGGAAGCGCAAGTGCGTGACCTCATTCATGCGTTTGATAAAGTCGATCGCCTCGAGATTTTCACGCCCACCATATCGGTTCGGAATCCATTCGCCTTCCTTGCGGGAATAGTCGAGATAGAGCATGGAGGCGACCGCGTCGACCCTCAGGCCGTCGATGTGGAACTTATCGAGCCAAAAGAGCGCGTTGGAGAGAAGGAAGTTCTGCACTTCGTTGCGGCCGTAGTTGTAAACGAGCGTGCCCCAATCGGGGTGGGTGCCCTGCCGAGGGTCGGCGTGCTCGTAGAGATGCGTACCGTCGAAAAAGGCAAGACCATGCGCGTCGCGCGGGAAGTGCGCCGGAGTCCAATCGAGGAGCACTCCGATCCCAGCCTGGTGACAGCGGTCGACGAATTCCATGAACTCGGTCGGAGAGCCGAAGCGGCTTGTGGCTGCGAAATAACCGAGCGTCTGATAGCCCCACGAGCCGTCGTAGGGGTGCTCCATGATGGGAAGCAATTCGATGTGCGTGTAGCCGAGACCCTTGACGTAGGGAATTAATTGATCGCCAAGCTCGCGATAGGTCAGCCAGCGGTTGCCTTCTTCCGGGATGCGGCGCCACGAGCCAAAGTGAACCTCATAGACGCTGATCGGAGACTGAAGCCAATTATTTTGTGCACGGCGCGTCATCCAGTCTGCGTCGGCCCAGGCATGCTTATCGATTCGCGCGACGACAGAGCCATTGTTCGGGCGAAGCTCGGCGGCGAATCCATATGGATCGGCCTTCAACGGGAGGACATTCCCTTGGGGGCCCGCAATTTCGTATTTGTAGACGGCTCCTTCGCCCAAGTCAGGAATGAACAGCTCCCAAATCCCCGACGAGCCGCGGTGGCGCATCGGGCTGACACGGCCGTCCCACCGGTTGAAATCGCCAACGACGCTGACGCGACGAGCGCTGGGCGCCCAGACGGCAAAATGAGTTCCCGCAATGCCGTCGATGGTTCGAACGTGAGCACCGAGTTTTTCGTATGCGTCGTAGTGCCGACCTTCGCCCATCAGGTACAAGTCGAACTCGGTGAGCAGGAAAGGGAAAGCGTAGGTGTCATAGCTTTCGAATTGCTCGTCGTGTTCGGTGACATAACGGATGCGATAGCTGGAAGGAGCGGGAGCGAGTTCGCGCGCGTCGCGAAGGACGGCCTCGAAAAATCCGGAGTCCACCTTGCGCATGGGAAGAGGCTCCGGAGCTCCATGCAGAAGAAGTTGGGCATCGATGGCGCGGGGCTGGAAAAAGCGAATGGCCCAGCGGCGTCCTTCGGGCGTGTCGATGGGGTGAGGACCTAAAATACCAAAGGGGTCGCCGTTGCGGGCGCCTAGCAAAGCGTCAACGCGCTCGCGGAAGGGGTCGGCTGGTGGCGCTTTTGGGGAAGCGGAATTCGAATCAGGCACGGGAACATTTTATCGGAAGAACGAAGGCGAAACCATTGGGGAGAAAAGGGGTGCTTTGCGAGAGACCAGTTTCGATTCGTAATTTGTTTGATGGTATATGCCGCAACTTGCAGGTCTGAATTTCTCGAGTTAGAGTGCATTGGCTTTCGCGATTTCAAATGAAACAGGGGAGAGGAACCCCGTGAGACTCATGGATTTTGTGAGGAGAGGCATGCTGATGTTTCTTGCTGGCGTGATCGTGCCGGGCTTTGGAGAAGCGCAAGACCGATCGCAGGCGCGCTCGATGGTGGTTTCGACCAACGGCATCGCTGCCGCCGAGTCGCCGCTGGCGGCTCAGGCCGGCGTGCAAATGATGGAGCGGGGCGGAAACGCAGTAGACGCCGTGATCGCGATGAACGCGATGATGGGCGTGGTCTCTCCGATGATGAACGGAATCGGCGGGGACCTGTTCGCGATTGTGTATGACGCTAAGGCCAACAAGCTTTATGGGCTGAATGCAAGCGGGTGGGCTCCGAAGGTATTGACGATTGACGCGCTTCACAAGCAGGGATTGCGAGAGATGCCGCAGCACGGTGTGAACGCGATTACCGTGCCCGGCGCGGTAGAGGGCTGGCAGAAATTGGCGGACAAATTTGGGCGCAAGAAGCTTGCGGAGGATCTTCAACCCGCCATTCAAACCGCGGAAGGCGGATTTCCCGTCACAGAGTGGGTAGCAGCGTATTGGGCGGCATCGGTGGATTATCTGCGGGGAGACGACGAGGCTGCGAAGTTGTATCTGCCCAACGATCATCCGCCGAAAGTAGGAGAAATTTTTCATAATCCGGACCTTGCCTGGTCGCTGCGGCAAATTGCGGATCAAGGGCGCGATGCTTATTACAAGGGAGAAATCGGCAAGCGCGTCCTGGAGACGATCAAACGGCATGGTGGCGTCATGACCGCGCAAGACCTTGCCGAATATTCGGCGGAGTGGGCTGAGCCCATATCGACGACCTATCGTGACTGGACGATCTACGAAATGCCGCCCAACGGGCAGGGACTCGCGGCGCTCATGATGCTGAATATGATGGAAACCTTTCCGCTGGGGCAAAAGGATTACGGCTTTGGGTCATCCAAGGCGCTTCATGCGATGATCGAGGCGAAGAAACTCGCTTACGCCGACCTGGTGAAATATATCGGCGATCCTCGGGGGCAAAACCTGCCGGTGAAAACCCTGCTTTCGAAAGACCGCGCTGCGGAACGCGCAAAATTGATTGACCCGGATCACGCCAACTGCGAAGTGCAGACGGGGACGCTCCCGGGCGCCGGTGATACGACCTATATGAGTGTCGTGGATAGAGACGGAAACATGGTGTCGCTGATTCAGAGCAACTACGAAGCTTTCGGTTCGGGGATTGTGGCGGCGGGTACCGGGTTCGCGCTGCAAAATCGCGGGGCGCTCTTCAATCTGGACCCGGAATCACCAAACGGCCTGGCGGGCCGAAAGCGTCCGCTGCATACGATCATTCCCGGATTTGCCGAGAAGGGAGACACGCGCGTCGCATTCGGCATTATGGGCGGCTGGAACCAGTCGCAGGCTCATGCGCAGTTTGTCGCGAACCTTGTCGATTACAAAATGAACATTCAAGCCGCGCTCGAAGCGCCCCGCTTTACGAAGCACACCTTCCCGGGTTGTGACGTACAGATGGAGGGTCGCATTTCAGGAAAGACGCGAGACGAACTTACCGCGAAAGGGCACAAAATCCAAGTTATGGGCGCGTATTCCTCAGTGGTGGGAGGCGGACAAGCGGTGCAGCGCGACTTTGCGAGCGGCGTAAATTATGGCGCCTCGGACCCCCGTAAGGACGGGGAAGCCGTTGCCGAAATACCGATTGACAAGAGTACTAAGCAATAAATAACATCGCGTTTGCCGCCTGATGGTACTCGGCGTTCAGTACTGCAAAAGAGTTCCCTCGGGCGTGCAAAGAGAGAACAAGTTGTTCCACGGTGCGGTGAGAAAGCGATCCTGCCGCGCGGCTAACCAGTTGTGCCTGCAGAGGGTTATCGCGACCCTGGTCTGGTCTCCGAGTTGCACCCGCAGAAGATGTCCTCGTGTATTCGCTCCGCGCTCGACCAATTGTAGTAGGGGAGGTCTCCATGGACCGGTTCGGCGTATTGAGGAAGGCCACGAAATTCGCGGCGCTTGGATTCTGGGCGTTGACATGGATCGGGACGGCGTGGGCGCAGTCGCATCAGGTGGCGGGCGAATACGTCTGCACGGAGGCGCGTGTCGCGGGCAAAACCGTGCCTTGTATGGCTGCTCCGCTCAATCTGAAAGGCGATGGGAAATTTGAGCTGCAGGGCCGCGAAGGCGATTACATGGTCAATGGGAATTGGGTGGAACTGACGGGGACCGTGATTAAATCGCGTGCGAAAATCGAGGCGGGCAACAAGATTGTCTTCCGGTTCTACAACCATAAAGGCCTCTGCGAGATGGTTTACGAGCGGCGCATCGCGGAATTGGGCAAGACCCAACTGGGCTGACGGCCTGCAGTGTCCTGGCCGGGCCATGAGTGACCGCTTGCGCTCCTGGCAGTGGCCTTCGGGATAACTAGCAGCAAGCAAATAAGATAGCGCTGCGAGGCAAGGCGAGACGGCCTAAAAAAGCTCTACCCATGCTTGTTCATTCGCGTCATAATCTTTAGGTGCCAGTCAAAGACCGCCCAGGCCGGTGGTGGACGTGATTTCAGCCTTCGAGGAGGAAGGTGAAACACGTACGAGTTTATTCAGAGAACCACAGGTCGCAGCTCGTGCTGTATCGCTCGACCAGGTGCGATGGTTGCATGGATTTCCTCGAGAAAGCGGCACTCCGAGCGACCAAAGGGGGCCCCGATGAAATTTCAAAAATTTAGCAGGAGCCAACAGTGCCCGACGTGCCAGAGCAAAGAGATATACCGCATAAAACGCGCTGGGCTGGCGGCGAGGGTTGTGAGTAAGATCTCCAACTATCGACCGCACTGGTGTTCGAATTGCGACACGTTTTTCTTCGCCCTGAAGCGGCCGAAGACAGCCCAGGGTGAAAACCTCACATTGCCAAATGCAAATCAGCCCAAGGTTAGCGGAAAACCGCAAGCCGACGGGTTGGCGCACTGAAGAGACCTTCCGGAACTACGACCTATCATCCAGTCTTGCAGGAAGTGTTGCGCTTAGAATGCGGCTGAGTTTCTAGTTGCTAGCTCGGAGTTGCGCCTATTTTTTCGCGGTTGCCGCGGCTTCGAGTCCAGGAGCAACCACCGGGCTTAAGAAAGGCATCATAGCGCGGAGTTTCGGGCCGAGTTGCTCGAGCATCTGTTGCTGCTCGGCTTTGCGCTTGGCCAGGAAATTCGGGCAGCCCTTTTCGTTCTCCTCAATCCACGCTTTGGCGAAACTGCCGTCGCGGATTTCGGCCAGCAGCTTCTTCATGGCTTCGCGAGTTTGCGGCGTCACGATGCGCGGTCCCGCGTGATAATCACCATGCTCGGCCGTGTCGCTGACCGAGTAGCGCATATAGCTCAGACCGCCGCGATACATGAGATCGACAATCAGCTTGAGTTCGTGCAGGCACTCGAAATACGCGACCTCGGGCTGATAGCCGGCGTTGACCAGCGTTTCAAATCCTGCCTTGATGAGCTCGCTTACGCCGCCGCACAGAACGGCTTGCTCGCCGAAGAGATCGGTCTCGGTTTCCTCGGTGAAGGTTGTCTCGAGAACGCCCGCGCGCGTGGTGCCGAGGCCTTTGGCATAGGATAGCGCGAAAGCCTTGGCTTTGCCCGAAGCATCCTGATGCACCGCGAGCAACGCAGGCGTGCCTCCGCCCTCGGTGAAAACCTCGCGAACGCGATGGCCCGGCGCTTTGGGCGCGATCATGCTGACGTCGACCTGCTTCGGCGGCTGAATCGCACCGAAACGGATGTTGAATCCATGGGCGAACATCAGCGTTTTGCCGGGCGTGAGATGCGGCTCAATCGATTCTTGGTAAAGCTTGGGCTGGCGCGTGTCTGGCGCAAGGATCATGATCACGTCGGCCCATGCGGCGGCTTCGGCCGGCGTTTTTACCAGCAGGCCATCCTTCTCCGCCTTGGCGCGAGACGCGCTGCCCTCCGGCAGGCCGACGACGACGGAAACGCCGGAGTCGCGCAGATTCAAAGCGTGAGCGTGCCCTTGTGAGCCGTAGCCGATGATCGCGACCCTCTTGCCCTGTACGAGTGAGAGGTCGGCGTCTTTGTCGTAATAGAGATTAGCCATTTCCTTCGTTGTTCCTTTCGGTAGGGCATGGAGCCCGGGTCAGATGGCGTGTCACTCACTGGGTGCGGGAGCGGTGCCGTTCGATTTGGCCGAGGCTTCGGCCGGCGGGCGCAGTAAATCGTTGCCGCGCGTCATGGCGATGCGGCCGGTGCGGGCCATTTCGAGCACGCCGAAGGGCCGCAACACTTCGAGCAGGCCGTCGATTTTGTCGACGGTGCCGGAGACCTCGACGATCAGCGATTCGGGTGCGACGTCCACGACACGGCCGCGAAACACCTTGATCAACTCCATCAGATGGGGGCGATTCCGCTGGTCGGCGGCCACTTTGATCAGGGCCAGATCGCGTTCGAGCATCGGACGATCAGTGATATTTTCCGCAAGCAGCACGTCAACCAGCTTTTCCAGGCTCGCCTCCAGGCGATGCGCGCCGCGTTCATCGGTATGCGCACAGATGGTCATGCGCGCCACTTCCTCGTTTTCCGTGGGACCAACGGTCAGCGAATCAATGTTGATGGCCAGTCGCCGCGTGAGCGACGCGACTCGATTCAGGACGCCAGGTTTGTTTTCCACGTAGGCGACGATGGTTTGCATAAGCTCCTCGATTCCGGGGAACCTTAATTATGGCTCGGATGCCGTTTCGACCAAAGGACTGTTGGGCCGGCGGATCATCTCGTGGAGTGACGCGCCGGCAGGCACCATCGGGTAGACCGAATCCTCCTGCTCGACGCGAAAATCAAGTAGTACGGGCTCGTTGGCGTTTCTTGCCGATTCGATCGTGGGAACCACTTCTTTGCGCGAGGTGATGCGCTCGCCGCGAATCCCGAACGAGTTAGCAAGCGCCACGAAATCGGGCGCGACCAGAGGCGTGGCGACATAACGCTTGTCGTAGAAAAACTCCTGCCATTGCCGAACCATTCCCAGATAGCCGTTGTTGATGATGGCGATTTTTACGTTGATTTTTTCCTGAACGATCGTCGCGAGTTCGCACATGGTCATCTGGAATCCGCCGTCACCCACCACGGCCCAGACTTCGTCTCCGGGCCTGGCAAATTTCGCGCCGACGGCCGCGGGGAGGGCGAAACCCATAGTCCCCAGACCGCCCGAGGTGATTAGCGTGCGCGGCTTGTCGTGGTGGTAATACTGTGCTTCCCACATCTGGTGCTGGCCGACGTCGGTGACCACGACGGCCTCGCCTTTGGTGACCTTCCAGAGGTCGTTAATCACGTGAGCGGCGTAGAGATGGCCGCTGTCGGGCAAGCATTGAATGTCGCGGACGGCGGAGTCGCCCTTGAGCTCTTTGATGTGAGAAAGCCACGCGCCGTGGTCGCGCGAGTGGACGTGCGGAAGCAGATGAGCGAGAGTCTCGCCGGCGTCACCGATTATCGCCGCATCGACAGTAACGTTCTTGTTGATCTCGGCGCGATCGACTTCGATGTGAATCTTCCGGGCGTTCCTCGCGTAGGTACGAAGGTCGCCTGTGACGCGGTCGTCGAAACGCATACCCACCGCGATCAGGAGATCGGCTTCTTGGATGGCGGTGTTCACCCAGGCTTCACCATGCATCCCCATCATGCCGAGGTTCATGGGATCGCTGGCAGGGAAGCAGCCGATACCGAGAAGCGTCATGGCGACGGGAATATTGCTGGTGCGAACGAACTGCTCGAACGTGCGCATCGCGCCGGCACCGGAGAGAATAATCCCACGGCCTGCGAGGATAATGGGCCGCTTGGCGGTGTTCAGCAATTCCACCGCGCGATCGAACCCTTCCTGATCGTGATTGTTGCGAATTCGCTTGGGAGGCAGCTTCGGAGCGCTGGCCTCCCAAGCGAATTCCGCGGACGCCTGTTGGGCGTCCTTGGTTATGTCCACGAGGACGGGGCCGGGCCGGCCCGAATTCGCGATGATGAAAGCCTCGCGCAGTGTGCGCGCAATTTCGTCGGCTTTGCTGATCACGACGTTGTGCTTGGTGATCGGCATGGTGATGCCGGTGATGTCGACTTCCTGGAACGCGTCGGAACCGAGAAGTTTGCTGCCGACTTGACCGGTGATGCAGACCACTGGCGAGGAATCCAACATGGCGGTGGCAATACCCGTGACCATGTTTGTGGCGCCGGGTCCGGAAGTGGCCATGGCCACGCCGACACCGCCGGATGCCCGCGCGTAGCCGTCGGCCATATGTGTTGCGCCTTGTTCGTGACGCACCAAAATGTGGTGAAGCTTCGACTTTCCGAGCGCGTCGTAGACCGGAAGAATCGCGCCGCCGGGGTAGCCGAAAATGTGGTGTACGTTCAGGCGCGTCAGCGTTTCGCAGAGGATTTCTGCACCAGTCAGTTTCATAGGGTTCTCCCAGTCGAAACCGGCACTGCGCCGGAAGAGAAGCTTGCGGGCACGGAAGTGATGGCCCCGAGCGAGGCGGAAGATACCAACAAGGCGTATTTGGCCATGACGCCGCTGGCGTACCGCGGTTGCGGAGCGCGCCAAGCGGCAAGGCGCTTCTGCATCTCGGCGTCGGTGATTTCCACGCGGAGGAAACGGCGCGGTATGTCGAAGACGATGATGTCGCCGTCGCGTACGGCGGCGATCGGCCCGCCCACCGCGGCTTCCGGAGCCACGTGTCCGGCCATAAGCCCGTGTGTTGCGCCGGAGAATCGCCCATCTGTCAGAAGGGCGACCGAATAGCCGAGGCCAGCGCCCACCAGAGCCGCGGTGACCGCAAGCATTTCTCGCATGCCAGGGCCGCCGCGCGGTCCTTCGTAACGGATCACGACCACATCGCCGGCTTTGATCTGGCCCTTCTCGACGCTAGCGAAAGCGGCCTCCTCGCCCTCAAAAACGCGGGCGGGTCCACGGAAATTCTGGAGGTTATGGCCAGCAACTTTAATGACGCAGCCCTCGGGAGAGAGATTGCCTTTCAGGATGACGAGGCCACCTGTTGGCTTAAGAGGATTGTTTTTGGCGCGAACAACATCTTGCCCGGGCGTTTCTTTTGCGGCGGTGGACTCTTCGGCGAGAGTCCGGCCGGTCACCGTGAGGCACTGGCCTTGCAGAAGGCCTGCATCGAGCATGCGCTTTGCGACGAGCGGAGTGCCGCCCGCGGCGTAGAGATCCGTCGCGACATAACGTCCGCCCGGTTTGAGGTCCGCAAGAATCGGGGTTGCGGAGCTGATGCGATCAAAATCGTCGATCGAGAGAGAAACGCCGACCTCGCGGGCGATCGCGAGTAGATGCAACACGGCGTTGGTGGATCCGCCGGTCGCGGCAACGGCGGCGATCGCGTTTTCGATGGCAGCCCTGGTGATTATCTTCGATGGCGTCAGATTCTTTTGCAGAAGGGCGACTGTAAGTTTGCCCGCCAACTCACCGGCGTGGGCCTTTGTGTCGTTCGTAGCGGGAATGCTCGAAATTCCCATCGGCGCGATCCCGAGAAACTCCACGACCATGGCCATGGTGTTGGCGGTGAATTGCCCACCGCAGGCACCGGCCCCGGGGCATGCCACGCCCTCGAGTTCTTTGAGTTTCTGGTCGCTCATTTTACCGCTGGCGTGGGCGCCGATGGCTTCATAAACGTCCTGAATCGTGACGGAATGTCCCTCGTATTTGCCCGGAGCGATCGAACCGCCGTAGAGAACCAGACCGGGAATGTTCAGCCGGGCGAGCGCCATCACGCCGCCCGGAATCGTTTTGTCGCAGCCGACAAGAACGATCAGGCCGTCCAGCAGATTGCCTCGCGCGACCAGTTCGATGGAATCCGCGATAACTTCCCGGCTTATGAGGGATGCGCGCATCCCTTCGGTGCCCATGGCGATCCCATCGGAGATCGAAACGGTGTTGAACTCGAGTGGCGTGCCTCCGGCGGCGCGAATTCCATCTCGGACGTGCCCGGCAAGCTCCCGCAAATGGTAATTACACGGACCAATTTCAATCCAGGTGTTGGCGATGCCAATGAGCGGCTTGGAGAAATCTTCGTCCTTCAGGCCTACGGCGCGGAGCATAGCCCGGGCCCCAGCTCGATTCGCGCCATCGGTTAGCGCTGCACTGCGAGGCTTCAGCGAGCTGTCAGACACGGCCGTTTCCCTCCGGAGGAAAGCGAATTCGCGAGAACAGATGCGACCGCCGCGCTTTCGATAAAAGGGCACACAAAATTCTGTGTGCGCGGAAGGCGGCAAGGATCGCCGGGCAAAGCTTAGGATGGCGGCAATCCGGTGGATGAGTCAAATTAATAGAAGTGTAGCGTAAAATAAAAATCTGTTATGGATAAAGAGTTCGCGCATCGCAAGAGGCGGTCGCTAGAAATCTTGTGCTGGTTTTAGCGAGTGGTTTTAGCGAGTGATTGACCGGTAGCATCGCAGCTGGTTTTGCACTGGGACCTGCGTGGCGAGGCCTTTCCGTTTGCATATCGTTTGCGCTTCCCCCAGAATTGAGTGTTTGGGCAGCAGCTTTCGCAGCAGCGTGCGATGCCTTGCTGCTCCCAGGTGTCTCCACCAATCGAAATACTGAGGAATCCATGGAAAAGCCAACGAAGATTGCTGCGCCGAGAGGGAAGCTGGGGGTGCTGACACCGGGGATGGGTGCGGTTTCGACCACGTTCATGGCGGGCGTTGAGCTTGTGCGCCAGAAGCAGGCCGTTCCCGTCGGATCGTTGACGCAAATGGGCACGATTCGCCTGGGAAAGCGCACGGAAGGGCGATCGCCGAGGATCAAGGATCTTGTGAAGCTGGCAAAGCTGGATGATCTCGTTTTTGGAGGCTGGGATATCTTTCCGGACAGTTCCTACGAGGCGGCGGCCAAGGCGGGAGTACTTGACGCGCATCACCTCTCGCTAGTGAAGACCTTTCTTTCGAAGATCAAGCCGATGTCCGCGGCGTTTGACCGTGAATACGTGAAGATGCTGGACGGAAAACACGTCAAGAAGGGCAAAACCAAGTACGACATCGCGTTGCAAATCAAGGACGACATTCGGGAGTTCAAGAAAAAGAATGACTGCTCGCGGCTCGTGATGTTGTGGTGCGGCTCGACGGAAGTGTTTATGCAGCCGCATGAAGTGCACGAAACAGCGGAAAAGTTCGAGGAGGCGATGAAGTCGAACCACGCGGCGATTGCGCCCTCCATGCTGTATGCGTGGGCCGCCATCACCAGCGGGGTGCCTTTCGGCAATGGCGCGCCGAACTTGACGGTTGATATCCCCGCGATGCAGCAACTCGCCGCCGAACACAAAGTGGCGATTGGCGGCAAAGATTTCAAGACTGGGCAAACCCTGCTCAAGACGGTGCTGGCGCCTGCATTTAAGGCTCGTATGTTGGGGCTGAACGGTTGGTTCTCCACAAATATTTTGGGGAACCGCGATGGGGAAGTGTTGGAGGACCCGGGTTCGTTCAAGACCAAGGAGGAATCGAAGCTGGGCGCGCTCGAATATATTTTGCAGCCCCACCTTTATCCGGAGCTCTACAAGAAAATCCACCACAAAGTGCGCATCAACTATTACCCGCCGCGCGGTGACAACAAGGAAGGCTGGGACAACATCGACATTTTTGGCTGGCTCGGTTACCCCATGCAAATCAAAGTGGATTTCCTTTGCCGCGACTCGATCTTGGCGGCTCCGATTGTGCTGGACCTCGTTTTGTTCCTGGATCTGGCGCAGCGCGCGGGGCTTCGCGGGATTCAGGAATGGCTTAGCTTTTATTTCAAGTCGCCGATGACCGCACCGCAGCTTTATCCGGAGCACGACCTGTTCATCCAACTCATGAAGCTAAAGAATACGCTGCGTTGGATGATGGGCGAAGACCTGATCACGCACCTCGGGCAGGAGTATTACGATTAGGCGCGGCGGCGGACACGCCGCTCGTTCGAAAACGGCTCTCGGTATTTACAAGCGCTCCGGGATTTCCCACTTACCGGATTTTTCCGAGCGGAAAAGGGCCTCAATGACCGCCATATTTCTAAACGCGTCCTCGAGCGGGTTGGGAACTTCCGTATTGTCTTGAATGGCGGCGGAGAAAAGATCCGCCTGGATTGTGAATTGATTGCAGATGGGAAACGTCTCCATTACCAGGCTGCCTCCGGCGTAGAGGTCGCGGCCATCATCGATAAAAATGCGGCAGGGCTTATCGGTCGGCGCGTTGAACGGTATTTCCACGTCGACGCGACCCTCGGTGCCTAGAAACTGCATCCTCTGGTAGTAAATTAGCTGCGTGCTCGCGGTGAAGATGCACTGGCCGGAAGGATATTCGAGGATTGCGGAAGTAAGGCGATCGGTCTTGAAGCTGGGGTCGCGCTCGATGCAGGCGATCACGCGGAGAGGTTCCTCTCCAAATACAAATCTGGTTGTCTTGACCGGATAGCAGCCGATATCCATCAAGGCGCCACCGCCGCATTCGACATTGTTGCGCGTGTTCGCGGGGTCGACGTTAAAAAAGCTGAAAAACCCGAAGGCCCCGCGGAGCTTGCCGATGCGCCCGGAGTGAACCAGTTCCACGGTGCGCAGCCAGTGCGGGTGCGTGCGGACCATGAAGGCTTCGCCAATCTTCACGCGGTACTCGTCGCGCGCTTTGAGCAAAAGGCGAGCTTCCGCCACGGTGCGGCTAAGAGGCTTCTCGCAAAGAACGTGCTTACCGTGGCTGGCGCCGCGTATTGACCACTCGACGTGCAGGTGGTTCGGGAGAGGGTTGTAGATGACCTCGACTTCCGGGTCGGCGAGCAGCTCCTCGTAGGAGCCGTAGGCCTTCGGAATCGAAAATTGGCTGGCAAATTCTTTGGCTTTGTCGAGCGAGCGCGAACCGACGGCCACAACTTCCGCGCGCTCGCAATCTTTCATCGCGGGCAGGACGCGGCGACGGGCAATGGAGGCAGCGCCCAGAATGCCCCATTTCACTTTTTTCGGCATAGAAGGCATTGGGAGAGTATCTCAGAAAACGAGACACGCTCAAGCATTGCTCATGATGGGTTGCGGCTCGGCGTAGCAAGAAATGAAAAGGCCAGGGCAAAGACCCTGGCCTTTGGAAAGGGATTAGAAAGGTCTAGCGTCAGGGCCTGTCGGAATGGCCCTCGCCATGGCCGTTGCCCTCGTGACTCGGGTGCGCGTTGCTCGGGTGTTCATTGTTGGGATGATTGTTATTCGGATGCGAATTGTTGGCGTGAGTTTCAGTCGGGCGATTGTTGTTTGGCGAGTGTTCCTGATAGCCGTTTTGAGGCGCATGGTTCTGGCCCGCGTTGGGCGGCCGGTCGCTATGCACTGCGGCGTGGTCGGCGGCGTTCACGGTGCTGGGCGGACGATTTACGCTGCCAGGCGCATGGGCCGCGGTCACACCATGACCAGTGAACTCGCCGGGCCTGCTCGTGGCTGCAATCGCCGGACGGCCATGATTTTCGGACGCGAGCATGGCGCGATTCTGGCTGGCTGCGTGTTCATGCTCCAGCTGTGCTTGGGTGGCCTCAATGTGATGGTCGCGGGCTGCCATTTCTTCCGCTGCTGTTGGGCGCGCCGTGATGCCACCGGGGCCCCCGTTATAGGCGACGTTGTTCACGACGGTCTTGTTGATCACCGTTGTGTTGTAGGTGTTGTGGATGATGGTGGTGTTCACGTTTGTGACGGCAGTGTTGTACGCGAACACTCCGCCGTGCCACGCGCCGCCTACGAATCCAACGCCGGTGTAGCCAAAGCCGTAATTAATTCCGCCGTAGAAGCCCACGTGAGGGCCCCAATAACCTCCGTGCCAGGCATACACGCCACCGCCCCAGCCCCAGTAACCCGGCGTCCAGAGCAAGCCCACCGCGGGAGCAACCACCCACGTGCCCGGCACCCAGTAATAACCGGCCGGGCCATACGCCCAGTAACCCGGGCTCCAGATGTAGCCCGGTGCCGGGCAAATTGGCTGAGGATACACCGGCAGGGCTGGGGGACCGATACGAATCGAAACACCGACCGCGATCTGCGCCTGCGAAGGGGACGGCGAGACGAGCGGAGCAAAAACCAAAAGCAGTAAAAAGCTCAATTTTAGAAGACGCGACATTTTATTGTTTCCCTCGTTTAAGCGTTGGTCGAACCGTCTTGCGAAACCCCAAAAGCCTTGCAGAAACGTTCGGCTGGGACTTGCTCATTGAACCCATTCTCGCGGGAAAAGTTGTCGTGTGGCTGCGCGCTGTGGATTTCTGTCCTGTAAGAGAAAACTGTCCTTTGGTGTAGGG
>Ga0187783_10002043_pt1 | contig 15016 bp, 15 predicted proteins | sample 1015_SJ02_MP02_2_FD_132471 | JGI IMG/M metagenome (GOLD analysis project Ga0187783, IMG submission 132471) | Tropical peat soil microbial communities from peatlands in Department of Meta, Colombia - 1015_SJ02_MP02_20_MG | ecosystem: Environmental > Terrestrial > Soil > Wetlands > Peat | place... | reverse complement strand
CATTTCTCTAGTTCTATTTAATGTATCGACTAAATGTTGATATTTTATGCATTGCAAATTATGATATGCATTATCTTGCAAAGTCCAAACGAGACTGCCTTTTGTAATTTTTTTAATCTCTTTGTATTTTTCCTTCAGATATTTATTAATAACGCGTCTTTTGCAATCAGATATGTGTTTAGGTTGTCTCTTTTTATATAATATTTTTCTAGCAAATGGTAACCACACGTGATCCTGATTTATAAAATTATATAAATATTTTGATACGGTTCCTAAACGAATTAATGTTTCAATATTTAAATAATCACAACACATGAATAATATTTCTTTTGGAATATCATATAAAATATTATCATATATATATTCCATGCGTAATTGTTATATAATAGTTATATTATATATAAATAAAAACTTATTTTCGTGAGGTTAAACGAACTATTATAATAGCATGAATATGTTATGATTTTTATATAAATGAATATACTATTATATTATCATATCGAATAATAAATAAGAAAAATACTTTATATACTCGATAATAATATTAAAAAGGTATCAAACTATAGTTCCCGAAAATTCAAAAGACATGTCTAAATATTGTTTATATTCATTATTTTGCATTATTAAGCATCTCATCAATGCAACATATTGATTTCAAGACTTGTCTTTTGAATTTTCGGGAACTATAGTTTTTATATAAAAATAATTGAACAAAGAATGGATTATAAAATAAAAACTTTTATAAACCCAAAATACTATATAACCCAATATTGTTAAAATAATAGTTTTTGTATTTTAAAATAAATAAGGAATGACGAAACTTATAACTTTATACTCTTTATCTAATGTTATACATTATATCCTTTTTTTTATCTAATAATATCTTCATTTACATATAAGCTCACACTCGCTCGCCCTACGGGCTCGTTCGATTCCCGATTTTTTCATATCATACTAAAGTTATAATGATAACTACGATGCCTATAGTAAAGCCTACGATAAGCAACTTTGAATAACTAATCCTACTTTTGCTTTCTATAGTTGTTCGCAATTTCTGTCTATATTCGTCAATATCTACAATAGCGCTTCTTCCAACGTTATTTGCTTTGAAATTTATCTTTAGTATGTGCGAGTTCTTGCGATATATTTGAATGGAGTCGTATTCGTCGAGCAATAAATCCGAATTAATCTTTTCCATCATCAATAATACGAGTTTCAAATCTTTTCTAACGCCCAAAGCAATAGTTTCTACGTTTTGATCCACGTTAGAAATGATATTTTTAAAGTTTATTTTGCCTTCTACTTCTATTGCCATTGCCGGTTCATGTTTTTTCAACAACTCGTTTGCTGGAAAAAAAAAGCACGAACATAATACTCCTGTCTGTATTTTTTCTTCAGCTTGAAAGGAAATTGCACATAGAGAAGTAGCAGAATCGCTCATTTTTATTTTATATATATTATCTTTAAAATATTACAAATTTGCAATATAATTTTATGATAATAAAATTTTAATGATATCATGCCATTTATCATAATATTTATGAAATTATATTTAATTATAGTTCCCGCTGATACTCTCATCATATAATGCATATTGAAATATTTGCTACATTTTTTTATTATTTTTACCATTCTCACTATTCTTACTATTCTGTTGATTGAACAAAACTCAATATTATATCCATATAATGTTTTTTATATTCTTCCTCTTCTCCAATAAAATACATAATTTGTTTTGCAATATTTTTTGGTACAATATAATCTACATCTTTTCTACAATCAAGCGTACATATTATTTCATTTCTGAGTTTCGGTAAAATTACGTTAGAATTTGTGAATAAAACGAATACCCGTAAACCAGCGATCATAGAATTGTATATATTCTCTATATTCTTGACCACATTTTTAGATTTTTTATTACATTCGATAACCTTGGCAGATGCTAATGATTGGCATATTAAATGATACGTATCACAAATTTTAATACATTCTATTTTGTCGATGCTATAATAAGTACGATTCCATATATAACAAATTTTTTTTACTCGTTTTTTAACCAATTTTTGCATATCGACCGTGAATATTACGTGCGTAATTGGTCTTTTGGATAAAAATGTCGACGATTTTATATCGTAAATATTTATTTTTCCACATAACGATTCTATTTGCTCGATGTCTTTGTATACGTGTGGATCATAATAATATTTTGGCGCAATATAAAACGCCAATTTTTCTATATGAGGATATTCAACAGTTTGACATTTATTTTCTATAATCAGCGTTTTGATATTCAAAATATTTAGCTTTTTTGAATCAATGACGCAATCATTTGCATCCTTTTTTTGAAAAAGTTGCGATAAATATTGAATATACGCGGTAACATCACCATCACCTAGTACTAAAATATGCGGTACGCATTCTCTAGCCATGTATTGTTATAATTATATAATAATAATAATAAAAAAATACTATTTATTTATTTAATTCACTTAATTTATGTATATAATCGAAGAAGAATATTTACATAACCATACTTTTCATCGTAACATTATTCAATAATATAATTATATTAACAAGTTATTCAAACATATACATTAATTAGACATAGTATATTATCAAATATATACGTATAAAAATAATACATGATCGTATTAGTAAGGTATATTCCTATAATATTAAATCGCAAATTAATTATTCCATTTGTTCATATTTCATACTGATGTTATTTTGACAATGATGAATATAAAATATTTTATACTGTCAAAATAATAAGTTAACTTATTAATCATGATAATATTTTTTGTAAATGTATTTCCAATTTATTATTCAATATAAAATAGGTACGCTATTAGAAACAGGAAAAATAATATATATTGTAAAAATTTTTGTAATGATGCAGGAACTAAAAATAAAACGCAACTAGATATTAATAATGAGAAAATGTTAAACAGAGCAAAGGAAATGCAGAAAAAAATAAAAATACAAAAGGATAATCTTTCTATTCCAGAAACTGATATTAATAATAGTTCTAAAGAAAATATTACTACGGTAAATACAAATGGTTTAAATGAAACGTTAAAAAAAGCCAAAGATAATCATAAAAAATCAGTTTATGGATGAATCATAATAAAATTAACTCGAGTTAATTAAGAATATTACTATAACTATAATATGATATAAAATCGGGAATCGAACGAGACCATATGGTGAGCGAGTTTGGCTTATATTATGCAAACGTGAATCATTCATTCTTTATACAATTATTTTCAATGTAAAAACTAGTTTAATAACTTTTAATATTATTAGATATACAAATGGATACTCTTGTTTATTATACAATATATACATTTGTAGCGGAGAATCATTACTTTATTATTATTTACGTTTATATAATCAAATGTTACTTTATTAATAATTATAATCATTAATAAACATAAATATATCATTCGGTTGATTCCATTTTTCCATTTGCTATTATCGAACGTGCCAAATCTTTTGTAATTTGTTCCAATTTAATGACTTTATCCTTTAATTCTTCGCATTCGCGCATCACGATGAGTAATAATGAATGCGTCGTCAAAGGCAATGCATTGTCCGCGACGGAATCATTTTTTTTAACGAGAGTAGGAGTCGTTCGGTCGTTCGATGGCCCGTTCGTACGTTGTTCAATTTTTGTAATTTTTTGCATATTATCGTCTCGCGATACGCGAATCGATCCATCAGCATCGAACGATTTTTTCTGCTTATCAGAATTATTTTCAACGACATCTCTCCAAGATTTTCCTTGTCGTTTTTCCATTTGATTATCTAACGGTTTTGAAACAAAATTATTTTCATCATCCCTCGATGGTTTTTGTTGATTTTTGTAATCTTTCCATTCGTTTCCATTATTATTTTGCCTTTTATCCCCAAATTGTTGATTCCTCGTCGGTTCGTTCCGCGTCTTGATAACCTCTCCTTCGTTTTTAGCGTCTTGTTTTTTTGGACTTTCGTACCTATTATCAGAGGTTGCTCTATTATTTTCTTCGTTATCCCAATTATGCATAGTTCTCGTTCTGCTTTGATTTTTCCAATTATTTACGGTTTCCCTTTTAGCTCCTTGGCCATTACGCACATTATATTGTCTGGTTTTCCTTTCATCTCGATTATTCCAATTAATATTCGTGTATTTATTTTGATAGCTTTTTGGAGCGTTCGTATTTTCTTTTTCTCTTTTTTCTTCTTGATCGTTCGACATTTCGGAGACTTTTGTCTCTTTATCATTTTTGTTCTCATCGTCCAACGCGATCAAAGATTCTTTTTTTTCTTCATAGTGCCAAATGTCAGCTCCCGTTCTCCTTTTGCTTTTTTGCTCGTCCCGAATTTCTGCAGGTTCTTTTTTATTTTGATCATTACTGCTATTAATCGAGGTTTTGTTTATATTTTCTCGATTTTCATAATTTTTTTGATCATCCCTGGTATTATAAGTCTTTATCGCTTTGCCATTTTTTTGATTTCTCCAGTTGTTTGGCGGTTCTTTTTTGTTTTGCTGTTGCGATTCGATATTTTCATTTTTTTCCAATCTCGTCTTGTCGATATCGTTGTTTAATTTAGATTGTGTCATTGGAATATTCTCGTTATTATTATCTCCTTTTGAATAATATTTTTCCTCCTCGTTATGCATATCAATAGGATTTGGATCATCGACATTATCTCTATCGCGAGTTTGCTTCGTTTTTATGGTTTCTGTTGTTTTCATCGATAAACCATTCATATTTTTAGATTGATTATGATCATTATTTCTAAATTCATTGTCATCGCGTTCACTTTGACCATTTCTCGGTCTTCCACAACTTCCACAATCTTTTCTCGTTATAAAATTAATATTACCGCATATACAACACCAATCTTCGTTTTTTTCGTTACTTTTCTTTCCATTGAATATACGCTTATGTAATTCTTCCAAATCAGCATTTTGATCCCTAGAGAATGTCGTATATGCATCCTCGTTTAATCTTATATTTTTATCGTCATACTTTGCATTTTCATCGCCACTCGACTTTTTATTTTGATCGCCATGTGATAAACTTATAGTATTTTTTGCTTTAGTCGCTTTTTCGCGAGATTCTTCGATGCGCGATGGATTATCGTGATCATCGTTATTAATATTCGTTTTTTTGTCATACATGCTTCTCGACATGAGGGCAGTATCGATCGTAGCTATCGGATATTCTGGCAAGTTATCCGCACAATAAATATTTGGAGCATAGCTTATATCTTTAAATTCGTCGTCATTCGGTATCGAACTTTCTCTCAAATCCTTACTCGCATCGAATGACGGTTTGGTAGAATTAATCGATGATGAATGTCCTCGCGGAGTAAATTCTGTAGCATTGACATTCAATTTGCGATCGTCTCTCGCTTTACTGAAACAATGCATATTAATATATCACTACATATCCATTCGTAAAAGCACAAAAATCCTACCTAATAGTCCTTTCAGCCATTATTAAACTTTTAAAAGGATGAGTTATTACTTTTTTATAATCGAATATAATTCTTTTTTAATTTAATGTGATTCACTTAACTCATATTACGATAATAATAATATTCACATAACTAAATATATTTGATAATATCATGCTAGTCATATGATATTAATATAGTTAAATAGTAAATGATATTTTTGTATACATCGATAGCTATAAATAATTTAACATGCTATATTATAATATTTTTACGATTTAATATTTTATAGTTATATTATAATATGATACATCTTTTATATATTATTCTATATTAATCATATTTCATTTAAATATAATACAAGACTTGAAGGCATCATTTATGATATTCGTATACAAATGAATTGTAAGCATTAAATATAATATTGTATAAAAATACTGAATGTTCATCTAATGGATATAGAGTATGTATTTAATATTAATAATATTCATTTGGACATTATAAATAAAAATATAACAATGCATTAATATTTAATTATTAGCAATGATATAAGAATATTGTCATGTTCCAATTTATTTTTGGGGCATTTGCAAAATGGTAAATATGTTATTCATATTGTATGTTGCCATTACTACTTTAATAGTACTTGTAATTTTATATAATCTTTTCAATTTTATTATTTAGATAACGAAAGAAGAGATGATGATTTTATCGTCTTTGAAGAAATACTGCAGAATATTAAAGAAAAAAAGGTATATTATATTATTACCATATTTTATTCAATAATACCACTGATAATACATGTATAGATTGATATGTTGATATTATGTGGGAATACGTATTATAAAAATAATCCAACATTAACAGTGAGAGAAAGGTAATATATTATTATAACAAAATAATATAATTAAAAAAACAAATATAATTGTTTATTTTATCGCAGACTGAAAAACTTGCTCGACAAATATTGTTCTAGAGAGAATGCGTCAAAAGTTCTAATATCATGCCCAAATAAAAAAAATATAAATGATGATTTGGCATATTTTAAAACTATACCCATATTTATATTAAATGGAGACGCTGATGCTCCGAGCAACGTTAGTATAACATATTATTGTACTACATTAGCGATAATAATAGTATTATAAAAGCTATTCAATCTTACAGAATTGGATCTTTGCGAAAAAATGACTTATATTGGAAAAATTGATAAACATAATAAAAATGTACAAATTATAGAGCCAATAATTATATCTTCGCTAGATAACAAAACAAACATTGCTCTTTATGCTATAGGACATGTCAAAAAAGATATATCAAAAGATCCATTATTAGATTTGCTCAAAAATAATAATATACAATTTGCTTACGGCGAAAAAAATGAAAAGTATATCAATTTATGCGTTATACACCACAAAAGGTATAAAATTTTATATATACATGTTTTATATCATAAATAAAATATTTTTATTATAGAAGCAGAGAGCAAAAATCGCATAACAATTGCGTAGAGGCTTTTTTACCAGATTGGTTAGATGCGGTTATATGGAGCGAAGATTTTGATTGCATACCGACTCCATTTTTAATTGGACATGCCGATTATATCAATGTTCAACTCGGATGTCCGTATTATGTAGATACAAAACCAGGTCTGCAAACAAAAACAAATTTAAAGCAGTCACAAACGTTAAAAAAGTATGTACATACATTCATTCCTACATATTATAAGTAATATTAATATTTTATAATTATCGAGATATGCTTTTATATTGCATATAAGAGAAAATAAAATAAATGTCGAGAATATTCCATTAAAAAAAGTGAGACCATTTATTTACGAGGAAATACTCGAAAAGGATTTGAATTACGAACAAAAAGATTTATTCATGAATGATGAACGCGCTTTGGAGAAATTTTTATACAAAAACGTATGTATTCATTTTTGTCATTTGTATTAATATTATATTTATACTTAGATGTAATAATTATCTGTAAAAATGATAACCATTTAAAAAAGCTTTTCAAATTCCTCAAATCCTTCCGCGTCTTAGCCGAGATTTTTCGGCATTCGCCTCAAAATCTTTGTAATTCACGCGTCCTCACTTTGCTTCGCTCGTTCCGGGGATATAATAATTAAAAATGTTTAAACCCTCATTTTATATCATTTATATCATATATAACTATATGAGTTGATATATATAGTTTTAATTAATATAACACATATTATCTCATATATTTTGTTACTTTTGACGTTATTACAGCTATAGCGTAAATATATTAATATCGTCTATATGTTAGTGCAAATACATTAATATCGCCATTTAGATAGGAGAAATGATCGAAAAAGTTAAAAATAGCATGGACAAAAATAATGTATTCTCAAAAATATTATTGAAAATAACGGTTAGTTTAAAAAATAATTTTGTGTCCCATTGTATAACTCATACAATATGTTAGATTGAAAAAAAATATTATGATTTGATAAGACCACAAAATTTTTTCCGGCGATATATGGATTTTGTTGCCAATGCAAATGATATATTTTTAAAATATAAGGAAAGAAAAAAGAAAAATGATGAGTATTTTTTTATATATTATTCAGTATAATATATTTGATTACTCTTAAAGTTAACTATTTTATAGAGAATGAAAATGAAAAAATAAATATTGATAATACAAATGATAATATATATTCGAATGGATTAGATAAAAAAACAATATTTACATTTATTAAAAATTACATGCAAAAAAATTGTAAAAAAACAAACATAATATATATAGATAATTATTGCCAAAATATATGCGATCAATTAGAAACAGAAGATAATGTAATAACTACGTAAGTCTTCGTCATATTGATAAATTATATTCTTAAAGAATAACATATCAGTATAGATTTTATGATAGAATAGCTAGTATATCCTTAAAGCTTCTGGAAGAACATGATTTTAAACCACCTGATAAAATAAAAGTATGAATATATTTAACTTGCAAAATATTGATATATATTAAAAATATATAGGACTTTTGTATGCAAATAGATATGCAAGCGCGTATAAAAGAAGGATTAAGTGAAAAAAAAGAGAGTATCACGAATATTATAAACAAATCAAAAAAGAGGTAATGTTATATATTTGAAAAATATAAATGTTATGCTACCTTTTATTTATAATTGTATTATATAGAGCTATTAAAGAAAATAATAATAGTAAAGAGCCAAAAAAGAAAAAACAAAAAATTACAAAAAAATAAATGACTTGTTAAAACTTTTATCACTATGTATTCTATAATAACTCTTATACTTTTAATAGAATATTATATTTATATTATTTTACCCAAAAATATCTTCATGTAAATATATATGTATGTATATCTTCATTCATGTAGAAACCCACACTCACTCGCCATACGGGCTCGTTCGATTCCCGATTTTCAAATTATGATATAGACATAGTAGTATATTTTTACATAAACATTTACAGTATATTTTTTTTTTTCGCAGCTCAAAAATATTTTCAATAACTTTATATGATTATATTAAAAGTATATATAGGTATGTTAAAAGTTTACACAAAATATTACTATAAATATAGTATATTCTGAAAAATCGGGAATCGAACGAGCCCGTAGGGCGAGTGAGTGTGGGTTTCTACATGAATGAAGATATTATTAAATAAAGAATGATATAATATAAATGTAATGTTCCATAAAAATATATTGCTCATATTTTTATAATAATAATGATCCAAAATCATTATTTTACTATATTTATATTACTATATATATCCTTGTTTTATCTTATCCAATGATATCTTCATTTATATATAAGCCCACACTCACTCGCCATTACTGGCTCGTTCAATGCCCGATTTTATATTATACTATAATTATAATAATATTCTACATAAACTATACGTACTACTATCTAAAATCTTTTTTTTTATGATCAAAGGATGTATTAATTTATAAGTAATATCATTGTTCATGTAGAAAATTTATTTGATTTACTATGAGAAAAAATTAATTATCCATGAAAATTATTATTCAACATATAATATAAATCAATAATAACTTTATATTTAAACATTTATTATTATGAATATCATTCGAATTATAAAAAAAATAATGGTTACAAATGAACATTTTTATTCGCTTTTAATTTGATAGATTTTACATCTATCCATTTATTTTTATAGTCATCTATCATATAATCTTTTTTATTTTTTATTTGATTCAATATTTGTTGTAATGATGGTATTTTTTTCTCTCCGATAATATAACCTTGATTATATGCAATATTAAGACATGATTCTATGAAACTTTCAATATGCCATTTTCTAGCCCATCTTTTACCACGTTTCAACAACGTTGATTTCATTTTTGAACATACCCCACAACAAGTAACGATATTGTCATTACTATATCCAATATCTATTTGTATCCTATCTATTCCGTTAGGATAATGTTCTTTGGGTATATGACCGCAATATACACAGGGTTGTAAAAATAAATTACATAAATATTCGTCAGTCACGTCCCATTTATATTTGTTTAAATCATCATTATCTCGTATGATACGATTTATATTCTTTTTAAATAAAGCATTATAATAAGATATTTTTGTTGCTGCTTTTTCTAATTTATTGTCGCATTTAACAGATACCATATTTATGCAAGCACCAAAGTTTTTGGCAATATTTACGCATTGTAATATAAATGGTACCAACGATATACTACCTTTTTGATAATTGCACTTATCGCAACATGGTAAACAATTGTCTTCTGTATAATGTTTCATATAATTTTTTCTATCGATTCCATTATATTCGTCATTATTTTCATGTCCACAGTAATAACATGGACTATTGAATAGTTTTTCAGCAAAATCTTTTTTTATTTTTATTTTTATTCCTTTGTTTATATTTCCTTTTTTTTTTCTTTTGCTGGCATCATCTTCAAATCTTTTCCATGACTTTTCAAATTTATCATTTTTTTTATCATTTTGTTTTATATTTATAATATCTGCATCATTTATGTTAGGAGGATCAATATCCATGCCATCAAAACTCGTATCACAAGAATCGCTCATATTTTGTTAACAATGAGAATATGATTAATATTAATCGCGATAAATTAATATTCATATATCATTTCAAATAAATAAAATTTTGATAAAAAAATCTGTATGTATTGTCATTACAAAAATATTCATATACTATATTAATATATTAAGATGAGTTATATAGAATCATTAACTATAAAAGGAATCAGAAACTTTGATCCTAAAAACGCTCAAAAAATAGAGTTCTTTAGACCATTAACTTTGATTATCGGTAACAATGGCTCTGGGAAAACTGTACGTGACATATATATAATATATTATAGCGTAAAACATTTCACATTTTTATCATCATAGACGATTATGGAGGGTTTAAGATACAATACCACATTTGAATTTCCAGATCGTACAGTATCTGGAGTACATTTTGTCAATAATAGACAAGTAAAAATAACGTTATTATACTTTTTTTTTTAATTATCTTCTATGTATCGATGAAATATGCTTGATCAATATTTTTATTTTTTCTATAAATTAGATAAATGATAGCGGAGAAACTTTAGCACAGATAGATATGACGTTTATTGGCCATGATAATAAAAAATATAATGTGCATACTGAAATGGAATTGAGTAAGAAAGCTGAAAATACACTGAGTTGTTCAGCAATACCCCGTATATTGACTGTATTAAATGAAAATAAACAGGTATAAATAATTTTTTTGCTAAAATATATGATCAATATTATTTATTTTTTATTATAATTAGTCTGAAGTATCTATTGATAGAGACGAAGTAGAAAAACTAGTCCCCAAATTATTAGATACAAATATATCTAAACTAATGCTAAAATATGTCATTTTTTGTATTCAAAAAGATATATACTGGCCGTTAGATACTTTGATATTAAAAAATGTCTTGGATAATATTTTTAAAGTCGAACCGTAAAGTATTCTCAATTATTATAAAAAGAAATTACTATTAAAAAAAAAAATAGTTTTATTGATATATTGAATAGATTGAAAATAATTATAAAAAAGGGCAACATAAAAAAATATGTTGACAATATAAATGATAAAATTGGGGAAATGAAGTCTCATCTAGCATCCTTTAAAATGAATTTTGATTCTTTTAATAAGGTATATATTATGTTGATATAATACAACTTTTGTTCATCGATAATTTATCATTATTTTTTTTAGAAAAAAAAGGATTTAGATGATAATAACAAAGAACGTGAAAAATATGAAGAAGAAATGAAAAATATAGCATTAATAATAGATAACGAAGAACAAATATTTCAACAAAAAAAGAAAGAATATAATTATTATAAAGATATAAAAAAAGATCGAGATGATTTTGTAACGGAAAAAAATGTTTATGAAAAACAAATTGCCGCGAAATATAAACCAGAGAATAAAAAATATTGTATGTTTTGTTCTCATTTCATAATATTAATATTATAATAAATAATAAAAGGTTTGATAAACTATAATAGGTACGCTGAAGGAAATAAACCAAATCATTAATGATGATGATGAAAAAATTAATTGTAAAAAACAAAAACATAATAATTATGAAATTATAATGAATGATATCATTGATAAAAAACAATTGTTAAAAGAAGCACATATTAAGGTCACAAATAAAGAAGAGGTAAAATTATAATTGATAGTATGATAATATCATATTTATTATTTATTATATAGCAAAAAAAAGATTTAATTCGAGAGCAAAATGAAATAATAAAAAAATGGATACGAGAACATAATTTGACCGAATATAATAAATCGCCAAGTATATCTGATGAAGAATATACATATTATATTAATAATAGAGATATAATAATCTCAAAATGTAGAGAATGCATTGACAAAATTTATAATAATATAAGTAAAGTAAATATCCCGCGATTTGTAACTATCATGTGATTAGTAGTATTAATAACATTAAAAATAGGTCGAATACGAGGGAAGAAAAGCAACTAGAGAAGAAGATGAAAAACAAAAGAAGAATATTTTTGAAAACATTAAAAATGTGGAGGAAAAATTGAAAGAATTACAAAATGACCGCGACAAATATGAGACATATAATAATGTATGCATTTATTTTTATATAATATAACATATTTTTCTTTTCAATATTTAAATTTTGTATTAAAAAGGAGAAGCAAAGATTATCTAAAGAACATGAATGTGTATTGTATGCATTAATTAAAGAATGTAACATAAAAGAATTAATAGAAGATGTACGCGATGACTTGGTTGATACTAAAGAATGTATCATATATGAAAAATGTAAAATATATATCGATGCGATTAATAAAAATTTGGAGGTAAAATTAGTTGTATTCGTATAATAGTATTAAAAAGATATTAAAATATTTTTTATAGCAAAATAATGTGAAATGTAAAAATATAAGGGATGTAATAAATGATGTACAAAGTAACATTAACGTGGAAAAACATAAAAAGGTTTTTTTTTTATTAAAATACTACTGATTGTATTTATTATTTCTGTATAATTTAATAATTTTGTCGATCAGAGTGATAAAAAAGAAACATTGGATAAAATAAAAAGCGCGATAAATGAAAAAATGGTAATCAAAAATGAATTATTAAAAGCTTCGAATGATTGCAATGTAAGTATTATAAATATTTAAATACATATAACTATGCTATTAAAGTATTTTAATGTTATACGATAATAATAATAATATAGATGGAATTGAATATTTGTCCATTTTGTGGTCAAGATATTAAAGACGAAAAAATATTTAAAGAAATGGTAATGTATTCGTACACTATTTTATTCATACAATTCATAATAATATTTTATAGGTACGACAAAATTTTGAAAAATATGGACATAACAAGGTCCTTCTTTTTTTTTTAACATATTATTATTATCTATATAATATTTATATTTAGCTTGGAGAAGAAGCATTGAAAGATTTATGTCCAGTATCATACAATAAATATAAAATGCAATATATAAATGATGATATTAATTGCAAACAAAATGAAGCGAACAAAATTATTGAGGAAATTGAGCATTTAAAAAAAAAAATAGAGGATTATGAAGAAGAAAATAATAAGAAAATGCACGAGCAGGAATTATTCATAAGAGAAAATGAAGAGTTAAAGAAGGAACAAATAACAATTGAAAATAATTTTAAACATTATAAAGAAAGAATTGATAAAATAAAAGAACAAATTGTATGGTAAGTAAGATTGAATGTATAATTAAATATTAAATGATATTATAATATAGTAACGAGGAAAAACATAAACATTTTAATTTTGATGATATACAACTGATAAAAAATGAAATTATTGACAAACAAAATGATATACGAGAATTGAATGTCGAATACGATAATATCGAACAAAAAATAAAAAAAATGACGAGAGAAATTGAAGAATATGATCGCGTCGAAAAGGAAATACTTAAAACTGCTAAAGAAAATACCGATTTTGAAAGAGATATTGAAGAATTAAACAATATAAGCAAAAAAATAGAAAAGTGAGTAAAGTTTTATAGAGAGTTTTATAACAATATACTTATTTTTTTTTTATTAGTATAAATAGTAGTGATTCGATAAATATTAAAGAATTAGAAAAAGAAGAAAAGATTTTGGAATCAAATTATATTCATCTAAAAGATGTTATATCGATTATTGCTAAGGAAATGGAAGAAATTAAAAATGAAAAAAAAATATTGGAGGAAAATATAAAGTATAATATAATTATAAAAATTAAAATAGTATAATATCAAGTATAAACTCAAAACCTTTATGCTTTGGAACTGGCGAAAATATTTAGAATTAAGAGTTTCAAATCCTAAAAGTTTTGGATTTATATTTGATATTATTTATTCTATTATTCTATTATTTATAATCTAAAATTTAGATACTTGGATGAAATAAAAATTATCCATGATATTAATATAGAAATAGAAAAAATAGATAACGAATTAAACAAAATAAATTTGGTGCAAATAGAAAATGATTTGAAAAAAATTGAATCAAATATGAATGAATACAATAGAAAGGTAGTATAATATATTAATACTTTGTTTATATAATGAATATTTGACAGAAAGGAGAATACACCGGCAGGATAGATGCCATTGACAAAAATATAAAAAAATTAAAACAAGAGTTGAATGATAAAGAGTATGAAAATATTGAGACAAAGTATTTGTCTACATACAGAGAAGTAGAGGTAGGCATATTAATTATGTTTGATTTGTTAATTATAATATAACTTTGATTAGGTTTATCAAAATGTAGTCGAAGACTTTAAAAAGTTAAATAATTCCTCTGAAAGGTATACTTTTTTTGTATTATTATCTGTAATTAATATTATTTTTTTTAACAAAATATTATAAGCGCGCTATGTGAACTATTAAAAGATAATATCAATAATCTTAATAAATCAATAAAAAGAATATGGAACAAAATATATAAAGGGAACGATTCTGAGTACATAAAAATCAAGTGTATGATGAT
>Ga0187783_10002042_pt1 | contig 15021 bp, 9 predicted proteins | sample 1015_SJ02_MP02_2_FD_132471 | JGI IMG/M metagenome (GOLD analysis project Ga0187783, IMG submission 132471) | Tropical peat soil microbial communities from peatlands in Department of Meta, Colombia - 1015_SJ02_MP02_20_MG | ecosystem: Environmental > Terrestrial > Soil > Wetlands > Peat | place... | reverse complement strand
CGCGGCTGATCCGGCTGGGTTTACCGACCTTCTTTTTTCTCCTCACGATCGAGTAGCCCTCTGGGATTGAGACTATGCAAGTTCCTGGCCCCGCGCACAAGTAGCAAACGATGGACGGTTAACCTTCCAATTATTTGATGCCTGCAGAAGCCAGATCGACCCTTTGCGCGTCCAATTCCCTAGGATCGGAACAGCGGAAACTTTCTGCTGGTTTCGCGCGTATCAACCACTGAAAGCGAGGGGAACGGAAATGGGCTGCTGCACACGCGAAGTTCAAATCGAAGACCCGCGAAATCATCCGGCCGAAACGGTCGCAGCCCTTCGAGACATCCTGTCCCGCGGAGCGAAGACCATTGCGGACCCCAAGCGGCGTGGATTCTACGAAGTTCAAAGTGACTCGCTGGTCTACTACATCCACGTTTCACCGATAAACGGTAACGTGCTGCTGCTGGCCACCTGGCCAAATCAGGTGCTGGCCCATAGGTCCTTGAATTCCTAGTACTTAGGGGGCCAGGTCAGCAGCCTTTAGGTTCAAGGTGTCGAGAGCCCCCTTTTTCAACTTGTACAGCGACGGGCTGTCGGTGGCTTGCGCGTAGACGAAATCGCCTGAGACCTTTGAGATTTTGATCACAAGCGGCTTGCCCTCCTTAACTGTCAGTACGGCGGTGACGGCCGGATTGGCCTCCAGTGCGAGCAGGCTCGGCGCAGGATGATCGATCACTTCGTCGGCGGTCAGACCCGTCAGAGGGTCCAGGATTTTCCAACTCGAGGCGGCCTTGCCCTTTTGATCTGCGGGCGTGTCGAAAACCCAGTCGTCCGGGCTGTCCTTCTGGCGGCTCAAGGAAACCGAGCCATTCACATTGCGGATCTCCATCGACTGAATATCCGCGGAATTGATGTGCACGACTTTCTTGTCGCGGAGGTCAGCGAACTTCTCAGAAAGCTTCTTGTAAACGTCGGCGTTGACGCGAAAGATCGTCGGTCGTGAGACATCGCGAGCAAAGTATGCCTGGCCATCTTTTTTTCCGACCAGCAGGGTAGACACTGCGCCCTTCCCTTCGGTAACGCTGAACGAGATCGCCGGATTTAGAAGGCCATAATGGCCGAGATCATCCGCCTTTTCACTCGCGACCGAAAGCAGCGTGGCGTCTCGAACGGACTGAAACAGCGACGTAACGGCGTCGTCGGAGGCGAAGACATCCGATGGCTTCTGAATCCTCCACCGGTCGTTCTCTTTGGAAGCCTCGATCTCGCCCGCTGGGTTCTTAAGGGTGAACGACCCTGCTTGCGCACCGTCAAAATGGAGAACCGAGCGGTCGCGCAAAGTATCCAGACCCTTGGTTGCGCTCGTCTCAAGAAGCGCCGGAAGCAGGGAGACCTGTTGCGCGCCATCGACGATCGCGTACACCGAATCACCTGTGAACGTCTTATTCCCGATCAAGAGCGTATGCATGGCTCCACTGGCCAGTTGGAATTCGAGCGAGGCCCGCGGCGGATCCAGACCAAAGGCCTTCAGCCGGTCGGGCGTGCCGGGCTCGGTCTCAGAAATGTCTGCGCCCGCGATTTGATCGCAGAGACCATCAATCGTCGCTTGGTCGGCGCCCGTTTCAACGGGTTCGACGATCTGCCACGAGTCACCACGCTTCACAAAATGGATCGCAGGCTCGCTCGGCTGCGTCGGATGAGCGAGGGTGAAAGAGACCACATCGGACGCCTGAATCGAGTAGGCGCGCTTCGGAGGAGTGGTTTTTTCTGTGCTGCCACGTTTCCAATCAAAGTAATAAACCGCTCCGGCCGAGATGGCGGCGATGGCCAGAACGATGAGGGTTGTTTTCTTGATGATCATGCCTCGACCCGACCCTCTAGCGGCGCTTCCACCAGATCGCCACACCCATCAGGACCAGTATCCCGGGGAGGAAGAAAAGCTCGAGCCACTGCAGACTGGCCATCTGGCCTTCGGTGAGGGTAACGTGGCGAGCGGTCGGCGGTTTGGGCCGGATCGAGATGAGGTTCTCATCCTGCGCGAGCCAGTCGATGGTATTGAAGAAGAGATCCCCGTTGCGCTGCAGGCCAAGCCACTGGTTTTCGGCAAAATCGGAATCGCCGATTACGACCAGCCGCGCGCTCTTATCGCCCGCCGCGCGACTGGCCGCGACGCCGAGTGACAGCGGACCAGCGGTCTTCGGGTCAAACTGCACTTCACGGACGAGTTTCGGAATTGTGAAACTGCGTTCCGACGTCTTCAGAAGCTCGACGGCCTGGGGATCGGATTTGGACTTGTCCGCGATCGAAACGGTGCGAGCCAGGTTGAAGAAAGTCATGCCGCCCTGAAGAGTTTTGGTGATCGGGCTGTCGCCGTAATCCACCACCAGGGGCGTTGCGGGACCCGTACCGAACAGCCGGCCGACGCCGCTCGCGTCGACGACCACGTTGTCGCCAACCTTGATGTTCCAAGCTTGAAAAATGCTGTCGAGCTTAGGATCTGTTTCCGGGTCGATTTCGATCAGCACCTTGCCGCCGTCATCGAGGTATTTGGAGACGAGGGCGGCTTCCTGAGGGAAATATCCCTGGGTGGGGCCAGCGATCGCGAGGATATCGCAGCTTGCCGGTACGCCGTTTTCCTTAACCAGGTTGATGGAGTTGGTGTTGTAGCCTTCCTTCAGAAGCCCTTTTTGGACAAGGCCGTACCCCTGTGCCTCCTCATCGCTCAGGGATTTTTCGCCGTGCCCGGTGACGAAACAGACCATCTTCACGCTGTTGCGCGTGACCTTCATGATCGCCGTAGTGATGTCCTGTTCCGAGTAGCCTCCTTCCATACCGGATGGCTGGAGGGGCTGATGCTTCGACCCGGCGGCAACAATCACATCGCCCACGTGCGTGGCACCGTACTGCTGAGCGATTTCGGGCTTTTCAGTGGGGTCGACGTCCTCGAACCTGATATGCGGGCTGATGCTCTTGTATTCCTTCATCAGGTCGGTCAGTTGGGCGTCCTGATTCTTGGCAAACCGCACGATCGTGATGTCCTCCTTGAGGCCGCCGAGGACTTTTCGAGTCTGATCGGAAAGTGTGTAGAGCTTTTCGGTGGTCAGGTCAAAGCGCTTGTGATGGCGATAGCTGACGAAATTCACTAAGCCGAGGATTACCAAGACGGCGAGGGAAAGAAGGGTGGTATTTGTGCCCAGCTGAGAGGAGCGGCGCGAGAAGAATTTCATGATTCCGTCGAAACCGAGAACGATTCCGGCCAAAAACAGCACGCCCCCCGCGATGAATAGCGCTTCGCTGGGGCGGCGCAGCTCCCGTTGATGCCCGTAGACGACGTAGCCGCCGATGGCCGCAACCACTCCCATCGTGGCGATGAATTCAGCCCACTGATTTCGAGTCCACTTCATTCGATAAATCTCCCCAAGAGGCGCACTCGAGCTGGGGGCTTTCGGCAGACATCGCTGCCGTCAGGCCCTCCGCCAACGAAGCGAATCGATCGAGCGCACCGTTAGAAAAATGAAAAACACGATGAAGCTAAGGTAATAAACCAAGCCCGAAGTATCGATGATACCCCGCGTGAAGTCTTCGAAATGCTCGATCACGGAGAGATACTGTACACTCTGGCCGAGCGCGCTTTCCGCTCCGCGCGAACCAAAATCCAGCGCCCAAAGCAGCAAGAACAGGCCGAAGGTCAGGGCACCCGCAATCAGTTGGTTCTCCGTGAGAGAGGATATGAACGAGCCGAGCGCCAGCAAGCAGCCTCCGAACAACAGGATGCCCAAGTACCCAGCCAGTACGACGCGTAACGGCGCCGCGGGATCGGTGTGGAGCCAGATATAGACGACGTAGAGGGCCGTCGGGAGCAGCATCACGGCGAACAGCGTGAGCGACGCCAGGAATTTTCCCAGCACGATGTCGATCTCCCGGATCGGCGAAGTCATCAGCAGCTCCATCGTGCCGCGCTTGCGCTCCTCTGCAAAAAGACCCATCGTGACCATGGGCATGAGAAACAGGCTCAGCAACGCGAGCAGTCCGAGAAAGGCGCGAAGCACTTGCGCAGGTGCGTCAAAATCAGCCGGCATGCCGAAGGATTGCTCCACGATTTCCCGCACATACAAATTGAAGAAGTAGGCGCTCACGAAAAGGAACATGGCAACGACCACATAGGCGACGGGAGAAACAAAGTAATGGCCCATCTCCTTGCGATAGATCGCATATAGGCTCCGCATCATTTCGTCGTCTCCGGTTAGGATGCCTGCGCGTGTTCTGCGTCGTCGGTCGTGAGTTGCAAAAAGATGTCTTCCAGACTCAGGCTCACACCGCGCAGCTCGTAAAGGGACCAACCTTTTTCCACAATCTTTTTAGCGATCAAGCTGCGGATGTCTTCTCCGGGGGCTGCTTCGATCGTCGCGGCCACGCGGCCGCTGGTCCGAGCAGGATGGACTTCAACCGATCCCGCACCGGAAATCTGCGCGAGCAATTCCTGTAAAGGCTTTTCGGGGGCCTGCGCCTCGATGAAAATTCTCTGGGCCCCTTTCAGTTGCGTGGTCAGGTTCTGTGGCGTGTCGATGGCAGCGATCTTGCCCTTGTTGATAATCACCACGCGATCGCACGTCATGCTGACCTCGGGCAGAATGTGGGTGGAAAGAATGATGGTGTGCGTTCCCGCCAGATTCTTGATCAAGTGGCGCACTTCAATGATCTGTTTCGGATCAAGACCCACGGTAGGCTCGTCGAGGATGATGACAAGCGGATCGTGCACCAACGCTTGGGCTAAGCCAACTCGCTGCTTGTAGCCGCGCGAAAGCCGCTTGATCAGCTCCGGACCCTTGTCGGAGAGATTGGTCTTCTCCATGGCGTCGGCGACCCGCGAGCGGCGTTTATCCGGAGGCACATTCTTGATACGCAACACGAAATCAAGATAGCCTTCGACACTCATATCGGGATAAAGGGGCGGCACTTCCGGCAAGTACCCCAAATGGCGTCGCGCCGCTAAAGAATCGCTGGCGACGTCGAAGCCCGCGATTTTTGCCGATCCCGACGTTGCGGGCAAATACCCGGTGAGAATGCGCATGGTAGTGGTTTTACCAGCACCGTTCGGACCAAGGAAACCGAGGATTTCTCCTTCGTGTACGCTGAATGAGACGTGATCTACCGCCGTGACCGGGCCATAGGCCTTGGTCAAATCCTGAACTTCGATCAATGCACTCCTCCGAATAAAAAGGAATTAAGAGGCACTGCGGAGCCGTCCGGAAACCCGCCGGACCGTCTTTTATACCAAAAAAGAGTACAAAATAAAAAACCGCCTTACCAATCCGCCCAATAGGATGCGAGGGCCTCCCGGGAACGTTGCCGCCCGGTCGTGCGGGCTGGGACGACCGTGGACAGGCAACGAGGTCGGTCTGAGCTGCATCCACATGCCTGAATCATGCCCGGCGGCGTGCACCTGGGGCGCGCGGTTTACGGTTCCTGCGGCAGATGTGCGGTTGACACGCTCCGGCCCTTTTGTTATTCAACTCGTTTCGCCGATTGCGGTGGAATCGTAAGGTGGGCGTGCGGGTTTGGTTCGGGTGCGTCCGACCCCAAGACAGTCAGGCTGAGCTCAGATCGCGTGCCGAACGAACATGGCCGCGTTTCAGAACGGAGCGAACTGGATGCCCGGAATTCTGGTGGCTGAATGACGGCTGTGCGAAGCTTTGCGGCAGGCTTTTTAGCGTGCGTAGGCATCTCTTTTCTCCTCGGCAGCTGCGGCGGCAGCAGCGCTCCGATAAGCATCACTCTGACAACACTGAACGGAGTGCTCTCGATTGATGAAAGCGAACCGACAGCCACTCCTCCGTTTCTTCCCACCCTCGACTTCACGGCTGCGGTGGGCGGCGACGTATTGGATAAGGGTGTCGTATGGCAGCTTCAAACGCAAACGGGTTGCTCGGGCTACGGCACTGGCCCCGGGGCGTGTGGAACTCTGACGAACAACAAGCCCTTTTCGGTCACCTATACGCCGCCAAGCAGTTTGTCTACGTCGCTGACGGTGACGCTGACCGCGCTGTCCGTCGCAGACCCTTCGGTTACAAAGACGGCATCGATCATGGTCGTGCTACCCCCGACCTTTACTTTGTCGAACTGTAATCCCCCGAACCCGCCGCCCGATTCCCTCACTTCGCCCTGCATCCTGCCGAACGGCAACAACGGCGTCCCCTATATTTCAGCGGGCTCCAATCAGGTAACAATTGCCTTCACCGGGGGCGTTGCACCCTACTCGTTCAACCAGCCCTCTCTTCCCGCTTGCCTGACCATGACCTCATCTACGACGAGCCCCATGGCAACGATTTTGGGGACCCCGTGCGGTTCGGGCACAACCGTCTTCAGCGTGACAGTCCTCGACAATACCAACAATCCAAGTGCCGCCGCGCCTCCGACCAGCCAAACCTATCAGATTACGATCAACCCGCCGCCGGCCCTCTCTGTGCTCACAGCGTCGCTACCAGCCGGTCAGGTCAACGCCCAGTACAACGCTTCGGTGGTCGCTCAAGGCGGGGTGCCACCTCTGACGTGGACCCTGGCGCCCGCGGGAAGCCTGCCACCAGGGATTGCATTCAACCCCTCCACGGGCAGATTTAGCGGGGTTCCGACGGCGCCGGCGGCAACCGGATCGTCTTGCTCGCCGGCACAGGCAGGAGTCTATTGCTTCACGGTACAGGTACAGGACTCCGCGTTGCCTACCCATCAGATGGCGCCTGCGGCGCCACTGCCACTTTCGATCACCGTTCAGACACCGCCACCGCTTCAAATCACGACCGCGAGCTTGCCCAATGGCACGACTGCGATGGGATACAGTGGTCCTCTCAACGCCACGGGCGGAGTGCCACCCTACAGCTGGAGCATCGCGGCCGGACAGCTTCCGGCCGGACTCAGCCTCACCACCCAGAACAATGGAACCGGGAGTATTTCAGGTACACCGATTCTGGCGGGCACGTCGAATTTCACCGTCGCGGTGACGGATTCGGAGATTCCGGTGGTGACGAAGACGGCGCCGTTTAGTATTACGGTCGCTGCGAACCAAACCAGCATGAGCAACAACGCCCTGCTCCAGGGGCCGTACGCGTTCCTGTTCACCGGCTTTGACAAAAACGGCTCGGTGCTACTCACCGGCCAGTTTACGGCGGATGGCAAAGGCAATATCACGGCTGGGAGCGAAAACGCCAACCGAGTGTCCGGCATTGTGGTAGGAGCGACGATCACGGGCACCTATTCGATCGGCTCCGACGGCCGCGGCGTGATAGAGCTAATCTCGACATTTGCCAATCAGTCACCGCTGACCGAGGACTACGATCTGGTGCTGAATTCGACCGGAGGCGGTAACTTCTTCGAAGACAACTCCACGAAAACGAATACCGACGGTAGTTTCAACACACACGGCGAAGGCACGTTCAAGCCGCAGCTAGGCTCGGGTTTTTCCAATACCGACTTCGCCGGGCATTATGCTTTCTTGTTCTCCGGCCAGGACACATCCGGCAAGCCCGCGGCCCTGGGCGGCGTTGTAGTTGCCAATGGAAGTTCCGATACTCTGTTGCCCGGAACGGGCGACTTCAATGACGCGGGCACTCTTAGCGCAGCGGCTTCCATCACCGGAACCTTCGGCGGCATCTCCGGGAGCCAGGGCACCGCGTCGCTGACGTTCCCCCTCACGAATGGCCAGACCACTCTCAATTTTGTGTTCCTATTCGTATCGCCATCGGACCTGTACTTCCTGGAGTGCGACAGTTCGTCCACGGCCGGCGTATGCCAGCCCGGCACACCTGCGCTTAATCGGCTCGGGGGCGAGATGATTCTGCAAAACCCTTCGGTGGTCTTCGGTTCCACGGCGCTGGCAGGCACAAGCGTAGCGAGCGGCATCGCGCTGAACAGCAGCGGAAACTCCGACGTTTTCGCGGGGCTGTTGACGGCTACCACGTGCGACGGAAGTACCCCGGTAAATCTGAGCTATGACGAAAATAGTGGCGGGACGGTGACCTCCGCCTCCTTCTCGGGCACCTGTACGGTTGGATTGAGCGGAAATGGCCGTGCCGTGTTGACCGGCCTCGGTTCCTCACCCGCCCAAGCGCACGTGGCCAATGCCTACCTCACGGGACTGGGCACGGGTTTTCTGCTCGGCACCGATGCCGCTGTGACGACCGGGCTGCTGGAACAGCAATTGGGCGGCCCGAGTTTTTCCAATGCCTCTGTCGCAGGCAGTTACGCCCTCGGTACGCCGTTGGTCATCGATACGAACATGAAGAATGTGATCGGTCAGGTAGCCAGTAACGGCACGGGGAGTCTGGCTGGGCTCGTGGACACAATCGATCCCCCCGCCACAAGCCCTCCGAATCTAGCCCAGCCGTTCTCGGCAACCTTTGTGTTAGCTCCAAGCGGCCGAGGGGCTTTGACGACAACCGCCACGACTCCGGATGGGATTCCCGCAACCGGTGTTTTCTATATCGTCTCGCCTTCGAGCTTTCTCATGATTTCAACCGATTCAAGCGACCAGCATCCGAACCTGTTTCTGTTTGACCACTAGCCCACTCGGCGGAAGGGTTGGTGCCTGCGGTCGGACCGCTAGCCCCTTTTCTCGGGGTCCTTCTCCTCCAGTTTCAGTGCCGCGGAATTGATGCAAAAGCGTAGGCCCGTTGGTGCGGGGCCGTCGTCGAAGACATGGCCTAGGTGGGCATCGCAACGGCTGCACAGGACCTCGGTGCGGACCATGCCGTGGCTCGCGTCGCGTTCCATCTCGATGTGATCGGCCGCGATCGGCTGATAGTAACTGGGCCAGCCGGACCCGGAGTGATATTTCGCGTCGGAGGAAAACAGCGGCTGTCCGCAGCAGATGCACACATAAGTGCCCTCGGTTTCCGTCTCCTCGTACTCGCCTGTAAAGGGCGGCTCTGTGCCTTTCTTTCGGGTGACGTAGTACTGCTCGCCCGTGAGTGCTGAGCGCCACTCTGCATCTGACTTTTTGATTTTCTCGTTCATGGCTTTCGCCCTCGGCGTGCTAAGTCGCCGGCCTTGTTGTCGCTCGCAGCATACACCACTAAGGCTGGCGACATGATGCGAACCTTTATACCTGGCATCAGCAATTTGGATTGGACTGCGGGATAGGCCACATCTAGAGTCGGTCGCACAGCGTCTGCTCGCTGACTTCACGGCCAGCGACGGCCGACGGCAGGGGGGTTGCTTGTCGGTGACGCGTTCGCCAGCCGTCGCCAGCAAATAGTTCGGTTGTGAGATAAATAGGATGGGTGCAATGAGCCTTTCAAGCGCCCGGTTAAAACCCAAAAAGGGCGGTACCGTTCCGGAAGCGGGCGCGAGTGCCTCCGAATCCAGATACGTCCTGCCTTTAGAGGAAATCGCAAACTTGACGCAAGAAGGCGGCCGGCCAGCCGAGACGCTGATGAACGTCGTCGCGCTGATTGCCAAACGGTTCCATACCGATGTGTGCTCGGCGTATCTGCTCGAGCCCGACCGGAGCAATCTGGTCCTGGCGGCCACGTTAGGCCTGCGCCCTCAGTGCGTCGGTACCTTGCGGATGGCACTTACAGAAGGCCTGGCAGGTCTGGTCGCGGAAGAGGTTCGTCCGGTGGCTGTGGAAAATGCGCAAAACCATCCGCGATTCAAGTACTTCCCCCAGGCGGGGGAGGAGGCCTACCACTCCTTTCTGGGTGTCCCACTGATTGATCGTGGCGTTCTACAGGGGGTGCTGGTCGTTCAGACGATCGAGCCACGGTTGTTCAGTGAAGAAGAAATCCATATGCTAGTAGAGGCCTCTTCCGAGGTTGCCCCGGTGGTCAGTGAAGCCCGCACCCTTGACCGCTTCATCGTTCCCATCCAGGAGCGACTGTGGGCTCTCGCACGGAATCTGTGGTGGAGCTGGGATCCTGAGTCTACGAGCTTGTTCCTCGATCTGGACCCTATCCGCTGGCGGGAGCTGAACCACAACCCCGTCGCCTTGCTCTCGGAGATTCCTTTAGAAGAAATCGAGCGCCGCGCAGCCGAACAGGTGCTCCATAGCCGGATCAACTACGCTTATCGCCGCCTGCGGGAGTACCTCGAAAACGATCACACTTGGGGCACGAGGCACGCCGGGATTCTGCGGCCTCGACCGGTGGGGTACTTTTCCGCTGAATTCGGCCTTCATGAGTCGATTCCGATCTATTCGGGCGGCCTCGGCATTCTCGCGGGCGATCACTTAAAGAGCGCATCGGACCTGGATATCCCCTTGGTCGGGGTGGGCCTCTTCTATGGGCAGGGCTACTTCCGACAGAGGCTGGACCGGAGTGGTTGGCAGCAGGAGGAATACCTCGAGACCGACGTCAACCAGTTGCCAATGGAGCGGGCCATTGGAGCGAATGGTGAGCCCGTCACCGTGCAAATCGAGACGCGAAGCGGCGTCATCCGAGCCAAGGTCTGGCGCTTGCGCGTGGGGCGCTGCGACCTGTTCCTGCTCGATTCCAATGCGGAAGGGAATGCCCCGGAAGACCGCGATCTCAGCTCGCGCTTGTACGGCGGCGACCGACGGATCCGAATTCGCCAGGAGCTCTTGCTAGGCGTAGGAGGCTACCGGGCTTTACGTGCGATGGGCATTACCCCCGGAGTACTTCACTTAAACGAAGGCCACAGCGGATTTGGGGTCCTCGAGGCCATCCGCTGCCGGATGCTCGATGAAGGCCTTTCCTTTGAGCAGGCGACGCCACGCGTTTCCCGCCAGACCGTCTTCACGACCCATACTCCGGTGCCTGCGGGCCACGATCGCTTCGAACCCAGCCTGGTGGAGGAGCATCTCGGGCCGTTGCGGGAGAGTCTGGGACTGTCGCCCGAGGCGCTTCTCTCGCTGGGACGCCAAAACCCGGACGACGCTGCCGAGGAGTTTTGTATGACCGTGCTCGGGCTGAAGCTCTCCAGACGCGCCAACGCGGTCTCCACTCTGCACGGCGAAGTGTCCCGGGCCATGTGGACCGGGCTTTATCCAGGACGGGCCGAAGATGCGGTTCCCATCGGACACATCACCAACGGCGTGCACGTTCCAACGTGGCTGGCGCCGCAGATGTTTCGCCTCTATGACCGCCATTTGGGTGCCGGTTGGCACGAGCACGGCAGTGAGGCGCGGATCTGGGAAGGCATTGAAAGCGTGGACGACGGCGAGCTTTGGGAAACGCACTTGAGCCTGAAAGCTCGTTTGCTCGAATTCGTGCGTCGGCGTGCGATCCAGCAGGCTGAGTTACGCGGCGAGACCTTTTCTACCCTACAAGCACTCGAACGGATTTTAAGCCTTGACGCGCTCACCATCGGTTTCGCACGGCGCTTTGCCACGTACAAACGAGCCAACCTGATCCTGTCCGATGTGGAGAAATTGGCGTCGATCCTGAACGATGCGAAGCGTCCGGTACAGTTCGTATTTGCCGGAAAATCGCATCCGCTCGACGATCCCGGCAAGCGCGTGCTCCAGCAGATCGCCCAGTTGGCGCGAGAGGCGAAGTTCAGGGACAAATTCGTGTTCATCGAAGACTATGACGTGAATGTAGGTCGCCATTTTGTGCAGGGTGTGGACGTCTGGCTGAATAACCCAAGGCGCCCACTCGAGGCCTCTGGCACGAGCGGGCAGAAAGTGGTCTTAAACGGCGGCTTGAATCTCTCGATCCTCGACGGATGGTGGGCCGAGGCTTACGACGGTTTGAACGGATTCGCGATCGGGACAGGGAAGACCCACTCGGATGTAACCATTCACGATACGCGCGATGGCGACAATCTTTACCGAGTGCTTCGCGAAGAAGTGGTTCCGCTTTATTACCAACGCGACCGCGATGGGCTGCCGCGCGGCTGGATCAAGCGAATGAAACGGACTATTCGAACGCTGGGCTGGCGATTCAACGCCGATCGCATGGTGATGGATTACACGCGTCAGTGCTACATCCCCGCCGCGGGTGGCACCTCGAGCGATATGACCACGACGTTGTGATTTTTGAGAACGGCCCTTCCGCCATAGCAGTTTTCTTCCGTCAGGCGAGCGTCGCGCCCACAAAGGGCTTCCGTTATAATCGGTTTGATTCGCTCGGATCGCAACGATGAGAGCATTTCCTTCGCAACATTCTGGCCAAGAAGCTGGCAGAGCGGGGCGTTTCGGTCAAGCCGCAGCGAGCGCGCCCGGCCGCACGCTGAAACAGCCGCCCTGGAAAGTGCTGCCGGATGTTTGGGCGCTGATCAAGCCACGGCGGAGAATCTTACTGGCTGGATTCCTTTTGATGGCGATCAACCGCGTGTGCGGATTGGTCCTTCCCGCAACTCCCAAATACCTGCTCGACGACGTCGTTCAGAGGCGCCATGTGGCTCTTCTACTGCCGCTGGTCTTGACGTTGGCCGTCGCTACGCTGCTACAGGCAGTGACTTCGTACTCGTTGACGCAGCTGCTGTCGAAATCTTCGCAACGGATGATCGCTGAACTGCGCACCAAGGTGCAGGCCCACATTGGGCGGCTTCCGGTGGCTTACTACGACGCAAACAAGACCGGCGCGCTGGTTTCCCGCATCATGAGCGATGTAGAAGGCATACGGAATCTGATTGGCACCGGGCTCGTTGATTTTGCCGGGGGCATCATGACGGCCATTTTCGCGCTCGTATACCTGTTGCACGTGAGTGTTGAAATGACAGCTGCCGCGGCGTTCTTTCTGGGCGTGTTTGCGATCAGCCTCAGCCGCGCCTTCAAGAGAATTCGCCCGATCTACCGGGCGCGACCGAAGATCAACGCGGAGGTGACGGGCCGGCTCACGGAATCGCTCGGCGGCGTTCGCGTGGTGAAGGGTTATCACGCCGAGGACCGTGAGGAGGGGGTTTTCCGGGCCGGCGTACAGCGTCTGCTTGACAACGTGCTGGAAACGCTGACGGCGACGTCTTTGATGAGTGCCTCGGCGATGATCCTTATGGGGATCATCAGCGCATCGATCATGTTTCTCGGCGCCAAGAAAATGCTGGCGGGCTCCATGACGCCGGGCGGCTTCTTCTCCTACAACGCCTTTCTTTTGATGCTGATTGCACCGGTGTCACAGGTTGTGGGCATCGGTCCACTGATGACGGAGGCGCTTGCGGGTCTGGAGCGCACGCGGGAAGTTCTGGACGAAAAACCCGAGGACTCTGATCCCCACAGGACGATCCAACTCCACCGCATCGATGGGCAGGTTGTGTTCGACCGGGTGAATTTCTCCTACGAGACGGGGAAGCCAGTTTTGTTCGATGTCTCGTTTGAGTCTCAACCGGGCACCGTGACCGCATTCGTGGGGCCGTCGGGCGCAGGGAAATCCACAATTATCGGCCTGATCGCGGCGTTCTACGCGCCCAGGACCGGGAGGGTTCTCGTCGACGGAGTCGATCTGGCCGAGGTGCGCCTGGACTCCTATCGCACGCAACTCGGAGTTGTTTTGCAGGAAAGTTTTTTGTTCGACGGCACGATTCGCGACAACGTTGCCTTCGCTCGTCCGCTTGCAAGGGAGGAGGAAATTCTGGCGGCCTGCCGAATCGCCCGCGTCGACGAATTCGCAGAGGGATTTGAAAAGAGATACGACACCGTCGTTGGCGAGCGCGGCGTGAAGCTTTCTGGAGGCCAAAAGCAGCGTGTCTCGATCGCGCGTGCGATCCTGGCCGACCCTCGGATTCTGATTCTCGATGAGGCAACCTCGAGCCTTGATTCCGAGTCTGAGGCGCTGATTCAGGAAGGCCTGCGCTATCTGATGCGGGGGCGGACCACGTTCGTCATTGCGCATCGTCTGTCCACGATTCGTCGCGCCGAACAGATTGTGGTCGTCGAGGCGGGCCGGATCATTGAGCGCGGCACGCACGCATCGCTGCTGGCCGCGTCGGGCCGCTACTATGATCTTTACACCAGGCAGCACGGCGTGGAGGCAAATCTGTTCCTCGCTCCCGGCGAAGGAGATCGCGTGGCGGAAGAGGCCTCCGCCGACGGTTCATCGGTGCCTAGTCAAGATTCTCGGGGAGCCTCTCTGCCGGAAGCGATCCAGTGGATTCGCGGACAACGAACTTGATCTTCGATGCGGGGACATGTCCGAGCTAACGATCGAAGTTCCCAGGGGTATGGCAGCCACCGATGGTCTGCCGGCCGATCGCCGTCGGTGGGCGATGCTTACCTATTGCATCGGACTTTCGATGTCCGTTTTGGACGGAAACATCGCCAATACCGCATTGCCCAACATTGCGAAGCAGCTTCATGCGAGTCCGGCCGTATCGATTTGGGTCGTCAACGCGTTCCTTCTGGCGGTGGCGATCTGCGTGGTCCCTCTTTCCTCGCTGGTCGACATTATCGGCTACAAGCGCGTCTATCAGATTGGCCTGGGCCTGTTCACGATGGCCTCGGTGGGCTGCTCGCTGCCTCACTCGCTCAATACCTTGGTTCTGGCCCGTACGTTCCAGGGGGTTGGAGCCGCATGCATCTGGAGCACGTCGGCTGCGGTCATGCGCTACACCTATCCACGCGCACTGCTCGGCCGAGGCATCGGCCTCGGTGGGATGGTGGTTTTCACGTCGGCGGCAGCCGGACCTAGCATTGCCTCGGCCGTTCTTTCCGTCGCTTCCTGGCACTGGCTTTTCGCCATCAACATTCCGTTTGGCCTGCTTTCGCTGAGTCTGTCGGAGCGATTTCTGGCGCCCGCCGAGGGAACACGCCACCGCTTCGATTTGCAAAGTGCGGTATTGAATGCGGCGACGGTGACGCTGCTGATCCGCGGTATTGACGGTATCGGCAACCTAGAGAGGGTATCGATCGTCGCGACCGAGTTGATTGGCTCGGCCGTCCTTTGCGTGCTGCTCGTGAGACGGCAAATGCACTTGGATATTCCGATGCTGGCGATCGACTTGTTCAAGCGGCCGATTTTCGCACTTTCCTCCGCTGCCTCGTTATGCACGTTCATGGCCCAAGGCTTGGCCTTCGTCGTCCTGCCGTTTTACTTCATCGATGCCTTTGGATTTTCACAGGTGTGGGCCGGCATTCTGCTGACACCGTGG
>Ga0187783_10002041_pt1 | contig 15025 bp, 17 predicted proteins | sample 1015_SJ02_MP02_2_FD_132471 | JGI IMG/M metagenome (GOLD analysis project Ga0187783, IMG submission 132471) | Tropical peat soil microbial communities from peatlands in Department of Meta, Colombia - 1015_SJ02_MP02_20_MG | ecosystem: Environmental > Terrestrial > Soil > Wetlands > Peat | place... | reverse complement strand
GCGCGTAACGAATCGGCAGCAGTTCCGGCAGTCTCTCGCGATCGGATTCCTTCAGCAATTCAATCGGATCGCGCCGGTTCTTAGCCGCGCGCCATTCGCCGTGTGACGATCGCGGCACTTTTGTGCGCAGCTTCTTTCCAGCTGCCAAACGTTGCTTCACTGGCACGCGAAACACCGCGCGTTTCTCGGAGCGTTGCATTCCTTTAACGGCCTGCATAGCTCATCCCTACTGCCACTTTTATACACCACCGCTCATCCGTCGGGCCCACGCCAGACGTCGTCCGTCGTCATCCCGGCTCACGCCGTCATCGTGCTTGCCCTGAGACGAGAGTCGAAGGGAGGGAGCGCAGCGACCGAGGGATCCCTCCTCAGATCACGTGAAATTCGACTTGCAAAACCAGCGACGCCCTTCAAAGCGGGGCTGCCACCGGCGTGGCAGTTACCATGTTGAGCGCCCTCGAGTTTCACTCCGACGAAGAAGCGCCGGCTGCGGTAAAATTGTCTTTGCGGATCCAACGCGAGACGAAAGCTCTCGGTGCGCTCGACAGGGTCTGCGAGGTGTTATGGAAACTCAATTCTACGCCGTCATCATCGCCGTCGTGACATTTGCGGTCTGTATGTTCTTTGCACGGGCGAATAGATTGAAAATGAAGCGCCGTCTGGAAGCCGGAGGCAGTCCAGCTGCGAATGATACTCAGGTGGATGCCACGCCTTCGTGGACACGTGCGAAACCTCGCCCTGCGAACGACCGCCCAAGTTCGCCGAAATCCAATTACCGCAATTACCGCTGAACCGCTTCGCGTGCCGTACCCGGTTGAAAAGGATCACTTTCAGCGATAGCATCTGCCCGCGACCATCATGCGCAGCAGTGCGCCTCGCGCTCACGCCACTTGATAGCGCACTGGAAGCAGGAAGACGGGCGCCACGGGGGGACTCATGTCGGGAACGCCGTACCCGAAAGAGCAGATGCATCGCATCGCCTACACCAAACTTTCGGAACAACAGATCTCAGACAAGCTGAGCAAAGTGAGCGGGCCAACAAGTGCTTCTACTCTCTCTGACACATTCGCCGGCAAATCCGTTCGTATCGTCACCGACAAAGGCCCGGCCTTGGCTTACACGTTCAGCGAGACCAATCGCCTCGCGCTCGCCGAGAACGGCGGCGGCGCAATCCAAGCAGGTTACGGTGCCCTTACGCTCGATAACGTCGCTTTCTTCTCGCATCTGATCCCCGGCACCCAACGCGGCTACGCAGTCATCGTCGACCAGGACACAAACCTAGCCACCGTATTCGAGCTGTGGTTCAGCGGCTACGAAGATAATCGCGAAGTCCAGCGCGAAATTTACTACGGCTACGTCGACCAACCGGGCAAGCAGCCGCCCGCGGCTCGCCACGCGCCGACGAACCGCGTTGAAGGCAAAGGCTTCTACTGGAAACAGGACGCCGGTGCGGAGACGCTCGAGTTCTATCCCTCGGCCGCGTATTCGAATTTCGTCGAACTCTCGCGCTTCGGTGGCGAGCTCAGCTACTGCGGGCCTTCCGACTACATCAAAATCAACGACAACCTTTACGTCTACACGCGTACCGAGTGTGAATTCTCCGGAACTTTCACTGCGTACGCGGTGGACCTGAACCGCATCGAGCAGGTCGGCATGCGCCTCGGCTTCGACGCCAACGACGAGCTCGAATATTACGTCTTTCGCGGCAAAGGCGAATGGCTCGGCCAGCTCGCTCAGTTCGAGAAGTTCGGTGACGAGACTGGCGCGCCTGTTCCGGCCGCCGATCCCGGGAAGACCGCGGCGAAAGGCGCTCGTCGTGTCTACCGGCCATTCAAAACGATGCCCAAAATGACCAAGGCCCAAGTCGACGCCCTCGTCGCGACCAAGTCGGCTGCGTTTCCGGTCAGGACCACTGGACCGGGCGCCTCGATGGCCGGGAACCTCGGGCCGCCCACCGTCTGGCTCACAGCCAAGAGCTTCACGCTTCGCTACGACAACGCGCCCGCGATCGAATATCGCATCGACGACGCCGAGACGCTCCACTGGCGCAAGGAAGGCGACGCCAACAGGACCAAGGCACGCTATCAAGCCTGGGAATCAACGCCTGGCGTAATCATGTTTGGCCACCTGCTCGAAGGCACGCCCAATCACGACGGCCATTCCATCGTTGCCGACTTCCACCAGGGCCTCGTTACCTGTTTCAACGGCTACCTGAACACGCCGTATTACGCCAACGAGGCCGGCGTGAAGATTCTCTTCGGCGTCATCGAAATGGACGGCCTGACTCCGCCGAAGTATCGCCGCCACTTTCTTACGGACGAGATGATCGGCCGCGCCGTCAGCCAGAATTACGCGCCTGGCCTCACCTCAATGCACCTGTACACCACGCCGCATTCGCTTTCTTGGATCATCTTCACCAACACCGACGCGGGAGGCCTCGAATGGAGCGGGCCCGCGTCTTACGTAAAAATTCGCGACGGCATCTATTTCATTTACTGGCTCGAGGAAGCGTGCAACGGCACCCTCGGCACGATCCTCGTCAACCTGCACACCATGCGCGACGTTGGCATCGGCTATAACTGCGGCGCGCAGGGCCTGAACATGAGCGCGATCGGAGCGCACGAGCGGCTCGCGGGAGGCTTTGACGTTATGCGCTTCTATCAGGTGAAGTCCACCGGGAGCATCGTATGACCGCGAAAACCAAATCCACACGCCGTTCATTTTTGAAACGCGGCGCGATTCTCGCAGCGCCACTCGCAGCGGCAGCGCCTGCCGCAATCATGACGGACAACGACCTGAAGGCGCGCCTTGCGCGGCTCGAAAACGAAGCCGCAATTCGCGCGCTGCATCAACGTTGGCTGCACCAGATCAACAGTGGCGAAGCTCTCCTGCCGCTCTCGCCGTCTCGCATAGGGAACAAGGACACCGAAAACGTGAGCACCATCGCGCCCGACCACTCCGCGCCGTTCGATGCCATCGAAGTCGCCGCGCACGGTGGTACGGCCACAGGGCGGTTTCGTTGCACCGTCGAAATCGAAACGCCAATCGCGCAGGATTGTACGTTTGCACGCATGGCGCATGCGCAGGGTAGCGGCTTTGTCCGCCGCACCGAGCGCCGCCTGCTCAGTGTAAAATATGTAGAAAGCTCCGGCGCATGGTCCATCTCGAGCGCCGAATTGGCTCCGCTCTAGCCGGGGTTCGCAGAGGTGACATTGGATCTCAAGGGGAACCTGATGCGCAGGCTTCTAAATCGTGTGCTCATCGCAGTCATCGCCGTCACCGCACTCCTCAGCGCACATCCAGTGCCTGCGCACCATTCGTTTGCGATGTTCGACCAGTCGAAAGTTGTCACGCTGCAGGGCACCGTGAAGGATTTCCGCTGGACGAATCCGCACGTCTTCATCCAGCTCCTGGTAAAAAATGACAGCGGCGCCGAAGACGAGTGGAGCATCGAGATGACCAGCCCCGAGCATCTCGTGCGCGTCGGTTGGAAGCCCGGAACGTTGAAGCCGGGCGACAAGATCAGTATCAATATTCATCCCATGCACGACAATGTGAAGGGCGGCCAGTATCTGTCCGGCATCGGACCGGACGGACAGCCGCTGATCGGCACTCCGGTGCCGTCGCAGGCAAAATGAATCTCCCCAGGCCAACCCGAAAGACAAAACCAGGCCTGGCCGTGGCGCTCCTGCTGCTATGCGTGGCGACCGCCCCGCATGCGGGTGCCGCGACAGAGTCAACGGACTTGCCCGACTGGAGTGGCCAGTGGGAGAACGTCGGTGGCACGCCCGACGCTACCGGCGGATTCAATCAGTCGCTCGAGCAAGTCCTCAAGACCATGGAGTGGTCGCCGCCTCTTAATCCCACCACACGGGCGAAAGTTGACGCCATGCAGGCGAAGGAACGCGAGAGGTTGGCGGCCGTCGCGCGCGGAGAAAATCCCGCTGACGCCGTCGTAGCTTGCACGTTCGGCTACCCGGGTTTGATGCTCGACACGCCGTTGATGTTCGAAGTGCTGATCACGCCGAAGGAAACGGCGATCATCTTCTCGAGCCGCGAGATTCGCCACGTGTACACCGACGGTCGCCCGCACACTCCCAAGGACGATCTGTGGCCTACGCCCTGGGGAGATTCGATTGGCCACTGGGAAGGGCAGACGCTCGTGATGGATACCATCGCCGTCAAAGACCCGTTCGGGCCTCCGGACGGGGGTGGTGCGGTCTCAGCATTTGGCGACGTGGAGGGGTTTCTGACGATCGGTATCTTGACCCAGCAGGCGCGGTACGTCGAGCGAATGCGCATGATCGACCCGGGTCATTTGGAAGATCAGATGACCATCATCGACCCGGCCCATCTCACAGCGCCGTGGCACATGAAGCGTATCTACGAACGCGTCGTGCACGTCCACCGCATGGTCTACGAGGACTGCGAAGGCGAGGACCGCAACCCCATCGTCAACGGCAAGTTCACGTTGGCGCCGCCTCCCTCATCGAAGTAAGTCCCGGCGCTAACCTCGCGCCTCATCGTCATTCTGAGGTCGCCGTAGGCGACCGAAGAATCCCTCTTCGCTGCTGAATAGGGCGGGCTAACGTGCCCCGCGACAACTGTTGAACGGAGGCATCTTTGCAGTCGTAGCGGCCGGCTTCAGCCGGGCCGCTTTTTTGCGCCCTTCTGCTGTAAGCGACTCAGGGTTACGTCGACGGACATCGTCGCAATCTTATTCCCGTATTTCACCTTCACCGGTCTCCGCGCGCATTACCCTCAATCACGGCCGCTGAATCATCTCAATTCGGTTACCCACCGGATCGATCGCGATGCCGATCATGATGCCCGTATTCCCAAACGCGCGCGGCTCGCCCGCCATTGACCCGCCCGCCGCCTTGATCGCCGCAACGGTCCCCGCCATATCTTTCACGTTCAGGATAATGTGTGCGATCGGGTCCTTCACGTCGTCCGAATCGCGATGAGCGATCACGAGCGGCTCGCTCTTGTTTGCCTTCGCCGCGTCAACGGTCGCGCCGAAGTTCACGAAAATCTCCGGCCCACCCGGCGCGCTGATCCGATTCACTTCCTGCATCCCGAACGCCGCCTCGTAAAATTTCGCCAGCGCCACCTGATCTTGCGCGCCCACTCGCACCGAGTTCAACGTCACCTGCGCCCGCGTCGCGCTGGCGAGCAGCAGCACAGCGCCAACTGCCAACAGCGTCACACTAGTTCTTTTCATCGTGTTCTCCTCGGTAATCCGCCGCGCGAAATCCTATCTGCCTCGGTCTCAAACTTCAACCCACTTCATCTTCCGGGTAGAAGTGGTCCCAGGCTTGTGAAGGGAAAAAGTCAATCCGCCGTCTGAACGCACACGAAGGAATGCCGGCCACGCGTTTTCGCGGTGATTACGGTGTTGGATTCAGGCGAACAGAACCGGGGGCGATGTGCTGGAGTCGCCGAAAATTGAGCCCGCTCGTAAATACAAACTCAAGGCCCATCCCCTTTGCCGGTGTAACCCTCCGCACGACGCTCCGGCTATGCGCCGCCTCTCTTGCCTCGAGCGAGAGCTCCAGCTCCGTGCCAACAGGCAGCAACTCGTGCGATCGAAGGAAGCACCCGGTGAGGCTGATATCGGTGACCATGCCACTGATGCGCCCGGCAGTCTGTTCGGGGATGTCCAGATATGCCAACGCGGCTATTTCGCAAGGTTGTCGGCTAAAGCCGCGCCGTTCTGCGACGGCAGCGGCAGGAGCCACGGAAGCGGCAGCCGCGCTAGCGCTGGCTTGCCCCTTTGATTCTTGCGACGGTGGTGTCGAAGGTGCAGCGCGGGACAGGATCGCGCGAAGTTCATCTGCGGGGGCTGCTGGCGACTTAGCGCGGCTGTAAAAACGTCTGTAGCAGTTAACACAGTGGAATGGACGCACGAAGAGGATCCCCATGATGTAGCGGTCCACAAATCTACGGCGCAATCTCTGGACTCGCACACTTCCGCAGTGGGGGCAGCAGGGCCCGGCGGGCTTGTTTGATTGGGCCATCGAACCTCTTCGGGCGTTTGCCGCAGGAGAGCTCGATTGGGCGCACCGGCGCTACTCGGCTCGGATTCGCCTGAAGGTCACATTGTGCCTTGAAACGGAATGGCATTCCAATCAGGGAAAACCCTGGTGCGGTGTCCAACGGACCGCGGGCGTGTGGAATCTCTCGAGAGCCTAAAGCGAAGAACGTCTATCGTCGGTCAAGCAAACGTGAATCCTCGTTGGCGCGGACATCTCGAACATACAGGCGGGATGAATCAGCCTAGCGCGAAGTCTCGCAGCTACAAACTCGACGGGGCGGAACGGGCTACCTTACTTCAGTCGTGAAACCCCTCCCGCCCCACGGAGTTAGTCGATCTTGTTGAGAAGGATCGGGAAGCAGCAGGGATCGCTGAACTTGGTCACGGTGCGAAGCAGGCCGAGTTCCTTGATGGTGGGCTTCATGTACTTTTTCATGTAGTTCTCCTTTGAATTTTGGTTCCGGACGGGATCTCAGTGTCGGCTTCGCTGGGGCGAACGGTTCGTGGAATCGCCCTCAGCCGCCCCGCATCGTGGCAATCCCCAGATGACCAACACCATTGGCTGGCTTAAGCGCAACTGCGGTGCCAGGGCGACCCTGAACCTCAAGTTGTAACTCTCTGGAATTGTGACATTTACACTCCTGACACATCTGTGCCCGGCGCCCGGAGTGCAAAAAACTGCTGTCTCGGGGGAAGGATTCTTCCATAGGGCCCTCGGGAGCAAACTCAGGGTGGTATGTCCCTGCCCGCGGGCGAGAGCGGCTAGGTCAAGGAGCACCGAACAGCATGGACATGGCGATGGCTCCGCCAAGGGACGCGAGCAATGCGATGGGCATCGCGATCAGTCCGACCTTGAGAAAGCTCGCAAAGCTGACCTCGAGTTTCTCGCGTCGCAGGGCGATCAGCCAAAGAATTGTGGCGAGCGAGCCGGTGATCGAAAGGTTGGGGCCCAAGTCGGTGCCGATCAGGACCGAAGCAGTAATCAACGGCTTCACGTGGACGACCGTCAAAGCGCTGCCGGCCAGCAGTCCAAGCGGCAAATTGTTGACGAGATTGTTGGAGACACCGACGGCGAACCCGCTAGCCAATGTTCCGAGCGCGGGCGCGATGCTATCGGCCCATCGGAACCAGTCACGCGCCAGCTCGATGGCCCCGGTGCGCTCGACCGCCTCGACCGTGATGAACAAACCGGCGACGAGACCGATGGTGGTCCAACTGATTTGGCGGGCGAGAGGCCAAGGGCTTGTTCGAGCCTTCACGCAGACGAAAATCGTGACCGCCAGAGCGGTAAGACACGTCGGAAGCCCGAGGTCCCAGTTCAGTGCGGACGCGGTGATTAGCACAATCGCCGTGGCGCCCAGGGCGATGACGACCAGTCTCCCATGCGGCGTCAACGCCTGATTTCGCAATTCGAATGTGATGCGACCTCGAAGTCGGCGCCGAAAGATATAGCGCAGCACAAGGAAGGTCACGATGATCGAGATGATGGAGGGGACCGTGAACCACAAGAGCCACCGTCCTAGCGGTGGCATGTCTTTGTGGAAGATTACAAGATTCGCCGGATTTGAAATTGGCAGTACAAACGAGGCGGCGTTGGCGATGAAGGCGCAAACGAACAGGTAGGGAAGTGGCTCCACTTTCGCGCGGCGCACCGCGAACAGAATCGCTGGCGTCAGAACGACAGCGGTTGCGTCATTGGACATGAAAATTGTGACCACCACTCCGGCAGCATAGACCAGCAGGAACAGGCGCGCGTCCGACCCCTGAGCGTTGCGTACTGCGGCGGATGCAAGCCAGTCGAAGACGCCTTGCTCGCGTGCGAGCTCGGAAAGCAGCATCATGCCAATCAGGAAAAGGTAGACATCGAGTCCCCTCCCGACCGCCTTGCCGGCGACTCGCAGTGGCATCAAGCGAAGCCCGAGCAGAAGTAAGACGCCCGCGCCGACCCAGTAGACTTCGGGTACGTCACGGGGGCGAATCAGCATCAGCGCGATGCTGGCGGTCACGATCAGCCAGAGTAGTGGGTGGGCAAGAGATGGCGAGAACACGTGACAGGTCTTACGTTTTTGGCTTCCGTTCTAAACCGGAAATTGTGGATGATTCACCGCACGTGCGGTGGCGCGTCGATTCTCCGCAATCGAAAATCTAAAGATCGAGAGCCTATTCCGCAGCATAGAAGGCCCACCCACGTCGATGCTTGGGCCCATAGATTATGCAGCAAAGTAGGGAAGTTGAAGCAGAACGTATGTTGCAGAGCAAAGACCGAAATGAGAGGTGAGATCTGGCTCTTTGGTTTGATCTGTCGCGCAGGGGCAAGTGCGCCGAAAGAAGAGGGCCGAAACTGGCTAGGTGCTCCGGCCCATCTCTGCTCAGAGTTGTCGCTCGCGAGTGTAGCCTAGCGGCGAATCAGGGCAATACCGTCGATGCTGTAGCGGCTCTTCAAGAGCAGCATAGGCACACCCGTCGCGCCCCGTGCAGGTCAGCAGGAAGCTCTTTCAGCGACGCTAACCTATTTCTCGTTTGGGGCGTTCAAGCCTGGAGCCCTCAGCCCTGTCCCGAAATCGTCAGCGCCATGTTTTGACCTGATTCGACAGCGTATTCAACCGTGACCGCGCTGCCAATTGTGATTCGGCCTTGTATTTTCGCGTTTCGATCCACGACGAACTGCATGGTTTGCTTCCCGCCATTTTGGTTGACTTCGAGTCCGAAAGCATGACCATCATTCGAGATCGATTTCACTGTGCCCGCGACTGTTTTTGTCGCCTTCGACTGTTGCGAGGGCTGCGCGGGACTTGATTGCGCTGCGGCGGCAAGTGTCGAGATCGACGCCCCAGCGAACGACAGTAGGGCTGCGAGAGATGCTGAGAGTAAAAACTTCTGCATGGAGCTGCTCCTCCTCGTGTGGCTGGACTGGTTGTCGAGGGTTCACTGCATCTTTTCCTCCATGTGTCATGTGGCAGAAGCAGGTGACTTCAGGTCCGCAGCCAATGCACGATTTGCTCGCTTCATAAAAAAAATGCAGGATCAGCGACAAGCCTTTACATTGGACGCCCTAAGTGCGACTAGTCCTATTTGGTTCCGCGTCATGGGCGCGGCTCCTTAGGAGGCCGGGGCTTCAGCTCCGGCGTCTGCGCTGCCATGACGGGGGCTTCAGCCCCTGAAGCAAACGGCAGGTAATTTGCCACCCCAGGACGCGAAACTTGGCTGCGTCGAAGGCCCGCTCTGTTGCGGCGCGCCCTCGTTGCGCCTGCAGGAATCCGTGTATTGCCTCTGCCCGGGGTGCTGTTACTCTGATTGTGTCTATGGGAAACTCCACAGTGACCACATGCTTTTGTAGTCTCCAGTAATCGTTCCAATCCGCAATTCTGCTTCACCAGAGAGTTGGGAGGACACACACTTTTAAGAACCGCTTCCCAAAGCGGGGAAGCGATTATTTTTCAAATTATTCTTCGGCCCAGGGGTAACACCGATGATTGAGATATGCGGAAATTGCGGGCATTTGAAATCGCTCCACGTTGACCCATTTGATGGCAAGGCAGCGCCATGCTCGGGGGAAGTGGAATTGATCGGACCAGACGATACGCAGCTCTGCGGATGCAGCAAATTTGTCGCTATGCCGGCCGCAAGGTCAGGTGCGCCGACACTGATAGATGTTGACACCGAAGGTCGTATCCGGTACCTTGACAACCCATGAGTTTCCGCTTCACCACGGCCTGTTGTTGTCGCCGCAGCCATATTAGCGGCGCGCGGGTCGCGTCTGTGTGTTGCCCTCTGTAGACCACTACATTTAAGAGCAACAGCAGCCCGTTCGCCGCATAGGCAAGCGGGCGGTTTTGTTTCTGCCGGTACCCCTTCCCAGGATCCGCCGAAATACCAAACGTCTATCCGCTCGCAGATCGCATTCCGATCCTGAATTCATCGCGTTTCGAATGGAGGAATCTGAGATGTGGAGTGAATTGATCACGCGCATTCCCTGGTCACGGGCTTTTCCGGTTGGATGGGTCGGCAAGAGTGAGAGGACGGACGCGATAGCAGCTGAACCGACGTTCGACATCTTCAGGCGGCTACGTCACGGGCCCGAGTTCGTCGAAACGGTTCGCGGCCTCGCGGAAGCGTGCGATCGCATGAAGCAAATCGCCAAGCAGAAGCCGGGCGTGCGCTACTTTGTGGCTGACACGAAGACACACCAGGTGGTTGCGGAAGTCGACGCGACAGTCCGCGTGAAAAGGAAGTGGCGCCGCGTAACAGTTCGATAAGACCGCATTTGCGAGATCTACATACGGCTGGCTGGTTCTTCCGTGCGCGCGCTCGCCCGCTTTTTAGACCGCATCGCTGCGCGGTCACCGAATTTTCATTCCTGTTACGCGCGCTGTTCATGGCTTCGGCGATACAAACGTGATTCACGTTTACCAGAAAATAGTCGTTGCACAGATTTGAAATGGGTTCCGGCCGACGTCATCCCAAGGGCGGAGAATTCTACATAATGACTGACGAACAGACCTTCGAGATATTCAGAAGGCTCAGACACGGGCCGATGTGGATCGAGAGTGTGTTCGGGCTGGTCGAGGCGTGCGATCGCATGAAGCAAATCGCCACGGAGAAGCCGGGTGTGCGCTACTTCGTTTCGGAATCGCGCACTCAATCTGTCGTTGCCGAAATTGACGCAACCGTCCCGGTAAGAAGGAAGTGGCGCCGACTGGTCATCAGGTAGCGAGATTTTCGGACGGCCGATTCACCAGCCCTTCAAGCCCTCAACGACCTGATTGGGACAGACTTTGGCAGCGCAAGCTTCTGAAAATTAAACGCTTGCATCCCAGGCGCACCATCCAGTAGACTCTGGCGCGCTCCACAAGTTGGAGGGCGCCAACCTGAGCAACCGGCTAACTTTGCTGTGCTTCCTCGTTTATCTGGCAGCGATAACGGCGCTGTTTCGCTTCGTTCCGCTGCTTCATTGGTGCGTGATGCGGTGACATTCGCATCGCCGGTGCCCTAGGCCGCATCGTCTCTCGGCGAGCGCCTACTACGCTACCCCGCTCCAGAATAACTATCCGCGCTGCCACCAGCGGTCGAAGGTAGGATCGATGCTGAATTTCGTGACCGCGCGTAACAGACCAAGGACCTTCAGAGCCGGCTTTGTATACTGTTTCATAAACAACCTCGCTGATTTGTTTATTGATTGACAATCACCAACACTTTGCCCGAGCGCCTTGGTTGCACAGCGATTGCCAGATGTTTTGCCTGAAAACAAAGGGGAACCGGCGCCCAGCATTCCCAGCAGCGCACGATCGTAGACTATCGCCGCTCATTCGCGATTTCCGGAAACGGACAGTCGCTCGTCATGGCGTGATCTCAAGAGGTAGAACCCAGGGATTTGCTGCGGGGCTAGATTTCTACGAGGCTAACTGTCCGGTCTCCAGCGGATGTTGATGTGGCCCTGGTGTGATGCCCTTTGCGCGTTGTCTACAGCATTTCGGTCAGGCCTGATGGGAATTGTCTTCGATGTGGAACCGGGGAACTGTCTGCTTGTCTAGTCTAGCGAACCGCGGAGGCGGGGCAAGCCGCTGAGCATGACCTACCCCGCCCCACTTTGGAACTAGCCAATCACTGGCGGGAAGCAGCAGAGGCTGTACTTGGTCACTGCGCGCAACACGCCAAGGCTCTTGATGCTAGGCTTCACATACTTTTTCATGATGTTTGTTTCTCCTGGACACAGTTCACGGGTCCCCATCGGCACCCCTCAATGCTAATGAGTAGACCAGTCGCTGGTTTGTGGTGTGAGCAGGTCAGCTACCACGCGAGCGCCCCGCTGGAGTTGATTTCAGGGCTCTTGCGGCCAGTCGCTCACCAGCCAGCGACGGGCTTGCACCATAAAGGAATTCGCGTTCTCGGCGTCTTGGTAACTGAATACCAACTGGATGGAACTACTAGTTCAGCGAAACTGGAACTACTGATCACAAATCTGAGCGGCAACTGCCGGCCCCAACTACGTTGAGAATTGCCCTGTCTTACGGCTCGGACGGTTCGTAATTCTCAGTGACCGAGAAAGCCTTCCGGACCTGTTCGGCGACGGAGCCTTCGATCTGTGCAGCGGGCTTTCCGTTCGCGTCGAGCAAGAACACCCGCCGCTTTTCGTCCATGCCATAGCTGACGCCGCCAATCACGCCAGTAATGAGAAGCTTCACAAACACCCCCAAGGCTATGATGCACGCGCCCATGGCCCCAAGCAACGCTAGGTCACCGATGAGTCACCAGAGGCAAAGCGCCGAGCCGGGACAAACCGCCTCAGCGGTCACTCCGCCTTCAGCCTCCTTTTTTCGAGCAACCCCTATATTTTTTAGCCCCCTCACCACCCTTATGCCTCAAATGGAGCTCCCGCGGTCCCACATCTGACGACCGCGCCCGCTCCAGGAGGGCTAGGCCAAATGAAAAAGAGGAAGAAAGCTACAACCGCGCAGCTTCTGTTCGACAGCCTTGCATCGCCTCAGCTTCAAGGGATGCGCTCCGCTGGACCCAGCTTCCGGCAGCTTCTCTACGGCACCGACGACTACCGCGTCGATCTCCAGATCGAGCCGCAGGAGAACACCGAGAAAATGGCTCTCGTCGGCCAGATTCTCAACGCTCGGTTCCCCGGCGAGACGGTCTCGGCAGCGCCTGTGACTGTCGTCAAAGGACAGAAGGTGCGCGCGCTCAGCGCCACCAATCGATTCGGAGAATTTCGCGTGGAGTGCGAGGTGGAGCGAGGTCTGCAGCTGCGCGTAAAACTACCGCAAGAAGTTGTATCGCTGCCGGTCTTCGAGCTCTCGGCCCGCAGAGTCGACGGATCCCAGGTGCTTATCGACTCGCCCGGCATCCGAACCTTGCGGGGATGCAAGATGTACCTTAGGAATCAAATCTCGCTCTAAACGAATCGAAGTTCGCGCCAAGTTCGCGTCGCACAGTCGTCGCTGGTCCGTGTCGGCAGCCACCGGATTTCTTGCTAAGCATCGGCTCTTCGGTCGAGCATAGCGACGACTGTCTGCGACGTGTGACTCGCCAGGAAATACAAATCCGGTTTCTCCACGGCAAGTTGTTCCATGCGCTCCGACGCGTTTTCGAATTCCGCGATCGTCTCCAGCCAAATCGGTCCCACTTTCGAACTTCTGAAAATCTCGTAGATAGATCGTTCGTCCAACAGGCTGGCTTCCATATACGATTGTGCTTGTCTCAAATGGAGCGTCTCCACGTACCCTGAAAACGAACTGGCCACACTCAGCAGAGCGAGATACCTTCCGATTTCAATCGCACCTAGCTCGAAATCCACGCAATTCGTATCCACCGCGGCTTGAGGCATCTGCAGATAATTGGCATCGGACTGCGAAAATATCCGGCCTCCCGCTTTTTTCACTGCCGACAACGCCGTGCTTCCATCTCCGCCCATGCCCGAGACGATCACCGCAATCGTTCGTGGGCCGCACATGCTGGCCAGCGAGAGCAGAAACTGGGTGACCAGCTTTGGAGTTCCGTAATCTTCCGTAAAGTGTCGCGCGAGGCTCAATCGTACGCCGTCCGTGCTCATTTCTCTGTGCGCCGGTGCCACGAACACGCGGCCCACTTCCAGAATCATCCCGTCTGTCACCTCGACCACTTCCATGGCTGTGGCTTTGGCCAGCACGCTTATCAGCAAATCGCGCTGGCTTCGATGAGACACCACCACGATGGCCATGCCGGACTTTGTGGGAATCTGTCTGAGAATGTCGATGTAGGCGCACAGGCTCCCCGCGGAACCACCGATGCAAATGACAGGAAAAACGGGAGCTGTTTTCCCATCGTCTGGAAAAGGCATATTCGCCATTCCTCTGCTCTCGGCAGAGAGTGGCGAAGTCAACAATTGCCGCTCAGTGAGGAGAACAATCTCATCCTGACAGTTTGCAGCCATAAACGCCAGTGAATGCTTACAGACGTGTCATGTTGCGCGCCACTTCAATGCCGACGTCCGCGTCGCCCGGTCGACGCATCGGAATTTTCCTTAGGCATGGCGCCCTGCCGCCGCTTTTCTAATCTAGATCGACAAACAAGGCTATCCATGCGTCTTTGCCTACTACACGAAAGGTGTGTCCCTTTCCTGTGAGGTCTTCCGCAAGGTAAAGGCGCGACGGCTGTATGGTCACTTTCTCACCGTTGCCGATCTCCACTTCCGCGACGCCGCTCAAAGCAACGATGTAGCGACGGTGGTCGGCATTGTGCCAGGGTTCGGTGTGACCAGGTAGCGCGCGCACGATGTACGCGGTTTCAGCCTTTGCCGGCTCCGACTGTCCTACATCTTGCCCGTACGGGGAACCCTTCAACTTCAGCTCAAACTCGCCTACGTGCGAAAGTCCATCCGAGCCTGAGTAAAGGCGCGTAACCATCACCGGCTTGGGTGATGACTCTGCTGCTCTCATGTGCGTGCTGCTGTTCTACGCCGGAAAAAAACAGAAGCCCACGACAGTCACAAGAAAGACCCTGGCAAGTTTTGGCATATCCCCTCTCACGAGCTTTTAAGCCTTCGGATTTCAAGCCGAGCAGAGGATGGTGAGTAACGCTTGCCGAATCAATGGGAGTTTTGCGAAATTTTTGAGCGGGCGATGCGAATCGAACCCAGTCCACCCCTCGGAAGTGTTTCCGGCGAGCGCTTTTATTGAGTAAAATGTCGGCCACGAAATCGGCCCCGATCCGCTACTCTCGCGAGGATTCTCGCGATGACGCCCGATCGCTGGCAGGAAGTGAAGAATCTGCTCGCCGCGGCGCTCGAACGCTCGCCGCAAGATCGTGCGGTGTACCTTGACCAGGCCTGCTCCGAGCCCGCCCTTCGCCGCGAAGTCGAATCGCTCCTTGCCGCACACGATGAAGGCGATGGCAGTGTGCTCGAACGCCTCGCCACCTCAGACGGCGAACCGCTAAAGCCCGGCGACAAGATCGGTCGCCATGAAATCCTCGCCCGGATTGGCGCGGGCGGCATGGGCGTCGTCT
>Ga0187783_10002040_pt1 | contig 15026 bp, 11 predicted proteins | sample 1015_SJ02_MP02_2_FD_132471 | JGI IMG/M metagenome (GOLD analysis project Ga0187783, IMG submission 132471) | Tropical peat soil microbial communities from peatlands in Department of Meta, Colombia - 1015_SJ02_MP02_20_MG | ecosystem: Environmental > Terrestrial > Soil > Wetlands > Peat | place... | reverse complement strand
ATCGACGCGGGCGCGAGGCCGACGATCTCGACAGCGTCATGGAGGAATGAGCATGGCCACCTCACCGCAAGGCGCCGGTGGCCGCCGCCCGTTCTTCCGCCGCCGCAAGAGCTGCCCATTTTCGGGCGCCAACGCGCCGAAAATCGATTACAAGGACGTCAAACTGCTGCAGCGCTTCGTGTCGGAGCGCGGCAAGATCGTGCCCAGCCGCATCACCGCGGTCTCGGCGAAAAAGCAACGCGAACTCGCACAGGCGATCAAACGTGCGCGGTTTTTGGGGCTATTGCCCTATGTGATCCGCTGAGTGAGGCCGTCATGGAAGTGATCCTGCTCGAACGTGTCGCCAAACTCGGCCAGATGGGCGACGTGGTGCGCGTCAAAGACGGCTTTGCCCGCAATTTCCTACTGCCACGCGGCAAAGCGTTGCGGGCCACCGCCGAAAACCGGACGCGCTTCGAAACGATGAAGAGCGAGCTGGAAGCGCGCTCGTTGACGCTCAAGACCGAGGCGGCGCAAGTTGCGGAAAAACTCGGCGGCAAGAGATTCACCGTACTCTGTCAGGCGTCGGAGGCCGGTCAGCTGTTCGGCTCGGTATCGCCGCGCGATCTAGTCGGCTTGCTCGGCGAAGCTGGTTTTCGCCTTAACCGCAATCAGATCGCGCTGAATGCGCCGATCAAGACGATCGGCCAACACAAGGTACCGATTGCGCTGCATCCCGAGGTCGAAACCGCGATCACCGTCGTCGTCGCTCGCAATGACGACGAGGCGGCGCGCATCGCTCGCGGCGAGGATGTGATGCAATTGCGCGAGACAACCGAACAGGAATCCGCGGTCATTGCAGCGGAAGCGTTTTTCGAGCCCGGCGTAGGGCAGGCGTCACAGCCGGAAGAAAGCTCCGAAGCGACCGAGACGCCGCCAGCAACCGGCAAGGCCTAAGCGGTCCGGCCGGAAGCTTCATCAGTCCGGTATATTGTCGCGCGGTACCGGGCCATTCTCGTCGGGCTGCGATTGTGCTGGGACGGCGGCACTCGTCGTCGGCTTGAGATCCGGATTTGGTGCCTCGGCTGCGGGCGCCGCTGCGACCGGCGCGGCAGGGAGAGCCGGCCGCGCGGTTTCTTCGGGCTGATCCACCCGGTTCGCCGTTATTGGCTGCGCTTCTTGCTTATCCACCCGCGCCGGACCGGCGTGTTCCTCGGGCTTTGCCTCCTCCGGGTGGGCAGCGATTTTGGGCTCACCGGCTTTGGGCTCGGCGGTCTTGGGCTCCGTTCCCGGCTTCTGCCGCGAAGCAGGCTGGCTGCCGCCCGCGCTAAGGACATAAGCGGCGACGGCCGCTGCCTGCTCGCGGCTCGCCGTGTAATGTTCGCGCAGGAAGCTCGAAAGCGTCCAGCTGTTGTGGCCCGAGGCCAACCCTCGCGTCGTCTTATGACAGGTCGCGCAATCTGTTGCGAAAATCTCGGCCGGACTCTTGCCCTGGTCGATATTGGTCTGGGCACGCACCGGCGCCGCAGCCATGACGAAGGCCAAGGCGGCGAATAACCCGATCTTGAGCACAAGTCGTCGGAACACTCCGACCTCCTCAAATCTTTCCATTTTGCCGAGCATACTTACCCTAGAATCCGTCAAAAGCGAGCGTGCGTCGTCCAGGTAGACAAATTCGCGGCATTGCTGGTCAAGGAGGATTTTGTTTTAATAGCGGCAAGACCCAACGCACGCAAAGGGCTGATCGGGCGGCCGAATTGGCCGCAACGCGCGGGATCGACGCCAATCGCCGCAGGGTGGCGCAAGGGGCTTAGTAAAGCGTGGAGGCGCCGTGGATCGGTTGCTGCTCAAACTGTTAAGTCAATTTCTCCGCCGCGGCTCGTTTACCGTCACGACGGCGGCAGGCGCCAGCTACACTTTCGGCGATGCCAGCGGGCCGCCCGCCGCGGTGCGCTTCACGACCCGGCAGGCGCTGCGCGCTGTCCTGCTCGATCCCGAGTTGAAGCTTGGCGAGGCCTACATGGACGGCACCATGGTGGTCGAGCGCGGCACGATCGCCGAGGTGCTCGCCGTCCTGGTGCGGCAGGACCACATTGCCCCGCCGAAATGGGCTTTACCGCCGCAGCTCACGCGCTATCTGTTCCGGCGCCTGCAGCAATTCAATTGGCGCGCGCGCGCGCGCCGCAACATCGCGCACCATTACGACCTCGACGGAGGGCTTTATTCGCTCTTTCTCGACGGCGACCAGCAATATAGTTGCGCCTATTTCGAAACGCCGGACCAATCGCTGGACGACGCCCAGCTCGCCAAGAAACGACATTTGGTCGCCAAACTGCAGCTCAAACCCGGCGCCACCGTGCTGGACATCGGCTGCGGCTGGGGCGGGCTCGCGCTCTATCTCGCCGAAATCGCCGGCGCGCGTGCCACCGGCATCACGCTGTCGCAGGAGCAGTATCAGCGCGCGCAGAACCGTGCGATCGAGCGCGGTACGACGCAGAACGCGAACTTCCGGCTCGTCGATTACCGCGACGTCGATGGCCGCTTTGACCGGATCGTGTCGGTGGGAATGTTCGAGCATGTTGGGGTGGGGTTTTACGACACCTTCTTCGGCAAATGCGCCGGGCTGCTCGGCGACGACGGCGTCATGCTGCTGCATACGATCGGGCGCAGCAGCCGCCCGGGGATCACCAATCCGTGGATCGCCAAATACATTTTCCCCGGCGGCTACATTCCGGCGCTCTCGGAGGTGCTGCCCCCAATCGAGCGCGCGCAGCTCATTGTCGCCGACCTCGAAGTCTTGCAGCTGCACTATGCCGAGACGCTCAAGGCTTGGCGCGAGCGCTTCCTCGCTCACCGCGACGAGGTGGGGCGGCTCTACGATCAACGCTTCGTGCGGATGTGGGAATTTTACCTGGCCGCCTCCGAAGCGGCGTTCCGCGAGGGCGACATGGTGGTGTTCCAGATCCAGCTGGCCAAGCGGAAGGGGCTGACCCCGGCAACCCGCGATTACATCGCGCGCGAAGAGGCGCGCCTGCGCGCCATCGAAACCGGCTACAGCACGCCACTCCGACTCGCCGGCGAGTGATCCGCCGGTTGCCTCGGCTCGCGTGCCGCCGTCAAGAGCGGATTGTCATGCTCCCGTCCCCGCGGTGGGTAGTGGGGAAAGCCGCAATGAGCGATTTCCATCGCGAGCCCGCTCTATTATGCGATGCAACGTGCGTGTTGCGTGACGAATTTGCCGATGCGCAGCTGTCGTTTCAGTGATCCGCGATGTTGAGTAACGAGCCCAGACCGGCCGACGTGAACGCGGCCGCACGCCGCAAAACGGCCACACCAAGCGATTCCGTTCGGGACCATGCCCCCATTCGATTCGGCCGCCCGCAAGCAAGCCTCGCCGGAGCCGGCATTCCGCACGGCGCCGCACAATATCGAGGCCGAGCAAGCGCTGCTCGGAGCGATTCTCGTTAATAACGAAGCATTTTATCGCGTTTCCGACTTCCTCGAGCCCAAGCATTTCTTCGAGCCGATCCATCAGCGCATTTTCGAACTCGCCGGCGGGCTCGTTCGGGCAGGCAAGATCGCCACTCCAGTGACGCTGAAGACTTTCCTGCAAGGCGACGCCGATATTGCCGGTCTCTCGGTCAATCAATATCTGGCGCGCCTTGCCGCCGAGGCGACCACAATCATCAACGCCGAAGATTACGGGCGCACCGTCTACGACCTCTCAATACGACGCGATCTGATCATGATCGGCGAAGACATGGTGAACCTCGCTTACGATGCACCGGTCGACTCGACGCCGCTGCAACACATCGAAGACGCCGAACGCAGACTCTACGAGATCGCCGAAACCGGGCGCTACGACTCGGGCTTTCAACGCTTTGCCCAAGCGCTCACCACGGCGGTCGACATGGCAGCGCACGCCTATCAGCGCGACGGTAGCCTGTCGGGGCTGGCGACCGGCCTGACCGATCTCGACAGCAAGATGGGCGGGCTGCAGCCGTCCGATCTGGTCATTCTCGCCGGCCGACCGGGCATGGGCAAAACCGCGCTCGCCACCAATATCGCCTACAACGTCGCCAAGGCCTGGGCCGGCGAGGTTCGCGCCGACGGCCATATGGCCACCGTGAACGGCGGGGTTGTCGGTTATTTTTCGCTTGAAATGTCGGCCGAGCAACTCGCCACCCGCATCATCTCAGAACAGACCGGCATCCCGTCGAACAAAATCCGCCGCGGCGGCATCGACGAAGGCGACTTCGAGAAGATCAAGGACGTTTCGATCGAATTGCAAAATCTGCCGTTCTATGTCGACGAGACCGGCGGGCTCTCGATCGGGCAGTTGGCGGCACGCGCCCGACGATTAAAGCGCCAGCGCAGCCTCGACCTTCTGGTGGTCGACTACGTCCAGCTGCTGCAAGGCTCGACGCGGCGCTCGGCCGAGAACCGGGTGCAGGAGATTACCGAAATCACCACGCGGCTTAAGGCGCTCGCCAAGGAGCTCAACATCCCGATCCTCGCGGTGTCGCAATTGTCCCGCCAGGTCGAAGCCCGCGAGGACAAGCGGCCGCAGCTCTCGGACCTTCGCGAATCGGGCTCGATCGAACAGGATGCCGACGTGGTGCTGTTCGTGTTCCGCGAGGAATATTACCACCAGATGCGCAAGCCTCTGGAATCGAACCGCGAAAAATTCGAGGAGTGGCTCGCCGAAGGCAACCGCGTGGAGGGCAAGGCCGAAGTGATCATCGGCAAACAGCGCCACGGCCCCACCGGCACGGTCGAATTGCAGTTCGACGCCGCAGTGACGCGCTTTGCCAATCTCGATACCGCGCACCGGCAGCCAGAGTACTAGGCGGCGCGAGACCGAACGTCGCGTTCGATAGCCCCGCTGCTTTCCGTCCGTGCTTTGGTCAAGTGATGCATCGCCTGCATACATCCACAATTCGGCGCTGGTGCCGAAAAAACGTAACAGCCGCAAGACGGTGTCGTCACACTCACGGATCGCCCCCCATTGACGATCGCGCCAATTCGCGTGGCCGGCACCCGCAAAGCAAGTGCCGGCGCATTGACCTACATCCCGACTGGCTTGAGAAATTCCTCTCCCAACACCTCGTTCGGATGCGTTGTTACGCGATTTATCGATTTTCGTACTTTCGACCTGCGATTGAGACCTCGTTATAGAGCAAAACCGGGTTGGTTTAATGGGCGATCCCCGCTTTACCGCCGCCGCTGCGCCAGCCATAACGCCGCCATGGCACGCGCAAAACAGCTGTCCGAACCGGTTCCGACCCCGACGGCGCCCGAGACCGGCGGCACGCTGACCGTCGATCTCGACGCCATCGAGGCAAACTGGCGCGCGCTGGCGCACCGGCTTCTCACCGCCGAATGCGCCGCGGTGGTTAAAGCCAATGCCTACGGGCTCGGCCTGCAACAGGTGAGCGCGACGCTGGCGCAGGCCGGTTGCAAGACATTCTTTGTCGCCGATCTTGCCGAAGCGCGCACCGTGCGTTCGCGCGCGCCTGACGCCACGATTTACGTGCTCGACGGTTTTATGCCGGAATGGGGCGAAGCTTTCATCGACGTCAATGCGCGGCCGGTGATCAACTCGACGACCGAGCTTGCCGAATGGGATACATTCGTCGGCGCCCATGCCTGGCAAGGCGGCGCCGCGCTGCATGTCGATACCGGCATGCATCGGCTCGGCGTTACCCCCGAGGAAGCCGCCGCGCTGGCGCCGCGCGCGCAGACCGAGAATCACGGTATCGCGCTGCTCATGAGCCATCTGGTGTGCGCGGAAAATCCCGATCATCCGCTCAACGCCAGCCAAATCCGCCTGTTTCGGGAACTCCATATGCTTTATCCCAGCATTCCCGCCTCACTCGCCAATTCCTCCGGCATATTCCTCGGCGATACCGCGTATTTCGACCTGGCACGCCCGGGCGCCGCGCTGTACGGCGTCAATCCGACGCCGGGCCGCCCCAATCCGATGAAAAGCGTCGTCGAACTGACCGGGCGCATCCTGCAGTTACGCAACGTGGCGTGCGATGACACCGTCGGCTACGGCGCGACCTGGACGGCCAAGCGCGCCTCGCGCATCGCCGTCGTCGCGCTCGGTTATGCCGATGGGCTGCTGCGTGCCGGCAGCGGCACCGACGAGCGGCCGGGCGGCTCGGCGATTGTCGCCGGCAAGCATTGCCCGATTGTCGGCCGCATTTCCATGGATCTCGTCTGCCTCGACATTACCGAGCTTCCCGAGGGCGCCGTGCATCGCGGCGATCCGGCCATCCTGATCGGAGGCGATATCACGGTCGACGATGTCGCCGCGTGCGCCGGTACGATCGGCTATGAAATTCTCAGCCGGCTCGGCCCGGGCTGCCATCTGGTCTACCAGAGGGCGTGACGTGGCCGCGCGCGCCCAACATTTCGTCTGTCAGAATTGCGGCTCCGCTTTCGCACGCTGGGCCGGCAAGTGCGAGGCCTGCGGCGAATGGAACACGCTGATTGAGGAAGGCGCACAATCGCCGCGGCGCTCCTCACGCAAGGGCAGACTGTTTGCCGTCGAGCCGCTGCAAGGCGCCACGCATGAGGCGCCGCGGCTTTCCTGCGGCATCGCCGAATTCGATCGTGTGGCCGGTGGCGGCCTGGTGCGCGGCTCGGTGCTGCTTCTCGGCGGCGACCCCGGGATCGGCAAATCGACATTGCTCCTCGAAGTCGCGGCTGCATTTGCGCGCGGCCGTCATCGCGCGGTCTATATTTCCGGCGAGGAAGCGGTGGCGCAGGTGCGGTTACGCGCCGAGCGGCTCGGGCTCGCAGAGGCGAGCGTCGAAGTCGCGGCTGAAACCTCGGTCGAGGATATCGTGGCAACCCTGTCGCAGGGCGTGTCGCCGCGGCTTCTGGTCATCGATTCCATTCAGACCATGTGGACGCAAAGCGTGGAAGCGGCGCCCGGCACGGTGACACAGGTGCGCGGCTCCGCCGCCGAACTGATCCGCTTCGCGAAACGCACCGGCGCCGCGGTGATTCTGGTCGGCCACGTCACCAAGGACGGCCAGATCGCGGGTCCGCGCGTCGTCGAGCACATGGTCGACGCCGTCCTCTCGTTCGAGGGCGAAGGCTCGCAGCAATTCCGCATCTTGCGCGCGATCAAGAACCGATTCGGGCCAACCGACGAGATCGGCGTCTTCGAAATGACCGGGACCGGCTTGGGCGAGGTCGCCAATCCGTCCGAATTGTTCCTGTCCGAGCGCGATCTCGACGCACCCGGGACCGCCGTATTCGCCGGCATCGAGGGAACGCGGCCGCTGCTGGTCGAGGTTCAGGCCCTGGTCGCGCCCACAGCGCTCGGCACCCCGCGCCGCGCCGTGGTCGGCTGGGATCCGAATCGGCTGTCGATGGTGCTGGCGGTGCTGGAAGCGCATTGTGGCGTGCGGCTATCGAGCCATGACGTCTATCTCAACGTTGCCGGCGGCTTGCGCATCCAGGAACCGGCAGCTGATGTTGCCGCAGCCGCAGCCTTGGTGTCTTCGCTGGCGCATGCGCCGCTACCCGCCGACGCGGTCTATTTCGGCGAGATATCGTTGTCCGGCACGGTCCGGCCGGTGGCGCAGTCGGTGCCTCGGCTCAAGGAGGCGCAAAAGCTTGGTTTTACCAAGGCGTTTGTGCCGGAAGGCCCCGGCAACGAAGCTCCAGAGGGCTTGTCGCTGTGCGCGATTGGCACGCTTGCTAATCTCGTCGCCGATATTGCCCGCGACGGCACGCCGGCGCAGCGGCGCGTCGGACGCCAGAATGCCTGATGGCGCCGGGGAGGTCTGCGAAACGGGGTTTAACGGTTGGTTTACCAGCCGTCTCCGCCCCTAATCGTGTCTAGGACCGTGGGAACCTGTTGAGCGTCCGACAAGACGGGTGACGGTTGCCGTAGCCCGGGCTATACAGCCGGCGGAACGCGAGCGGGGACCACTCGTAGCCGATGCCGATTACGCTCCTCGATATCGTCCTGATCGTCGTGATGCTGGCTTCGGGGCTGCTCGCCATGGTGCGCGGCTTCATGCGCGAAGTGCTGTCGATTGCCGCCTGGGTCTTGGCCGCAGCGGCAACGCTTTATTCCTACGGCAAGCTCCTGCCCTACGCCAAAGAGTACTTCAACAGCGACATTGTCGCCGCGACGGCCGTCGTCGGCGGCGTTTTTCTGATCACGCTCTTGATCGTTTCGGTCTTGACCGTCAGGATTTCCGACATGGTGCTCGACAGCCGCGTCGGCGCGCTCGACCGCACGCTGGGCTTCCTGTTCGGGCTCGGACGGGGGCTGATCATCGTAGTCGTCGCCTTTCAGTTCTTCACCTGGCTTGTCCCCGACCGCAGTCAGCCGGGATGGGTAAGATCGGCCAAATCGCGGGTTGTTCTGGCGGGGACCGGACAGTGGCTGATGTCGATGTTGCCGGACGACCCCGAAAGCACCATCTTAAACAAGCTCAAGCGTCCGCATCCGGAGGACACCGACAACCCGGATGCCGCACCCGATCGACAGCACAGCGAGCTTGCGCCGGTGGGGATATCATGACCCAATCCGACGTCCTCGATCTCGACGCGGACCGGCTCCGCGAAGAGTGCGGAGTCTTCGGAATTTTCGGCCATCCCGACGCCGCGGCGATCACGGCGCTCGGCCTGCATGCGCTCCAGCATCGCGGCCAGGAAGCCGCCGGCATCGTCACCTTCGACGGCAAGCGCTTCCATTCCGAACGCCGGCTGGGCCTAGTCGGCGACGCCTTCTCCCGCCGCGAGGTGATCGACCGCTTGCCCGGCAATGCCGCCATCGGCCATGTGCGCTATTCGACCACCGGCGAGACCATTCTGCGCAATGTGCAGCCGTTGTTCGCCGAGCTGAATGCCGGCGGTTTTGCCGTGGGCCATAACGGCAATCTCACCAACGGGCTCACGCTGCGCCGCCAGCTGGTGCGCGAAGGCGCCATGATGCAGTCGACCACCGACACCGAGGTGATCCTGCATCTGGTGGCGCGTTCGCACCGCAACCGCTTCGTCGACCGGCTGATCGAGGGCTTGCATATGCTCGAAGGCGCCTATGCCTTCGTCGGCCTCACCAACAAAAAGCTTGTCGGCACGCGCGATCCGCTGGGCATCCGGCCACTGGTGCTCGGTAAGCTCGACGGCTGCCCGATCCTCGCCTCGGAGACCTGCGCGCTCGACATCATCGGCGCGCATTACGTGCGCGACATCGAAAACGGCGAGGTTCTCATTTTCGACGACGAGGGCGCGCATTCGCACAAGCCGTTCCGGCCGATGCCGCCGCGGCCCTGCATTTTCGAATATATCTATTTCTCGCGGCCGGACTCCATCATCGGCGGGCGCAGCGTCTACGACGTGCGCAAGACCTGCGGCGCCGAACTCGCCCGCGAAGCGCCGGCCGCTGCCGACGTGGTCATCCCGGTGCCCGACTCCGGCGTGCCGGCGGCGATCGGCTATGCCCAAGAATCCGGGATGCCCTACGAACTGGGGATCATCCGCAATCACTATGTCGGCCGCACCTTCATCGAGCCGACGCAGCACATCCGTCAGCTCGGCGTGCGGTTGAAACACAGCGCCAACCGCGCCGTGGTCGCCGGCAAGCGCATCGTGCTGATCGACGATTCGATCGTGCGCGGCACCACGTCGGTGAAAATCGTGCAGATGATGCGCGACGCCGGCGCCCGTGAAGTGCATTTTCGCATCGCCTCGCCGCCGATCACCCATCCCGATTATTACGGCATCGACACGCCCGAACAGGACAAGCTGCTCGCGGCCACCCACGATCTCGAAGGCATGCGCAGATTCATCGGCGCCGATTCGCTCGCCTTCCTCTCCGTCGACGGCATCTACCGCGCCATGGGCGAGAAGGGCCGCGATCCGGTGCGGCCGCAATTCACCGACCATTGCTTCACCGGCGAATACCCTACGGCACTGACCGACCGCACCGCACAGGAATCCCCGCCGCGCCAGCTCTCGTTGCTCGCCGAGGCGAGCTAAATCCTTATGCCGCAAGCACTTGCCGACCGGATGGCGCTGGTCACGGGCGCCACGCGCGGCATCGGGCGGGCGACCGCGATTGTCTTGGCGCGCTCCGGCGCCCATGTCGTCGCGGTGGGCCGCACCCAAGGCGCGCTCGAAGAACTCGACGATGCGGTGCGCGCCACCGGCAGCAGCGCGACGCTGGTGCCGCTCGATATGCGCGATTATCCCGGCATTTACCGGCTCGCCGGCGCGCTCAACGAGCGGCACCAAAGGCTCGACGTGCTCGTCGGCAATGCCGGGGTTGCCGGTCCCCGTTCGCCGCTCGACCACGTCGAGCCGAACGCCTGGGATGACACAATCGCGATCAACGTCACCGCCAATTGGCACCTCATCCGCGCCATGGATCCGCTGCTCAGGCGCTCTGCGGCTGGCCGCGCCATATTCATCACCTCGGGCGCCGCCACCCATGCGCGTGCCTATAGCGGGCCCTATTCGGTGTCGAAGGCGGCGCTCAACGTCTTGGCGCGCACATACGCGGACGAAACGTCGTCCACATCCGTGCGCGTGAACCTGTTTAATCCCGGGCCGACGCGCACGCGGATGCGGACTTTAGTGATGCCCGGCGAGGACCCGATGACGCTGCCCACGCCGGAGCAGGTGGCGGAAAAAATCCTCGAACTCTGCCTGCCGAGCTTTGCCGCAACCGGCAGGCTCTACGATTTCCGCGCCGGCAAACTTTTGGAATTTTTGGAGCCGGCGTGAGACCCGCTGAGTGCGTGCTGATAATCTGCCGGCTGGCCCTGTCCGCACTGCGCCAGAATCTGTTGCAAAACTCGCCGACTAGCAGTGGATCAAGCGAAAACGGACGAAAATCGAATCCGAACGGACGGTTTCGTGAATCGATATTCCGCCCTGACCGCCGATCTTGAAAAAATCTTCTTCGTTCTACGGCGCAAAATAGTTTTGCAACAGATTCCGCCAGATTGAAGACATTCGGCGGTGCGACTGGCGTCGCCGTTACGTGCCATAATCGGACTAGCCGCCGGTACCGCGAAATCAGGCCGCATCGTCCAACGCGAAACGGCCGTAGACGGCATCAAAATCGATTTCGCTGGCTGGGCCGGGCCGCTTGAACAGATAGCCCTGCAATGAGGACACCCCGGCCAATCGCAAGATCCGGTACTGATCCACCGTCTCGACCCCCTCGGCGGTCGTGGCGATATCGAGACTCTGCGCCAAGGTCAGCGTCGCCGAAATGATCGCCGCGCATTCGCTGCGCTTGGTCATATTTTGCGTGAACGATTTGTCGATCTTGATCTTGTCGAACGGGAACATGGCGAGCTGGCTCAGCGACGAATAGCCGGTGCCGAAATCGTCGAGCACGATGGTAATGCCGAGGCTTTTGAACTGACGCAGCGCCGGCAGGCACTCCGCCGCCGATTCGATCAGCGCGGTTTCGGTGACTTCCAGCTCCAGACGTTCCGGCCGCAGCCCGGACTCGACGAGCGCGCGTCCGACAATGTCAGACAAATCGGGTTTGCGGAACTGCACCAGAGACAGATTGACGGCGACCTTGACGTCGGCTGGCCAGGTCACCGCCTCGGCGCAGGCCGCGCGCAGCACCCACTCGCCAATCTGGGTGATCAATCCGGTTTCCTCGGCGAGCGGAATGAACAAATCCGGATATAAGAGGCCCTTCGTCGGATGCCGCCAGCGAACCAATGCCTCTGCGCCGCAAACCTTACGTGTCCTGGCGTCGATGATGGGCTGGTAATGCAGTTCCAGCTCACTCTGCCGAATGGCGCGGCGCAGATCGCCTTCGATCTCATGGCGGGCGCTGGCAATTTCGCTCATCTGCGGATCAAAGAAACAGTAACCGTTGCGGCCGGCTGACTTGGCGCGATACAGCGCCAGATCCGCCATCTTCAGCAAGTCGCTGGCGTCGCTCCTCGGCGCCGGGGTCAGTGCTATGCCGATGCTGGTGCCGATGCTGACGTCGCCGCTGTCGATCTTGAACGGCTTGCCGAGCGCCTCGATGATGCGCTCGGCCAGCCCGCGCGCTGCGTCGCACTGATCGCATTCGCCGGCCTGGACAATGGCAAATTCGTCGCCGCCCAGCCGGGCCAGGACGTCGGTCTCCCGCAGCAGAGCTTTCAGTCGCGTCGCCACCTCGATCAGCAGCGCGTCGCCGGCCGGATGGCCGAGCGTGTCGTTGACCTGCTTGAAACGGTCGAGGTCTAGCAGCGACACGCTGAACGGCTCGTTGCGACGGCGCTGGCGCGCCGTAGCCTCCTCTATTTTTTGTATCAGCGCCGCGCGGTTGGCAAGCCCCGTCAAGGCGTCGTGATGCGCCAGGAAGGCGATGCGTTGCTCCGCCTTCTTGCGCTCCGTGGCGTCTTCGATGACAGCGATGAGCAATTTGGCCTCGCCCTGGCTGTCGCGGATGACAATGCGGCTGGTCGCCAGCATGCGCGCCCCGCGCAGCGGCGTGTTGGTCTCGATCTCCTTGTACTTGATCTGCTCGGCATCCTGCAGCGATTCGGTATCGGCGGCGTCGATATTGTGAGCGTCCTTGGGGTTATGGATATCGAATACCGTGCGGCCCAAGCACTCGCTGCGCGCCAGCCCGAGCATGGTCTCGAAGGCCCGATTGACCAGCACGTATTTGCGCGTCTTGGCGTCCTTGACGACGACGGCGACCGGCGTGTTCTCGATGATGGAATCGAGAAACAGGCGGGTGTCGTCGCGCTCCTGTTCCGCCCGGCGCTGCTCGGTAATGTCGATATGTGTCGCCACCCAGCCGCCCTCCGGCATGGGCCGGTGGCTCACCGCATAGATGCGGCCATTGCTCAAGCGATTTTCGACGTAATACGCGACGCCACGCGCCACTTCCTTGAGCCGATCGCGGATATATTGTTCGCCGTTCTCCGGCGCCATGTTGGTGCGCATCCGCGCCTCGAGGATCGACCGCAGTGTGGTGCCGGCCCCGATCTGCTCCGCGTCGAGGCCGTACATCGTTGCATAGCGTTCGTTGCACACCACTAGGCGCTGGTCACAATCGAACATGCACAAGCCGTGCGCCATGTGCTTGAGCGCAGTCTGCAGCAAGCGATTGCTCTGCTCCACGGCGGCCTTGGAACGCCGCAAATCGGCGGCAGTCGACAAAATCCGCGCCTCTCGCGTCGCGCCCACTATCATCACGATCAGCGCCATCGCCGTCAAAATCATTCCGGCGAAAAGATATTTTCGCAAGGTGGCATCGGTTTCACTGAAGATATCGCTTGCGGCCAGACCGACCACGGCGATCAACGGCAGCCCGGATACCGCCCGGTACGAGATCAGTCGGCTGACGCCGTCGAAATGGGCCCTGCTTCCCGCCGAGTTCCAATAGCTGCCATTCTGGCTTTGGCGCAAGGCATCGAACATCGGCGCGTTGACGATCGTAGTGCCAGCCAATTTGCGCGCGCCCGGATCGCGCCCGCTGCGCGCCAGCACAACGCCGTCGTCTCTAAGCAAGGACACCACGCCGTCATGACCGATATCAAGCGAGCCAAAAAAACTTTCCAGCTGTTCGATGTCCAGCGAGATTGCGACTACGCCGGCAAATGATCCATCGACCCCGGCCAGGCGGCGGCTGAATTGGATCGACAGCTTGCCGCTGACATGCCCGGTCACAGGCGCGCTGATGTACAGCACGTCAGCGGCAGCGGCGCGCTGGAATTTGAAGTGGTCGCGATCGCCGACATAGACCGGCTTGGTCAGCGGGCCGAGACTCGACTGGGTGACGAAGCCATCCGTGTCGGCGATGCCGTATTGCAGCGTCAGGTCGTTGTGCGGTTGGGTACGGGCGACCCAACGGGCGATGTCGAAATGCTCCGGATCCTTCTGATAGGCGCGCCGCAGCGCCAATAGGTCCCGATCGGATTGCTGGACCACGCGGCGGATATATTCTTCCAGCACGCGCGCGAGATTGCCCCCTTGACGCCCGGCGTCCTGATAGGCGCGTTCGTGTTCCTGGCCAGCGAGCACATAAATCCCGCCCCAGATGATGACCATCACGACAATGCCGAGATAGGTCGTGGTCTGCCGAAACGCAGCTAACCATTTGGCCATTTCGCAGGCTCGCGAAGCTTTGTCCCACCCTGAAAGTCTGTGGTGTGGCACAAATGCGTTACTTCGCGGTTGTAGTCCCGCGTAGCGGCGGAAAAGCAATCTAATAACCTTGACCGCACCTTACCAGCCTCGAACGAGGCAATTGCAGGCAGGGATTTGCGCGGGCGGAATGGGGTTCAGAGGTGCGCGTTGATGGCACGCGCGACAAAATCGGCCTACGTTTCTTAAGGGTCTCAAGCAAACATGAGCGCCTCGTTCCGCTATTCTCCTCCCGATAGCGGACGTTCCGCTCGCTTATGAGGACACGCCCACAAGCGTCAGCGGCGCCGTTTCCGCCCCGCGTAGGGATTGGGCTTGGCGCGCAAAACGAGCCTGATCGGCGTTCCGGGCAGCGTAAATTCCTCGCGCAAGCCATTGACCAGATAGCGGCGATAGGCCTCGGGCAGCGCGGCGGCGCGCGAGGCGAACAGGATGAAGGTCGGCGGCCGCGAGTTTGGCTGGGTCATGTAATCGAGCCGCGGACGGCGGCCGCCAAGCGCGGGCGGTGGATGCGCCGCGACGCCCTGCGCCAGAAAGCCGTTCAGCGCCGCCGTCGGCACGCGCTTGTTCCACACCGCGTAGGCTTGCTGAACCGCCGTCATCAGCCGATCGAGACCTTGGCCGCTTTTCGCCGAAACGGCGATCACGGGCACGCCCTTGATTTGCGGCAAGAGGCGATCGACCTCACCGCGCAGTCGCGACAGCGCGCTCGGCGCCGCCTCGATTAAGTCCCATTTGTTAAGCGCGAGCACGATCGCGCGCCCTTCCCGTTCGACCAGGTCGACTATTCGCGTGTCCTGTTCCTCCAACGGCGCCTGCGCGTCGATCAGCACGATGACGACTTCGGCGAAGCGAACGGCATTAAGCGCGTCGGCGACCGACAGCTTTTCGAGCTT
>Ga0187783_10002039_pt1 | contig 15028 bp, 10 predicted proteins | sample 1015_SJ02_MP02_2_FD_132471 | JGI IMG/M metagenome (GOLD analysis project Ga0187783, IMG submission 132471) | Tropical peat soil microbial communities from peatlands in Department of Meta, Colombia - 1015_SJ02_MP02_20_MG | ecosystem: Environmental > Terrestrial > Soil > Wetlands > Peat | place... | reverse complement strand
TGCCCGTCGGGAGTATCCTGGGTGAGGATTCCTCGTTAGGTGAGGCGTCTGCACGAAGAGATGCCGCTGCCCGGAAAGGTCGAGAGACCCCAACGGGTGACCAGACTCCGCCGAATCAAGGCGGAATCTAATGCGGCTAGCCCTGCGGGGGCTACGTTGTGCAGTGCTAAAGCTCGACACTGAGGGAGATGGGGTGCGGCCCGCCGCGCAAAGTTTCTCGAACTGTCGGCCTGCGAGGAGCAGCGACAGTTTTTTATTTTCGAAAGGGGGTGATGCCTCGCAATGGACGACGGACCAAGTAGTAGCTCGTGTCATCGGCTCACGACGGCTGCTTATTCTCAAGCCGTGTCCGTTCGTTCGGCGCGGCAGATTAAACCATAAGGAGGTACGTGCCATGAAGAGGATTCTGGCATTTCTGGCCGAGTTCGGCCGCAACACGCTGCACCCCGCACAGAACGTTTCGCACGACGATACCCTGCGTGCGAATCAAGGCTACCGCAGCCCCGGCTTCAGTTACTGGCGCGCTCTCGTTAGCTAGCCGGCAAGAATAGCGTGTCGGCGTGTTGCTGCTTGCCGTGCTTCTGGCTGCGATTCAAGGAGGGCCCTCGCCAATGGGCCCGTCACCCAGCCCTTCGCCGGCGGCGCAGGCCCGGCCGCAGCAATGGAGCGCGCACGCGCAGGCGACCGACGTGCAGCAATATCACGGTGAGTTCGCCGCAGCCTATTCCGGGCCTCAGAGCCTCTACAGTAAACCCGACACTGCCAAGACCATCTCGGGCGCGCTGTATCTGGGCACCCGGCTCTGGCGGGAAGGCGAGTTCTACGTCGACCCCGAGATCGATCAAGGATTTGGACTCGGCTTTCCAAATCCGCCGGGCGCTAACCCGCCGTACTCCGGCACGTTCGGCGTCGCCGGTTTCGTTTCGGGGGAAGCCTACAAGGTAGGCAGCGCGAGCTCGTATGGGCGCATTCAGCGGATTTTTCTGCGCCAAACGTTCAATTTCAGCGAGCCCCAGCAAACCGTCGAGCCGGACATCAACCAACTCGGTGGTTCCGTCGCCGCTCATCACCTCACGTTAACGCTGGGAAAGTTCGCGGTAACCGATGTTTTCGATACGAACCCCTACGCGCACGATCCCGCCAACGACTTTCTGAACTGGTCGATCATCGACATGGGATCGTTCGATTACGCCGCCGATTCGTGGGGCTACACGTACGGTTTGAGCGGCGAGCTGACGTATGCTCAGTCGACTTTGCGCGCCGGAGTTTTTCAACTCTCGGCTCATCCCAACACGATCGCGATCGAGCACGTGCCGTTTCTTCAGTACTCGCCGATACTCGAGTTCGAACAGCGCACGTCGCTGTTGGGCGGCCACCCCGGTGCCGTCAAAGCCCTGATCTACGGCGACTATGGTTACATGGGCGCATACGCGCAAGCCGTTGCCGCCGCAGCGGGGACGGGAGTGCCGCCGAACACCGCCGACGTTCGGACCAGCCGGCATTGGAAGCTGGGTGGCGGCATCAACGCGTATCAAGAGGTCGCTCCGCACGTGGGAGTCTTCACCCGCCTAAGCGGCATGAATGGAACCTACGAAGCGTTCGAGTTCACCGACGTCGACCGCTCGGCGTGTGCGGGCGTATCGGTCGACGGAGGCCTCTACCGCCGGCCCAACGACGTCTTCGGACTTGCCGCGGTCAGCAACACGATATCAGGACCGGCCCAGCAATACTTTGCCGCCGGCGGCCTGGGAATCTTAGTCGGAGACGGAGCCCTCTCGTATTCGGGCGAGCGGATTTTAGAAACCTATTATAAAGTCGGCATCACCGGCAGCGGAGCGATCACGGCCGATTATCAGTTTATCCGCAACCCAGCCTACAATACGGTACGAGGCCCCGTGTCGGTTTTCGGCTTGAGGTATCACGTGCAAGTATGAAACTACGTCACTTCCATTTGTCGCCTCGAGATCAGGGATTGATCGTGCTCGCCCTGTTCGGCCTGGTCCTTGTGCTCGTGCTCGTCTGGCGCGGCTTCTCGTGGCTGGCTAATCCGATAGCAACGTCCACGCCGTCACCCCCGCTGCCCAAGGGATTCTTTCAGATCAGCGATTTGGAGTGGTCGGGCATGCAATTCGCTCCGGTCCGCGAGATTGACTTCGCGACCGTCGAAGACACGGATGGGACGATTGCGGCGGCCGACGAGAACGCCGTCCAGGTCTTCTCGCCTTACTCGGGACGCGTCACGGAAGTGTACGCGACGACCGGAGACCACGTGCGCGCCGGCCAGCCGCTCTTCTCGGTCGCGGCGAGCGAGTACGCGCAAGCGCAGAACAACCTCGAGGCGGCGATCAACACGCTGGACGTCGCTCGAAAGACGCTGGCTCTCGCACAGCGGAATCGCGCGCGGCTGCTGCGTTTGCTTACCACGGGCGGCGCCGCGCGCAAGGACGTCGAGCAGAGTGCCGTCGATCTCGCGACCGCTCAGGCGGCGGTCAGAAGCGACGAAATCGCGGTCAATCTCGTTCGGGCGCAGCTTCGCATTCTCGGGCAGAGTGAGTCGCAGGTTGGCGCTCTTGCGCACAACGGCAGCACTGCGGTCAAGCTCGGCGCAACCGTTCCCGCTCCGATCGATGGCTACGTCACGGCGCGCGCGGTCGGCGTCGGCCAGAACATCGGAAGCGCCACGAACGGAGGCACGACCGCGCTCTTTACGCTCAACAATCTGTCGACGGTTTATTTCGTGGCCGAAGTCCCCGAAACCGCGATTGCGTCAATTCACGTCGGCGATCGGGTAGCGGTGCGACTGCAAGCGTTTCCGGACAGGGCCTTCGATGCAACGGTTCGCTACATATCGCCAAGCGTCGATCCAACTTTGCATCGTATCGCGGTACGCGCGGCCGTCGACAATCCCGACGGCGCATTGCGACCAGGCATGTTCGGAACCTTTCGAATCTACACCGGACCGTCCAGCCGGAGCCTGGCCGTTCCCGAATATGCGGTCATTTATGAAGAGAACACCGCGCGCGTCTGGATCACGGGCCCCCACAAAACGCTGGCACTGCGCTACATCCGCGCCGGGAAAACCGTTGACGGAATGGTCCAGGTTCTCTCCGGACTGCGTGCCGGCGATCGGGTCGTCACGAGCGGTACCGTCTTCATCGACCGGGCGCTTCGCGGCGACGAATAGGCATGTACGCGCTAATCGACTTCGCGCTGAAAAACCGGATGCTGATGGTCGCCTTTTTGGTGGCCGTTCTTATCGGCGGCTATGTGGCCTTTCGCGATCTCAACATCGAGGCGTATCCGGATCCCGTTCCTCCGCAAGTCGAGATCGTCACTCAGGCGACCGGCATCGCATCCGAAGAGATCGAACGGGATTTCACGATCCCGATCGAAACGGCGCTCGCCGGAATTCCAAACGTCACCGACATCCACAGCGTCTCGCAGTTCGGCATGTCTGACGTTCACGTTCAATTCACGTATGCGTTTTCGTTCCAGGAGGCGCTCCAGCGCGTGCTCAACGACCTCGGGCCCTCGAGCCTCGCGCCGCTTCCATATGGAGCACAGCCCGGTATCTCGCCGGAGAGCTCGATCGGCGAGATCTATCGCTTCCGGGTCGTCGGCCCACCGGGATACTCGGTGATGGATCTCAAGACCCTGATGGACTGGGTCTTGGTTCGCAAATTCTCGGCCGTACCCGGAATCATCAACGTTGCGGGATGGGGCGGGAAGACGAAAGTATACGAAGCTGACGTCGATCAGAACAAGATGAACGCGGCCGGCCTTTCCCTCTCGCAAATTCTCACCGTCCTGGGCAACAGCGACGTCAACGTCGGCGGTCAAACGATCAACCTCGGCATGGAGGGGGTCGCGGTGCGCGGGGTCGGTTTGATTCGCAATCTGGACGACCTTAGCAAAAGCGTCGTCACGTCGAACAACGGAACGCCGATCTTTCTGCGCGACGTCGCCGACGTCAACGTCAACCATCTTCCACGCCTGGGAATCGCCGGTCAGGATAACGACCCCGACATCGTGATGGGCATTGTATTGATGGGACGCGGTGAGAAGACGCTTCCGGCAGTCGAAGGCGTCGAGGCCCTGGTCAACAAGATCAACGCGGGCGGAGTCTTGCCGCCGGGCGTTCATTTGCAGACGATCTACGATCGGCGCGACCTCGTCAAGGTGACGACCGATACCGTTTTGCACAACCTATTTTTTGGGATCGGCCTCATCTTCTTGATTCAATGGATCTTCCTCGGGAATCTCCGCAGTGCGGTGATCGTTTCGCTGACGATTCCGTTCGCGCTGTCCTTCGCGATCATCATCCTTCGGCTGAGCGGCGAATCGGCCAATCTGCTCTCGATCGGAGCGGTGGATTTTGGACTGGTCGTCGATTCGACCGTCATCATCGTCGAGAACATTTTCCGCCGGCTTACGCTGGCGCAAGCCGCAAGCGTCGCTCAAAGAGTCGAGACGGTCGGCGATGCCGGCCACCAGATGACCCGCTCGATCTTTTTTGCGGCGCTGATCATCATCGTGTCGTTCATTCCGCTCTTTACGCTGGGAGGCATTGAGGGCCACATCTTCGGACCGATGGCGCGTACCTACGCCTACGCAATCGCCGGCGGTTTGATTGCGACGTTTACCGTCAGCCCGGCGCTGTGCGCGCTCCTGTTGGGGGGACATCTGGCCGAGGAAGAGACTCCGGTCGTTCGTTTCATCAAGCACGTCTACCGGCCGTTGCTCGACTTTACGCTGCTCAACCCCTATTTGACGCTGGGCTGCACCGCGATTCTGTTGGGGATCGCATATCTCGCGGCGAGGCAGCTCGGCACTGAGTTTCTGCCGCATCTCGAGGAAGGCAACTTCTGGATTCGGGCAACGTTGCCGCAATCGGTTTCGCTCGAAGCAAGCCTCCCGGAAGTCAACCGCATGCGCCGGGTGATGAAGTCGTTTCCTGAAGTCATTACCGTAACCTCGCAGCATGGGAGACCCGACGACGGGAGCGATACGGGCGGTCCATATAACAACGAGTTCTACGTGCCGCTGAAACCTCGGGACGAGTGGCCGCGCGGTCTTACGAAGGACCAGCTCGCCGACGAAATGAGCAAAGCGTTGACCGACCGCTTTCCGGGCGTTGCGTTCGGCTTTTCGCAGAACATCGAAGACAACGTCGAGGAAGCCGCCTCGGGCGTTAAGGGCGAGAACTCGGTAAAGGTTTACGGCCAAGATCTGCGCACCGACGATAAAATCGCAAGCGAGATCGTGCGGGTCATGTCCGGCGTCCGCGGAATCACCGATTTGGCGGCTTTCCATTCGATGCGCCAGCCGACGCTCAACATCACGGTCAATCGCGAGAAGGCGGCGCGATACGGGCTGATGACCGGCGACGTCAATCTCGTCGTGCAGACCGCGATCGGCGGCACCGCTGCCGCCAATAACGTCTACGAGACGGGCAGCGATCGGAACTTCCCGATCATCGTTCGGGACGCGCCGCAGTTCCGCAGCACCGTGGACCAAATCCGCCGGCTCACGGTCAACGCTCCCAGCCCGAGCGGCACCGGAACGTTTCCGGTACCGCTTTCCGACGTCGCGGACGTGAAGTATGTCACCGGGCCATCCCAGATTTATCGAGAGTCGCACGAGCGTTACGTGCCGGTCAAATACAGCGTTCGCGACCGCGATCTCGGCGGGGCCGTACAAGATGCCGAAGCGCAGGTGGCCGCAAAAGTGCAGCTGCCGGCCGGCGTCCATCTCGAATGGGTCGGCGAGCTGGCGGAGTATCGGGCGGCGATCAAGCGCTTGGCGATCATCGTGCCGCTCAGCCTGCTGCTGGTCCTCGTCTTGCTCTACTTCAACTGCGAGAGCATGCGCGAAACGCTCCTCACCGCAAGCGTCTTGCCGCTCACCTTGGTCGGCGGAACGCTCGCGCTTTTCCTTACGAGGACCATCTTCAGCGTCTCGGCTGCGATCGGTTTCGTCGCGCTCTTCGGTATCGCCATCATGGAAGGTATCATCGTCGTCAACACGTTCAACCAGCACATGCGAGAGGGCATGGAGAAGACCCAAGCGCTTCGCACGACCTGCGACATGCGGTTGCGGCCGGTGTTGATGACCTGTATCGCGGCGTGCGTCGGGTTGCTGCCGGCAGCAGTTTCTACCGGTATCGGTTCGCAAGTCCAAAAGCCGCTGGCGGTTGTCGTCGTGGGCGGCAGCTTCCTCGCTCCAATCCTTATCTTACTGATCCTGCCGGTGCTCATTAACCTCATTCCGAGCAAATACGCAAGAGAGGTGGCGCAGCGATGAAGCGGCGCAAGATGTTTCCACTCGGATTTCGGCGTACATTTGCGCTCGCAGCCGCGCTCGGCGCGAGCGCGTGCAACAATCCGACGCCGCCCCCGGTGCCTCCACCGCCACCGTCAGGGGGCTATGGAAACGTTCCACCGCAGACCGCGGCGGCGCCGGGGCCCGCAGGCGCGGCCCAGCGTTTCTTGCGCGACATGGACGTGCCGGGGCAGTGGTGGCAGCTGTTTCACTCGGTCCAGCTCAACGCGTTCATCGACGAAGCGCTGGCAAGAAATCCCGACGTGGATGCGGCGCAGGCGGCGCTGCGAGCGGCGAGGGAAACCGCGTATGCGCAACGGACGTCGGCATACCCGAACGCCCAGCTCTCCTATAGCGTGAGCCCGCAGGAGTTCCCGACGTTCTTGGCTCCGCCCCTGAGCGTCTCGAGTACCGAGTACGCGTACTGGCTGCATACCGTATCGTTGAACGTCTCGTACACGGCGGACGTCTTCGGTAATCTTCGCTACCAAACGCGCTCGGCGGAAGCGGCGGCCGAGGCTCAGCGCTATCAGCTCGAGGCAACCTACTTGACCCTCACGTCAAATGTCGTTGCCGCGACGGTACAAGCCGCGAGCTTGCGAGATCAGATCGATGCCACGAAGCGAATCATTGCCATCGATGACGAGCTGCTGCGGCTCACCCAGGCACAACAGCAAAACGCGCAGGCCAGCGGGCTCGACGTACTCAACGCCGAGTCGGCGCTGCGCCAAGCCGAGCAAACTCTGCCGCCGCTTGAAAGTTCTTTCGAACAGACTCGCACGCAGCTCGCCCGACTGCTGGGCCGCGCCCCCAGCAATGCGCCGGCCGTCGATTTCGGCCTCGCCGCGCTGCATCTCCCCGAAACTCTTCCGCTCTCATTTCCTTCGAAGCTCATCGCCGGGCGGCCTGACGTCGCGGCGGCCTCGGCGAATCTCGCGCAGGCCGCGGCAGCGGTCGGCGTGGCCTACACCAATCGTCTACCGAACTTCCCAATTACCGCACAAGTTGCGACTCAGGCCTTAAAATTCGTCGGACTTTTCGGTCCGGGTTCGTTGCTGTCCGCGTTAGCTGCGGAGATAGCGACGACGATCTACGATCAGGGGACGCTCAAGCACCGTCAAGAATCCGCGGTCGCAGCGTATAACGAAGCGGTGGCGCAGTACCGAGGGACGGTTCTCAGCGGCTTCGAGGACGTCGCCAACTCGGTGATCGCACTTACGAACGACGCCGACGAGCTCGTCGCCGCGGAACGGTCCGAAAGTACGGCGCGCAAAGCGCTCGATATCGTCGTATCGCAAAGGGACGTGGGCGAAGTTTCGAGCGTGGCTTCGCTGACCGCGGAACAGACCTACGAGCAGACCGTCATCGCGCGCGTGCAAGCGCAAGCGACTCGTTACAGCGACACGGCCGGTCTCTTTGACGCGCTCGGCGGCGGCTGGTGGAACCGTCAGGATTCACAATGAGCACCGAAGCCGCGACCTCATCGCTGAAGCAGCTCGCGCGCCCAAGCGCCTGGCGCTCGATCGTTATGTTTCTATCGATCGTCGGGCCTGGCATCATTACGGCAAACGCGGACAACGACGTCGGGGGAATCCTGACCTATTCTCAAGCCGGCGCGCAGTTCGGTTACTCGCTGTTGTGGCTATTGGTCCCGATTACGATCGCGCTCGTCGTGGTGCAGGAGATGTGCGCCCGAATGGGGGCCGTGACCGGAAAGGGGCTGGCCGACCTGATTCGAGAGAATTTCGGCGTAAAGGTCACGTTCTGGTGCTTGCTGCTCTTCGTGCTCGGCGACGTCGGCAATACGGCGACGGAGTTCGCAGGCGTCGCCTCGTCGGCTCCGATCTTCGGCAGCTATCTGCACGTAGCCAGCGCCGAAGCGTTCAAGATAGCGCTGGTGATTGGTGCGGCAGTCTTCGTGTTTGTGACCGTAACTCGCGGAAACGCGCGCGGCGTCGAGCGGGTCTTTTTCGTGTTTTGCTTCGTTTACGTTGCGTACGTAATCAGCGCTTTCATCGTTCGGCCCGATTGGAGCGACGTCGTGCGGCAGAGCATCATCCCGCACTTCCAAGCCTCCAAAGCCTACATCATCATGGTCATCGCGGTCATAGGAACGACGATCTCTCCCTGGATGCAATTTTACATCCAGGCCGCGGTGGTCGATAAGAATATTCGCGAAGGAGACTACTCCTTTTCGCGCCTCGACGTGGTGACCGGCGGCATATGGACCGACGTGATCGCCTATTTCATCATCGTCTCGTGCGCGGCGACGATCTTCATTCACAACCTTCATGCGGCGCATCCGATCGTCGTCAACGACGTGGGCGACGTCGCAGTCGCCCTCGAACCGCTCGCGGGAAAGTTTGCCGCGCTGCTCTTTGCGCTCGGACTGCTCAACGCGGCCGTATTCACGGCTTCGATCCTTCCGCTCTCGACGGCCTACTACGTCTGCGAGGCGTTCGGCTTCGAGCGCGGCATCGACCACCGCTTCCGCGACGCCCCGATCTTCTATACCTTTTACCTCGCGCTGATCGCGGTCGGCGCCGGCGCCGTGATCGTCCCCGGGGCCCCGCTGCTGGCAATCATCTTCTACTCGCAGGTGCTCAACGGCGTGCTCCTCCCGATCGTGCTGGTGCTAATGCTGCTGTTGATCAACAACAAACGCCTCATGGGCAAGTGGACCAACGGGCCCGCGTTCAACATCATCGCCTGGGCCACCGCAATCATCGTCGGCCTGCTGACGCTCGTGTCGACGGCGCAAATCGTCTTTCCGGCGCTAGGGAGCTAGTTAGCAATGCTATCCGACGCAGTTTTCGCCGAGCGCATTATCGTGGCGTTGCTGCTGGGCGCGGCGATCGGCGTCGAGCGGCAGTGGCGCCAACGAATGGCCGGGCTGCGCACGAACGCATTGGTCGCCGTCGGTGCCGCGCTCTTTGCATCGATCTCGATCCTGATGGACGCAAAGGCGAATGCGACGCAGGTCGCCGCTTATGTGGTTTCCGGAACGGGCTTTCTGGCGGGCGCCGTCATTTTCAAGGAAGGCTTCAACGTGCGCGGTCTCAACACGGCCGCTACGCTCTGGGCGACCGCCGCGGTCGGCACGCTCTGCGGCTCCGGATTCGTTAGCGAAGCCTTGATCGGCGCCGCGATCGTCGTGGCGGCGAATGTCGTTCTTCGACCCATCGTGCAGCGGATTAATAGACAGCCCCTCGACCAAACCGAGCTGTCGCAGCTCTACGAGATTTCGGTGACCTGCGCGGAATCCAATGAGGAAGCCGTCCGCGCCGGTATGCTCGCGCAGTTCCGCGCGACTACGCTGTTCCTACGGTCGTTGGAGAGCCATAACGTCGAGCCGGGACGGGTGAAGGTGACGGCTGCGCTTGCCACCACGAGCCGCGCCGATGCAAAGCTCGAGCGCATCGTCGGCCGCTTGAGTCTCGATCCTTCGATCGTCGCCGCGAGTTGGCGCATCGGGGGGCTCGAGAGCGGCGAGCTCGCAAACGGCGGCGAGGAGTAGGGCGAACTCCTAGCGATTCACTCCGTATCGGGAGCCAGGTCGGCGCCGATGACGAGCGCCGTCTTCGTGCCCGGTCGAATGGCGGTCGCAAAGGTTCTTGCGAGAACTGCCGCGGCCGGCGACGTTCCCACAACCACGCTGGTTCGCTTCACCTTGCTCTCGATGAAAGTCGGGACGTTCCAGCCGGCACCGCGCAGCGCGCCGACAAGCGTTCCGTCGAAGGTCGAATTGCCGGTTGCGTTGGCAACCAGAACCTCGTCCTGTGGCGGATCCTCGCGGCTGAAGAGCACGGCACCGATCAGCTTTGCCCAGCGCGGGTCGGCAAAGACGACCGATGCATCGCCAACCCAACCCACCTTGCTGGGCAACGTAAAGGAACGAATGTTATCGTCGGGCACGTTGCGATAGATCTCCAACAACGATATCAGCTGCTGATTGCTCATCGTCGTGTTGATCTCTTTGCGCGAGAGTTGGACTATGGCCGGCAACTTTGCCCAATCTTGCGGTTCGCTGAGCTGATCCATCATCAGCTTGAGGACTTGCTGCTGGCGCCTCACCCGAGCGAAGTCACCCGAGGCGTCGTGCCGGAAGCGAACGTATCCGGCTACTTGGCTGCCGTTGAGGTGCTGTTCGCCCTGTCGCAAATGAATGTGCAAATCGCCGTTGTTGTCGTCGTAATCCATCGCCTCGTCGACGTTCACGTCTAAGCCGCCCATGGCGTCGACGATTGCCGCCGCGCCTTCGGGTTGCAATGCGACGATCGCATCGATCGGCACGCCGCCCAGGAGCTTGCTCACGACGCGCGCGGTGGCGTGACCGCCGCCGTAGGCGTAGGAGGCGTTGATTTTGTTATATCCCGCTCCCGGAACCGGGACCCAGGTGTCGCGCGGAATCGATACGAGCGTCGCCGTGCGCCGGCTCGCGTCGAGATGCGCCAGGATTATCGTATCGGTCGTCGCCTCGTCGGCTTGATAGCCGAGAATCAAAAGATTGAGCTTGAGACGCCCGAACGAATGCTGCGCGGTCTGCGTAACGATCTGCTGGCGGATCGGTTCCCGAAAGAAGAAAAAACCAGCCGCTATCGAGATAACGGCAGCGGCCGCAATTACGGCTGGGGCGAACCATCGCTTCGAGCGCATATGTCAATGCGTCCGATTCCGGCGAAGCATCGTGCAAACCTTCGCTACCTACTCAGCAAGCGCTCAGGATAAGAGCGTGAGTTGGCGCTGCGGCGGCGGCCGCTTCGGCATTTTCTTACGCAGCGGGACGCGCGCTTCGACATCGGCCTGACCCGATAAAGCGTCGGCGATTTCCTGGGCTCGCTCGACGACCGCGTCGGGCAATCCCGCCATGCGCGCGACCTCGATTCCGAAGGAGCGCGAGGAGCTGCCGGGCTGGACCCGATGCGAAAAGACCGGCGCGCCGCCGCTGGTGTTCTCGACCGCCGTAATGTGGCAGTTCGCCACGAGGCTCCAATGCTCGCTCAACGCGCAGAGCTCGTGAAAATGCGTCGCAAACAGAACCAGCGGAGCTTGTTCCTCAAGCCCCAGCAGAAACTCGCAGATTGCCTGGGCGATCGCAAGGCCGTCGAGCGTGCCGGTTCCGCGGCCGACTTCGTCGATGAGCAGCAGCGAGCGCGGCGTGCTTTGCCGCAGAATGTTTGCCGCCTCGGCCATTTCCATATAGAAGGTCGACTGTCCCGATGCCAAATCGTCGCCTGCGCCGATGCGCGTGAAGATGCGATCGATCAATCCGAGCTCCATCTTCTTGGCGGGCACGAACGAGCCGATCTGCGCCATGATCACAAGTAGTCCCGCCTGCCGCAAGTAGGTGGACTTACCGCCCATATTCGGTCCGGTCAAAAGAATGAATCGCCGCTGCGCGACGCCGAGATCGAGATCGTTCGGAACGAACGTCCTTTGCAGCACGGTTTCCATCACCGGGTGACGTCCGTCCTCAATGGTGACCGTGCTCTCAGTGACGAAGGCGGGACGCGCGTATCCCCGTTCGGCAGCGCATTGCGCGAGCGCGGCCAGGACGTCCATTTCAGCCACGGCCGCAGCGGTTTGCAGCAATTGGCCGGCCCGCGAAGCGACGCGCTCCACCAGCGCCTCGAAGAGCTGCTGTTCGAGCCGTTCCTGGCGCGTTTGAGCGCTAGAAATCGCAAGCTCGAGCTCTTTGAGCTCCGACGTCACGTAACGCTCGCCGCTGGTCAAGGTTTGCTTGCGAACGTATTCGGCCGGTAGTTCGCCCGTGTAGCTTCGGCTTATCTCGATCGCGTAACCGAATGGGCTCGCGTATTTGATTTTGAGCGTCTTGATGCCGGTGCGTTCGCGCTCTCGCGCTTCGAGCTCGGAGAGCTTGGAGCGGGCATCGGTCCGCAGCGAAACGCACTCGGCTAGTTCGGCACTCGCCTCGGGTCGAATCACGCCGCCTTCACCCGGCTGCGCCGGCGGATCCTCGACGAGGGTGCGCTGCAGGTCGTTCAGTAGGTCGGAAAAATCCTCTACTCGCGAGAGGAGCGCCGCTAACGCCGGCGACGCAAGCCGGCGCAACGGCCACAAGAGCTCCAGCGTCCGCCGCAACGACCCCAAGTCGCGCGGCGTTGCGCGCCGAAATCGCGCCTTCTGAGCGATCCGCTCGAGGTCGAAGGCGCCTTTGAGCAGTTCTCGGATCGCGTCGCGGCGCGTATGCTCCCCAAGCAATCCCGCAACAGCGTCTTGCCGCGCCTCAATCGCTTTGTGGTCGACCAGCGGCGCTAAAATCCAACGCGCGAGCATGCGCGACCCCATCGACGTCGCACACAGATCCAAGGTCGCAAGCAGCGTCGCACGCGGGTTCGCACCCTGGGCTCGCGTCAGCTCGAGGTGCTTACGCGTCGCCGGATCGAGCGACAAGAAGTGCCGGCTCCGATAGAGCGAGGCATCGATCGGACCGCGCTCGCCGTTGGTGACGCCGGTCCGCCGGATGAATGCCGCGAGCGCCTCGATCGCTCGATGAATCGCGAGCGACTCATCGAGCGAGAATCCGTCGAACGTCGCGCGGTCGCGTGTCTCCACGACCGTGAGGCCGGGAGCGGCTAGACGCGCGCCGGTGGACTCCAGCGCACCGGCAATCAGTGCGCGCACGTCTGCCGGTACGTCGGCGACGACCTCCGCCGGGCCGATGCGCGCGAGCTCCGCAAGCAGCTCGTCGCAGGCATCCTCGCCGGAAATCGCGGTGGCGGCGGAGTAGCTCGTGGAAACGTCCGCATACGCGAGCGCAAACGTTTCCCCGGCCGTCGCAATCGCGGCAAGATAGTTATTCTGCTTGCCGTCGAGCAGCTGTTCCTCGATCAGGGTGCCCGGCGTCACGAGCCTGACGACGTCGCGACGTACAAGCTTATTAGGCTGCGGCACCTCCAGCTGCTCCGCCAGCGCCACGATGAATCGCTGCTGCACCAGCCGCGCCAAGTAGCCGCTTAGCGCATGATGAGGTACGCCCGCCATCGCGACCCGTTTGCCGCCCCCGGCTTCTTTGCTCGTCAGCGCAATCTGCAGCGCTCGGGCGACAGTCTCGGCATCGTCGCCGTAAGCTTCGTAGAAATCGCCCACGCGCGAGAGCAGGATTGCTTCGGGATGCTTGGCTTTCATTCCGAAGTACTGTTCGAGCATCGGCGAGAACCGGGAGACCGCCAAACGCTACGTTCCCGCGGCTCCGGTCACCATCTCTGCGGCAAGATCGATGACGGGCGCCTCCACCTCGTCGCGTACATCCGCGAACCGCTGCGCTTTGCCCACAACGGTTCCCGCGCATCCCCAAACGTGCGCGCTCGCAATCGCAACGTCGAGCCACGGCGTGTCGGCGTAGGGGTGCGGTTCTCCGGAGCGCACGAGCGGAAAGTCGGGCGGTTTCGGCGCGATCACGGTTACGTTATCAGGAGTTTTCGCGCTCAGCCGGCCGTCGCGCTTCTTTGCATCGCCGACGATCAGAGCTCGCACGACCTTGCCTACTTTTCGATCGTGGTAGGCGCGCGTGGCGCCGTTCTGAGTGTCGACCAGGCGCGCAAAGCGCTCCGCAGCCACATCGCCCGGCACCTGTTCCCAGCGAGCCGCCGGCGTTCCACGGCGGATCGAATAAATGAAGGTGAACGCGTTCGCGAAAACGCCCGTAGCCACGTAGTCGAGCGTTGCTCGAAAGTCGAGCTCGGTTTCGCCCGGAAACCCGACGATGATGTCGGTGGTAATGGCGCACGTCGGAAGGCGGCTGCGAATTCCGTCGACGATCTCCTGAAACCGTTCCAGCGTGTATTTACGATTCATGCGCCGCAACATCGCATTGCTGCCGGACTGCAGCGGTAGATGAATCCGCGGATTGAGCTGCGCGACGGACGCCAGATCGTCGAGGATTTTTTCCGTGAAGTCCTTCGGGTGCGGCGAGATGAACGAGAGCCGCTCCATCCCCGGCAGTCGCGAAATCTCTTTGCACAGGTCGCCAAAATCCGCGCCGCCGGCCGGATCGTGCCAAGCATTCACCGTTTGACCGACCAGCGTAATCTCGCGCGCTCCCAGCGCGATGCGGCTGCGAACCTCATCCACGATCGAACTCGCCGGCCGGTGATCGAAACGGCCGCGCACGTGCGGTACGATGCAGAACGTGCAGTAGTACGAACAACCCCGCTGCACGGTTACGAAGGCGCGTAGGGGCGTAAATGCGTTTTCGATGCCGTCGGGCGTACCGCCCAACGCAAACCGGAGCATGTCGTCCCTTGGCTCGGCCGCAACGGCGCCCTGCTCGTCGCTTCGAAGAGCTTCCCAGGCGGCAAGCTGATCGGCAAGACGCGCGAGCTCGCGCGTGCCGAAGACTGCGTCGACGTGCGGCGCAAGCCGTTGCATTCGGTCGCGATCCTGCTCCGCGAGGCAACCTGTGACTACCAGACGCAGCTGGGGGTCGCGGTCCTTGAGCGCCTTGAAGTGGTTCATCCGCCCATACGCGCGGCGTTCGGCACTGTCGCGGACCGTGCACGTGTTGATTACGACGACGTTGGCGTCCTCGGGCGCGGAGACAACGCTATACCCGGCTGAGGCAGCGCGCTCGGCAATGAACTGCGAGTCGGCCTCGTTCATCTGACAGCCGAAGGTTTCAATGTAAAGGCTGGGCATGCTAGCGTTCCCTGAAGCGCAGTTCGCTTGACGCCCTTTCCGTTCCGGC
>Ga0187783_10002038_pt1 | contig 15030 bp, 14 predicted proteins | sample 1015_SJ02_MP02_2_FD_132471 | JGI IMG/M metagenome (GOLD analysis project Ga0187783, IMG submission 132471) | Tropical peat soil microbial communities from peatlands in Department of Meta, Colombia - 1015_SJ02_MP02_20_MG | ecosystem: Environmental > Terrestrial > Soil > Wetlands > Peat | place... | reverse complement strand
GTATGCCCCGAGCCATCACCACAGCGGGGCGAACACGCGCGACAAAATCGGTGCTTGTTCGCGGGGAGCTGGCAGCGATCCTGGCCCACGGCGCGGGTAAGAAGAAGCCCGACCGCGGGGGCCTGGCCGTTGCCGAGCAGATCGAGGTGGTTGCGGGGGCCCGAAACCACCGACAGTTTCCAGTCTGCGTTGCGGTTTAAAAGCTCGCCGCAAGAACCCTGGGCTCGCAACCCCTCAATCTACTCCGTACTGCGGCGCATGGGTACCCAGGCTAGGCAACTCCACTTTGCGGCCTTTATGCAGAGCGATCGAGGCGGCTAAGTCAGAGTCCGCTGTTGTACCGTTGAACTATCCCCCAAAACCGATTCGCCATCAACGCGTCACGCGAATTTTTCAAATCGGCTAGGTACGCCGTAGGTACTTGGTGTCGCACCCCGGCCGCGTTCGGCGGGGTAGATAGCACGACCGGCGTTCGGCTCGCCAGTCGGCGATCTTGGCCACCGCGGCGACGCCAACCTTCCAAGCCCAAGGATCTCATTTGCGCCGCTGCTCCGGGTGCTCCCGAAGGAGCTGTATCCCGTGGTGCAAGGTGAAGTGCTCGCCTGGCCAATTCGCGACGGCCGCCTCGAATGCAGCGTGCCCGATCGTGACGGTGCCCGTCGCGGCCACGATCCACCGCACGTGGTTGGCGTGACGATCCCATAATTCGATGTGGTATGGCATGTGCGAGCTGATGTCGTGCAAGTTGGGGTTGGCCAATTCCCTGAGCAACTCGTCGAGGCGAAAATAAAGCTCCGACGAGCGGCCCCATGTGCAAGACGCGAAACCAGCGGATCAGTTCAATCTGCGCTGGCCATCGGCTAGACAATCATCGTTACGGCGCCAGGTCCGGGACGCGAACTCGCGTTCTTCTGGACCCGTTACGTCGCCATAAACGGCTGTGGTCTCGAAGTTCGCGGCCTCCTCGCAGGTAACGGGCGGGGTCTCGGGCAAACCCAGTGCATAGTTTTCCACAGAACGCCGTCACGCACCGGTAGCAATATCGTATATTCGGCCTAAGGTTGCGTGCCGAGTTTTAGCCCCCCTCTAAGCAAGGAAGCTCGGGAAAAAAGCACGCTCAGTCTTGAGCGGATGAGGATTGGGTGCGGATCGAGGTGACCTTTGTCAAACCAAACCGATCAGAACGACAGGATGACCGCTGTGCTTTCCATTGAAGAGGTGCTGGCTAGCGAAGCGAAGGAGATTCACGGAGGCAGTTGGCAGCGACGATCAGCGGAGCCGTTGAGCGGACAAGCCGAGCAACAAGAGCGGATCCGGCGGAACGCGGATGAGCGAGATGGCCGAGAAGTTCCACCCGGTGAGATCAGTCGACGAAGGGAGCTCTATCAAGCGCTCAACAAATTGAATCGTGCCGCACTGTGTTGTTCGGGTGGTGGAATACGCAGCGCGACCTTTTGCCTTGGCGTGATCCAAGCTCTCGCCGCTCGCAGCATTCCAACACCGGCGCCTGGGCCGAACGAAAACGCGGGGGCTGCCCAAAGCATTTTGACACCAGCGCCAAAGCCAAATGACAACTCGGGCACAACCGCCCAGGAGCCAAGCTCTTCGAAGGCCGGAGCTGGGGAGGCCGCCGCCTCGCCGGCCGAGGCTACGCCGGAGAGTTCTCTACTCAGTCGTTTCGCCTACCTCTCTACGGTTTCTGGAGGCGGCTATGTCGGTTCGTGGTTGTCGTCGTGGCGCACGCGTGACGATTTTGCGACCATTCTCAAAAATCTGACGGGCCGGCCGAGTGGAGCTGACACTGAACCCCCCGAGATCTCGTGGCTCCGCGCCTACAGCAATTATCTAACTCCCCGGCGAGGCATTGGCTCCGCTGACACCTGGGCGGCGGCGTCAATTCTGGTGCGCAATCTCATACTCAACTGGCTGATCATTATTCCCGTCGTATGCCTCGTGCTGCTTAGCTTGAAACTACTTGCGACGGTCGCGGTGTGGACCGCACACGGCGTGGATGACGCTCGAATCATGAATTGCATCGCTCTTTTGGGCGCAATCTTTTTGGGCACCGCGGGAACGTTCGCGAGCCGCGAGCGACCGGCGCGGCGGCCGCCACCGTCCGACGGCGATCCGCCAATACAACCCGGCAATGTCAACGAGAAAGCGTTTTTATTGCGCAGCTTGTTATGGTCTGTCTTGTCAGCCATCGCTTTTACCGTCTTTTTCACGTCCCACTATCTGACGTCGCACCTTCCAGACTTCGGCTACGACCTCAAAGTAAAATTTCTGGTCCCGAGCACCGTCGCCGGAACGCTCATTTTTGCCCTAAGTTGGCTTGCAGCCGCCAGGTATCGCGACGGCGGTTTGTCCGACTTCTTTCGCTGGGCAACGTCAGGAATTGTGTATGGCGCCGTGGCAGGCCTAGGCGGCTACCTGTACAGCTTGCTCGGAACCTATTCAGAGTCGGCGACTGATTCAGTAAAGCTGGCTTCGCTGTTGTTGGCGATGATCTTTGGCGTGCCGTGGATGCTCATGGCCCAAATCGTCGCGGAAATCATCTTCGTCGGATTGGCAAGCTATGAGAAGAACTCCGATTCCGATCGGGAATGGCTCGGCCGCGCTGGCGGCTGGTTGATGGCCAGCGCCATCGCCTGGGCGCTGACTGCTTTTTTTGTTTTTGCTGGCGGTTACTTTGTACAGACAGCGAACGTCTGGGCCAAACAATTCATCGTTGCTTCAGGCGGCGTCGTCGGTGCTATTTCCGGCCTCGTGACCGCCTTCCTCGGAAAAAGCTCGAAGACCAAGGCAACAGATGAGGATCCGAATGATCCGATGGGCAACGTATACGACCTAGTGCTGGCGATCGCTGGCCCAATCTTTGCGGCTTTTCTCACTGTTGTGCTGTCAGTTGGACTCGACAAAGCATTGCTCGGCGACTCGCTCGTCCATCTATTGTGGACCGCTCAACCATGGACGGGCTCCATCGCGTGGTGGCTGTTGGGCGGTTGGGCCATCGCAGCAATAATAGGGGCGGGGGCCTCTTGGTTCGTCAACATCAATCGTTTTTCCTTGCATGCCACTTATCGCAATCGGCTGATCCGCTGCTATTTGGGCGCCTCCCGCCAGAGACGGTACCCGGATCGATTCACCGGCTTTGATGGCAGGGACAACATCCGCGTGCACGAACTGTGGTCACCCGATCCGAAGATGAACGTAAGACGCATGTTCCACGTTCTCAATATCACTCTCAATGTCGTATCAACCAAGCGGTTGGCGTGGCAGCAGCGCAAAGCGGAATCCTTCACCGTCAGTCCCCTGCATTGCGGAAGTTCTTACGTGGGTTTCCGCCCGAGCAAAGACTACGGTGATAGTGTGAGGACCACGGCTGGCAATGGAATCGCGCTGGGCACCGCCATGGCGATCTCTGGGGCCGCGGTAAGTCCAAACATGGGTTACTACTCTTCACCGTCCATCACTCTGCTAATGACCCTTTTCAATGTCCGGCTCGGCTGGTGGCTCGGCAATCCGGGCCCGGCCGGTGAAGACACGTATCGAACCGAGGGACCGTATTGGGCAGCCAAACCGCTGTTCGATGAGGCGTTCGGGCAGACTACAGACCAAAGCCGGTATGTGTATCTGTCCGATGGCGGCCATTTCGAAGACCTCGGACTCTACGAGATGGTACGGCGGCGATGCCGTTTCATCTTCGTCATTGACGCTGGCGAAGACGCCAAGTTCGCTTTTGAAGACCTTGGGAACGCGGTACGAAAGATCTATATCGACCTCGGGATTAGGATTGCCTTCGAGGGCCTGGAGAAGTTGCGAAATCGTCCGACCCAGGCCGACGGACTAGAGCAGATCCCGTATCATGCAGTCGGAACCATCCACTACAAGAAAACCGACGGAGACGAATCCGAAGACGGGTACATTATCTACATTAAGCCGGCTTACCACGGCACCGAAGGGGCGGGGATTATAAGCTATGCAACGGCCAACAGCACTTTTCCGCACGAAACCACGCTGGATCAATGGTTCACGGAATCGCAGTTCGAGAGCTATCGCTCTCTTGGCCTCGAAATTGCCGATCGCGTACTTCGCTGCGATGTAGAGCTTCGGCTCGGACCTAACAGGTTTACCCTCAATCAGCTACTTGCCGGCTTACGCACACCGGCGCATCTCAATGGGTTAGACTAGGGAAGAGTCGACGCGCCCCGCACATCCCAGAGCCCTTGTCGACGGTGTTGGATCGCGGCCAGCTAAAAAGGCAATGCTGAAAGCAAATTCTTTCCATTCGGCGTGCCCCAGCCTGATACCGCATCGTATCCGGGACCGGCGCTGTAGCCTCCGATCTTTTCGGTCCCATTGTTGCCGGAGATGACGTCGGTGCAACCGAGCGCACCGATGGTCTTGCCGGTGCCGCGTCCGCTTTTCTGATAGAGAACGGGCGTCAAATAACCTATAGGCCCACGCCGGCCGCGCGTGGCGTTCATGCGCGCAATCAGCGCCGCCAACAGCGGACTTGCTGCACTCGTTCCGCCATTGGGTTGTGGCCTCCCCTCCACCACAAGAAGGTACGGCGAGACGCTCCAGTCTGCATTTGCGGCGACATCGGGCACGCACCTGCCGGCGATCGATCGTCTGTTTACCGATTTGATCGCGACGCTTTTTTGCCATTCCGGGCGCCTGAGCAAGGAACTTACGCCGCCACCCGTGCTTCCACCATTGTGGGCCCGCAGGCCGCTCCCTTCCTTCCAAACAACATCGGGACCGGCATTGGTCGGGCTCGGGATAGTGGTGCCTCCTACTGACAACACGTACGGGCTGGAACCTGGAAAGTCCACATGGGCGAGCCCGTCCATGACCCCGTCCGACGAGCCGTCGTCGCCGGCTGCGACGCAAATGGTCATTCCACGATAGGCGGCCTCCTTGAGCGATTCGTTAATTTGGGCGATAGCCTGACTTGTCCAAATATCGGTATCTTCGGCATTGCCCCAACTCACCGACACGACGCTGGGCTCGTTGCTGTCCTGCATGACGGCATCAAGCGCTTCGATCCATCCCCGTTCTGTCCATTGCGCAAAATAAATTGCGATTTTTGACTTGGGGCAGACACCCGCCATGATCTCGACATCGAGCATGACCTCGGCCGCATCGTCATCGCGTTTCGAAGTCGAAGTTCCGTCCACGCTGATAGCTCTGACCTTCGGCACCGCAACACCGGCGAGCGCACAGAACTTCCTCAGGTCTCTGGCAAAATAGCCGCCACCAAATTCCAGCAACGCCAACGCCTGGCCGCCGCCGTCGCCTTCGGGAAAGCTGTAGTGTTCGGCAAGACGCCCTGGCGTGTACCACGCTTCGAGCATCGCGTTTGTTGTTGCGTTGCTCATCAATCTGGCGGGTTGGCGGCGGCGCCGCGCCACGCGACGACTATCGAGGCCAAAGACGGCGACGACGATATTTTTAAGCTCGCTAGGTACCCGGACGGGTCCGACTCGCCCAAGATAGTGGCCGCCCTCGTATGCATAATCGTACAGCTTAGTGTGAAAGGCGCTTTCCATCTGCGCGACGGTCCCGCGCAGTTGGATCGCCCTGGTGCCCGCGTTGGCGTTGAGTTTGTTCAACCCGAACCGTTCAAAAACCGTGACGACCTTTGCGATATCTCTCGCGGACGCGCCAAATTTCCAGGCGAGTGCCCTACGAGTCATCGTTCTGGCGGGACGTGCGCGAAGATCCGGTAATTCCTTTTTCCGTCTCACTTTTATAGAAACAACGACACTAGCCCGCGCATTTGCTGGTCCGGTAGAGCGTGCTCCCGGCAACGGCCTGCGTTCGCTTCCCTTGATCGTCCAATGTCCTTTCACGGCAGCTCCTGGCTGTGACCGTGTAATAAATATAGTTGAGTGTGGCATTTATGCAACCAATGATCAACGACGATAGCTTATGCTCCAAGAGTGCGGGGGAAAGTCCATGAGTGTTACCTGGCAAAAAATTGCGGAACCCCTGGTGCTGGCGATTTGCTCAGCGTTGCTGGTGGGCTGCGGAACCTATACTCCGGACATTGATGCGGGCAACGGTGATCCACACGCGACGGCCATCCTGATCAACAAGATATTGAGTCACGCAGAATGCGAGGTGCGTGACGCTGTTCAAACCGCCCACAACTACGACATAGATAATGCGGCACAGCAACCTGATCATAAGCGACGCATTAAATGGCTCGATACTTTGACGGCTAAGGTTTCGATTAAACTCATCGCTGAGGAAAAAGGTACTCTCAGTCCAGGCGTAGCCTTCAAGCAACTCTTTCCCAGCGCCGTTACCACTTTTGGCAACAAGACGAACGTCACGACCCCTCAGTCCTTCTCGACTGCACTGGGGGCGCTTGCTTCTTCTGACGCGACGCGGACTGAAAACATAGACTACACGTTCTCAATTCGAGGATTCCTAGGAAAGGACCTCAATGCCAAGGTGGTGCCCGTGCAGACCTGTATAGAGCCCGGCGGCGTACTTCTGATGGCTGACATGAAAATCAAAGATTGGCTCGACGGTACGACTTTCCCGTTCTACTTGGGTCAGGTCGTTGATGCCGCCCCGGACACTTTTACCCACGAAGTCGACTTTGTCGTTATGCTCAATGCCAGCATTACGCCAAGCTGGACACTCGTCAATGTGACGGCAAACACGGCGGCGACCTTGGCGATGGCCGGTCGAAACACGACAGGCGACGTCATAATTTCAATTGGCAAGTCCTCGACCGTTCAGGAAGCCCAGAATATTGCCAAATTGAATTCCGGTTTCAACAGCGCAGTTAAGAGCGGCGCGATGTAGCTTGCGTGATGGTAGGAGACAACGAACCGACGATACGGGGAGAGGAGCGACTAGTGAAAAAGCGGAAACGAGTTGCCAAACATGCAGTTGCAAGAAATGTAAAAGAAGCCGACAAGCGAGGTCACGCGAGCGTCCCGCGTCCCAAAGCCGCTGATCGGGCTAAAGGAGCGCACCTCTCGTCGAGTACCGCGAAACCCGGGGACGTCGCGTACATCGGCCCATGTGAGAACGGCACGCGGATCGTATGTTACTACGATCAAAATATGCTTCCGTCCAACTGTCGCAGCCAGCCCTGCTAGGTTTAAAAATTAACCTCTGCCTGGGCTGCTGTCGTGTTTGCAAGTTTAGTGTGCGCTTTACCAGATCTTGAGCACCGATCTTTCGACCCTTCGTGATCCTGTCCGATACCGTGGGCGCCCGGTGAATGAGCGCCGGCAGGCGGCAATGGTCGAGAGGCGTTGCGCATAAAGTGGTATGACCATGACTCTTGCCGTGGAGTTCTTCGATGGGGAATTCGGAAGGCGAAAAACGCGACGACGTCAATCGTTCGGCCGGTGAGCCGGTCGCAAGCGTCCATGCGAGCGCGAAGGATATCTGGGACAAGGCCGACGTTATAGGCAAGGTATTTGGAGCTGTTTTAATACTATTTGCTCTTGCCGGAACGGGGTTCTTCGTGAATCTTGCCCTACAAGAGCGCGCGGCTAGGGAGAAGGTGTTCGAGATTGCTGTTACGGTCCTGCAATCCAGCAACACTACTTCGTCCGCGTTGAGGGAATGGGCGATAAACGTGTTCGAAGATACCGTGCACCCGCCTTCGACAGTAATAGCACAGCTAAAAACTTCTCCACTTCCCAGTAGCGCACCAAAGCCTGGAGCCGTTGCATATACGGGAGCATGTGAAAACAAGACTCAGATCGTGTGTTACTTCGGCCAAAACGGAGTGGCCAGTGATTGCAGACAGAGGCCATGCTGATTGCTACGTCGCACATTGTTCTAATTTGAACTTCTAGTCGGTTCGATCGCAGAGTTACCGCCAGAGCGGCTAGATTGTAGAGTAAAAAAAAGGCGACTGTACCTTTCCGTAGAGCGCCGCCTTCGCTCCCGGTGGCACAAAAAGGCAAATGATCGTTGAAGTTTGGTCTCATACAAAGACGCGTCCCCGTGTCGCGGGGGGTCCGCAGTAACTAAGATAGCGAGCAGAAAGCGTGGCCTTCCAAACGTCAAAAAACGATAGAAAAGCCGGTCAGCAGCTACGCTGCACCGGTGCCAACCAAGGTCTTAAAAATGGAGACCAATGCGTCTGTAATCTCCCGGCACAATTTGACAATGCCCAACAGATCTGAAGGCCCGACCACCGTTATCGCTAGGATATAGGATAGAAATGCGATGAGCAGCGTGATGGTCAAATTTCGACTTGGCTTCCATCGATAGAGCGCCCAGTTGACGCTCGCAATAAACAGAAAAGAGATCGTCAAGCCTGGCCAGACAACAGCGAAGACTAAGTTGGCGCCGTGGCGAATACCGCTGTATTGGTCAGGTGAAAGAGCATCGCACCAGGCCGCCACCTCGTTTAGTCGGGTCTGCGAGAAATAAACGGCTGTTCCCAACACCAATGGAAACCAAGTCCACAAGAGGAGGTGAAGCTTGCGAGCTGCGAGGCTGCGCGAAGAAATGTTTGCCAAGATTGGATGGTCGGGTGTGGTGTCTTTACATCCGTATAGCATCCAAGTTTCGATTTGAGCTCCCACGAGCAGGATAAAGGACGCCACCTCGGAGAGAATCAAACACGCAATGGCAGGAAGTGATTGATCGGGATAGCATGCTTGGGAGCTCATCGGATGAGCTGCTCTAAGTTGTCGTGCGGAGACAAAGAGAAAATAAAGAACAAAAGCGCAGAGAATCAGGTTTACCCAATAAAATCGCCCGATTTGCGATCTCGTCAGGCTGATCTTCTGAAAGAGATCAAATCCCGCATCTCGAAAAATCTTCAAGTAGGCCGTCGCGAAGCCATAGAGAGTCCAGAAGACTCGGGAAAGCCACACCGCGGTTTCCCTCAAACCTATTCATTCGGCGATGTGATACACGCGACTCCAATGACATCGGAACCGAAGTGCGTCTTATCAAAGACGTAACTTGCTTCGATCCTTACGCACCTGTGCAGTCCAATCTTGCCCAGATCGTATATGATATATTGGGTGTCAGCCGCTGAAGCTGCTGCACGGAAGTCGTATTGTAAAATGACTGAGCGGCGCTGGACAATCTTTTCAACGCTTGGATCATATCGTTCAATCGCCTCGGCGGCTTGTGGAGGAAGTGAGGGTAGCCCTCCGATAAACTCGGCCACCAACTGAGGCACGTCGCACGTAGGGGATATGTCGCGGCGAAAAACGAATTTCGCCCGGAACGGGTCATCATCCGTTCTCTGGTATCCTACTTGAAGGTGAAACTCAGATCTAATTGCCTGAGGCTGCGGATGGGAACAACCATGGTAGTTCTGATAATCGGCGATGTCGATCGATGGATAAAGCGCTGCGCCGGGCCGGGCGCGGTATGCCTTGAGCGCGGCTTGGAACCGCGGGCTGTTGTTCTCATATTCGACGGCACGGCTTGACGACGAGCCGGAGGAGTTTGAACGTGTCGCAGTCGAGTAGATTTGTATCTTGATGTTAACTGCACCAAGTGCGCCTCGGTCCTGCGGGATTACTGGTACGCAAATGTAAAAGTGGAGTGCAGCCGCGGTTGGAATTTCCTTTGGAAGGAACTCATTGTTGGAGAGTGGCTCGGGCGCTCCCGGATAGATGCTGAAGGCAAGTTGATTGTTGGCTTTGCTCGCAAGCGCGCGGCACTGCTGCGCGACGTCAGGGTGGTTGCCTTGGGCCATCAGGTCTGAAAGCGAAAGAAGCGCTAATCCAACGCCCAAGCATAGGGCAAAGCGCATGGATAACCTCCTAAGAGAAAAACGGCTGACAACAATCATAGGTTACCTCGCATCGCGGCGGCAAGGGAAATTTCGATTTCCGAAGCGAAAGAAAACCGCCTCGGACGGATGCCCGCCGGATGGCCGCTGCCTTGGGCAAGGCGAACATCACTCGAACGAGTGACAAGCTTTTTAACCTGTGTCAGCGCGCGGTGGTCGGAGTCATTCATGGCCGCTATCGGCAAATTCCCTCACCAACTGGACGAGGCGACGGCGAAGCTTGGGAGCTCGGAGCCGGACGAACGCGCGGGCAAGCGCAAGGCCCTGGGATGAGGTAAAAGAATCAGACACAAACTCTTGAGAGGGGACGTTGTTGTGGCCAGTGGACTTAACTTTTTGGCCGGTAGGCCGTCAAAAAAGAACTGGATCGGGACGCGCAGGGCACGGGACATCTCGAGCAGGCGGCTCGCGCTCACGCGGTTCAGGCCCTTTTCGTATTTTTGCAGCTGCTGGAATGTTAATCCAAGTTGACCAGCAAGCTGTTCCTGAGTCATTTCCAGCAAAAGACGCCGCATACGTGCGCGTTTGCCAACGTGTTTGTCTGTCGCATCGGCTCGCCTGCCCATCCCACCGTTTCCTGAACCTGACTGAAAGGCGGCCTAAGCCCCCGCAAAGCGCGCGGGTGCCCCCAGATCGCACTTTTATGACAACATTTTTCCATACCGCGAGGCTCCGCGGAGCGCAACTTATGCTTGATTTCGCGCGAAGTTTTGAGACACAATTGAAAGCGGAAGCCGCAGTCTTGATCCGCTTGTATTTTGTCAAAGGGCCGAGACGGAGCGTTATACCTCCTTTTTCTGCGTGAAATTTATCCGTGAAGACAATCGGGCGGGTGTCACTAACACCTGCTAATTTGCCCAGGATAGTACCTGTGGCTTCGCTCATCGGAGATGACTGAGGAGAACTTGCGTGCGTTTGCGGCCAGTCATATGGCAGTCCGGTCCCAGTGGCGACGATCCGAGCCAGGGTGCGGGCACGCAGATGGGACTTCAGACGAGTGACCATGTGGCGAAAAACGTCATGCAGCTCTGTGAAAAATAACCGTTAGGAAGGAGCTGGCGATGCCTACCAAATACCTGGCTTGCGATCCGAATGTTGGCAGCGATGGAAATAGCGGCGACAGCGAGAAGAATCCATGGCTGACGCTCCAGGTCAGCATCGACAAAATGGTGAAAGCGCGGACGAAATGCGTTGGGCGGTCAGCTGGCCGTTACATATTGCTGTTGGCTGTCAGCACGAGTAAGTTCGGCATTGGTGCGCGAGGCGCCAAATTGTGAGGATATTTTTGTGACGCAGAGCGGTCAGCCGACAGAGCCCATGCTTGGCTGGATAACCGATTCTACTATTGCCGAACACTCCAAGATTTCGAGCTAAATTTTGGCACGGACGGTTACGTCAGATAAGAGCGGGTTCCTTAGTCATGAAACCCACTTTGCCGTTTTGGTAATCGATCAGGATGTAGTTAAACAGTGCCGATATTCCCCCGATGTTCATGCCGTAATTGTCCATCATGTAGTAGCATTTCTTGCACATGACCAACGTGAGGTCTTGAACCGCCTCCGGCAGGAGCTGCGTGTCGATTTGGTACGAAAAGCAATGAAGGTTGTCGCCTAACTCAATGGTGAGAGGGTCACTCACGGCTCTGCACGGGGTGGATCCGCTGGTGATTGCCCAATCCGGGCAAGCTACCTGTTGTGGCCATTCGTCCGCGTAGACGTACGCGTGAGGATCGCTGAGGAACACCGGCCCGCCCCCGGTGTCGACCATCGCTATCGCAGGAGACGCTCCTGAAGCCGGAGCCCCGGGCCAGCCGGTCTTTGCGGGGCCGATGGTCAACGAGCGCGCCTCCAGTGACATCCAAAGTAGGTTTCCAATAATATCGAACGTACGATAACCAGGCGGCTTAGCTTGGCGGAGGACGAGCGCTGACCGCTCAGCAACTTTCGGTGCGCGCCCGGTCGCCAATACTGTGGCTGCTGGGGCGTATTTGATCTCAACATGTGGATGTGAGTTATCGTACGTAAGCGGTGGCTGCATTGTTGGGACGGAGTGTACGTTTGTTTGCCACCAGGGCGAAATCCATCCCAGGCCGAAATTCGCAGTGCGTTGATTCTGGTCATTCACGTCGGTGCAGGCGTAAAACACACACTTTGTGATCTCATAAAAACCGGCGGTCGTGAAAATCTGAATAGGTCCCCGAAGGATTTTCGCGGGGCAACCGAATGGCTCGTTGGTTTGATCTGCCAAAATCGTATAGTTCTCATTGAAATGCGGCAGCTTCTCGATGCACGCAAAGTCGGGGACGACGAGTGTAGAGTTACCCGAATCCACTATCAGGCAAGGTGATGGGTTGCCCGGGGCCCCGACCGAATCCCACAGGCACGGTGACGAGCTTTCTGGCGCCTCTCGGAAACGTATATGGACTAACGCGTCAAAATTCCACTCGCGGGATATCGTGGTAAGGGGGACCTCTATCGATGGGGCGGGTGGAGCCAGGGGCGGGAGCCGCTTGAGCCGTTGCCGGCGGGCGTTGTCGATAGAGCTCAGTTCGCGCCCGACCAGCGCATAGTCCTCGGCCGTCTTTAGAACAGGAGCGTGCAGAGTCGGTGGGGAGATCACAATCGCTCCATCAACAGCGATTCAGACCAAAGTTCCGGATTCGCCGCGGTAACACTTGGACTGAGCTTTGGCGCGGCGCGCGGCAATCTCTACCATCTTGGCCCGGGCCGTTTCTAAGCAGAGCCTACCTATTTGGGCTGATGAATAGAGCACTCGCGCTTCGAACGAAGGCTGCTCTTTGGGCGTGTGTGAGCGACGGGGGCTCTATTATGTCAACTTCGCTCAGGGCGTAATAGACAAGCTGCGCCGTAAGACGAAGCGTAGCCTCTGAGACCGCGGCTTTGACCAGTCTCGACAGCGTATCGTTGTCGCCAATGCTCAACTTGCCGAACACGCCGAGGCTGATGCCTAAACCGCCGGCCGACCGAATAGTCAAAGCGGTGTCCGACGAGGCCGCTGTGGCGAATTGGTTGGCTACGTAATTGATGATTTTGGCCTTCGTCACAGTCATGTGGCAGCCGTTGGGCAGCATCCAGGGCAGCTTTTCGGGCTGAGCAAACCCCTGATAGGGAAAACCGTGTTGGTTCAGATAGGCGACGGTCGGCTCGCTCGAAGAGCTGCCCGGATAATACGTGCTTGTGCTTCCATCGATCCAAACCGGCGATTTCAGAGCAAAATCGAAGAGGAGCTCGAGGAAAACGGTAGCTGCTTGGGTGATCTCGTTGTCATTGATGGTGAGCGAGAGCACAGGCTTGTCAAAGGGCGCACTAAAATACGTGTTGAATGGGGCAGCGTAGTAAGCTTGATAGTATTTGGCCAGCGCTTGCAGGAAGATGTCTGACGCAGCTGAACCGTTGCCTGAGCTCGTTGGCTGCCGTACCGCATACTCGCTGACCAAGTTTGCGAAAGCGTAGAAATCGCTATGTGCCAGCGGCAGGGCCGGTGCGGGGATTTGCGGCGGCGTTGGCGCGAGCGGAGGTGTGGTCAATCGCGGCGCGTACGCGAGCAGCTTTTCCGGAATTTTCGACGGAATGATCTCGGCCTGCGAGAGGACCGCTTTGACGACGGCGTTTTCTTGCAATTCTTGGGGGAGCGCCTGCCACGCGACTAATGCGTCCGCCTGGATCTGCGCGCCCTGCCGGAATCCGGCGAATACCCTTCCTGCCTTCGCCGGCCCCGTGCACCCTGTTATTTGGATAGGTCCGAGATTTGGATCGATGATCGCGATCAGGGTGTTTAAGTCGATCGTCCCGCACCCAGCAACAAGGCTCGCCACAACCGCTACCGCGGCGGCAACCTGCGTCGTTCTCATGATGCGCTCCCCCGGCTGCGCTACAACTATGGATAGTAAGTAATACCGCAAGCGATGTAAAGGCGTGCTGAGTGGTGTGGCAAGTGCACCCCTTGTTACGCTAGCGCGGCAGAACTAATCGCGCGATTGATGGGTAAATCGGATCGCGCCGAGGAATATGTCGGCAGCGTCCGCCACAGTCGGCATCCGCCGCCGGATCAGCCTAAATAAAGTCTGACAGGCCGCACCCTATGCGGCCCGCAGCAACTGAAGGAGGCTAGTGAGCTTCCTCTCCCAAAGGTCGATCGCGGCCCGCATCTCCGGCATGTATTGGTAAAGGTCGTAAGTCCGCTCCATGTCGGTGCGAGCGGAAATGTGGTTGACCATGCGCTCGGCGATGTGCGGCGCAACTCCTAGCGAGCCCAGGCCGCTGCGGAACGTCCGGCGGATGTCATGCAATGTCCATCCGCTCACGCCGCTCAGTTCGTCCAACCTGGCTTTTGCCTTCCCCCAGCCGCAGAACGGCTTGTGGGGCTTATTCTTCGCAGGGAACAATAGGCCCCGGTCATTCCCGCCGCGGGCCAAAATGAGCTTCGCTCGTGAGCCGATCGGCAGGGTATGCTGATTTCTGTTCTTGGCGATCGAGGAGGGGAACGTGATCGTCTCGGCGTCAACCCATTCGCGGCGGATGGCCGCGGTTTCGGTTTCTCGCTGCCCAAGCAGGATGAGGAGCTGGACGATCGAGCGAAAGGGTCGCGGGAGGTCGGTTTCGCGTTCGCAGGTGTCCCAAACCCGCTTCAGCTCGTCGTCGGAAAGAATGCGCGAGCGGCGCGTTTGGCTGAACGCAGCGATGCCGACGACCGGGTTGTCGGTCAGGTAGCGGCGCTGCCGGCACCAATTGAAGAAGATCATGGCGACGGTGCGGGCATGATTGTGTTCTGCAGGCGTTTCCTTCAGGCGATCGAGCCGTTGGACGACCTGGGCATGGGTGACGTCGGCAAGCTGACCTTTGAAGGGGAAATGCTTTGAAAGGTGCCGCTTATAGTCGGCGACGGTTCGCGGACGGGCGCTTTTGGCCTTTTCAGCGAGGAATTGTTGGACGGCCTCTTGATACCTCAGAGATTGGGGCCGCAGCCGCCCAAGGGTGAATTCCGCGAGCAGTCGTTTTGCCTCATCGCGCGCATCGCCAAGCGAGACGACCGGTATTTCCCGATCGTGATGCGGCGGTTGTCGTGCTTCAGCAAAAAAGTCTTCGAGCCGCCCTGCGAGACGCGGCAGCCAAAGCCCGCGAGTGTTTGATCCCAATAATCGGTCTGACCTTTGAGCGGAGGTTTCAAGGTCCGCACGGTCATGTCGGTGAGGCGTGTGCGCGGCATGT
>Ga0187783_10002037_pt1 | contig 15031 bp, 12 predicted proteins | sample 1015_SJ02_MP02_2_FD_132471 | JGI IMG/M metagenome (GOLD analysis project Ga0187783, IMG submission 132471) | Tropical peat soil microbial communities from peatlands in Department of Meta, Colombia - 1015_SJ02_MP02_20_MG | ecosystem: Environmental > Terrestrial > Soil > Wetlands > Peat | place... | reverse complement strand
TACTCGCCCGACGTGACCGAGCCCACCGCGGTGCAGATCCTGCAGCCCGGCTACCGAGTCGGCGAGCGGATCATCCGGCCTGCCCGGGTGGCGGTGGCCGAGCCCGGCGGCGACGCCGAGCCGGAGCCGGCCGGCCGGCAGCCTGACGCCGAGGGCGCCGAGGCTTCCGCTGACCGGGTCCGGCCGGGCGCCGCGCCCAACGACGCTGGGTGAGTCCGGCATGAACACTGAGCCGGGGCCGGCCGCCTGGGTAACCGGGTCGCTGGCCCCGGCCGCAAGACAGCTCCCGAAAGAGGCCCGTTGAGCACCAAGGATTACCTGGAGAAGGATTACTACAAAACCCTCGGGGTGGCCAAGGGTGCATCGGCGGACGACATCAAGAAGGCCTACCGCAAGCTCGCCCGCAAGTACCACCCGGACGCCAACGAAGGCGACCCGAAGTCGGAGGCGCGGTTCAAGGAGATCTCCGAGGCCTACACCGTGCTGTCCGACGAGGGCAGGCGCAAGGAGTACGACGAGGCGCGCACGCTGTTCGGCGGCGGGGTCCGGATGCCAGGGTCCGGGACCGGGACCGGTGGCTACAACTTTGACCTCGGGGACCTGTTCGGCAGCGCTGGCGGCGCCGGCGGACGGCTTGGCGACCTGCTCGGCGGCGTGTTCGGTAATCGCGGCGGTGCCGGCACCACGACGGGCACGCGCAACCGGCCGCGGCGCGGCGCGGACGTGGAGACCGAGACAACGCTGTCCTTCAGCGACGCCGTCAACGGAGCGACCGTGCCGCTGCGGCTTACCGGGGAGGGTCCCTGCCCGGTGTGCAAGGGCACGGGCGCCAAGGCGGGCACTGTCCCGCGGGTGTGCCCGACGTGTGAGGGCAGCGGCCAGGGCAGCCGTAACCTTGGCAGCTTCGCGTTCTCCGAGCCGTGCCGGACCTGCCGCGGTCGCGGCCTCGTCGTGGACGATCCGTGCTCGACCTGCTCGGGCAGCGGGCGGGCGATGAGCACCCGTACCGTGCAGGCCAGGATCCCGGCCGGCGTCGACGACGGGCAGCGGATCAAGCTGGCCAACAAGGGCGCGCGCGGCGAGCACGGCGGCCCGGCCGGTGACCTCTACGTGCGGGTGCACGTCCAGCCGCACCCGCACGGCACGTTCGGCCGCTCGGGGACGAACCTGACCATCACCGTGCCCGTCACCTTCCCCGAGGCAGCGCTCGGCGCTGAGGTCAAGGTGCCGTCGCTGGGCGGCATGCCAGTGAGCCTGAAGATCCCCGCCGGAACGCCGAGCGGCCGGACGTTCCGGGTCCGCGGCAAGGGCGTGCGGCGCAAGGACGGCACCGTCGGCGACCTGCTCGTGACCGTGGCCGTGCAGGTTCCGCCGACGCTGACCGACAAGGCCAAGGCAGCGCTCGAGCAGTTCCGGGACGCCACCGCCGGCCCGGACCTGCGCGCCGAGCTGCTGCGGAACGCGAATGACTAGCCGCCGGAGGGAGATGGCATGACTAGCGACTTCGAGCTCACCGATGACACGCCCGTGTACGTCATCTCGGTGGCGGCTCAGCTGTCGGGGCTGCACCCGCAGACGCTGCGTGCCTACGACCGGCTCGGCCTCGTCTCGCCTGGCCGGTCGGCCGGGCGTGGTCGACGCTACTCGCTCCGGGACATCCTGATCCTGCGCGAGGTGCAGCGGCTGTCCCAGGAGGAGGGCATCAACCTCAACGGGATCAAGCGCATCCTCGAGCTGGAGCTGGCGGACCGCCGCAGCCGGGCCCTCCTGGCGGAGCTGCACGCCGAGATCGGCCAGCTGCGTGCCGAGCTGGAGTCGACCCGCGCGGTCGCCGCGCGGCTCGCCAGCCTAGTCCGCGGAAAGACCGATCGTGCCGCGCTCGTCCCGGTGCGGCCGCCGAGCGCCGACCGGACCGCCACGGCCGTCGGCCTGGGTGCCGATCCGGCGCAGGCCGTCGCCGCGGACCTCGGCCGGACACCACGAGGGAACGCGGCCGACGCGGTCTGATCACGCCCGCCTGCCGCGGCCGAGGCCACGACCGACCCCTGACACACACCAAGAGTCCCGATACCGAGGAAAGAACCCAGACAGTGGACGAGAAGCTGACCAGGAAGAGCCAGGAGGCTCTGCTGGAGGCGCAGCAGATGGCGGCCTCCGCGGGCAACCCGAGTGTGGACGGCCTGCACTTGCTCGCCGCCCTGGTCCAGCAAGAAGGCGGCACGGCGGCGCCACTGCTCCGGGCTGTCGGCGCGGATCCGGCCGACCTGCTCGCCACGGTGCGGGCCGAGCTGGGCCGGATACCGCGGGCGGCAGGCGCGACCGTGAGCGCGCCGCAGACCTCGCGTCAGCTGCTGGCGACCCTGGCGACGGCCAGCAAGCTGGCCGCTGAGATGTCGGATGCGTACGTCTCGACCGAGCACCTCCTGGTGGGGCTCGCCACCGACGGTGGCCAGGCTGCCAGCCTGCTGCGCGCGGCTGGCGCCGGGCCGAAGCAGCTCACCGATGCCTTCGAGCAGGTCCGCGGCCACGCCCGGGTGACGTCGCAGGACCCCGAGGGCACCTACCAGGCGCTGGAGAAGTACGGCATCGACCTGACCCAGAGCGCCCGCGACGGCAAGCTCGACCCTGTCATCGGCCGCGACGCCGAGATCCGCCGCGTCATCCAGGTGCTGTCCAGGCGGACCAAGAACAACCCGGTGCTCATCGGCGAGCCCGGTGTCGGCAAGACCGCGGTCGTCGAGGGCCTCGCGCAGCGCATCGTGGCGGGCGACGTGCCCGAGTCACTGCGCGGCAAGCGAGTGGTCGCGCTCGACCTCGGCGCGATGGTCGCGGGCGCGAAGTACCGGGGTGAGTTCGAGGAGCGCCTCAAGGCGGTCCTCAACGAGATCAAGCAGAGCGAAGGCCAGATCATCACGTTCATCGACGAGCTGCACACGGTCGTCGGGGCGGGGGCGGCCGAGGGCGCGATGGACGCGGGCAACATGCTCAAGCCCATGCTGGCCCGCGGCGAGCTGCGCATGGTCGGCGCCACGACGCTGGACGAGTACCGGCAGCGGATCGAGAAGGACCCCGCGCTCGAGCGACGGTTCCAGCAGGTGCTGATCGGCGAGCCGTCCGCCGAGGACACCATCGCGATCCTGCGCGGGCTGAAGGGCCGGTACGAGGCGCACCACCAGGTGCAGATCTCCGACGCGGCCCTGGTCGCCGCGGCCACGCTGTCTGACCGGTACATCACCGCCCGGTTCCTCCCGGATAAGGCGATCGACCTCGTCGACGAGGCCGCGTCCAGGCTCCGGATGGAGATCGACTCGCGGCCGGTGGAGATCGACGAGCTGCAGCGCGCCGTCGACCGGATGAAGATGGAAGAGATGGCGCTCGCCAAGGAGAACGACGCGGCCAGCCGTGAGCGGCTGGAGCGGCTGCGGGCCGACCTCGCGGACAAGCAGGAGCAGCTCACCGGGCTGGTCGCCCGGTGGGACCGGGAGAAGGCCAGCCTGAACGAGGTCGGCGAGCTCAAGAAGCAGCTCGACGAGCTCAAGGGCCAGGCCGAGCGGGCGCAGCGGGACGCAGACCTCGAGACGGCCTCCCGGCTGATGTACGGGGAGATACCGGCCCTCGAGCGGCAGATCGCCGAGGCGTCGGCGACGACGAGCGAGGACGCGGAGCCCGGCCGCCTGGGCGCCGCCGCGCCGATGGTCAAGGAGGAAGTCGGCCCCGACGACGTGGCGGACGTCGTCTCGTCCTGGACCGGCATCCCCGCGGGCAGGCTCATGGAGGGCGAGACCGGCAAGCTGCTCCGGATGGAAGACGAGCTCGGCCGCCGGCTGGTCGGGCAGCAACGTGCGGTGCAGGCAGTCTCGGACGCGGTCCGCAGATCGAGGGCTGGGATCTCCGACCCCGACCGGCCGTCTGGCTCGTTCCTGTTCCTCGGTCCCACCGGCGTGGGCAAGACCGAGCTGGCGAAGGCGCTCGCGGAGTTCCTGTTCGACGACGAGCGGGCGATGATCAGGATCGACATGAGCGAGTACTCCGAGCGGCACTCGGTGGCGCGGCTCGTGGGCGCACCGCCCGGCTACGTCGGCTATGAGGAGGGCGGCCAGCTCACCGAGGCAGTCCGGCGCAGGCCCTACTGCGTGGTGCTGCTCGACGAGGTGGAGAAGGCGCATCCCGAGGTCTTCGACATCCTGCTGCAGGTGCTCGACGATGGCCGGCTCACCGATGGGCAGGGCCGGACGGTGGACTTCCGCAACACGATCCTGATCCTGACGTCTAACCTCGGGTCCCAGTTCATCGCCGATCCGACCCTGGACGAGGCGACCACCACCGAGCAGGTGCTGGCCCTGGTCCGGGCCACGTTCAAGCCGGAGTTCCTGAACCGGCTCGACGACATCATCGTGTTCGACGCGCTGACCACCGATGAGCTGACTCAGATCGTCGACCTGCAGGTGCAGCGGCTCGCCGGGCGCCTCGCCGGGCGGCGGCTGACGCTGGTCGTCACGCCCGCGGCGAGGGAGTGGCTGGCCGTCACCGGCTTCGACCCGGTCTACGGCGCCCGGCCGCTGCGGCGGCTCATCCAGTCGGCAATCGGTGACAAGCTGGCCCGCGAGCTGATCGCGGGCGAGGTCACCGACGGTGACACTGTCGTGGTCGACCTGGACCAGGCGGCTGACGCGCTGCTGGTCGGACCCGAACGCACGGCGGCAGCGGCCGGGCACGGAGTGTAGTGCGCCGCGACCGCGGCCACGGGCGAGCTACGCCTCGTCGAGCAGGGCGTCGTAGCGGTCCTCGGGCAGCCCGAGGTCATTGCGGACGCGGAAGCGGAGCCTGAGCAGCAGCCGCAGCTCCGGGTGCTCCGCCCCGCTGCCGGCGTCGCGTCCGGCGGCGAGGCACAGCTCCACCCCCGTGGTCGCCCAGTCCAGCGCCCCGGCAAGGTCTCCGCGGTCGACGAACAGCTCCGCCGCGAGGTCGCAGGTTCGCGGATCGGTCGGCCCTTCGGCCTTCAGGTTGTGCATCAGGTCCTGGGCTTCGCGCTGGCGGCCTAGCTGGAACAGCGCGCGGGCCAGACCGACGCGCGGATCCACAGACACCGGACCACCGTCGGCGAGTGCCCGATGGAACCAGTCGACCGCCTCGGCCGGCTCGTCCGCCAGAAGCCACTGGTCGGCGGTGCGCAGAAATGCCTCGGCCCGTGGCATCCCGGCTGTCTCCGTACCGATCGTCGCCAGCCGCGTCATCTCCCTGGCGGCTGCCTCGTGATCGCCACTGGCCGCCGCGTCGAATTCGAGCGAATCGAATATCTCGCGGCTCAGTGACGGCACGTGACTAAGGTATCCGGGATCGGCAGCAATTGCCCCAGCGAACGCGCCGAAGCCAAATCCCGAGAAAGGCGGTTTTACTACTCCCCGAGCTCGCGGCACCCGATCCCGGTCACCGCCCCGGGCGAGCGGGCCGGACCCGAGCCGGCACCGCCGGACAGTCAGCGCCTAGTGCCTCGATCGTTCGAGCGCGTCCCAGAAGCCGCGGCGCAGCGCGTGCCGCACCTCATCGTGCAGCAGCGAGTCGATAGGCAGCGCCGAGCCCTGAAGCAACCGGGCCTCGAGGTCCGATGGCATCCGGGGCTTGCGGGCCAGCACGGCCTCCAGCCAGAGGGCAGGTGCGTCTCTCGCGACCGCCTCACCGAAGCCGAAGCCCTCCGCGTGGGCCGCCTGCACGGCGTCGCCGACGGACAGCACGGGGGCCGGCAGCGGGACCGGGGGCTGCGCCGGGGCCGGGAGCTGAGCCTGAGGCTGGGCGGCGTAGCCGCCAGGCGCGTAGGGCTGCTGCCCGACCTGCGCACCGAACTGCGGCGACGGCAGCTGACCGGCATACGGCATGCCCCGGTCCTGGCCGTACGGCAAGCCGTTGGTCGCGGGCAGCTGGCGGCCGGGCAGTGGCGGCCGCTGCGGGTCGAGCGGCGCAAGGCCATTCTGGCCCGGCGGGCCGCCGGGCCCGGCGACTTGCCGGTGAGCACCCGGCTGCACCGGCAGGCCCTGGACTGGCTGGGCGGGTGGCTGCGGGAGCATACCGGGCGGGATCGACTGCGGGCCAGGCGGCTGCGGCCCCGGCGGCAGCGGCAGCTGCTGTCCGGGCAGGCCCTGACCACCTGCCGGGAAGGCGGGCTGCTGCCCCGCGCCACCCGGTCCGGTGCCGGGCTGACTGCCCGCGGGACCGGGCTGGCTCGCTCCAGCCGGTGGCACGCCGCCGTGCATGCCGTTCGGCGGCAGGCCAGCGGGCAGCGCTCCGTTCGGAGCCCCGCCATTGGCCTGACCGGGCCCGGCCGGAACGGGGACTCCGGCCAGAATCAGGCCGTTCCCCGGCACGCCGACCGCGCCGATGCTGGCCTGAGCCGACCCGGGAGACGGCGCCACGCCCGGCTGGCCAGCGCTAGTGGCGTGAGCCCCGAGCATCGGGTCCGGGCCGGCGAACGCAGGCTGACCGAAGCCTGCATCGCCCGGAGCCGACAGCCCGGCTGCTGGCGCGGCGGTGTGCTGCTGGTACTGGGCGACGGGTGCCAGCGGGACAGGCTGCGCAGGCTGACCGCCCGGTTCCGGCTGAACTGGCGGAACCGACCCGGCGCGCGTGTTCTCCGTGACCAGGGGCGCGGGCGCACCGAAACCGGCTGCCTCCGCGGTGGCCACGACATCGCGCTGAACGTCGGTCGGAGTGCCTATCGTCGCGAGCTGGGGAGCGCGCTCGTAGCCGGCCGGGGCAGGGGACGCGAACAGCCGCGGTGCCGCCGCGTCGGTGCCGGGCTGCGACGCGCTGGCCTGACCGGAGCTGACCGGCAGCTCGTGGTAACCCGCGCCGCTCAGCTGCGGCTCGGCACCCGCGATCAGATCCACGAACGGGCGCAGGTGGCCGGCCGAGACCTCGATGATGTCGTCGCACTCCTGGCGCAGCGCCCGCGTCCCGGCCCAGGTCTGTTCCGCGCCGATGTGCAGCAGGACGGTCCGGACCCCGAATTCCTGAACCTCGGCGATGGCCGGCGCGAGGTCCTCCTCGGCGCTGACGATGACCGCATCAGTCACGGCGTGATTGCGGGCCAGCGCCGTCAGGTCCCTGCGCATCTCCGCCTCGACGCCCTCTTTGCGGCTGGGCCGGGCCTTGCTGAGGCGGAGCTTGACGCCGGGCAGATCGGCCAGGCTGTCGTGCTCGGCCGCTCGGCTACCCGTCGTCGCGACGTCATACCAGTAGCAGCGCAGCAGCGGCAGGCCCGTCCGGTCCCTGGCCAGACCGCCGAGCAACTTCAGAAGGCCCGCATAGTCCCAGGAAACCGAGTCACGGTGGCGAGTGCCGTGGACTGCGAGCGCGCCATCCCCCAGCGCATAGCCAGCGTCCACGAACAGCGCGCAGCGATCCAACGCGACACCGTCCTTCCCTTGCGCGTGACGTTACCAGCGGATAGCCGCAGCCGTGGCGGTTAGCGAGGATCGCGGAGGTATCCGCCAGACCGGCTTCGGTTGGTTTGTTCACCCCATATCGGTATCTCAGCGGACAACCGGCCAGCAGGCCGGGCGCCCGGACCGCAGAACCTACCAGCCGCCGACCGGGGCCGGCCCCGGTCGGGCCGGCCCCCGGTAAGCTCGGCAGTCGTGACTGCCGATCGAGCAGCGGACCGAGCCGCGCTGCTGACCTTGATCAAGCGGCTCGCGATCGTGCACGGCGAGGTGGTCCTGTCGTCAGGACAGCGCGCCAGCTGGTACATCGACCTCCGCCGCGTCCTGCTTGACGGCGAGGCGGCGCCGATCGCCGGCCGGGTCATGCTGGATACGACCGCGGGCCTGCGCTACGACGCCGTCGGCGGCCTGACCCTCGGCGCCGATCCGGTCGCCACCGCGATGCTGCACGCCGCGGCCGCGCAGGGCCGGAAGCTGGACGCATTCGTCGTCCGCAAGACCGAGAAGGCGCACGGGCTGCAGCGCCGAGTCGAAGGTCCGGACGTCGCGGGCCGACGCGTGCTGGCGGTCGAGGACACGTCCACAACCGGCAGCTCCGTGCTGACCGCCGTCGACGCGCTGCGGGAGGCCGGCGCCGAGGTCGTAGGGGTGGCCGTCGTGGTCGAGCGCGGCGCCAGGCCGCGGATCACCGAGCGGGGACTGCCGTACCTGGCGGCATACGAGCTCGGCGACCTCGGGCTGCCCTAGCGGCGTCGCACCGCAGGGTCAGGCGTGCGACAGGGCGCGGAGCGCCAGGATTCCGACGATCAGCATGATCGCGACAAGCACGGACAGCAGCACAACACCGGTATATCGACGCCCCCCGGCAGGGTCCGCATCATGGCGTCCCATGGTCAGAGCGTAGCCCCGCGCGGCTCCGAAGCCTGGTAAAGCGGCCAACTCGGCCGCCAGAGTTGGGTCGGCCCGCTCACTCGGCGATACTGGCAGTGACTCACGCCAGGAGAGGACCGCCTGCCATGCCGATAGCGACGCCAGAGGTCTACGCTGCCATGCTCGACCGGGCAAAGGAGCGCGGTTTCGCCTACCCGGCGATCAATGTCACCTCGAGCCAGACGCTCAACGGTGCCCTGCGCGGCTTCGCCGAGGCGGGCAGCGACGGGATCATCCAGGTGTCCACCGGAGGCGCCGAGTACCTGTCCGGCCAGGCCGTCAAGGACATGGTCACCGGTGCCGTGGCGCTGGCCGATTTCGCCCGCACGGTGGCCGCGAAGTACCCGGTCAGCGTCGCGCTGCACACGGATCACTGTCCGAAGGACAAGCTGGACGGCTATATGCGGCCGCTGGTCGAGATCTCCGCCGAGCGCGTGGCCCGCGGTGAGCAGCCGCTCTTCCAGTCGCACATGTGGGACGGTTCGGCGGTGCCGCTCACCGAGAACCTGAAGATCGCCGCTGAGCTGCTTGACCGGTGTGCAGCGGCGCACGTGGTGATGGAGATGGAGATCGGCGTCGTCGGCGGCGAGGAAGACGGCATGGTCGGCGAGATCAACGAGAAGCTGTACAGCACGCCCGAGGACGCGCTGGCGACGGCCGAGGCGCTCGGCCTCGGCGAGCGCGGCCGCTACATCCTGGCCGCCACCTTCGGTAACGTGCACGGCGTGTACGCGCCAGGGCACGTCAAGCTGCGGCCGTCGATCCTCAAGGACATCCAGGACGTGGTGGGCGCGAAGTACGGCAAGGACAAGCCGTTCGACCTGGTCTTCCACGGCGGATCGGGGTCAGACCTGGCCGACATCCACGAGGCCATCAGCTACGGCGTCGTCAAGATGAACGTCGACACCGATACGCAGTACGCGTTCACCCGGCCCGTCGCCGCCCACATGTTCACCAACTACGACGGCGTGCTCAAGGTCGACGGCGCGGTCGGCAGCAAGAAGGCGTACGACCCGCGCAGCTGGGGCAAGGCAGCCGAGGAGTCCCTGACTGCCCGGGTCGTGCGCGCGTGCGAAGATCTGCTCGCGGCCGGCCAGCACGGCTGAGAACCCGAGTTCGCCGGTGCACGAGAACCTGCTCGGCGGCCCTCCGGCCACCTACCTGCCGCCGGACGAGGACGCGTGTGCGGCGCTGGCCGAGGCGAGCGACCCGGCCGACGCGGCCGCCCGGTTCCCCCGGTACTGCGCCGCGTGGGCGACGCTGGCCGAGCGTGCCTTCGACGCCGGGAAGCCCGTGACCGCATACGCGTTCGCCAGGACCGGTTATCACCGCGGCCTCGACCAGCTGCGCCGGGCCGGCTGGCGCGGGCATGGCCCGGTGCCGTGGGAGCACGAGCCGAATCAGGGGTTCCTGCGGGCCCTGCACATGCTCGCGGTCGCGGCGGCTGCCATCGGTGAGGAGGACGAGGCGGTCCGCTGCCGCGAGTTCCTCGCCGACGCCAGCCCGGCCGCCGTCGCCGCGCTGCGGTCCTGACCGGCAGCAGCGGGCTCCGGTAGCATCTGAGTGCAAGAGCCCCTGTGCCGCGCTTGCAGTAACTCGCAATGACGCAGGCCCTGGGGCTTTCGTCCTGTTACCGGAGGACCGTGACATGCCCGCGATCGTGATCGTCGGCGCCCAGTGGGGTGACGAGGGCAAGGGCAAGGCCACTGACCTGCTCGGGGACCGCGTCGACTATGTCGTGCGCTATCAGGGTGGCAACAACGCCGGCCACACGGTCGTGATCGGGGACGAGAGCTACGCCCTGCACCTGCTGCCGTCCGGTGTGCTGTCCGATCACGCCACCGCGGTCATCGGCAACGGCGTCGTGATCAACCCGGATGTGCTGCTGGCGGAGATCGACGGGCTGGTGGCCCGCGGCGCGTGGCGGGACAAGCTGCTGATCTCCGCCGACGCGCACCTGATCATGCCGCATCACGTCGCCCTTGATAAGGTCACCGAGCGCTACCTGGGCAACGCGCGGATCGGCACGACCGGCCGCGGCATCGGCCCGGCATACGGCGACAAGGTCGCCCGGGTCGGCATCCGGATGCAGGACCTGTTCGACCCCGGCATCCTCCGCCAGAAGCTCGAGCTGGTGCTGCGCGAGAAGAACCAGGTCCTGACCAAGGTCTACAACCGCCGGGGCATCGACGCGGACCGGGTCGCCGAGCAGTACCTGGCGTTCGCCGAGCGACTCGGTCGCTACGTCGCCGACACGGGCCTGGTGCTCAACCACGCGCTCGATGAGGGTCGGGTGGTCCTGCTCGAGGGCGCCCAGGCAACGCTGCTGGACGTCGACCACGGCACCTACCCCTTCGTTACCTCGTCGTCGCCCACCGCGGGCGGTGCCTGTGCCGGCTCCGGCATCGGCCCGACGCGGATCACTCGGGTGATGGGCATCCTCAAGGCCTACACGACCCGGGTCGGCGCGGGCCCGTTCCCCACCGAGCTCACCGACGACCGGGGCGAATGGCTGCGCAAGACCGGCGGCGAGTACGGCACGACGACCGGCAGGCCACGCCGGACCGGCTGGCTGGACACGGTGATCGCCCGCTACGCGACCCGGGTGAACGGGCTCACCGACTACTTCATCACCAAGCTCGACGTCCTGTCCGGGCTGGAGAGGGTCCCGGTCTGCGTGGCCTATGACGTGCACGGCACCCGGCACGACGAGGTGCCGATGACCCAGACCGAGTTCCATCACGCGACACCGGTGTATGAGTACCTGGATGGCTGGTGGGAGGACATTTCGGCCGCGCGCGAGCTCGCCGACCTGCCGAAGAATGCCCAGCGCTACGCGCGAACCGTCGAGGACCTGATCGGCGCGCCGGTCTGCGCGATCGGCGTCGGCCCGCGCCGAGACCAGACCGTGCAGCTGCGCGACGTGCTGTGACCTGCCCGCAGTCCGATCTGGTCACGCCCGGTTGCCGGGGGATGCACCGGTAGGCTTGCACGCCGTGCGGGTTCTGGTCCTTGGCTCCGGCGGCCGCGAGCACGCCCTGGTCAGATCGCTGGCCCTCGACGACGGCGTCACCCAGCTGCACGCGGCCCCCGGCAATCCCGGCATCGGCGCGCTCGCCGACCTGCATGACCTCGGGACGACCGACGCCGCGGCGGTGACCGCGCTCGCTCGCAAGGTCGCCGCCGACCTCGTGGTGATCGGCCCGGAGGCGCCGCTGGTGGCTGGCGTGGCCGACGCGCTCAGGGACTCCGGCGTGACCTGCTTCGGGCCGAGCCAGCGGGCCGCGATGATCGAGGGCTCGAAGTCGTTCGCCAAGCAGCTGATGACGGCCGCCGGGGTCCCGACGGCGGCGGCTCTGACCTGCCGGACCGAGGCGGCGGCAGCCGCGGCGCTGGCGCGGTTCGGGTCCCCCTACGTGGTCAAGGCTGACGGGCTCGCCGCCGGCAAGGGTGTCGTCGTGACCACCGACCGGGCCGAGGCGCTGCGGCACGCCCGGGCCTGCGGCACCGTCGTCATCGAGGAGTTCCTGGACGGTCCCGAGGTGTCCGTCTTTGCGCTCGCGGACGGCACCACCGCGGCCACGCTGCTGCCGGCCCAGGACTACAAGCGGGCCGGGGATGGCAACACCGGCCCCAACACCGGCGGCATGGGCGCGTACGCGCCGCTGCCGTGGGCACCCGCGGACCTGGCCGAGCAGACCCTCGCCGAGGTCGTCCGGCCCACCCTCGCCGAGCTGGCCAGGATCGGCAGGCCGTACAGCGGGCTGCTGTACGCCGGCCTGTGCCTGACCTCCCGCGGCCTGCGGGTGGTCGAGTTCAACGCCCGGTTCGGCGACCCGGAGACTCAGGTCGTGCTCGACCGGCTCGGCACGCCGCTGGCCGGCCTGCTGGCCGCGTGCGCCACCGGCGATCTCGCCTCGGCTCCGCCACCGCGCTGGCTGCCCGGCGCGGCCGTCACGGTGGTGATCGCCGCCGAGGGCTATCCGGCCAGCCCGGTCCTGGGTGCTGCGATCGACGGCCTGGCCGAAGCAGGGCGCGTTCCCGGCACCTATGTGTTGCACGCCGGGACGGCGCGCGACGGGGCGGCGGGGCTCATCGCGTCCGGGGGCCGGGTCCTCAACGTGGTCGGCGCGGGCGATGACCTGGCGGCTGCCAGGGCGCGGGCGTACGAGGCGGCCGCGCTGATCACGATGCCCGGCGGCTGGTATCGCACGGACATCGCCGCCGATCCCCCGCCCGGCACGCGTCTGCAGGCATGACGGACGACCGCGCCGACTACTCCTGACCGGTCCCTGGCCGCGACCCCGGTGAGCGGCCAGAACGGCCTGCCCGACCCGGGTACGGCAGGATAGAGGGGTGATAGACCGCTACACGCTGCCGGAGATGGGTCACGTCTGGAGCGAGGCACACAAGTACGAGCTGTGGTGTCAGGTCGAGACCGCGGTGCTGATCGCGCAGGCGAAGGCGGGCACGGTACCGGCCGAGGCGGTCGGTCCCGTCGCGGCGGCCCCGCCGCCGACGGCCGAAGCCGTCGCGGCTCTGGAGGCGGTCACCGGCCATGACGTGATCGCGTTCCTGTCCGCCTGGGCCAACAACACCACGCCACGCGAGGCGGCCGCCTACGTCCACTACGGGATGACCTCGTCGGATCTGGTCGACACCGGGCTCGCACTCCAGCTCACCGAGTCGACGGATCTGCTCACCACCCGCTGCGAGACGCTGCTCCAGGTGCTGCGCGAGCATGCGCTGGCGCATCGGGCCACGCTGCGGGTTGGCCGGACGCACGGCATCCACGCTGAGCCCGACCTGTGGGGGCACCGGGTCGCGGATTTCGCCTTCGCCGTGCACCGGTGCCGCGACCGGCTGCTGCGGACGAGGCAGGCAGTGGCGGTGGGCAAGCTGTCTGGTGCGGTCGGCAGCTACTCCAACATCGACCCGGCCATCGAGGCGGAGGTGCTCGGCGAGGTAGGGCTGCGGCCCGCCGACGCGGCCACCCAGGTGGTGATGCGGGACGGGATCGCCGCGTGGGTTGCCGTGCTCGCGCTCATCGCCAGCGTCTGCGACGCCATCGCGCTCGAGGTCAGGCACGGCCAGCGAACGGAGGTGAGCGAGCTCGCCGAGCCGTTCGCTGCTGGCCAGAAGGGCTCGTCGGCGATGCCGCACAAGCGGAATCCGGTCCGGGCCGAGCGGGTCTGCGGCCTGGCGCGGGTCGTGCGGGCCCAGGTCGTGCCCGTCATGGAAGGCATTGCGCTGTGGCACGAGCGGGACATCTCGCACTCCTCGACGGAACGCGTCGCGCTGGCCGACGCCGCCATCGCCACGGACTACCTGCTGACGGAGACGACCTGGATCATGGCGGGCCTCACCGTCGACCCGACCCGGATGCTGGCAAACCTCGAGTCAAGCCACGGTCTCATCTACACCTCGGCCGTGCTGCTCGAGCTGGTGTCAGCGGGGATGTCCAGGGAGGACGCGTACGTGCTGGTGCAGGCCGCGGCGATGGCTACCTGGCAGTCGGGCGCCCCGTTCCGGGAGGCGCTGCGCGTGCAGGCGGATACCCGCGACGTCAAGCTCGATGAGGCTCGGCTGGATGAGATCTGCACGCCCGAGTACTACGTCCGCCGCCTCGTCGTGGTCTTCGACCGGCTGGAAGCGCTGGTATGACGCCCGGACTTCGGCATATTTACTCTGGCAAAGTCCGGGAGCTGTACCAGACTGCCGACGGGATATTGCTGCTCGTCGCCACCGACCGGATCTCTGCGTTCGATTACGTACTGGAAACGCCGATTCCCGAGAAGGGCAAAATTCTTACCCAGCTTTCGCTGTGGTGGTTTAGCCGGCTGGCCGACATCATTCCGAATCACCTCGTCGACGCGCCCGTGCCGGCCGAGTTCGCCGGCCGGGCGATGGCCTGCCGGCCGCTGACGATGCTTCCGGTGGAGTGCGTGGCCCGCGGGTACCTGGCCGGGACCGGTCTCACCGACTATCGGCGCGACGGCATCATGGCCGGCGTCGAGCTGCCGCCGGGGCTGACCGATGGCTCACGACTGCCAGAGCCGATCTTCGATCCGGACACCAAGGCTCCCCAGGGCGAGCACGATCAGAACCTGACGAAAGCCGAGCTGGCCGCGCTCGTGGGCGACGATACCGCGGCAGAGCTGGCCAGGATCACGCTCGCCGTGTACCAGCGGGGTGCCGACCTGGCGGCCACACGGGGCATCATCGTCGCGGATACCAAGATCGAGCTCGGCTTCGACGACACCAGGACGCTGCGGCTGGGCGACGAGGTGCTCACCCCGGACTCGTCCCGGTTCTGGCCGGCCGACTCCTGGCAGCCCGGCCGCAGCCAGGTGTCCTTCGACAAGCAGTTCGTCCGGAACTGGCTCACCTCGCCCGCGGCCGGCTGGGATCCGCACAGCGGCCAGCCGCCGCCGGCACTTCCGGACGAAATAGTCGACCAAACCAGGCAGACCTACGTGGCGGCCTACGAGGGTATCACCGGGCTCCGGTGGAGCTGATATCGGCAGCCCCCTTTAGTCACATTACGAGTGACCTCAGTTACGTTACGTAACACTGCCGTCATGGTCTGGGGGGCGCGATAGCGGTGGAATACTGGTCGTCACCACAACCGGGCAACTCCGATGATGATTGCCGGCCTCCTGCGT
>Ga0187783_10002036_pt1 | contig 15034 bp, 18 predicted proteins | sample 1015_SJ02_MP02_2_FD_132471 | JGI IMG/M metagenome (GOLD analysis project Ga0187783, IMG submission 132471) | Tropical peat soil microbial communities from peatlands in Department of Meta, Colombia - 1015_SJ02_MP02_20_MG | ecosystem: Environmental > Terrestrial > Soil > Wetlands > Peat | place... | reverse complement strand
GGGGACGCGGTTTAACAAGTGGGGGGGTCTCCAGGCGCCTAGCGGCGACATACAGACGACACGTTGTCGTCGATCGCCGCAAGGAGGCGTCATGCATACAGACAGGGACGCGCAGGTCGTGGATTGGCTTGGCCGGCTTGGGGCCGCTCGCGCCGAGCACGTCATGGAGCGCTTCTCGATGGGTCGCAGCTGGGCTTATGCCCGCCTGAGCAGCCTCGTCGCAGGAGGGCTGCTCGAGCAACGGACGCTGCTCTACCGTCAGCCCGGCCTATACCTCGCCACCGCAGAGGGGCTGCGGTGGCGAGGTCTCTCTCGGTTGGGCGTCTATCGCGTTGGCCCGGGTGGGTTCGAGCACGCGTGCGAGTTGGCCACCGTGGCCTTGGCGCTGCAGAGGCGCTTCCCCAGCTGGCGGGTGATGAGCGAGCGCGAGCTGCGAGTCGAGGAGGCCGAGGCAGAACGGCTGATCGCGTCGATCGCGCTGGGCGAATTGCCCGGTGGGCGCCGCGCCCTGCATTGCCCTGACCTCGTGCTCATCGGCCAAGGGCGTATCGTCGCCGTCGAGATCGAGCTCTCGGTCAAGGCGCCGCGCCGACTTGCCGCGATCTGCCCGCGGCTGGGCGCGTGCCCGCTATATGGACGCCGTCTACTACCTGGCGACGTCGGCGGCGGCGAGGGCGCTGCAGCGCGTCGTCAATGACGTTCGCGCCCACGACCGCATCGCGGTCCTTCCGTTGGATGGCGTCGAGGCGATCGAAAGCCGGGAGGTGGGCGATGTCGTTCTTTGAGCACGCCCTGAGGGACCTCGTCGCCATCGCTGTCGTCATCGTGGCCGCCGGTATCGCCGCGGCGACGCTGCTCCGAAAGCGCCACCTGATGTGGACGGGCGGCGCTGGGGCTACCCGCAGCGTGGGTCCTACTCCAGGCCAGCCTGTTGCTCGGCGTCGCGCTGTGCTTCGCGAGCCTACTCGCCTGCTGGCTCGGTGCTCGCTGGCATCACACAGACCTGCACCTCGGTGGCGACCTGGCCGAGATCGCCTCGAAGCGCATGGGCTTTGGGGTCCTGTTCCGTCGTCAGCTTCATCGGTCGCGGGTTGGCCGCGAGGGCTGGCTGCATGGCGAGCGCCTGGTCGTCGGCCACGACGAGCGCGGCCCGCCGGTCAGGATCCCCGTCGGCTTTCGCTCCGGCTGCCACACGCTCGTCGTCGGCGCGACCGGCTCTGGCAAGACCGTCAGCGAGACCTGGATCGCCTCGCGGTTGATCGAGCAGGGCCACGGCGGGTCGTGATCGACCCCAAGGGCGATCGCATGCTGCGCGAGCAGCTCATCATGGCAGCGCAGTCTCGAGGGGCGTCATTCCTCGAGTGGACTCCGTTAGGTCCGCTCGCCTACAACCCCTTCGGCCAGGGCTCAGGCAGCGAGATCGCCGACAAGGCGCTGGCCGGCGAGGTTTTCACCGAGCCCCACTACCTGCGCCAGGCCCAGCGCTACCTCGGCCACACGGTACGGGCGATGTCGGGCACGAACGTCGCGGTTACGCCGGCGTCATTGATGGCCCAGCTGGATCCCCTCGCTCTCGAGGTCAGCACACGCTCGTTGCCGGACGACCACGCGCGCGAGCTGCAGGGCTACCTGGACTCTCTGGCGAGCGTCAGCGTCGGGAGCTCACGGGCGTGCGCGATCCTCTCGATTCTCGCCGAGTCAGACGCACGGGCGTGGCTTGAGCCCCAGGACGGGCAGGTGATCGATCTGGCGAGCGCCGTCGCCGAGCGTGCTGTCGTCTACTTCCGCCTGGACTCAGACCGCCGCGCGTTGCTGTCGCAGATGCTCGCCGCCGCGATCGTCGGCGACCTCGTCACCCTCGTGGCGCGGCTGCAGGCGCGACCGACCCCGACTGTGGTGATGGTTGACGAGTTCGCCGCCGTCGCGGCGCACGAGGTCGCCCGTCTGTTCGGCCGCGCGCGCTCGGCCGGCGTGAGCCTGATCCTTGGTGCCCAGGAGCTCGCCGACCTCAAGACGACCTCGGAGGGCCTGCGCGAGCAGGTTCTGGCCAACGTCTCGGCGGTGATCACCCACCGCCAGAACGTCCCCAGTCGGCGGAGCTGATCGCGGCGATGGCGGGCACGAGGGCCGCCTGGATCACGACCGAGCAGACTGGAGAGGGCCTGCTGTCGCGGACGTCTACCGGTCGCGGCATGCGCCGGCGCGGGTATGAGTATGAGCTGCATCCCAGCCAGATCAAGCGGCTGTCGACAGGCTGCGTAGCGGTGATCGCACCGGGGAGCGGCCAGGCGCCGACGATCGCGCGGATCTGCAATCCAATGCCGGCGATTCGCGCTCATCGAACGACCCGCCGATGATGTTGCCGTGGCTGCCCAACGAACGTTCCCAGCGAAACGACCCCCTAACGGTCCGGCGATCGAGGACCCGGCAACACGACGCGCCCTCGGCCGGACCGAGCACGTAGGTCGTGCCTGGCTTGTCGGCAGCCTTGCGACGATCGCGGCGGGGGTGCTGGTCGATATCTATACGCACAATGGCGGCCTCGGCGCGTTCTCAGGAGCTGGCCTCGTCGGGCTCGCGGTCGCGTTCTTGACGCTCCGCAGAGTCCGGCGTTGGCGCAAGGTGCTGGCCGAGCGGCCGTGGCAGGGATTTGGCGTGGAATACCTACCTGAACGCTGGGGTGGCGCCGCTGGTCTGCTCCTTGCATCCGAATCGGGGCCGACGCCTAGCGTCGTGCCGCTCAGGATCAACGAGGTGAAATGGAGACAGGAAGGACTAAGCGGGGAGGCATGCGTCTGGGTCTGCGGCGATACCGCGGGGAGCGTAGTCGTCGCGGCACCACAAACCCGTGCGCTATACGCAGCATCCTCACCGAGCGGCTATCTCGGCCACAAATGGGTGAAAGCTCACAAAGAGGAGCTCGCCGCGCGAGGTCTACATCTAGCGGAAGACGTCAAGAAACCGTGGCTTTGGGTATCGATTGGACTCTGGAGCGCTTGCGTGTTGATGCTAACCGCTGCAGTTGGCTTCCTCGTGCAGGTCGCCGAAGGACATCTCGACAGATGGCCCGGAGTCGCGATCTGCACCTTGCTATCGGCCTCGATCGCCTGGCTATCGACCCGGTCTTGGTCGAAGATCGCTTAGTGATCGCGAAGTGCACGGCGCCCATGCGCCGATAGCGACGGTTACGAATCGTCGTATGGTTCAGCGCGGAAGCCCCGACCTGACGCCACGTCCTCGGGGATCGAACAGCCAGTCATCGAGCATACACGCCACGGGCTCGCGAAGCTTGCGATCGGTCCTAACCGGATCGAGCCCCTCGGAAACGAGCACCATCTCGACGATCTTCTGCGACCCGAGCTCATCGGCCAGCTCCTGCGCCGTTAGCTCGTTGCAGTAGCCAAGACGCACGCAGAGTTCGTAGATCAGGGCCTCTCGTCGTGACCGCGGCTTGAATCCCACAGCGGAGAGTCTCGCATGGTGGCTGGGGGTCGTCGGGCGCAGATCACGTCATCTGGAGCTGACTCGCTCGGGCCGCCCATGCGAGACGCAGTGCTGCGAACTCGCACGTAGCGGGTGCCATCCTTTCGCGCGCGACCCCGTAGGACGAGATCGACACCGACATCGGCGCGATGACTCGCGAGAAATTCGCTGAGCTGCTCAGCCGGCACAGGGTGACACACAAGATAACCCTGCACATGCTCGCAGCCGAGCCGTCCCAAGTGTTTCAGTTGCGCCTCGGACTCGACGCCCTCGCCTATAACTGAAAGGCCAAGCGCGTGACACATCTCGATGATCGCTTTCATGATCGCGGCATTCTGGGGGCTTTCATCCAAGCCGTCTATGAATGAACGGTCGACCTTCACCCCGTCCAGCGGGAGGCGCTGCAGATAGCTCAGCGACGAGTAGCCCGTTCCGAAGTCGTCAAGCACGAGTTTCAGTTGGTGATTATGGAGCTCGCCGAGAACGGTCATCGGCGAGGCCATCTCGTCGATCAGGACGCTCTCGGTCACCTCTAGGCCCAAAGCCCCAGGCAGCAGATTGCACCGGCTTGCGATATCCGCGACTTCCGCGGGGAACCGTGAGTTCGCCAGCTGGCATCCGGAGACGTTGACGAACGTCTTCAGCGGAATATCGAACTGGCGCTGCCATGCCGCGCCCTGCTTGCAGGCGACCTCGAGCACGTGTCGCCCAAGGTCGTTGATGATGCCGGTCTCCTCGGCGATCGGAATGAAATCCAATGGAGGAACGAGTCCGTGATGGGGATGTCTCCACCGGACAAGCGCCTCCGCTGCCACCGGCCTGCCGCTGTTGACATCGATTATGGGCTGATAGTGAACGCAGAGCTGATCTTGCTCGAGCGCATGGCGCAGCTCTTGCTCGGTCCGCAGCCTGGCGAGGACCTGTGCCCGCACCGCGGTATCGAAGACCTCGTAGCGCCCCGAACCGTGGCCCTTGGCGCGATACATCGCCGCGTCGGCGTCGCGAAGCAGCGAAGCCGATGTGTCATCGGCCCTCTCGGCGATGGCAACGCCAATGCTCACGGTCAGGAAGTGCTCGCCACTGGCCAAGGCGAACGGTCGGGCGACGGCTGCGCCGATTCGTTGTGCGAGCTCGGCGAACTGGCCCACGCCACCCCGACTCTCGCAGATCACGACGAACTCGTCTCCGCCCAGACGAGCGACGGTATCGGTGGGCCGCAGCACCTCTTGCAGACGATTCGAAAGCGCGACCAGCAATGCGTCGCCGGCCGCGTGCCCGAGCGAGTCGTTGATCACCTTGAAGCGATCGAGATCCAGCACGAGCGTGGCTGCGTCGATGCCGTCGCGCCGCCGCCTGGCGAGCGCGAGGTCCAGACGGTCCAGCGCCAACGTTCGGTTTGGCAGCCCTGTGAGCGGGTCGTGCAGCGCTTCGTGACGGGCAGTCGTCTCTCGGTTGTGACGCTCTACCGCCGCAGACAGCACGTTTGCGACGGCAACCAGGAAATGCACGTCATCTTCGCTGAAGCGCCGAGGGCGCTCCGTGTGAGCACTGAGTACGCCGTATGGTCGTTCCAGCCCCTCGATGACGGCGTTCATTCCACTGAGGACGCCTCTGCTGAGCAGGGGCCGGCCGTCAAACCGTGTCTCGGTGCGAAGGTCCTCCGAGACCACGGCCTGACCGATGCTGAGCGCGTAGCCTGCGTGTGTGGCTTTCCCGGCCGGAATCACCGCCCCCAGGTCGGCCGTGTGGCCCACGTTGGAGACGATTTCCAGGCTCTTCTCATCCTCGCAGAGCCTGAGCACTCCGCACAGCTGCACGTCGAGGATGTCGGCGACGGTGGTAACCACGTCGTCTGTGAGTGGGCTCAGATCGTGTTCACGCAGCGCAAGCTGACCAAGGTGCGCAAGGGCCTTGTGCTGGCGTGCGTACAGGGCGAGTCGCTGCTCGACCTCCTCCCGCGCCGCTAGGTCGCGCGACACGACCCCAAGCCCCCAGACCGCGACGTGCCCGCCTCGTACCGTGCCCGCGATCGACCGCCTGCACGCCTAGCCGCGTTCTCGTCAAGCGGCCCGCAAGGCGCATCGAACGCGAAGGAGTTGAGGTTTCTAGGCAGTTCCATCGATTCTGTCCTATGTGGTCAGGGCGCTCGACCCCGCGAGAGTGGGCAGGATCAGGCGTGTCGTCACTTTCATGATCGACCTCCCTGCAGCCGAGCTAAACACTGCACTGGCAATGGCGGACGCCATCCCGGCACGGCTCTATCCGACGCGGGGCACGTGCCCCGGTGGCCTCTTAGGCGAACGCTAGTCTCGATCCCGTGCCGCTCCCAGCAGATGACGACTGGCGACTAACGGTCCGCTTTGAGTCCCATGCGCACGCCCAGCACATCTTCTTGCACCTGCGCGAGCACGCCGCGGCCGCGCTTGCCGCGGATCGGCTCAAGGACGGCGTCGTCGCCGAGCATGACGGCGAATGGCTACGGGTCTATGCGACTTCGGAGCGGGGACTGCGCCGTGCTCAACAGATCGTCGCCTCGGCGATGCGGGCCGAGGGCGTTGAAGCCGAGGAGCAGACGGAGCACCACGACGGTCGGAGGTGGGAGCCGGTCGAGCCGTCCCCAGGCGCGGCGACTGGCATTGCCGAACACCACGGCGAGGGGCCGTGGGGCGCAGACGCGGAGCCCGATCGCATCGAGGTGAGGTTCGAGCTCGCGCATCGCGACGACGCGATCGCGTTCGCCAAGCAGCTGACCGACGCCGGCTATGAGGCGCATCGGCGCGGGGCATTTGTCTTCCTGTTCGCCGAGGACCACGATTCAGCTCACGCGCTCGGCGAGCAGCTTCGGGGCAAAGCGCCGGCCGGCGCCCGCTCTTCTACATGGGCGAAGGTTCAGGGACGCTCTTCATCTAGAAGGCTCGAGTGCGCGCGGTGCTGCTAGGACTTGGAGCTCTGTGCGCCAGCGGTACGCTGAGCCGATGGCGCGCGGGAAGTCTCGCTGGCCGAAACGGTCGGTCCGGTCTGCGTTCCCACTGAGACACGAGCGCCAGCGACAACCACGCTTCAACGGCGCGTACGTGGGATCAGACGGGAGGCGTCTGTGCTTCTACGAAGATGGCCGCGTTGCCCTCGACGGCGAGAACGGAACATGGAAGATCGACCAAGGTACGCTCTGGGTATCAACGCCGCGATCGCAGTGCGAGGGAGGGCTGGACTCAGAGATGGCCTTTCTTCTGTGCTCGCTGGCGGCAGCTTCCTCCGAACGAATTGAGCTTGAGCTGCGATTTGAGCCGGAGGGGTCTCGCTAACCGGTTCGCCAAACCTGCTAGGCGTCTTGATCGAACGGAGCTTGCGTCATGGGACCGCCCCATCCCGTCTCCGACGGGAACTCGCGTGCCAGTGGCTGCCGATTTCGCGTGGATAGGCTGCGAGACGTTGTGGGTGCCATGTCGCCGACAGACTTCGCGAGCGACTCACTCTTGCCGGCATCGTGATGGCTGTCGGGCGGCGTCGTCGCCAGCTTCGGGTCGCCTCCATGCCTACGCGCCTTCTGGCGTCCTTGATCAACTGTCTTGTTGTCCTCACGGCGCTCGCGCTTGCCATAGGGGCCGGCGCAGTCGCTGTCCGCTTCGTGGGCCGCAAGAGGCCTAAGGTCCTTGAGAGGGCGGGTGGCGTGCTCGAGGAGGTCAGGCGCCGTCGCATGTCAGGAGGGCCTGAGCGGCGGGCTGTCGGCACGCGTTCCAGGCTTTCATCACCGAAGGTGAGGCTCGGCCTGAGGCTACTGGGCGTCGCGAGTAGGGTGCGCCGGGACGGGCGCCAAAGCGTCGGTGCACGTGTCGTCGGGATCAGGCTCGTCAGCGCACGGACCGGCGCGGCGCCGAGTCTGCGGCAGAGGCTCATTCGCGTCGTCACCCACACAGCGTGGCGAGTGCTCATCGAACGCCTGATCCCACCGCCAAAGACCGTGGTTGCTCACGACGACCACGAGCTGCGGTCTGCTATCGCGGCTGCGCGCAGAGAGCACGCCGAGGATCAAGAGGCCCTACAAGAGGCCATGTTGACGATCTACCGAGAGCGCAAGATCGATCCCTCACGACCCTTGCTTCTTTTCCTAGTCCGCACCGCGATTATGGCCGCGATCCAAATCCCTTTCCCTGGCTCGACGCTCAAACAGACGCTCCCGGACAGGTTGGCGGGAACGATCGTCGTGGTCGACCGCCCACGGGGTGTCTCCTGTGCTTGGCCGCGCGGGGGCGTCATCCGGCGAAGGTAGGGTGGGTCATCAAGGTGATCCCATCGGATGAGGCCCGGATCGAGGCGCATCGCGGTGCTGACTGACACATTGGTGCGGACAAAACTCTCAAAACGCCGAGACTCCCGCGGCGGGGCCGCTGACGCTGAAAGCCACCTGAGTCGTGAGGAGATGGGGTTGCTCGACGATCTTCAGCTCAAGGTCGAGTTCGCCACGGCACGGGGACATTTCCCCGTCGGTTTCCGACGCTGTCAGATGCTCAGCAGTCGACGTGCAGACCGGGGAGCCGTCGGGGACTGATCCCCTCCTCTACGCAGGCGAGATACGCCATCGCGCGATGGATGCCGTCGATCACGAGGGTGGTCCCGTCGAACACCCCGATGCGTATGACCACGTCGTCCTTCCAGCAGTTGCTGGCCATGTCGTGTATGAAGCGCTCCACCCGCAGGTCATCCGCACGATCATCGGCCGGGTGAAGCGCCTCGCGGCGCTCCCGGTAGATCGCCAGAAGCTCGCCGACCGTCTTGTGGCGTCGGCCGACGTAGCCCATGAAGCTGGCGAAGAGCGTGAGGCTGTCCGCCAGCTCGCTCGCTGATAACGGCCGAAGCGCCATGAGCACATACTCGGTCAGGAGCTGGCCCGCTCATATGGTCTCCCGGCCAAAGATCGCGAGACCCTTTGTTACAAACGTGGACATGCTCGTCGCGGTGGGCGTCTGACCCGCGCGCCGCCGCAGAAGATGCCTCCCGCCGGCCACCGGGTGCCATTAGCCTTTGCCCCTCCCGGCGAGCCGACAGACGGCTTGCGCCGCAGCGAGGGCCACGTTTGTCGATCCTGATCCCGATACCGGCGCTCGACTTCGACCCCACCGAGGTCGCGGTCAGCTGGAAGGTGCTCACTGACCTCGGGCACGACGTTCGCTTCGCCACTCCCGAGGGCCGCGTCGCGCGCGGCGACGAGCTGATGGTCACCGGCCAGGGGCTCGACCCCTGGGGCTTCGTTCCCGGCCTGGCCCGTGTCGCGGTCGTGGGAAGGATCCTGCGCGCCGACGGGCGCGCACGAAGCGCCTATCAGCAGCTCGTGCGCGATCGAGCCTTTCTCGACCCGGCAGCGTGGAGCGACATCGACCTCGATTCCGTCGACGGGCTGCTGCTTGCCGGTGGGCATCGCGCGCGCGGCATGCGTCGCTACCTGGAGAGCGCCGAGCTCCAGGCAGCGGTCGCCGAAGCGTTTGGGCGAGACATCCCGGTCGGCGCGATCTGCCACGGCGCGCTGCTGGCGGCCCGCAGCGTCGATCAGGCGACCGGACGTTCTGTCCTCTTCGGCCGGCGCACGACCGCCCTCACGTGGGCGCTTGAGCATCGCGCCTGGACGGTGGCGCGCGTGACCCGCTTCTGGGACCGGGACTACTACCGCACTTATCGCGAGCAGCCCGGCGAGCCCGAGGGCTACATGTCGGTGCAGCAGGAGGTCACGCGCGCGCTCGCGCGCGCTGACGACTTCCGCGACGTCGACCCCGGCGAAGCGTTTGCGCGGCTGAAGTCAAGCGGTCGCGCGCGTGACACGATCACCGACGAGCGTCCGGCCTTCGTCGTCGAGGACGGCAGCTACATATCTGCGCGCTGGCCCGGCGATGCGCACACCTTCGCCAAGCGCTTTGCCGCGCTTGTCGACGCCAGCTGACCATCGACCGCGACCCTCATCGGTTCGGCGGAGACGCTCAGGTCGCCAGCGCCTTCTGCTTGATCTGGTCGAACTCGGCCTGGCTGATCGTGCCCTGGTCGAGCAGCGTCTTTGCTTTGGCGATCTGCTCGGCGGGGTCGCTCTTGCCGGCGACCGACTTCACGTAGTCGTCCATCTGCGCCTGGGCGGCTTCCTGCTGTTTGAGGGACCGTTCGGCGAGGCCCTTGTGCTCGGCGATCAAATAAACGAACACGCCGAGATAGGGCAGGATGATGATGAAGATGATCCATGCGACCTTCACCCAGCCCGAGGCATCGCGGCGGCGGAACAGGTCGCTGAAGACGATGAACAGCAGCCAGATCCAGATGAAGAAGGCAAAGAAGATCAGCATCGTCCAGAAGACTTCGAGAAGCGGGTAGCTGGTGGTGGCGAGCACGATGTTCCCTTTGGTTGCTGGACGGATCGATGCCCGCACGTCGCGGGCGCCGCCACGATAGCGCAGCGCCGAGACCGAGTGAGGCTGGCCAAGCCGTCGGGTCGATGGGAGAATTGCGGCTATGGACTCTCGGCGGGCGAGCGCGACCGCGCTCGGAACGGCGCTCATGCGCGCCGCGCACACGCGCCACGGCCTACCGCTTCTGCTCGCGGATCCGTGGGGCGACCGCCTCGTGCTCGATCGCGAGCGCGACGCCCTGCGGACGCGAAGCGGGCACAGCGATCTCGACGCCGCCCTGCGCGCGCATCCGAGCTTCGGGACCGTGATCCTGCGCGCCCGCTATGCGGAGGACGCGCTCGCAGAGGCTGTGAGGCGAGGAGTTGCCCAATACGTGATCGTGGGAGCGGGGCTCGACAGCTTTGCGCTGCGTCGACCGCCGTTTGCGCGAGAGCTGGAGATCTTCGAGATCGATCACCCGAGCACCCAGCAGCTGAAGACCCAACGGCTCGCCGCCTGCGGGCACTGGCCGCTGCCGCGCGTCCAGCTCATCGCGGCCGACCTGAGCGAGGTGGGGCTCGATGCGGTGCTCGCGGGTACCGCGTTTAGCGGCGACGCGCCTGCGTTCTTCTCCTGGCTTGGAGTGACGGCCTACCTCACCCGCGAGGCCAACCTCGCCACGCTGCGGGCGATCGCGTCGTGCGCCCCCGCAAGCGAGCTCGTGTTCAGCTATATCGACAAGCGGCTGCTGGACGCCGATGGCGGGCACGACGGGCTGCAGCGTGCCCGTGAGCAGGTCGCATCGGTCGGTGAGCCGTGGGTGTCGGGCTTTGACCCGGACGGGCTCGCCGCAGACCTCCGCGGCACCGGTCTCGAGCTGATGCACGACCTCGGGCCAGCCGAGCTGGCCGAGCGCTACTGCGCCGGGCGCGACGACGGCCTGCAACCGAGCGTGGGCGCTCACGTGGCCCACGCGCGCGTTGTCGCGTAGCCTGTCGCCGCGATGAACGAGCTGTTCGACGTCCGCGGCAAGACGGCGCTCGTGACCGGCGGCTCGCGCGGGATCGGCCTGATGATCGCGCACGGCCTCGTCGAGGCCGGCGCGCGCGTGATCGTATCCTCGCGCAAGGTCGCCGACCTCCAAGCGGCTGCGAGCGAGCTCGCCACGCTCGGCGACTGCCGCGCGATCCCAGGCGACGTATCCACACCGGACGGTGCACGTGCGCTTGCGCAGGCGACCAGCGATCACTTCGAGGGGCTCGACGTGCTCGTCAACAACGCCGGCGCGGTATGGGGCGCGCCGCTCGAGGAGTTCCCCGAGATCGGCTGGGACAAGGTCGCGCACACCAACGTCGAGGGCGTCTTCCACCTGACCGTGGCGCTGCTGCCGGCGCTGCGCGCCTCGGCCAGCGCAGACGATCCCGCACGCGTGATCAACATCGGCTCGATCAACGGGCTGCGCGCGCCGTCGCTGGAGAACTACAGCTACAGCGCAAGCAAGGCCGGCGTGCACATGCTTACGCGTCATCTGGCCAAGCGCCTGGCGCCGGAGCGCATCACGGTCAACGCGATCGCGCCTGGCCCGTTTGAGAGCAAAATGATGGCCTGGGCGCTCGACAACCCCGACACGCGCGCAACGATCGAGCAGACAGTGCCGCTCGGACGCATCGGCCGGCCCGACGACGTCGCCGGCCTGACGCTCTTCCTGGCATCGCGCGCGGGCGCCTACCTAACCGGCACGGTGATTCCTCTGGACGGGGGCACGACCGGCTGCAACTGACGCCAGTACCGAATCGCCGGCCGGCTCGGCGGTATTTTGATCCGATGGCAAGCCGCCGCCTGTCGCTAGTAGCGCTCCAGCTCACGCTGCTGCTCGGGCTCTGGTTCATCTGCCTGGCGTGGGGGGCCGGCGGCGCCCTCGCCAAGCCGGGCGACGGCGTCTCGGGCGCAAAGCAGCGCCCTGTGGAAGTGGCCCTCGCGCCACTGCTTGCCCAGGGAGGAGGCGTCACCGTGACCTCACCGCCGGTCGGTCTCTCGATCGAGTACCCGGTGATGGCCGCCGATCTCGGGGCCGGGACGTGTCCGCCCCCGGGGCTGCCCGCCGAGCTGCTGCGTCTGGGCTCCCCGCCGCTCGAGCTAGCGGGCGCCAGCCAGGACCTGACGGCGCCGAGCGGAGCGCTGTCGGGCCAGCCAAGCTCCTGGGAAACGGCGACCCTGTACTCGCTGCCTGCGGCCTTCTGGACGCAGCTGCACTGCCTGCTGAGCGTGGCGAGGGATCCGCTCACGGTCGGTCTAAACATGCGCAGCGGCAACCTCGGCTGGGCCACTCAAATCGCCGCCGGGGCGCAGTCGGCGGCGACGAACGGACTGACGTTCTCGCTGGGCAACGAGCCCGACCTCTACGGGTTGCCCAACTACTCGTCCCTGGACAAGCCGCTGCCAGGAGCCGAAGGCGCCGAGGCGAGCCTCTACCTGCAGCTGGCCGCCTACCTGCGGCCGGCGGTTGGCGCGGCTCCGATCATCGGGCCTGAACTCTCGCGCGCGGACTGGCGGGCGCAGCTCCCGCGGGTGATCTCCCAGCTGCATCCCCAGACCGTCGGGGTGCACCTGTATCCGCTGACTACGTGCCGAACGCCCAGCGAAGTCACATTGGGCGGGCTGCTCTCATCGCCGGCCGCCGACGCTCCCGCGCGGCTTGCATGGGTCGTGGCTGACGCTCGCGCCGCCGGGCTGCCGGCGATCATCTCCGAGGCCAACTCGGCTTCGTGTGGCGGGCGGGCTGGCGTCTCAGACAGCCCCGCAGCGGCCGTGTGGGCGGTGCGCTTCGTGCTGTCGGCGCTCAAGACCGGCTTCGGCGAGGTCCGCTTTCATTTCAGCGGCAACCCCTACGACCCGTTCATCGTCAGCGGCGGACAGGTGCTCGCACGACCACTCGAGAGCGCGCTCGTGGCGCTCAATCAGTGGCTGCCCGTCGGCGCCTCGCTGCGGACAGTGCCCGGCATCAGGGAACTGGTGGCGAGCGTCGTGCGCCAGCCGAGTGGCACCGGCTTGCTGATACTCGACAACGAGCGCGCTCGTGCCCGTCCCGTCGTGCTGCACACGAGTCGCGGCGTGCGCGGGCAGCTGCTGACGGCGACACGCGCGGCCCCGCAGGACGAGAGCCTCACGCCCGCGCACGGGCGCATCCGACTGACGCTCGCGGCCAACAGCGTGCTCGCCCTGTCGCTCGCTCAGTGAGCGCTCGAAGCGCGGCCTGGACCGTCCGCGGACTCAGTGACCGGCGCGCACCACCTCCTCGAGCGCGCGTCCGCTCAGCACCGACGCGGGCTGTTGCGCCACGATGTCAGAGCCCGGCTGCGCCTCGTCGTCGCGGCGCTTGATCAGGATCCATTGCGGCTTGGCGCCTGCCCGCGTACGCTGCAGCGCGAACCCGCCACGCAGCTTGCGCCCATGCAGGACGAACACGGCGTGGCCGCGCACCAGCGCCTCGGGCCAGGCGACCCGGCCGCCCTGCTCGTAATGGCCGCGGTCCCACACGATCACGCCGCCGCGGTCGGTCGCTCCCTCGAAGTCGTTGTGCTCGATCGAGTGATCTTCAACCTCGACCGCCAAGCGCTTTACCGACGGATCGAGCGACGGTCCCTTCGGGACCGCCCACGACCGCATCACTCCCTCCACCTCGAGGCGAAGGTCGAAGTGATGCGCGGTCGCTGCATGCTCCTGGACGACGAACACGCCCGCCGCCACCCCGCGAATCGCAAACTGCTCGTGGCCCTCGACCGGCACCTCGGCGATCGAGACCTCGTCCACGCGCGCCCCGCGCGGCCCGACCCGCAGGAACACGAGCAGCTCCTCGACGGCAGTCGCCGGCCCCTCCGCGTGGAGGCTGACGCCTCCGTCGTCGGTGTTGCGCACCCAGCCGAGCAGTCCGAGCGCTGCGGCGCGTCGACGCGTCGTCTCACGGAAGCCGACACCCTGTACGAGGCCTGAGACGGACGCCCGCACGGCACGCTGCTCGGTCCGGTCGGGCACGTCGGCCGTCCGTCGCCGGTGGGAGCCCCCGCTGGCGTCGCGCTTGGCGTTCATGTGGGACCACGATCGCACAGCTTGGCCGCAATCGCGCGTGGCGGGGCCGGTGTCTTCCTGCTGACGAAGAGCAGTCGAGAGCCCTGCTTGTACCTCTTTTCCTAAACAAGAAATCAAATGTGTGTGATCTGAGCGTTGACGGGATCGAGCAGCGAAACTTGCACCGGTCTGGGCGGGTTCACATATGCAGAAATCGATACCCCAGAGAGGCATCCGAAATGGCAGCTACCAGCCCGCGCACCGCGTTTTATGTGAGCGTTATAGAGATCGGCCAGTCACGGCGCGCGGAGGCCATGTGATGGAACAGAACAACGACTGTCCGCTCGACCCCGCCGCAGCCGCCGCTCTCGTGATTCGAGCCGTCGAGGACATCGACTCGAGCACCGAGGAGAAGCGCGACCTGCTCCTTTGTGACCTGCTGTGTGCGGCCTGGGGCAGCATCTACGCGCAGAACCAATAGCGATGCCGCGGGTCGGTCTCGCCGTCGCGGACCCCGATGCGACGGGCTGACCGGCGATAGGGTGTGGCCGTGGTGATGCGCACGCTCGGATCCACCGGCGTCCAAGTGAGCCCGCTCTGCCTCGGCGCGATGATGTTCGGCGCCTGGGGTGAGACCGACCACGACGCGGCGGTCCGCATTATCCACCGGGCGCTCGATGCCGGCATCAACTTCCTCGATACCGCCGACGTCTACTCCCGCGGGGAGTCCGAGCAGATCGTTGGCAAGGCCCTCAGCGGGCGGCGGCGCGACAACGTCGTCCTCGCGACGAAGTTCCACGGGACGATGGGAGACGATCCGAACGAGGCAGGCAACTCGCGACGCTGGATCATGCGCGAGGTCGAGGCGTCACTGAAACGCCTTCAGACCGATCGGATCGATCTCTACCAGGTGCACCGCTGGGACCCCTGGACAGACCACGGGGAGACGCTTGGCGCGCTGTCGGACCTGGTCACGCAGGGCAAGGTCCGCTACATCGGCAGCTCGACGTTCCCCGCCAGCCAGATCGTGCGCGCGCAGTGGGTCGCGCGCGAGCGCGGGCTGCAGCGCTACGTGTGTGAGCAGCCGCCCTACTCGATGCTCGTGCGCGGGATCGAGTCAG
>Ga0187783_10002035_pt1 | contig 15035 bp, 15 predicted proteins | sample 1015_SJ02_MP02_2_FD_132471 | JGI IMG/M metagenome (GOLD analysis project Ga0187783, IMG submission 132471) | Tropical peat soil microbial communities from peatlands in Department of Meta, Colombia - 1015_SJ02_MP02_20_MG | ecosystem: Environmental > Terrestrial > Soil > Wetlands > Peat | place... | reverse complement strand
GGCTGGGCTGCGACTTCGCGCAGGGCTACTGGTTCTCACCGCCGAGACCACCTGGCGACCTCGAAACGGTTCGTAAGGCGATCGGCTGAAAGGCCCGCGCGGGGCCTGGGCACGCCGGGAAGTGAAAAGGCCCAGTGCCGAAAGTCTCAAGCGGATGTGTGAGTGCTCCACGCACTGCCGTCCCACCAGCGCAGGCGTGCGACTCCCGAAGGATCGGGATACCAACCGGCCGGTGGCAACTGCTGTTGTGGAGCCGAACCGATGTACTGGTCCTGGGTCGACTGTCCCGCGCTCGTGTCCGCAGCGCTCGTGTCCGCAGCGCTCGTGTCCGCAGCGCTCGTGTCTGCTTCCGCACTCGATTGCCCGGCGCTCGTGTCTGCTTCCGCACTCGATTGCCCGGCGCTCGTGTCTGCTTGCTGCACGTCCTCGTGAGTCGGCTGCACACCCATAGCGGTGGGTTGTAAAGGGGCGCCACCCTGTTCCAAGTCCACCGCGCTCGATTGCAAATCGGCCTCGGTCTCTTGTGCGCCAACCGCCTGAGGTTCGACGAACGTTGTGTGAGGTTTGTCCGATTCGAAATCGAACGGCGCGACGGGAGCGGGCCTGTCTGCTTCGGTCAAATTCGCAGGAACCTGGGTTGAAGACGCCTGGACGATCGGTTCTTCCGTCGCGGGACCATGAGCGGACGTCGTGCTTGTTTGGTCGGCGGGCAACCGAGCCCCTGTTTGGTCGACGGGCAACGAAGCCCCTGTTTGGTCGACGGGCAACGAAGCCGCGGTTGCCTCGCTCATCGTGGAAGCCACCGATCGAGAAGGACTCGACGCCTCTAACCAGGCTGGTCTCTCGGCATCCAGCTCAGCGAGTTGGCTCCTCAGGTCCGCGACCAGAGATTCGGTCGAGCCATGGAATCGAGCGAGGCCCAGTGCGAACGCGAACCGCACCTCGTCCGAGTGGGCCTCGTCGTATCCGATTCCCGTCACCGCTTGCCTGTTGGATACCGGGATGGCAGTCCACGTCGGCGAATCTTCGTTGTGGTATCCGAGAACACGCACGAAGTCCCACTCCTGGGCGTGACGTGAACCGGTGAACACAACCCGCTGATCGGTGTACGTGGCAACACCGGTGTCGACTACTTGTGGTTCTTCGGGCCCCTCCGAGTATTGGCCGCGCGTACCGCCGACGCGGTAGTTGACCCCGCGCGTCACACGGAAGGTGACGCCGGTATTGCCCCCGACCCAGTGTCCCGGGAGGTGGCGAGGCGCAATGAGCGAGGCGCCGTGCACCACGAGGAGCGCGTGTTCCCCAGGGCGGAGTTGCAACGGCAGCGCGGGATCCTCGGCGTTGCTGAAGCCTTTGTAGCTGTCGACCCGATCGAGGTACGACTGGACGCGGTCACGCTCTGCTTGCCACGCCGACGCTTCTTCGGCCTTCTGTCGTTTTTTGCGATTGAACACGGCGTCTCCTCCGCGATCTAACTGGCTTGTGACCTAACTCGCCGTTGTACTGCTGGTTCCCGCAAGGAGTGCGGCCAGCGCTTCTTCCGGCCACGCCCTTAACCCGATGGACTGGCTGGCCGTCGCCAGCAGAGTCCCGTCCTCCGCCCAAAGGTGTGCGAGGCCGTGACCGAACCCGTTTGCCACTGCATGCATTTGGATGTCACAGAGGATCCACTCTGTCGGTACAAGCTTTACCACTCGCAGGGTGTTGTCGAGGCTCCGCCCAGAGACCATACGACCCAGCGGGTGCGAGGCGCCGCCCGAGACCATGTCGCCCATCACGGCGAGAGTCGCGGCGGAGGGCTCGAGGTGGCCCGGAACCCTCATCCAGCACGAGGAGTTGGCGGGCCCCGGGGTGCCGTCGAGCTCGGCGACGGAGCGCCCGCTCGCCTGGCGTTGTTCTACGCGCGAGAGAACGGAGTTGGCGAAAGCGGGGGGCAGGAGCCGAGCCGGGCATTCGAGCGGCGGAGGAACGTCGGGCATCTCGACCCAGGCACCTTCGTCCTCGATTACGTAACGTCCGAGAGCGGCGTTGACCGTGAGCACTTCGCTGTCACCATTTCGAGCGATCGCCCTCGCCTGAGTCACGTGTTTACCGGTCGCGGCGATGATCACCTCGATCTCGAGCGTGCTCCCGGTCGGGGCGTGCGCCAGGTACTGGGCGCTCGCCCAGACGGCGGGTCTGTCTGAAGCTGCCTCCAGGGCCACTATTCCCGCGGCGAGTCCGCATCCGCCGTAGAGGAACTGGCCGGGCGTCGAAACCGCGGGCGTCACCGCCAAGCTCCAGCGCGAGGAGTCGTCGATGGGGTTGATCCCGAGGAACTTGCGAGCGTCCACGGCGCAATAGTTCAGCACGTGGCCTCGACCGACGACCACGACCCGGTATTCCGGTCGTGTTTTGTTGTATCCCGGCTCGGTCCCAGGCTCAGGTATCCCGGCTCGGTCCCAGGCCGAGGTATCCCGGCTCGGTATCCCGGCTCGCTAGCCTGCGCCAGATGTCGGAGCTCACCGTCGCCAGCTTCAACGTTCACGGCGGTGTCGACGGTTGGGGTCGGAGGATCCCGGTCGTCGAGTGCGCGGCGAACCTCGACGCCGACGTGCTTGTCCTCCAGGAGGTTTTTGCACCTGACGGCGGCGAGAGCACGGCGGATGAAATTGCCGCACTCACGGGCATGAAGGTGGCTGCGGACCTCGTGCTCGCAAGAGCACAGATAACGCCTGGAGACCCACCCACCTCAAAGCAATGGAGACCACTTCCAGTGGTGGGTCCGCCGCCTGCGATGGTCGTTCACCGTTTCGAGATGGATCGTCCAACGGAGAAGCTTCGACGAAAGCGTCCTGAACCGGTCGGTCGTGGCACCCGCCGGGGGACATGGAGCCTGGCAGTCCTCAGTCGGCTTCCGGTCGTGGACGTGTCGGTTCTCGATCTCGGCAGGCTCCCGAGCGACAAGGCGAAGCGGTTACTTGCGGTGGTGGACGTCGACGTAGGCGAACGGTCATTGACCGTGGTGGGAGCCCACATGTCCCATTTGAGCAGTGGATCGCCGGTGCAATTCTCGAAGCTTCGCCGAGAGCTGACCGAGCTCGGACGCCCGGCCGTGCTCGTAGGCGACATGAACCTCTGGGGACCCCCTACGTGTGCGTTGCTGCCCGGTTGGGCGAGAGCGGTTAAAGGCCTCACGTGGCCTGCCTGGCGCCCGATAGCCCAGCCCGACCACATCCTCGTGAGGCCCCCGGTCGAGGTGATCCGCGGCGAAGTCGTGAGAAACGGTGGCGGTTCCGACCATCTCCCGGTTCGGGCCACCTTGCGGATCGATCAGAACGAGGCCACCCTGCGGATCGATCAGAACGATCAGAAGCGGTCCCAGTAGTTCCCTTCGAGCATCGCTTCGAGGCTCGCTCGGTGGATGATCAACCCGTCTGAGTCCCCTGGAAGCGGATCACCGGCTTGCACGATCGGTCTGCGTTGTTCGCGGCTGATTATCGACGCCATGCGGAGCGCGCCATAGGTGGTGTAGAAGCCCATGTCCCTGGGCGCATAGCCGGTCAGCCGTGTGTAGGTGTCGACCACCTCAGCGCCGCGCATGAAGTGCGGCATGCCGGGGAGGCCGAGCTCCAAGGCGATGTCGTCCAGGAACCGGTGAAGGGCGATCATCCAGCCGATGTCGATCTCTCGCGGACCCACGCCGACCATCTCCCAGTCCAAGATCGCGACGGGCGCGAAGTCTCTGAAGATCATGTTCCCGATTCGCGCGTCACCCCAACTGAGCACCGGTGCGCCTTCGTCGGCCGGCCAGTGCTCCTCCAACCACTCGAAACCTCTCTCGATCAGCGGAGACCGCACGCCGTCTGCGCTGACCCATTCGTAGTAAGCGCGTTCGTGGTTCACGTGCCGTCGGAGGGGCGTATCGCCCGGCTGATCGTGCTCGAGGAACGCGAGCTCCTCCGCCGACACCTTCATCTCATGAAGGGCGGCGAGCACTTCAACCGCGCCATCTTGCAAACGGCGCTGGTCTTCGCGTGACGCTTCCGACAACCAGGACCCGAAGGGGTAAGGCATGACGTCCGGCGGTACCTCGCCCTCGATACGTTCCATGACGAAGAAGGGTGCGCCGAGGGGATCAGGGTCGGTCTCCTCCCACAGGATCTCCGGAACGGGTACGGACGTCCGGGCTCGCGCCAGCCGCATGATGCGCGCTTGTTTGTGCAACTCATAGACGGGGAAAACGGGGTAAGACGAAGAGTCGGGCTCGAGTCGGGCGACGCACGAGCGTTGGTGCGAGCCCTCTGAATCGCTCCATTCGAGCTCGAAGAGAACCGTGTCGCTCGAGACCCCGTTGACCAAAGGCGCCGCAAGATCGGAGACGCGTGGGTTTCCGATCCGTTCACCGAACCATCGCTGCAATCTCACGCGGAGGTCTTCGGGGTCGCGCGAAAGGGTTTGAATGTGCGCCGCAACGGCGTCGTCCGTGGTCTCTTCGGCGAGCCCCGGTTCTGGTTCTGGTCGATGTTCTTCCACCTTTTCCCCTCTCACGCGCGGATCGCGTGCCCGGTATGCCGGATCACCGGTCGGATGCGCGCCGACTACCGGTCGGGAGCCACCGACCCCCAGTCGGAGAAACCCGACGGCTCGTGCATGCCGAACGTGCCGTGTTCGAACATCCCCCAACCTTCGTGCTCCCCGCAAGTAGCACGCGCGACGTGGTCCACGACACCGAAAGGGATCCTGCTTTTGACCTGCGGATCCTCCAGGTCGACTGTCACGCTTTCCGTCCAACCGCGCCCTCGCCACTGGCCGTGACCCCAGTCCGGATCGCCCCCGTACCCGGGGCCGCAGTTGAGCGCGACAAAACCAAGAGTCTCGATCTCGAGCACGAGCGGTTTGCCTCCGCGTTCGGTCATCCGGATGACTGCCGATTCCGGGTGACGCGTTCCTGGCCTGTATCGGATATCGAATTCTGGCCAACCCAGCTGCTCGGCAGCGCGACCAGTCTGATCCGGCCAGACGCGGATTGCCTCGCTGAGGGTGCGATGTCCTGTCCCGGTTTCCTGGGCGATCAACACGATTGCGAAATCGTCGAAGCGCAGCGGGACGTTCGTCCACCAGAACCCGAACAGCGGATCGGGCTCGGATGCCGCTCGGCCCGGAGGCTCGGGCTCGCCGACAGGCCGGATCCCCCAGGACCGGTCTCGCGTTCCGACCCATCGCTCGTCGTCTACGCGGATCTCGTCGTCGCCAACTCGCAGCGTCCCGGACCACGTTCCCAACTGCGCGAAACGCTGGGCGTCGAGTATCACCCGTCCGGCCTGGCGCATGACGTGAGGCGGCTCGTCCACAGCGGGAAACGAGCCTGTCCACGTGAGATCGAAGGCGACGCCGTCTTCCGGGTCACACCTGATCCGGATCCGTTCGAGTGGATCGATGACTTCGATGTCATATGAACCGACACGCTGGTCCATGCGGTGTTCGCCGAGTGCATCGGAGAAGCGGACGGTGTCTTGCGTCCTCCCGCGTCTGACGGTCGCATAGGCGTCGATCACACCGAGGTTGGGATAGACGCCGAGGCCCGTGACGAGGAAGATCTCGCCTGTCCGGTCGTGCGCGTTGAAGTAGGACCTGTCATATGCGTTGCGGTCACTCGTCGCCATGTGCCTTATCGACAGTGGTGCTTGGTGTATCGGGTGCTCGTCCAAAGGAACGGGCATGTGGAGGACCTCCCCCTTTGTCGTCGACGTTCGTGCGAAGAGTCTTGCCGACGCACAGAGGCACGGGCGCGCCGGCTCTGTGGGAGCCTCGGCTCGCCAGCGCATCGGCGATCTGGCTCACCGCTGATTTAGTCGGCGAAGATCGGTGCCCTTCCCTCTCTTCGGGCACGTGTCGCCTCTTCGAAGTTCTGGGTGGTGACACGGACGAACAGCTGCGAGGTTCCTTCGTGGTCCATGTGAGCTTGAAGGCTCGCAGCATCGAGACTCGACCACAGCATGCGCTTGGTGAGCTCGACCCCTACGCGGCTCCACCCGATGATCCGCTCCGCGGTTTCGTAACACGCGGTCAAGAGGTCTGCGGTTGTGACGACGCGCGACACGAGCCCGATCCGCTCAGCCTCTTCTGCGTCGATGTCTCTGCCGGTCAGCATCGCTTCGGAGGCGCGCGACGAACCGATCGCGCGTGGCAGGAGGTAGCTGAGGCCGAGCTCCGCGGCGCTCAGCCCGTTGTTGATCCCGGCCGCGCGGAAGTACGCCACCTCCGACGCAATTCGTATGTCCGCAGCCAGGCTCAGGCAGAGCCCTCCTCCGATCGCCGCGCCGTTCACGGCTGCGATCACCGGCTGGCGCATCTTTCGGATCGCCAAGATCACATCGTCGAGAAGCGCCATGGATCTGAGTGCGATACCGGGAAGTGTGAGCCCTTCGATATCGGGGATAGTCCCCGGATCCTCCTGGTCCGCGCCGGAGCAGAAGCCGTCACCTGCACCTGTTATGACTGCGACCCTGGTGTCGTTGTCGCGGCTGATCTCCTCCAATGCTTCTCGGAGCGGGATCATCACGTCGAAAGCCATCGCGTTCATGCGCTCAGGTCTGTTGAGCGTGACGAGGCTGACATGGGGCCGTGGCTTGTCGATGAGGACGAAGGACATGGCGGGCGACCTTAGAGGGCGGCTGCACATCCATGTCCTCGACCCCCGCGAGCAGGGATGAGAGGCTCAAGGGAACGGCACGTCACCCAGGTGCCAGCGGGTCGAGGGAACGGGCCGCCACTCAGCCCGACGAGTAGCGCAGGGCGACCGCTGCTTCTGGGCTGTCGTTCGACAGGGTCACCGTCTCGTTCAGCCTGAGGGTGACTTTTGTAGCGGTGTGAGCCAGATATCCGATCGACAGATCGCCACCCACGGTTAGCCGGAAGTCCCCTCCCCGCAATGACACCACGGCGGATCCTTCCACCCCCGGAGCCCATACGACCGGGCCACCGGTGACGAGGCGCAGATGCTCCAACACCGGGTAGCCCCCGTGCTCGGTCGACTCGACCACCCCCGTGTAGCAGCGAGGCCCGAGCGCGAGGCCGTATGGCCCGCTCACTCCTGAGTTACGCAACATGGCAACGGCGTGTGCGACCTGGCGCGTGAACTTCGCATAGTCGTCTCCGATGCTGACGGGTCGGTGAGGACTTCCTGACGCAATCCCGGTGATCCCAGCGGCCGAAGATCCCTCGAACGCAAGACGATCTTCTGCGAGCGCGATTCGTCTGGCTGCTTCGACGACCGGGCTCAAGTCGGGGCTCATCGATCCGCGGTCGACGCTGTCGGTCTCTTCCAGTGACAGCTCGAAGTCGACGGTCAGCTCCACCATCGGTCGAACCTGACGCGTGGTCGCATCTACCCCCTCGGCCGGCGAATCGATCGCACCGCAACCGCCAGTCGAGATCCCTGGGAAGTCCCAACCTTTCGGTCCGTCGAAGTCGACGAGTCGCCTCGCTGCGAGAAATGTCTTGATAGTGCGGTTCGCCTCGTCGTCGATTTGGGACCACGCGGCGTCCGAAAGGGGAGCGAGGTTCCGTCGGAGGCGGTTCATAGCGCCGACGCTCCGCGCAGACTCCGTACTTCGAGGTCACCGGATCCGCCGAGCCCCGAAGGAGAAGTCGCCTCCTCAGCGTCGCCGCGTCTCTCCGCCGCCGCTTCGATGTCGAGGATCGGCAAATCCGTGAAGAGGTACTGCCTGAGCATCTCGTCCCATTTGGGATCCCTTCGGCGAAGCCATTCGATGACCATCGCCGCGTGCTCCTTCTCTTCGTCACGGTTGTGCGCGAGGAGACCCTTGAGCTCGGCGTCACCCGCTGCGTCGACTCGCTGGTCGTACCAGTCGATCGCTTCGAGCTCCTCCTGCACCGACGCCCAGGCTCGATGTCGATCCCTGGTCTCGGGACGAAGCGACTCTTCCTTTTCGTGAAAGCCAACGCTGGATGCCATCCCCAAAGAATGTCAGGCGTGCAGGTCGAGGACCAGCTTGCCGAGCACGTCGCGGTGCTCGAGGCGACTGAGCGCGTCGTTGACTTTGGAAAGCGGCACCCTGCTGTCAACCGCCAGCTCGAGCTTTCCTTCCGCCATCGCCTGCAGGGCCCGGGCACTGGCCGCCTTGAGGCTCTCCTCGGGCTCTTGAAGCCCCGCGTACCCGTAAAGGGTGAGTCCCTTGCGGTACACCGGTTGGAGAGGCAAGTCGCCGCGCGCTCCTGCCGACGTGCCATAGAGCATGATGCGCCCCTTTTGGCTGGCGGCATCGATCGCGGCGGCCGTGTACCCGTTGCCTAGGGGATCGAAGATGACGTTGGGGCTCAGGTCGGAAATGGCGGCGGCGAGCCCGTCGGCGTCGCACACGACGACCTTGTCGGCTCCCCTCTGCTCGACCCAAGAACGCTTTGATTCGTCGTTCGTCTGTGCCCAGACCGTCGCGCCGATGCCATGGATGGCCGAGACGATTACGCTCCCCGTTCCACCCGCAGCGCCGAGGACGAGGACGCGGTCCGTGCTCACGACCCCGGCAAACTCGGTGACCAGCCGCCAAGACGTCACCCCCGCTACGCGGACGCCGGCCGCTGCAGCCAGATCGACACCGTCGGGAACTTCGACGAGAGCCGCCTCCGGAACGACCGCCGCCTCCGACCACAGACCTTGCCGGGTCGTGCCCAACCCGTATCCGTGCACAGTCACCCGCCGCGATCCGACGGTGCCAGAGGCTTCTACCCCGATCGTCCTCGGCAAGGGCACGTCGGGCGCGACGAGCCCTTGCACGCCGTAGCGGTCCACGGGATTCACTCCCGCGTAAGCGAGCTCGACGACGACTTCGTCCGGTCCTGGTTCTTGGAGCGCAACCTCTCCGACTTCGAGAGGCGATCCGTGTTGGACCAGACGCGCCGCTCGGACCTTTCTGGGTTGGGATGGCACCGCCCCTCCTTTTCGATCGAGCGCGAACTATTTGATCAAGCGCGAAAGACGTCTGTCCGCAAGCGGTTTGCCGCCGGTCTGGCACGTAGCGCAGTACTGGAGCGATTTCGTCGCGAACGACACTTCGCGGATTACGTCGCCGCAGACAGGACAAGCTTCGCCGGTGCGGCCGTGTACCTGCATGGAGCGTTTTTTGTCCCCCTTGAGTGAATTTGCGGACATGCCTCTCTCCCGCTCGACCGCGTCCGCCAGTACCGAAACGAGAGCGTCGTGCAGTCGGGCCACTTCCTCTTCGCTCAAGCGATTCGCCGTCTTGAACGGCGATAGTCGCGCTGCGTGCAACGCTTCGTCCGAGTATGCGTTCCCGACACCGGCGATCACGGATTGACGCACGAGGGCGTTTTTCACCGTTCCGGACTCTCTCGCCAACAGGCGTCCGAGTTCGCCTGCGTCGAATCCAGCCTCGAGCGGGTCCGGTCCGAGGGTTGCCACGTTCTCTATGTCGTTGACATCGCGCACCAGCCAGATCGCGAGGCGTTTCTCCGTCCCTGCTTCCGTGACGTCGAAGCCCGGCGACGGAGCGAGGTCCTCGGCGGCAAGGCCGACGCGAAGCGCCAGCGGACCGCGGCTACCGGCACGGGCCTTTTTCTCCGGGAGGCTCTCCCACCACTTGACCCAGCCACCTCGCGCGAGATGGATGACGAGCTGAAACTCGTCGATGCCGAAGATCAGGTACTTACCGCGACGTCCCACACTGCGAATCGTGGTGCCCACAAGCGCGTCGAGAGGAGGGTCGAAGGTCTTCAGAGCCGCGAAAGAAGCGAGCTCGCACCGTTCGATGCGCTCACCTGCGCATCTCTCGTTCAAGAAGAGCGACAGTGCCTCGACCTCGGGGAGCTCAGGCATCACTCACCATCGAGACCACCGTAAGCGGCTCGCGCCCCGGTTCAGTCATGGCCAGCCGTCCAATCGAGAAGCTTCTCTTGCGGCCACGAATTAACGATCCGGTCGGTTGCGATCGCGGCATCGACCGCTTTCTCGCATCCGTAACGCAGCCATTCGAACTGACCCGGCGCGTGGGAGTCGCTGTCGATCGATACAAGACAGCCTGCATCGAGGGCGAGTTGGAGAAGCTCTGTGGGCGGGTCTCGGCGTTCGGGCCGCGAATTGATCTCGACAGCGGTGCCCGTGCGGGCACACGCCTCGAAGACAACCTCGGGGTCGAAGGTCGACGGCGGTCGTCCCCGTCCGGCGAGGATGCGACCGGTGCAGTGACCGAGTACGTCCGTATGTGGACTGTCGATTGCGGCGAGCATCCTGGGTGTCATCTCCTCTGCGCTCATCCGGAGTTTCGAGTGAACGCTGGCCACCACTACGTCGAGCCTCTCGAGCAGATCGTCGTCTTGGTCGAGCGAACCGTCCTCGAGCACGTCCACCTCGATCCCGGTGAGTATCCGGAACGGTGCCAACTCGTCGTTCAGCCGGGCGACGACGTCGAGCTGTTCCAGGAGTCGCTTTCGGTCGAGTCCGTGGGCGACGGTGAGCCTGGGGCTGTGGTCGGTGAGCGCGAGATACTCGAGGCCCAGGTCGCGCGCCGTCTCCGCCATCTCCCGGATCGGACTGCCTCCGTCGGACCAGTCGGAGTGGCTGTGGCAGTCGCCTCTGAGCGAGTTGCGAAGCTCTGCGACAGCTCCGCCAAGTGGAGGAAGCGCATCCTCGGCGAGCTTCTCGAGGTACTTCGGGGTTTCTCCGGCAAGCGCCTCTGTGATGACCTGAGACGTCGTATCTCCGACGCCGTCGATCGACTTCAGGCGGCCCTTCGAAGCCAGGTCCTCGAGTTCGCTTCGGTCTATCGGCTCAATCGCGTTTGCGGCATGCCGGAACGCCCGGACCTTGTATGAAGGCGCTGCGGCGGCCTCGAGCTGATAGGCGATTCGGCGAAGTGCGGCCAACGGTTCCACTCCGACGAAAGTACCGCCCGACTGCGCCGTTACGTGCGAGCATCGATGGAATGAAAACAGCGCCGGTCACGATCGAGGTTGACGGACGCGATGTGTCTGTCACCAATCCCGACAAGGTCTTCTTTTCGACGCGCGGTGAGACCAAGCTCGACCTGGTGCGCTACTACGTCGCCGTGGGCCCAGGCGCGCTCCTGGGTGTGCTCGAGCGTCCCACTGTGTTGAAGAGGTTTCCCAACGGCGCCGAAGGCGAGTCCTTCTTCCAAAAGCGTGTCCCGCAAAGCCGACCGTCGTGGATAGAAACGGTGACTGTGACCTTCCCGAGCGGGCGGAGCGCGGAGGAACTCTGCCCCACAGATGTCGCCCACCTCGCATGGGCAGCCAACCTGGGCTGTATCGATTTGAACCCTTGGCCGGTGAGACGCACGGACGTCGACCACCCCGACGAGCTTCGGATCGACCTCGACCCCCAACCTGGCGTGGCGTTCGACGATGTCAGGCGGGTTGCCCTCGAAGCGAGATCGGTCCTGGTGGAACACGGTTTGGACGGGTTTCCGAAGACCTCTGGGTCACGAGGAATACACGTCAACGTCCGCATCGAACCGCGCTGGGACTTCACCGAGGTCCGACGAGCAGCTCTCGCCCTAGCGCGAGAGCTCGAGCGCCGGATGCCTCAGATGGCCACGTCAGCTTGGTGGAAGGAACAGCGGGGTGACCGCGTGTTCGTGGACTACAACCAGAACGCACGGGATCGCACCGTCGCGTCGGTCTACTCGGTGCGGAACAATCCCGAAGGACGAGTCTCGTGCCCGCTCGAATGGGACGAGGTGCCCGTCGCTGAACCGGCGGACCTCACGATCGCGACCGTGCCGATTCGTTATGTAGAGCGAGGTGATCCGGGCGCCTCGATCGACGACCGAAGTTATTCACTCGATCCGTTACTCGAGTTGGCTGCCCGCGACGAGGCCGGAGGTCTGGGAGACGCCCCGTGGCCGCCACACTTTGCCAAACAACGAGGTGAGCCGAGGCGGGTGGCACCGAGTCGTGCCAAGTCCCGAAGGACCGGTGGCTGAGGGCTGAAGGCTGAGGGCTGACTCCTGTACAGGGCTGAGTCACGCATGCGCGAGAGGGCCCGAATCACGGCGCGCCTGATTCACGCACGCGCCTGAAACGTTTCGGAAGTGCTTATGGGCCGAGTGGCGATTGTGGCGCAGTTATCCACAAGTGATGCTCGGTGTTTGCCAATGGCAACGATGCGCCACAATCGCCACTGGCGCCATAAGCACTCCAATTTGAAATCACCCGCCAACCTTTGAAGTCACCCGCCAACCTTTGTCGCATCACATTCGAAAGACGCGTTTGGCGCAACCGAACGCCAGATCCGGTGCGATGAGAGAGGCTTCGTCCTCGGAGAGCCGGTCCTCGACGACGAGTTTCGCAAGGTAGCCACAGTCCACGCGTCGTGCGACGTCATGACGAGCCCTGATGGACGTCAGCACGCGTGCATCGTCGACGAACCCTGCGTAATTGGAAAGGCCGGCAATCTCCGTCGTCGACTCGCGAAAACGACGAATCGAGTCGGGCGCATCCAGGAACCACCACGGCGCTCCGATGTAAACGGACGGGTAGAAACCGGCGAGAGGCGCCAGCTCACGGCTCCAGGTCGATTCGTCGACGGTGTAGATGACGAGCTTGAATCCGACGTCCGAGCCGAAGCGGTTCAGCAGGTGATGCAACGAGGCCACTAAATCGGACCGAGTCGGAATGTCGGCTCCGACGTCGGGACCGAACTGCGCGAACGTGGCTATGTCGTAGTTGCGCCAGACCCCGGTGTGAAGTTGCATCACAAGCCCGTCTTCGCATGACATCCTGGCGAACTCACAGAGCATGTGTGACCGGAACGCCTCTGTCTCCTCGTTAGTTGCACGTCCTGCTCGGGCAAGAGCGTAGATTCGTTCGGCTTCGCTCGCGTCGAGTTCCACAGCTCTGGCCGTCGCGTGCCCGTGATCGGTCGACGTGGCGCCGAGCTCGATGAAGTCGTTGCGTCGTTTCTCCAACGCGGAGAGAAACCCGCGATAAGAACCAGTCTCGCATTCCGACAGCTCGCCAAGACTGGCTATCCGGTCTGGCCATTTTGGGGACGCAAGGTCGACGAGCTCGTCGGGTCTGAAGGCAGGGATCACCTTGCGGGACCAGTCCACCTCCGACTCCAAGGCTTGGTGGGCGGCGAGATCGGAAAGGGGTGTCTCTGTCGTCGCCAACGCTTCGATCTGCATGCGCTCGAATAGTGCTCTCGGTCGAAAGTCGGGTTTCCCGAACGCGTCTGCGATTTGGTCGTAGATGCGATCGGCGCTCTCCACGGATGGACGATCTTCGATCTCGAACAAGTCCACGAATTGATGTTCGAGCCACAGGCGTGTCGAGGTCCCGGCGAGGGCTTGCCAGTTCTCGCAGAAAGCCCTCCAACTCCGACGCGGGTCGAATGCGCCGGGTTCAGCTCCCACGCCCAGATCAGCGAGGGGTACGCCTCGCGAATGCAGCAGGCGCGTCAAGTAATGGTCCGGAACGACGAGCGCCGACGCCGGATCGTCGAAAGCGCCGTTATCCGCGATGAGCGTTGCATCGAGATGACCGTGGGGAGAGACGATCGCTAGGTCCGCGACAAGCTCGTAAAGACGGCGAGCGACCGATCGCTGTCCCGGGTCCCCGGGGAACAGTCGATCGGGGTCGAGTACCAGCGGCGCCATCGCCGCCTCACGCTATCGGCGTGCCGTCTGTTCGATTCACAGCCGGCTCCCAGCAGGGCCGCTGCTGTCACTCAGCCTGGAGTTCTTTCATGGGGAGATGGTTCGAAACAGCCGAAACGATCGAAACAACCGAAGCAACCGAAGCAACCGAAGCAACTCTGTCGGCTTTGGGACGAACGATCAGCGGCAAGGGCCTGTAGTCCGGGGGCTCGGCACGCGCCGGGTAACGCGGCTCACCCGTCTGATCACAGCCATTTCAGCCGTTGCCGCAGCGGCATTGGGCTTCCTCGTTTCCCGCGAAGGCCCTCGGTCGACGAGGGCCAGCACGACGGTCTCGGTCGCCCGTGGCGCAGTGGTCACCAGCTCGACCACAAAGACGACGTCGGGAACCGCTGCGTCGACAACGACGTCTGTGAACAAGGCTTCAAATTCGACGGCGCCGACCACTACGACCACGGCTCCCACGGTCGCATCAGGTGGAACGAGCGGATGAGCTCGAAACGGAATTCGGCGCCTGGGAATCTGCGTTCAATCCGTGCGCTCGGAACTACCGCAACGGTCGCGCTCACCGAGCCCAGCAATCTCGACGAAGCGGCTGAGCTCTTGTGTGAAGAACTGACCGCGATCGACTTGGCGTGCAGCCGTTTCAGGGAGGACTCAGAGATCTGGAGGCTCAACCACGCAGAAGGACGTCGGGTCGGGGTGAGCCGACTCCTGTTCGAGGCTCTTTGCGTGGCACGAGATGTCGCAATGTACACGGATGGGGTCGTTGATCCGACCGTCGGTTCGGCAGTCCAAGAACTCGGGTACGACCAGACGTTCTCTTCAATCGAGGCGATTGCGCCTGGTTTCGAAAGAAGCCCGCGCCCGGCCCCGGGGTGGTGGCGAATCGAGCTCGACGAGCAAAGCCTCAGTGTCCGGGTTCCTTCGGGGACGGTGGTGGATCTCGGCGCCTCTGGCAAGGCGCTCGCTACGGATCGCGCAGCGCGTCGGATCGCAGTTGCTTGCGGTTGCGGAGCACTTGTGAGCATCGGTGGCGACGTGTCGCTGAGCGGACATCCTCCAAAGCCCGGATGGGCGATCGGAATCGCGGTCGACTCGTCGGCTCCCCTTTCGACGGTCGATCACGTCGTTTCGATCGCACACGGAGGCTTGGCGAGCTCCAGCACCGTCGTTCGCTCATGGCGGCGCGGGGAACGAAGGTTGCACCACATCGTGGACCCTCGGACCGGCGACGTCGCCTTCCCCTACTGGTCGCTCGTCTCCGCGGTCGGGGCTTCATGCGTCATGGCCAATGCCGCGAGCACTGCGGCTGTCGTCTGGGGTCGTGAAGCACCTCGTCGACTCTCCGCGATGGGCGTGCCGGCCCGTCTTCTTGGTGCCGACGGAGAGGAGGTT
>Ga0187783_10002034_pt1 | contig 15039 bp, 11 predicted proteins | sample 1015_SJ02_MP02_2_FD_132471 | JGI IMG/M metagenome (GOLD analysis project Ga0187783, IMG submission 132471) | Tropical peat soil microbial communities from peatlands in Department of Meta, Colombia - 1015_SJ02_MP02_20_MG | ecosystem: Environmental > Terrestrial > Soil > Wetlands > Peat | place... | reverse complement strand
TGGCTCAAGAAGGAAGGCGACACCGTCAAATCCGGCGACGTGATCGCGGAGATCGAGACCGACAAGGCCACCATGGAGGTGGAGGCGGTCGACGAGGGCACGCTCGACAAGATCCTGGTTCCGGAAGGCACGGCGGACGTCGCGGTCAACACGCCGATTGCCGTGATCCTCGCCGAAGGTGAGGATGCCGGCGCCTTGCGGGAAGGCGACGGCGCACCACCCGCACGCAAATCCGCACCATCATCGCCACCCGTCGCGGCAACCTCGGCGCGGCCTCCAGCCGCCCCATCGCCGGTCGTGGCACCCGCCGAACCGGTTCGCGCGAGCGAGCCTGATCTGCCGGAGGGAACCGAAACGGTGACCATGACGGTCCGCGAAGCGCTGCGCGATGCCATGGCCGAGGAGATGCGGCGTGACGACACCGTCTTCGTCATTGGCGAAGAGGTGGCTGAGTATCAGGGCGCCTACAAGGTGACCCAGGGATTACTGCAGGAATTCGGCAGTCGGCGGGTCGTCGACACGCCGATCACTGAACATGGCTTCACTGGCCTCGGCATCGGCGCTGCGATGGCCGGGCTCAAACCGATTGTCGAGTTCATGACTTTCAATTTCGCCCTGCAGGCGATGGACCAGATCATCAATTCGGCCGCCAAGACCCATTACATGTCAGGTGGTCAGATCACCTGCTCGATTGTCTTCCGGGGGCCCAACGGGCCTGCCGCGCGCGTCGCCGCCCAGCACAGCCAGGATTTCTCCGCGTGGTTCTCGCACGTTCCGGGTCTGAAAGTGATTGCTCCCTATTCGGCCGCCGATGCCAAGGGGTTGCTCAAGTCGGCCATTCGCGACCCCAATCCGATCATATTCCTCGAGAACGAAATTCTGTACGGGCAATCCTTCCCGGTCCCCAAACTCGAGGATTATCTGGTGCCGATCGGCAAGGCCAAGGTGGTGCGACCAGGCAACAATGTCACCCTGGTGGCGTGGTCGATGGGAATGACTTACGCGCTCAAGGCCGCCGACGAACTCGCCAAGAAGCATATTCTTGCTGAAGTGATCGACGTGCGAACGTTGCGGCCGCTGGACATCGACACAATCGTGAGTTCAGTGCAAAAAACCGGCCGCCTCGTCACCATCGAAGAGGGATGGCCGCAATCCGGCGTTGGCGCCGAAATCGCGGCACAGGTCATAGAACGCGCCTTCGATTATCTCGACGCGCCGATTGCACGCGTGACCGGCAAGAATGTGCCGATGCCGTATGCTGCCAACCTAGAAAAACTCGCCTTGCCTTCGGTTGCGGAAGTGGTCGAAGCCGCCAAGGCAGTCTGTTACCGGTGAGCAAATGTCGACCAAGCCTTATGATAGCCTGTCGATTCCCCCTGCTGGAAAACAACTCGGCGGGCTCGAGCTGTTACGCGCCGGCATCATCGAAGGAAACTTGGGGCTCTCGTTGCGTCGAGGCTTCGATGACCCCCGGGCGTGGGGCGTGGTACTAGCCGGCGTCGCACGCGATGTCGCGCGCATCTTTGTGACCGAGACAGGGACCAGTCGCGACGCCGTGCTCCAATCCATCGCGGCCACCTTTGTCGAGGAACTGAACGCAGGCGAAGACAGCAGCAATCTGATCGAAGAGGTCGTCGATCCGGGCCCGGAAACAACCTGAACGGGGATGCGGGGGGCGCCTCGGCGCCGTCCCGTCAAGTTCGATCTTCGGCGGGCGAGGTCGCTCGGCGCCACGACGAAGATCCGCCTGCCTCAAGCCGCTATCTGCAGCGAGATTGCCCATGCCGATCGATATCCTGATGCCTGCTCTGTCGCCTACCATGGAGAAGGGCAATCTGGCCAAGTGGCTGAAGAAGGAAGGCGAAGCCGTCAAACCCGGCGACGTCATTGCGGAGATTGAAACCGACAAGGCGACCATGGAGGTTGAGGCCGCCGATGAGGGCGTGATTGCCAAGATCCTGGTTCCTGAAGGGACGACAGACGTGCCGGTCAATGAGCGGATAGCCGTGCTGGCGAGCGAGGGAGAGGACGTCAAAGCGGCCGCCAGCGCCGCCGCAAAGGCTGCCACTGCCGCCCCGGCGCCAGCCCCCAAGCCGGCACCGGTCTCAGAACCGCGCGCTCAGCCGGCGGCGGCACCGCGTCAAGCCCTCCCAGAACCGGCGCCTGCCGCGCCGCCACCGGCACAGCAGCGTCTTAACGGAGGAGGGGCGAACCGGATTTTTGCCTCGCCGCTCGCCCGTCGCCTGGCCAAGGACAGCGGGATCGATCTTGCGCGCGTGCAAGGCACGGGTCCGCACGGCCGCATCGTCGCCCGCGACGTCGAGGCGGCGAGGTCGGGAGCGCGGCCATCGGTGGCTGCCGCGGCCATCGCGACCACGCCGGCGCCAGCGCCCGTTCAGCTTCCATCCGACGACAAGATCCGCGCTCTGTTCGAACCGGGCAGCTACGACGTCGTGCCCCACGACAACATCCGCAAGGTGATCGCCCGGCGCATCACCGATGCCAAACTTACGATCCCACATTTTTATCTGGCCGTTGACTGCGGGGTGGACCAACTGCTGGCCGCTCGTGAGGAAATCAATGGCGCCGCGCCTCGGGACAAGGACGGCAATCCCGCTTACAAGCTTTCGATCAACGACTTTGTCATCAAGGCGCTGGCACTCGCGCTGCAAAAGGTGCCGGACGCCAACGTGACGTGGACGGACGGCGGCATGTTGAGACACCGCCACTCGGATATCGGAGTGGCCGTCTCCATCAAGGGCGGACTGATCACCCCGATTGTCCGCAACGCGGAAATGAAGTCACTGTCGGTCATTTCCAATGAAATGCGAGACTTGGCTTCGCGCGCCCGCACCCGCCGGCTCAAGCCGGAAGAATATCAGGGCGGCACCTCCGCGGTCTCCAATCTCGGCATGTACGGGGTCAAGGAATTTGCCGCCATCATCAACCCGCCACACGCCACCCTGCTGGCCGTCGGCGCCAGTGAGGAACGCGCGGTGGTCCGCAAGGGTGTCGTGACGGTAGCCACCCAGATGACCACCACCCTGTCGACCGACCATCGCGCGGTGGACGGCGCGCTGGCAGCCGAACTGATGGCGGCATTCAAGGGGTTCATCGAAAACCCGGTCATGATGGTGGTGTAAAGTCCGCTTCGGGGCAGGCGCATCTTTCGATGTCCGCGGTGTGGGAGCTCACCGCTACATCGATCCCCCTATGGTCCGTCATGTCGCTCGGCCTCGTGGCTCGGCCCGGGTGCCAGAGGACAGGGCATGAAAAATGCGTGACGCGATCCTGCGTCCGGCGTGACAAACTGCGTTACGGACCGGAGGACAAACCGTCATCGGGACGGTATGTCTCTCGACTGACGATCGCCCGGGGATCCAGTCCGAGAGAGAGGGAGAAAAGCAGCTTATGGCCGAGACATCCTTTGACGTCATGATCATCGGCTCGGGCCCCGGCGGCTACGTGACGGCCATTCGCTCGGCCCAGCTCGGCATGAGGACCGCGATCGTAGAGCGCGACTATCTCGGCGGTATCTGTCTCAATTGGGGTTGCATCCCGACCAAGGCATTGCTGCGTTCCTCGGAAATCTTTCATTATCTGCAAAACGCCAAGTCCTATGGGTTGTCGGCGGAGAATGTCGGGTTTGACACCAAGGCGGTTGTGCAGCGATCGCGGGCGGTATCAAAGCGCCTAAGCGACGGCGTCGACTATCTCATGAGAAAAAACAAAGTGCAGGTAATCTGGGGCGAGGCCACCCTTGAGGCACCCGGAAAGATCAGCGTGAAGGCCAAGGCGACATCGGCGAATGCACCCCCCAAGGGCGCGCTTGGCCCAGGATCCTATCAAGCCAAGCATGTGATCCTGGCAACTGGCGCGCGGCCACGTGTGCTCACTGGTATCGAGCCAGACAACAAACTGATCTGGACCTATTTCGAGGCGATGGTGCCCGATCGGTTGCCAAAATCACTGCTGGTGATCGGCTCGGGCGCCATCGGAATCGAGTTTGCATCGTTCTATCGAACGCTCGGCAGCGAGGTCACCGTGGTTGAGGTACTGCCGCAGATCTTGCCGGCCGAGGATGCGGAGATTGCCCGGCTCGCCCGCAAGGCATTTGAGCAACAGGGCATCAAGATCTTAACGGGCGCCAGGGTCACTTCGGTCGAGAAGAAATCTGATCAGGTCATCGCACAGATCGAGGACGCCAAGGGTACAAAAACCTCCCTCACCGCGGAGCGAGTAATTTCGGCGGTCGGCGTCGTTGGTAACGTCGAAGGCCTGGGCCTTGAGAAACTTGGTGTCAAGACCGATCGCGGTACCATTGTGGTCGATGGCTTCGGCCGCACCAATGTGCCCGGCATCTACGCAATCGGTGATGTCGCCGGTCCGCCGATGCTCGCCCACAAGGCCGAGCATGAAGGCGTGGTGTGCGTGGAAGCCATCAAGGGACTTAAGCCCCACCCGATCGACAAGCGCCTGATCCCGGCGTGCACCTATTGTCAGCCGCAAATTGCCTCGGTTGGTCTGACTGAGGCCGCGGCCAAGGAGAAGAAATTCGACATCCGAGTCGGTCGCTTTCCTTTTCTCGGCAATGGCAAGGCCATCGCCCTCGGCGAAGACCAAGGCCTTATCAAGGTCATCTTTGACAGGAGCACGGGACAGCTCCTCGGGGGGCACATGGTCGGAGCCGAAGTCACCGAGCTCATTCAGGGCTACGTGATCGCAATGAATCTCGAAACGACGGAAGAAGAGCTGATGCGCACCATATTCCCGCATCCAACCCTCTCGGAAATGATGGGCGAAGCCGTGCTGGATGCCTATGGCCGCGTCTTGAACATCTAGATCGCACCGCCTCTGATGACGAGGCGGGACTTTGCGTCGCCCTACCGGATTGATGTTCATCAGATCGCTCGCTAACAGGACCGCCGGCCGCGACCGCGATCGCGTCGCGGGGAGGCAAAAGCGGTGCTCGCTCGTGATGGTGGCAAGCCGGTAGCGTTTCGTCGCGCCTGATAAAACCGCCCCAAAACGATGTCTAGACGAGACCGACGGGTGCCGACTGCTGGCGGCCAGGCAGTGCCGCACGCCACAACGCGGTGCCCACCCTCGGCCACCGCGCAACCTGCGCGGTGCTTGCGGCGCGGCGCCGCGCTTCGTAAGTAAGGATGGGAGTTGTGGTGCCATTCGGAGATTCAATGGCCGTCGTGCTCGACACCACTGCGGATCCGCCGGTCCGACCGCGCCATCCGGAAAAAGCCCACCGGAGCGACAGCGCGGTGCTGCGCAAACCTGACTGGATTAGGGTCAAGGCGCCGGGCTCGCCCGGTTTTGCCGAAACCAGTCGGATTGTCCGAGCCCACGGGCTCCACACCGTCTGTGAGGAGGCCGGCTGTCCCAATATCGGCGAGTGTTGGGAGAAGAAGCACGCCACCTTCATGATCATGGGGGACACTTGCACGCGGGCCTGTGCGTTCTGCAACGTTAAGACGGGGTTGCCGGCTCCGCTCAATCAGCAGGAACCCGAGGAAGTCGCCGCCGCGGTTGAAAAGCTTGGCCTTGCCCATGTGGTTGTGACGTCGGTTGATCGCGACGATCTTGACGATGGCGGAGCCGAGCATTTCGCCAAGGTTATTCGCGCCATCCGTGCGCGCTGCCCGGCGACCACGATCGAGGTGCTCACACCGGATTTCCTGCGCAAGACCGGCGCCATCGAAAAGGTGATCGCCGCGCTGCCTGATGTTTTCAACCATAACCTGGAGACGGTTCCGTCGCGCTATCTGACGGTGCGGCCCGGCGCGCGTTATTTCCACTCGGTCCGCTTGCTGCAGCGAGTGAAGGAGAGTGAACCGCAAATATTCACCAAGTCAGGCATCATGCTTGGCCTCGGTGAGGAGCGCAATGAAGTGCTCCAACTGATGGACGACTTGCGCAGCGCGGATGTGGATTTTCTCACCATCGGTCAATACTTGCAGCCGACCCGCAAACATCATCCGGTCGTTCGCTTCGTCACCCCCGAGGAGTTCAAAGCCTACGAGACGATCGCATACGCGAAGGGCTTTCTGATGGTATCGTCCTCGCCGCTGACGCGCTCCTCGCACCATGCGGGGGACGACTTTGCGCGGCTGAGGAAGGCTAGGGCGGCGCAAAGGTCGCCTTGACCTGCAGGAGGGTTCGGTGATCCGCTGCGGCAACATCAAAAGTGACCCGGCTTTCGTTTTTTCCTCGGTCGGGCTGGATTGACAATCGATCCTCAGTGAGGCCAATCCGGCCGGCGTGAAGCGCCAGGGCCAGCGCCGCCGTCTGAAACTGAACTCTGACAGATGGCGACGATATCGCGGAGACTTGAGAGGCTTTGGCCAACGAGGCAACATCGATCATAAGGGCAAGGAACTGACGGTGGGAGCCTGAGAAGTGACAAGGCGGCCAGGGAGGGGATGGGCTTTGCAGTATCATCAGTCGCGCCATGGCGGCACCCCGGCATCAAGGCGCACGCGGCGACATTTGCCGAATTTTCCCGGGCCTGAGCTCCCGCACTCCAGTGTCCGCATCGCGTTCTTGGTGCCGGCGGCATCCGCTCGGCAAGCCACCACAGTTTGCACAGTCACGGTCATCGCAACCGGTGGAGCACGCTGATGCCCCGCTTCTCGGTCACCCGTCGCGTCCGCCATCCTGCCCCCGACATGTTCGCGCTGGTTGCCGATGTCGAACGCTATCCAGAGTTCGTGCCGTTATGTCGGCATCTGCGCATCCGGCGGCGGGTGCGGCGGGGTGAGGATATCGAGGTGCTGACCGTGGAGATGACCGTCGCCTATAAGATGATCCAAGAGACCTTTACGAGTGAGGTCAGTCTTGACCGCTCGCGGCTACAAATAGACGTTTCTTATCTCGACGGTCCGTTCAGCCATATGGAAAATCGCTGGATCTTTCGTCCACTTGACGGCGAGGCCAGCGAGGTCGAGTTTTTTATTTCCTATGAATTCCGCAGCCGAACCCTGGGCCTGCTGATGGGCACCGTGTTCGATGCCGCGTTCCGTCGTTTCGCCGAGGCGTTCGAGCGACGGGCTGATCTGATCTACGCGTGAAAGCTCTCGATGGTTCAGGGCGAAGCCGCCAAGGCTTCGAGAATGCCAAGCGCCTGCACTACCGATTGATGCCTGACCTGATCGCGGCCGATGTCGCCGAAGCGGCGTTCCACATGCATAAGGCGGCCGTTACGAGCGGCGCCGGCGAAATGCACCAGGCCGACCGGCTTGCCCGGGCTGCCGCCGCCTGGCCCAGCGATACCCGTCACGGCCACGGCCAGATCGGCCGGCGAGTGCAGCAGCGCGCCCTTTGCCATCGCCTCGGCGGCCTGCCGGCTGACGGCGCCATGCGCGGAGATGAGATTGGCTGCCACACCGAGCATGCTCTGCTTGGCAGCGTTCGAATAGGTCACAAAACCACGCTCGACCACATCCGATGAGCCCGCAATATCGGTCAAGGCCGCCGCCACGAGACCCCCGGTGCAGGATTCGGCGAGCGCGACCGTCCAACCGAGCGCCCGACAGCGGTCAAGGACCCGCACGCTCATCGCTCTCGCGTCTTCAGTCATGACGTCGTCCACGGCAGCCTGACAGTGGCGGTCGCCAGAGCCGCGATCCCTTCACGGCGGCCAGTGAAACCAAGTTTCTCGCTGGTGGTCGCCTTGATGCCGACCCGGTCCGGCGTAATCTCGGCAATCGCGGCAATCTGGTCTCGCATCGCCTCGCGATAGGGGCCGATGCGCGGCGCTTCGCAGATCACTGTCACATCCAGATGGCCAATGCGGCCGCCGCGTTGTCGCACGCGCTCGATTGCAAATTTCATGAAGCGATCAGACGATGCGCCACGCCATTGCGGATCGCTTGGCGGAAAATGGACGCCGATATCGCCGTCTGAGATCGCGCCCAGGATCGCGTCGGTCAGCGCGTGCAGGACCGCGTCAGCGTCCGAATGACCTACCAACCCGCTGTCATGGGGGATGTGCACACCTGCGAGCGTGACGTGATCACCCGGCCCGAAGGCATGCACGTCAAAGCCGGTTGCGGTGCGGATGTCGCCCAGCGCCGCCCACGAGGCGGCCTCGGCACGGCGAAAATCCTCCGCCGTCGTCAGTTTGACGTTGCCGGGTTCTCCGGCAAAGGTCGCCACGCTCTCGCCCGACCATTCGATCAGTGCCGCATCATCGGTAAAATCGTCGCGGCCCTCGCGCTGCGCCCGCCGGTGAGCGGCCAGCAAAGCAGCGAAGGCAAATGCCTGCGGCGTCTGCACACTGCGCAGCCTTGCGCGATCGAGCGTGGCAGTCACCCGTCCGGCGGTGTCGATCTGCTTGACGGTATCAATCAGCGCAAGCCCCGGTACGGCAGCCTGGGAAACCTCGAGTGCTTCAATCGCCCGCGTGATCAATCCCGCGGACACGAACGGCCTGGCTCCATCGTGAATGAGCACCTGGTCCGGCCGCCGCTCAACCAGCGCTTCGAGTCCGGCGCAGACCGAGGCCTGGCGGGTCGCACCTCCGGCCACCGGAGGCAAGATGTCCAGCCCGGCGGCAGCCTCGTTGAATCGCAAGCCCTCGTCCGGATGAATAACCGGCTGTACCAGTGCGACGGTCGGATGCGCGGCAAATCGCCGGAGGGTGGTCCGGATCACCGCCTCACCGTCTAAGTGTCTGTACTGCTTTGGTATTTCTGTACCAGCTCGAAGTCCTCGGCCGGCCGCCACGATTACCGCCGCTACGCATGCTGCCATCTTGACCTCGGGCCTGGTTGACGCTCGAAAAGGCTTAGCGCCTCGCCACATATCGGCCAAAGCAATTTACGATCCGCCGAGATTTTGCGTTGCAGCACTTGCAGAATTTTGACATGTGGCTAAACTATAAGCAGAATGCATAGTCGCCTAAATGATGTGCAAGGCAAAGTGTTGCAAGAGGTAGGATCCCTTCCAATCCGTCACCCGGCCCTGAGCATTGGGCGGGTCAGGCTAGCCAACGGCGTGATCCTCGCGCCGATGGCCGGGATTACCGACCTCCCGTTTCGCCGTCTGGCCCTTGAACTCGGCGCCGGGCTGGCGATTTCCGAGATGACGGCTTCCGATCGACTCGCCAGCGGTGACAGGGCGGCACGGCTGCGCATTGAGGGGGAGGGCAGCGCGGTCCACGCGGTTCAGCTTGCCGGCTGCGAGCCTGGATTTTTGGCCGAGAGCGCACGGATCGCTGAAGGGTCGGGCGCCGATATCATTGACATCAACATGGGCTGTCCGGCCAAGCGCGTGATCAATGGCATGGCAGGATCGGCGTTGATGCGCGATCCCGATCACGCCTTGCGGTTGATCGAGGCGGTCGTGGCGGCTGTTGACGTACCGGTCACGCTCAAGATGCGGCTGGGTTGGGACGCCGGCTCGATCAATGCACCTCTGCTCGCCCACCGGGCCGAACAGGCGGGCATCTGCCTCGTGAGCGTGCACGGGCGAACCCGTTGTCAATTTTATACCGGCCGTGCCGACTGGGCGGCAATCGCTGGCGTCAAGCGCGCGGTGTCGATCCCGGTCGTCGTCAACGGTGACATTACAAACTTCGAGGATGCCGACGCCGCACTCAGCGCCTCGGGCGCCGATGCGATCATGGTCGGACGAGGCGCCCAGGGGGCTCCCTGGTTTCCGGGCCAACTCGCTCGCTATTTGGCGACAGGCCGCCGTGAACCCGCACCGCCGCTTGCCCGTCAACGTGCGTTGATCACTGCCCTCTATGAGCAGATGTTGGCCCATCACGGCAGCACAATCGGGTTGCGGCACGCCCGCAAGCACCTGGGCTGGGCACTCGAGGCCGCTGCTGCCACCGCTCGGATCGCAACCGACCTGCTGCAGCGTTTCCGTCGGCAGGTTCTCACCGCCGAAACGCCGTCCCTGGCCTTGAACGCCCTTGATCAGGCCTATGACGTCTTCGCCTTGCGAGGGGCCGCATGAACGCCCGCGAACCATATCTCGGTTCGTTTCTTGCCGGTACGGCTGAGGTCGTCCTTAACGCTCTTCCGCATCCCGTTCTGATGGTCACTGGCGACGGCCGGATTGTTGATGCCAACGTGGCGGCCGAGGCATTTTTTGAGGTGTCGGTGCCGCTGTTGCGCCGACATGTGCTGCGCGACTTGGTGCCGTTCGGCAGTCCGTTATTGACCCTGATCGACCAGGTACGTCGTCGCGGAGCCGCTGTGAACGAATACCGGGTCGACCTGTCGACGCCACGCAATGCCGGCGAGCGCATTGTCGATCTGCACGTAGCTCCGGTTCCGGAGCGAGGCGATCATGTCGTGGTGATGCTGCAGGAGCGCACGATCGCCGACAAGATGGACCGGCAACTGACCCATCGCAGCGCGGCACGGTCGGTGATCGCCCTGGCCGCCATGCTGGCCCACGAGATCAAAAATCCGCTGTCAGGAATTCGCGGGGCCGCGCAATTGCTGGAGCAATCGGCGGGAGATGAGGATCGCACGCTGACCCGGCTGATTTGCGACGAGGCCGATCGCATCGTCAAACTGGTCGAACGCATGGAGGTGTTTGCCGACGAGCGTCCGGTCGAGCGTGAGCCCGTCAATATTCATCTGGTCCTCGACCATGTAAAGAAGCTGGCGCATAGCGGCTTTGCCCGTCACATCAAATTCGTCGAGGATTATGATCCGTCGCTGCCGCCGGTGCTGGCCAATCGCGACCAGCTGATTCAAGTCTTTCTCAATCTGATCAAAAACGCCGCGGAGGCTATCGGCGAGAGCGCCAGTGACGGGGAGATCCACCTGACCACAGCGTTTCGTCCCGGTGTACGTCTGTCGCTGCCCGGAACGTCAACCCGCGTGTCGCTGCCGTTGGAGTTCTGTGTCAAGGACAACGGTCCCGGTGTCCCGGAAGACTTGTTGCCCAATCTGTTTGATCCGTTCGTGACCACCAAGCCGACAGGCAGCGGCCTCGGATTGGCACTCGTGGCCAAAATCATTGGCGATCACGGCGGCATCATCGAATGCGAGTCGCAACCACGGCACACAGTGTTTCGAGTGCTGATGCCCATGTTCATCAACGCCGAGCCGGGCGGTGTGGCCTGAAGAGGGATGAAAATGCCCGCGGGAAGCATCTTGGTAGCCGACGACGACGCCGCCATTCGCACGGTGCTCAACCAAGCGCTGTCGCGCGCTGGTTACGAGGTGCGATCAACCAGCAATGCCGCAACACTGTGGCGGTGGGTCAATCAAGGTGACGGCGATCTGGTCATCACCGATGTGGTGATGCCTGACGAAAATGCCTTTGATCTGCTGCCGCGGATTAAGAAGCTGCGGCCGGACCTGCCGGTCATCGTCATGAGCGCCCAGAACACCTTCATGACCGCCATCCGCGCGTCCGAGCGCGGCGCCTATGAATACCTGCCCAAGCCCTTCGACCTCAAAGAACTGATCGGTATTGTCGGTCGCGCCTTGTCTGAACCCAAGGAGCGTGCGCCGGCGCCGGCCCGGGCCGAGGATTTCGAGTCGATTCCGTTGGTCGGCCGATCTCCGGCGATGCAGGAAATCTATCGCGTCCTTGCCCGGCTGATGCAGACCGACCTGACGGTGATGATCACCGGCGAATCGGGCACCGGCAAAGAGCTGGTGGCGCGCGCGCTTCATGATTATGGCAAGCGGCGAAGCGGGCCGTTCGTGGCCATCAACATGGCGGCCATCCCCCGCGACCTGATCGAATCCGAACTGTTTGGACACGAGAAGGGAGCCTTTACGGGCGCCAATACCCGTAACCCTGGCCGATTTGAGCAGGCCGAGGGCGGCACGTTATTTCTCGACGAAATCGGCGACATGCCGATGGAGGCGCAAACCCGCCTGCTTCGGGTTCTCCAGCAGGGCGAATACACCACCGTCGGTGGACGAACCCCAATCAAGGCGGACGTGCGGATCATCGCCGCCACCAACAAGGACGTGCGGGTCCTGATCCAGCAAGGCCTGTTTCGCGAGGACCTGTTCTTCAGGCTCAATGTCGTGCCCTTGAGAATGCCGCCGCTTCGCGAGCGGCTGGAGGACGTCCCGGATCTCATTCGACACTTCTTCGCCCTGGTGGAGCGCGAAGGGCTGCCGCTCAAGCAGCTCGACTCGGCGGCGCTCGACCGGCTGCGGCGCTACCGCTGGCCCGGGAACGTGCGTGAGCTCGAGAATCTCGCCCGTCGACTGGCCGCGCTCTATCCCCAGGAGACGATCACTGCGGCCGTGATCGATGCCGAGCTTACGCAGCCCGCAGCGGTTGCCGATGAGGAACCCAAGGCCGAGGTCAACCTCGGGGCAGCAGTCGAACGCTATCTGGTGCAGTATTTTGCCGGATTTAGTGATGGGTTGCCGCCGCCCGGCCTCTACCACCGCATTCTGCGCGAGGTGGAATCGCCGCTGCTCTCGGCGGCGCTCGCCGCCACCCGGGGCAACCAGATCCGGGCCGCTGACCTGCTTGGGGTCAATCGGAATACCTTGCGCAAGAAGATCCGCGACCTGGACCTTCAGGTGATTCGCCGTTAGGACGGCGATCGGCCCCGTTGCCCTCGACAAGTTTGCTTTGGATTTGAGCCGGATTGCGCCGTGGATTTGTCGCAATTCGGCAACAATGTTGTATAAAAGCATCAGTCATGGATCCGGGGACAGGCCGAATCATGGCAACGCGGCCAGATTTCTCATCGCGAGCCAATTGAGCCAATGACGAACGCCGACGAAGTCGCGGTCGCCGATAGAGCGGCCGGCGCCGCTCCGACGTCGCGGCTGGTGAGCCGCCTGCTCGGCCCGCTAGCGGTGGCGATCGCGTTGCTTTCAGCGCTGGTGACGTTCCTGGTCCTGACCGGCCTGACGCCGATTGTGCCGACCAACGAAGTGGTCCGCACGATGCTGGCGATCAACGGCTGCGCGGTCATCGTCCTGCTCGCCATCATCGCGCGCGAGATCCTGCATATCGTTGGGGCCCGGCGACGAGGCAGCGCGGCGGCTGGCCTGCATGTGCGCATTGTCGGGCTGTTCTCAATCATCGCAGCGGTCCCGGCAGTGCTCGTAGCGATCGTTGCTTCGGTGACGCTTGATCGGGCCCTCGATCGCATCTTCTCGACCCGAATCCATGCCGTGGTTGAAAGTTCGCTCGGGGTCGCCGAAGCCTATATGCAACTCAATGCGGCGCTCATCCGCAGCGACATCCTGGCGATGGCCAACGATGTCAATCGTGCCAAGCCGCTATTCGATCGTGATCGCGATCAGTTCCGCCAGTTCTTCAACTGGCAGGCCACGTATCGCGGCCTACCGATCACGCTGATCCTCAAAGGCGACCTGTCGATCATCGAGCATTCCGAGCTGCGGCCGGATGCAGTGATCGTCACGCCCTCCAGCGAGGCGCTGGCCTCGGTGAGTGAGACCGAGCCACAAATCAAACCACTGCTTGAGGCCAACACCGTCGCAGCCGTCATCAAGCTGCATGCCTACGGCGATGCCTACCTCTATGGCGCGCGCCCGCTTAATCCGCGGGTCGTCCAGCAATTGCAGGAAACCCAGGCGAGTGTCGCTGAATACGCAAGCCTCGAGGCGCGACGACTCGGCACCCAGGTGGCGCTGGGCCTCATGTATACCGTCATCGCGCTCATCGTCCTGCTGTCGGCGGTCTGGATCGGCCTCAACTTCGCCAATCATCTGGTGGCGCCGATCCGGCGCCTGATTGGCGCCGCAACGCTGGTTTCGACCGGCAACCTGCATGTGCGGGTTCCGGTCAGGCGCTCAGAAGGCGACCTCGCGCAGCTCGGCGAGACCTTCAACAAGATGACTCAGGATCTGCGCACGCAACGCAACGATCTCATGCGCGCTAACGATCTCATCGACAGCCGCCGACGCTTCACCGAGGCTGTGCTTGCCGGCGCCAGTGCCGGAGTGATCGGCGTCGACGCCGAAGGCCGCATCACCATCCTCAACCGCTCGGCCGAGAAGTTGATCGGCTGCGCCGAAACCGAAGCCTTGGGCAAGCTGCTCACCGACCTCGTACCGGAGCTGCTTCCGCTGCTTTCGGAATCACGGATCAGCACGCAGCGTCTGGTCCAGGGGCAGGTGACGATCACCCGCGAGGGGCGCGAGCGCAACCTCTCGGTCCGTGTGGCACCCGAACAGGCCGCCGAGGCTGACCACGGCTATGTGGTCACTATCGATGACATCACCGATCTGGTGGCGGCCCAGCGTACGTCGGCCTGGGCTGATATCGCCCGGCGCATCGCCCACGAGATCAAGAATCCGCTCACGCCGATCCAGCTGTCTGCCGAACGGCTGCGACGCAAGTACGGTCGCACCATCACCGAAGACCGCGCGGTGTTCGAGCAGTGTACCGACACCATCGTGCGGCAGGTCGAAGACATCAAGCGGATGGTCGACGAATTCTCCCGTTTCGCCCGCATGCCGAAGCCGGTGATCGTCTCCGAGGACGTCGCCGACATGGTGCGCCGGGTCGTATTTCTGATGCGGGTAGGCCATCCCGATATCGATATCGAGGTGAAGATTGCTGAAGATCCGATGCCGGCCCGGTTCGACCAGCGGCTTATTTCTCAGGCGCTGACCAACATCATCAAAAACGCGGCCGAGGCTATTGCGACGGTGCCGCGCGAGGAACTCGAGCGCGGGCGGATCGATATTTCGGTCAATCGCGAGGGGGGCGAGGTCATCATCGACGTCATCGACAACGGCATCGGTCTGCCCAAGGAGCATCGCAGCCGTCTGCTCGAACCCTACGTCACGACCCGTGAAAAGGGCACCGGACTAGGCCTCGCCATCGTCGGCCGCATTCTCGAGGAACACGGCGGCCGTATCGAGCTCAACGACCCGCCATCCGGGCAGCGCGGAGCCTGGGCTCGCATGCGCTTTGCCGCCGAAAGCGCGGCTGACAGCGAAAACGCGGCTGCCGCCGATAGCACAGTTGCCAACGAGGCATCCATCCACCCGTTTCCACGTCGCAACCAAGACATAGCTTGAGCCCATGGCCGCCGATATTCTCATC
>Ga0187783_10002033_pt1 | contig 15041 bp, 14 predicted proteins | sample 1015_SJ02_MP02_2_FD_132471 | JGI IMG/M metagenome (GOLD analysis project Ga0187783, IMG submission 132471) | Tropical peat soil microbial communities from peatlands in Department of Meta, Colombia - 1015_SJ02_MP02_20_MG | ecosystem: Environmental > Terrestrial > Soil > Wetlands > Peat | place... | reverse complement strand
TGGGTGCTCCATTCATGATGCCGCGTGCAGGCGCAACGGCTGATTCACTAGGCGCAGGCTAGCAACCCGCCGCCCGGTACGATAGGCGGCGAAGCGCTCCGACAGCAGCCGAACCCCGCCGAGTGCGAAAGTCGAGGCGATGTCTTAGATCCACACCAGACCGATCAGGACCCAGGGCATTAAGAACCATCGCTCCGTCCCGGTTACGTACAGCAACACGTGGCCGCCGGCAACGAGCTGCAGGAGCATAACCCTCTGCGGTTGATACTGATTCGCCAATCCGAAATTTTGCTGCAGATGCGGAGGGGCCCGGCGATTCGCCGACTGAGAATAATCGCAGCACCGTTGGGACAACCAGCAATCGCGGCGTTTGCCAAGGGATTGGTTTCTTGGTACCCGGAGTCTTGCGGTGAACGGCGCAAATTTGAGGAAAACGCTGGAAAGCGTGAGGATATGATGTCCGTCGTCAATGCCGCCAGGTACATCGTATAAATATAATTGGTGATCGGGCCCGGAGATGCGACCGGCGTCATCGATTGCGTGGGTGAGATTGCGTGGGTGATCACGGACAGTCCGGACTCGGTCAGGATCAAGGCGGCGGCGCCGCGGCCCGCCACCGCAGCATAGGCGCGATCGGCGCACGGGTGGCCACGGCGAAAGCTGAGATCGCCGCCGCACAATGCCAAATTCAGCCGGGGAAGGGCTTCTATGAGCAACATCGGCTAAGGGCCAAAGAGCCCACGTCCTCTTCCCGAGTGAAATCGATCGCCTTTCAAAAGCCCGTCGGCAGCCGACAGGGTGCACCAAAGACGGTGCTGACGCACTTGGGTGCTGACGACTTGGGCGCTGGACTGGGGGCTGCCGACGTCGATGCCGCCTCCTGGTTTGGGCTGTCCAGGCTGCACAAATGGCGTTGGTAGTTGCGACGGTTGAGACGCGCGAACTCATTGCGAAACGTTATCATGAGATGCCTGTCATCAGCGGCGCTACGGAACGGTGCTTCGGCCGTCGTCGATGCGTTGAAGTATACAGTCAAGGAATACGCGCCGCCGCATACAGCGATGCGGGATTGCGATTTGTTGGCTGCGGCGAGTGGCTGCCAAAACTCCTGATCTGGAAGTCGCGATCGTCAATCTTGGTTGCAGTTGCGGGATAAAGCAGTCGCGGGACAAACGCGTCTCTCCCGTATTCACGTGTTCGTGACGCGACCCCGCAACCGAAAAGACGAGAGTTTTTCGCGCGACCGCTAAGTTCATCCCATCATCGCTGCTCACTCGTCGCACTTCCCCGCCGCAGTTGCAGTAATTCCTGAAAATCGCGCAGTCGATCTTCCTGGTAGCCCCGCAAGTGCCATGGCTCGGCTAGCATCCCCTCGATCATAGCTCCCGCTTCATCCCAATGACCGTTGACGCAGGCGCTCACGAATGTTTCGCGCGCCTTGCTACCTCGACAATGGGCATCGATGACGTCGGCGATGACGGGAACCAGCGCATAGATCGGAGCCATTCAAAACCTCGCCACTGAGCTGTCAAAAGGATCGAACGGTCATCGCCACGGCATTGTTCCATCGGTCGAGCTACGTGCTCGGCTTGCCAGGCTGGATCGTCGCTTTTCGGAACTTGATGGTACCTTCAAGCGTTGCACCACGGCTGCTGTCCGCTCCGAAATATGTGCCGACCGTCAATGGTCAAAGACTCAGGCGTCGGTGGAGCGGGCGAGAGGTGCGTCATCTCATTCATAAACACCAAACACCGGGAAATTGTCGGCAGGTGAAGTATCTCGGGCGGCGAAGTATTCGAGCCTTCATATAACACGTTGGAATCGTTTAGGAAGGCATCGGGGCGCAAAGTGGGGAACCGGCCGCTGCGAGGAGAGTTGTCAAGCCCTAGAGGTTTCGTAAGGAGTGGCCCATGACGCTTCGTCATTGCGATAACCCGGACTGCGAAAACGTGGTGCCAAACGTTCGCAGCTGGAACATTCGTATTGGTAACAACGTGTTCTGCGGCAAGAAATGCAAAGTGCAATATTTGCTCTGGGTCGAGGCGGTCGCCCGGCAGAGGCCCGAAATCGGTGTTCGACCCATGAATTGGGGTGGGCGAACCTAGCTACCCAATTGCGCCCCTTGACACCGTGAGCGAGCGCCCTCGGGTCCCTGATCATGTGGGAGCCAAGGGCTTGCAGAGGACAGGTACGGCTTGAGAGTATCGTTCACGTTCGCCGGACATGCAGACGGCCGTCGACAAGCTCCTCTGTCGGTCGCTGTCAGGATCCCGCGCAATGCAGGAAGCCGCGATGTCCCGATGTCGGCCAAAGTGGTTCTCGGTGCCCGATCTTGCCCCGGTCTTTCCCTGGATCTTGCCCGGATCTTGCCCGGATCTTGCCCGGATCTTGCCATGAGAAATGCCAGCGCGGCACAACCGGCAGATGGACGCCGGAGAACCACCGCGCCCATCCAACCAGTGGCCGGCGTAGTCGTCTTCGCTCCGGTCGCTAAATGTCTGGCGCCCCGTGCAAAATGCAATTGGACCAGCCTATTGGCTGAGCAATTGCTGCACCGCGCCCCAATCGGAGCAGCTCCTGCCCACGGTGCAATTGTTGCGTGACAATCGGCAAGCCGAGCGCGACCATCCAATAGCCGAAGGCGGTCGCAACGCGATCTCCCCCCGTGTCTAGCGCTTCTCCATTGACCCTCGCAAGCGCGTCGCGGAATCATTGGAGCGCGCGGCTCAGGCCTCACGACAAGACGCCCCGCCTGGGGGGCCGCCCAGCTTCGCGGAGTGAAAGATGAAACCGGCAGTGATCAAGAGCGGCGACGCGTGTGGCGCAGAAATTGAATTCGATCTTAATTCGGAATTGGACGATCGCACCTTCGCGAACATCGAACGGGCGTTCCACGACAACATTGTCGTCTGTTTCCGCGACCAGCAGCTCACCAACGAACGCCAAATCGAGTTCAGCCGCCGCTTCGGTGAGCTGGAAATCCATGTGCTGAAGAAGTATCTCTTACCCAATCATCCGGAAATCCTGGTGATTTCCAACATCAAGAACGATGACGGTGAGAACATCGGCCTGGCAGACGCCGGCTTCACGTGGCACTCGGATGTTTCCTATTTGAAAAGACCCAGCCGGTGCTCGCTGCTGTATGCCAAGGAAGTGCCCTATCGAAACGGAAAGGCGCTCGGCGATACTCTGTTCGCCAACACCATTGCTGCCTACGAAGCTCTTCCCGGAGACATGCAAAGGCGGCTGGTGGGATTGAAGGCGATCCATCGCTACTCCGAGCGCAAACGCGTTGCTGACAGTCCCAGGCCCAAGCTGACGCGGAAGCAACTCGATGAAACGCCGGACGTTGCCCACCCCATCGTCCGAACCCATTCCTGGACCGGCCGCAAATCTCTCTACGTCGCCGCTGGCGAGTGCATCGGCGTCGAGGGTATGCCGCACGACGAAGGGGTTGCCCTCATCGAGGAACTCGACGCTCACTGCCTGAGGCCTGAGTTTCAATACAGGCACAAATGGCAGGTCGGGGATCTCCTGATGTGGGACAATGCCACCTCGATGCACCGCGCAATCTGTGACTATCGGCTTCCGGAACGGCGATTGATGCACAGGACGACCGTCATCGGCGAAGTGCCCGTCTAGTTACGCTCCCGCTGCGCGCAATGGGCCGGGCTCCCTGTTGCCGACCCTTGGGTTGCGTTCACTTGCGCCAGCTTGCGTCGCTCTGGTCGAGCATTCGCAGATAGGCGGGCCAATCGGCCGAGCCGCGGCCGCTGTCGTGCCGTGCATACTGCCTGGCGGTGTTTTCACAGACCTCCGGCGGAATTTCGATCAGCCCCTCGCCGGTCCCTTCCATCAAGAGCTGGATTCTCGCCGCCTCGATCAAAGATTTCATCAAAACAAATGCCTCGCGGACGGTCGCGCCGACGGTCAGCAAGCCATGATTGCGCATAATCATCGCGCGATTATCGCCGAGGTCGGCCTTGATGCGCACGCGCTCGTCGAAGTGCTCGGTAATCCCTTCATAGTCGTGGTACCCCATGCGATTGTAAAACCTGATCGCGGCTTGCGAGATCATGCGCAGCCCACTCTTCAACCCAGAGATCGCCATTCCCAATTCGGTGTGAACATGGATGGCGCAGTTTACGTCGGCACGGCCCGCCAGAACCGCGCTGTGCAGCGTGAAGCCGGGGCGGTTAACGCCGGCGGACTCATCGAGGTCTGCATCGATGTCGACCTTGACGAGATTCGAAGCGGTGACTTCGGTGTAGAGAAGCTCGTGCCGCTTGATTAAGAACTTCCCTCCTTCTCCCGGTACGCGCATCGAGCTGTGATTGTAAATGACGTCGTCCCACCCGTAGTGGGCGATCAGGCGGTAAGCGGCGGCGAGATCGGTTCGCGCTCGCCATTCGTCGGGGGAGATCCCCTTGGCAATGGCTGTTGACGAGTCGATGTACGTGTTCATGGGTCTCCTCCGGCTGGCGAGCGAACTGCAATGCGCAGGCTCCTCGGGTACGCTCGCAATCCAAGCTTCGATGCGCAAGCGGTTGTTACTCGGCCGGGCAGGGGCCGTGACCGGTGAGAACCACTCCCTGTTGCGGTACGAAGTGTTTGCAATGGTCGATCTGCACGTTGACCTGGTAGCGACCTATCCTAACGTGACATTCAAGCGGGCATTGACTGCAAGACAGGGTTGTGATGCCTATCCGACCGGGGGAAGTTTCTCACCGGCACGGATGTCATTGATGACCTCCTTTACCCGCTGGCGCAGGGGTCGATATTGTAGGCCGAACTCCTCAATGATGCGACGGTTGTCGATGAGGAAGTTTCCCGAGACGGCCCGCCCACCCGTCTCCGCGTCGAAGCGTATATCGGCTTTTGGCAAGAACTCTCGCACCAGCCCTGCCAATTCGCCCAGGCTGATCGGTGTGCCTCCGGAATTGTAGGTTGTGTGTTTCGGTTTGTCAGCGAGCAGCACGCGCGCAAATGCTTCCGCCATGTCCTCGACGTGGATCACGCAGCGCATGGCATCCGCGTGAGGAAAGGTGACGGACTGCCCGCGCGCAGGCTGGCACATGCAGTTCACGTGATCGATCGAGCCGAACTTCTTGTCCGGGCCGGTCACGTTAGCGGGGCGCACGCAGGTGATCGTCATACCGTAAGCCCGGCGGTAGTCGTGAGCCTGCCACTCATTGATGATCTTGTTCAGGGCATACTGCGTTTCGCCGCGTCTCTCATCGGTTTCGTCGACGAGCCGCTCGCCGAAGTGAGCTTGCTGACCGCTGACAGCCACCGAGCTGGCAAAGACCGTGTGCTTGACGCCACAGCGCCGCGCAGCCTCGAAGCAGTTGTCCATGCCCTGGACCTCGAGCTTGAACGCGACGTGGGGCGCGAGTTCGCCGATGAAATAGGAGAGATTGATCAGCCGCTCGGCGCGAGCTTCCTGCACCGCACCGATGACGTCGTCAAATTGGGTCACGTCGCCGCGAACGACCTTCACTTTGCTGCCAAGTCGCGAGAACGCGGCCGTTGCGCCGACGACGTCGATGTCCACGCAGGTAACATCGTGGCCCGCCGCGTCAAGTATCGGAATCAGGCGCCGACCGATGAATCCAGCACCTCCGATCACCAAGATGGACATGTTTCCTCTTCCGCTCTTCCTTGTGGCGCCAACTTTCGTGGCGGTCGTCGCTTGCGCTGCGTCGCCAGTATTGTATTGCTAAGGCAGCGGCCCCTCGGGAGTTCCCGGCTGCCGCCGCGGCGTCAGAAGCCGCGCCCCCGCTGCGGCGCGATGATCCATGGCGCGGAGGATGGCCGCATTCATCGTGTACACGCCCATCAGGGCGGTCAGCTCCAGCAGGCCCTTCTCGCCATACCGAGCCCGCACCGCGCCGAACGTCTCATCGCTGACTTGGCGCAGGTCGAGGAGCTCGCGCCCGAAACCAATGATCAGCGCCTCATCGGCTGTGAGCGCATCCAACGGGCCGTACGTGTCGACGGCATGGATCGCCTCCTCGCGCGTGCCGGCCCGCAGGCCTAGCCGGACGTGAGCGTCCCAGATGTAGTCGGCGTTAGCCGCCCGAACCGCGGTGCAGATCGCCAGCTCGGTTTCCGCATCGGTCAGGGATGTGTGGTATCTGAGGTGCTCGACTAGGTCCGAGAGCAGCGCCCCAGCCTTCCCGGCATACGTCAGGTAGCTGCTCGGCGGGGGCATGCTCTTGCGCGTTTGCAGGATGTGCCGCACGGCGGCGCGCGTCTCCTCGTTGAACGCCGCCGTATCGGACGGCATCGGCAATCGCGACATCGTCTCACTCCTCCGGTCATTCGAGCACGCCGCGACGCGGGACTCGAGATCCTTTACGAAGAAATTGCCGACATGGTGCCCGAGCATCTGTGTTGTCGGAAGTAGCACGACCACCATTTATCCCCAAAGCTGTCGCGGATGACACAGCGTGTCTTGTGATCGCCTACCATGGCGTTGCCGGCTTTGCGGATACTCTTCGCATTACCGCTGGCCGAGCCTTCCTGATTCTCTTCGCCTGCTGCGATTTTGCCAAGGGCACATAGGATTGGCCTCGGGTCCGCACCCTTGACAGTGCTCAACCCGCCCCGTCACCGCAATAGCGTCGGCGTGACCGAATCGAGCCTGCATTCGGGCGTCCAAAAGCGCGATCGCCCTTCTCGACGCCCTGCCTGTTCGATGCCTCAGACCGCGGTATAGCCGCCATCGATCAGCAGGTCGGAGCCCGTCATGAAGCTCGAGGCGTCGCTGGCGAGATAGAGGGCGGCGCGGGCGATCTCCTCGGCTTGGCCGAGGCGACCGATCGGATGCTTCGGGACAGCCTGAGCGCGCGCGTCCGCCATGCTACCGTATCGGAAGGAGATGCGCTCGGTCTCGACGGCGCCAGGCGATAGCGTGTTGACGCGGATGTTGTCGCGGGCGTGGTCAACGGCCATCACCTTGGCAAGCTGGATCAGTGCGCCCTTAGTAGCGCAGTAGACGCCGCGACCTGCCGCGCCGACCCGGCCCATCTGCGAGGCGATGTGAATGATGCTACCGCCACTGCCATTGGCCATGTGCGGGATGACAGCACGGCTCATGAGATAGGCGCCGGAAAGATTGATGGCGATGGCTCGGTTCCAGTCGGCAGGCTCGAGCTCGACGATGGTGCCGGTCGGCTCGCGCATGGCTGCGCCGTTGACCAGGACGCGCGGGCCCCCGTGTGCCGCGATCGCGGCCTTGACAGCGTCGGCGATGCTCGCCTCGCTCGTCACGTCGCAGCGATGCGCTATCGCCGTGCCGCTGGCGCTCTTGATGTGCGCTGCCGTTTCGCGCGCCGCCTCTTCGTCAATGTCTAGGCAGGCGACCTTCGCTCCCGCGTCGGCAAAGGCCAACGCGATGGCACGGCCGATGCCGAGGGCGGCGCCTACGACGATGGCTGGCTTGCCGTCGAGACGGAAGGGATTGTCGGGCATTGAATCTTCTCCAATGGCTTGCGTTCTGGCGATCCTTGGGCGATCAGCCAACGATAGGCATGACGGCTTGTCTACAGTTGCCGCGCACTTGAGGTCACTGCGAGCTTATAATCGACATGCGTCGGACCGGCATCGGCTGCGTCGACCGCGCGAGCAGCTGCTTCGGCGATTCGCAGTATCGCGAGCGCGCGCTCTTCTCTGCGCACACCTGCCTCTCCCGTGACCGAGGAGGCTCGACCTCAGCGCATTGGATCGAAGATCGAGGAAATCTCAGCCGAGCGAATATGGTCGCGGCGCAGGCGCTTAGCCATGGCGATCGCCCATGGGGCGACCGCGACCAGCTCCTGCATTTGCTCTGGCTCCAGCCGGAGGCCGGCGCGCATGGCTGCATTCTCCGCGAACGCCCGCGTGGCGGGCTCGACCTGATTCGGGTCGGGACGCCAGGGTTTTGGATCAAGCGCCGCCGGCGCCACGCCGGGCTCTAGGTCCGGCCTGCGCTTAAACAATCCTGTCGCCATTTCGTAGGCATAGCCCGCGCGCAGGACGAGGGCGTCCTCGTGCGGCCGACCGGCGATCTGCAGCGACAGCGGCAAGCCATCCTTCGCGAAGCCGCACGGAAGTGCAAGGGCCGGACCGCCAGTGCAGTTGAAGGGCGAGGTGAGGTTCGGCCGCTGCCAGAAGGCCAGCGGATCGTGCGCGTCGAGCCGCGGCGCCGGTGAGCCGTTTGCCGTCACCAGGAGGTCGAAGCGGCGGTAAAGCGGCTGCATCTCCTCGACCATGGCGCGGCGCTCGCGGCTTGCCCGCACGTAGTCCTCGGAGCTGAACAGGCAGGCGGCAAGGCTGCGGGCGCGAAAGTCTTGCCCGAAGGCGCCGGTCCGCGCGGTCAGCTCGGGCAGATGCAGGGAGAACAGCTCGGTCTCGGCCATCACAATCTTGACGTCGGAGTAGGTCTGCAGCGGCCGCATCGTCACGTCCTCGGTGCGCGCCCCAAGCTCGCGCAGGACTTCCAGCGCCTGCTCGAGTGCGGCAGACAGCTCGGCGCTGACGCGCAGATCCTTCTCCCAAAAGTGTCTGACGACGCCGATCCGCAATCCCTTGACGCCGCCATCGATGCCTTTGGCGAAATCCTCGACCGGCAGCGCGGAGGAAGCCGGGTCGGCCGGATCGTGGCCGGCAATCACATTCAGCAATAGGGCGCAGTCTTCCGACGTCCGCGCCATGGGTCCGCAATGATCGTAGGAGTACGAGTTCGGCAACACGCCGGCGCGGCTGACGAGGCCGTAGGTGGGCTTCAGTCCGGCAATACCGCACAGGCCGGCCGGGCCGCGAATCGAGCCACCGGTATCGGAGCCGAGGCTCGCCGGCACCAGGCGGGCAGCGACTGCGGCGCCCGAACCTGACGACGAGCCACCGGTGAAGTGCGCCGTGTTCCACGGATTGCGCGCCGGAGGCCATGGCAGGTCGAACGACGGTCCGCCGTGCGCGAACTCGTGGGTCGCGAGTTTGCCAGTCAAGACGGCCCCGGCGGCTTTCAGGCGAGCGACGGTGGTCGCATCCTTGTCGGGTATGCGGTCCATGCAGATGCGCGAATGGCCAGACGTCAGGATGCCGGCCGTGTCGTAGATATCCTTGAGGGCGAAGGGAATGCCGTGCAGCGGCCCGCGCAAATTGCCGTGCATGATTTCGGTTTCGGCGGTGCGGGCGGCCGCCATGGCGAGGTCCGGTGTGCGCGTGATGAAGGCATTCAGCTGCGGCTCCAGTGCCTCGGTGCGCGCCAGCAGGCTCCCGGTGTACTCGACCGGTGACAGCTTGCGGACCGAGATCAGGCGAGCGGCCTCGGCCAACGTCAGATCATGCAGTTCGGCAGACGGCATGGCACAACTCCGGAGTAGCGGGCTCCCACACTGGGGGCGGCGCGAAGGCGAAGCAATATTCGGCGACTCGTAAGGCCCATCGGTGAGGGCACGTGTTCGAACGACCGGGTCTTCGATTTCCATGTGACGGCATTTTTCCGAGGATCTTGCCTTGTACACGAAGGGGGAGGAAGGGGATCACGCCAACGGGCGACGCGAGGAGGCGCAGTCACCGCGAGGCGTTGCGCGCGATGATGGTTGCGCAACGTTTTCGCGCAGGTGTCTCATATGTTAAGTCCTTTAACGGCTTGAGTTTATTGGCGCATTGGGCAGGATTTGAACCCAAGTCGTGCGGCGGGTCCGCGCATCGGGGATGTTGTGCCGGCTCAGTCGTTGTCGCTGGTGCCGGCGCCGGCCCCCATCTCGCGCGAGCGCACGCTCGCCGGGACGTAGGTTCGCTTCTCAAGGTCTGCGAGCAAGCGCCACACGGCTTCGTCGACGCGACGTCCACCGAGCGATGGCGTTCTCGCGCCAACAACGGCCTCGCCCGCGGGATGTCGCGTCCGAATGGAAACGGGGGCAGGGCCGGGATTGGCCAGGTCTCCTGCCGCATGCTGCAGCGCGCCCCGCAGCGTGCCGAACGCAGCCGCCGGCCATTCCAAGCTGACGCCGAGCGGCTCAGCCCGCCTGCCGACACCGACCACTGCCGCAAGCCACAGCGGCGCGACGACCGCCGTCAGCTTGAGAGGGGTGCCGCTGTCGCGCGCAAGATCATCGCAAACCCAAGTCCCCGCCACGAGCGGATTACTCATCACCCGATCCGTGCCGACGAGACGCACAGTATTCTCGGCCAACAAGATGCCAACGGTCGCGGCCCACGGCAGATCGTGCTTGGCCAGCCAGCGGGCGGCAGCGGCGGCTTCCTCCGCAAGACCCCAATGATATCCCGCCCCGCGCGCCGCTTTCAGCACGGTTGTCTCGATCTCGTTGAGCGAAAGGATCACGCCGTCCCCGCTAGTCCCAGATCCATTGGTCCCAGTCGCCGTAGCCGATCTCGTCCGGAAAGGGCGCGCCCTGAAAGAGTGTGATCCTGAGCCACTTGTCGGAGCGCGGATCAAAGCGCGTGCAGCCGAAAAACGAGAGCTTGCAGCGCAGGAGATCGACCGCACGCAACTCGGCTCCGATCAGGTTGTCGCGGATCTCGGCGTAGGGATTCCGCGTCGATGTTTGCACGCGTCGCAGGGTGTGGCGGTGCTCGGGGTGCCGCATGAGGAAACGGCCGACGGTTGTGTCCGCCGTCGTGGTGCCGAGAGCGTCTCTGAGCGCCACCACGTCGCGCGCGATGGCCAGCGGCTGCTCGAGCTCGGCGCCCGGCTCAGCATGTCGCTCGCCAAGCCGCGGCTCGAGCTTTTCTTCCGACACGTACCAGAACTTGGCATTCGCCGCCGGCTGAGCGAAGTCCACGGCTCGCGTCCAGGCGTAGTGCCGATCGACAGCGGCGCGCAAGGCATCGCAGCGCATGCTGCCGTCGATGGCGAACTCCATCTGCTCGTCGATGGCCATCGTCGCGGCAAGATCATCAACGAGACGTGGCAACGTCTCTATCAGCAGCGAGACGACCTGTTCCTGTGCTTCGAGGCAAAGATGCTGCTCGGCCCAGACATAAAGCGCATTCCAGACACTCGCATTCCGGCCACATTGGTCGCGCCAGCGTCCAACCTCCTCGCGGAAGCGCACGAGATCGCTCCGCAACTGCGCGATCCGCGGCGCCTGGACCGGATCGTCGGTCGCCCAGCCTGCGTGCATTGCGAATGCCGCCTGAACGAGCCCGCGCAAAACATGCAGCTCATCGTAGGATGCCTCGCGCACAGAGCGAACGCGCGCCAGCGCCGTCTCCCGCGCCACAATCCAGCGATGAATGAGCGCGGGATGCTTGACGAGGAATGGCGCCATGCCTAGCCCGGTCGCATTGCCGACGCCGAGCCGGCGACGCAGTGAGCGATCCAGTCGAACCGCGCTGTCCGGGTTGCGCAGCCGCGCCAGATGCTCGACCAGATCGACGGTGAAGTTACGGATTAGCCAGACCGTCAGCAACTCGGCCTGGAACGGTCCCGCGAGTTCCTCACGTTCGGCATAGATATCGCGGTCGGCAATGCCAAACTTGCCGTTGCCATAGACCGCCGTCGTGCGCATCAGGTAGCCGGTCGCCTCGAGCGCGGTCTCGTCCGGTTGCCGTCCCGTGGCCAGCGCTGCCACGACAGAATCGAAAAGACGTACGCTCCGATTGGCGCGCGCCAGCACCAGCTCCGAGTGCAAATAGCGCCCAGCTTCCTGCCTGGGCACGTTTTCCCTGAGCCGCGCTATTTCCTCGTCGGTGGGAATGCCGTCGAAGAGCGCGAACGTCGCGTCCCATTCCTCGGCGATCACCCGATCCGTGCGCTTGTCGGGGGCGAGATCATGCGCGAAAGCGACGAGCGTATAGGTTCTGCCTCTGATTTCGATCGCGTAGAGCGCCGTGCCGACGCCCTTCGCATCGACATTGAAACGCGTGCGTTGAAACCGCCATCGCTCACGATTGATCCGACGCAACAGCACGCGCAGGAACGATAAGCGCGATTGATGAAAGCTTCCAAGGCGCGCGAGCCGCATTACCTGCTCCGGCGGCCGTAACGGAACCGCCGCTGGTTCAAACGACGAAGCTATCGCCTTCTCGCTCATTCCTTGACACACACCATGTGCACATGGATGTAGTCCATGCCGTGGCCTGCCGGGCTCTTCGCCACGAGGCGTTCGTAGCGCTCGTAGAACTCATCCAGGATAGCCATGCGTTCCGCTGCCGGCCGCTTCGGGTCGAGACCCGCGGCGAACGTCGGCTCGCTCCAGGAACGCAGGGTCGGAATATACTCGCGCGCAAAGCGTTCCGCCTCCTTGTGCTCGGCGAACGCCTTGGCGTAAGGGCAAACGAGATGGCGCTCCTCCACGTGTTCGAGCCGCAATCCGTCGTGATGGACCTGCGACCCGCGATCGCGCAGCGGCGCCGTGAACTCCTCGGCATTGCGGTAGACTTGGGGGAAGTTGGTGTTGAGGTATTCGCCTCTCGAGATGCGGCCTTCATCGGCGAGTTCGCGCCACAGTGCATTGAATGTGTCGAACATCGAGATGCCTCCCGTGCTGCCGAGATAGCGTCCCTGTTTGTCGATGCCGAAATTTAGAAACACGAGCCGGCCGCCCTTGACGAGCTCACGGGCTCTCAGATGCAGCAGGCGCTCCCACTCGATGCGGCCGATCTCCTTCCACTGCCGAAGCTCATTGTCGCGCGCGCCGACCATGTGCACATGGTTGCTGATGTTGCACGGCGCCTTGGAGATGTAGTGGGTCGCTGTTGCGGAGAATGCCAGATTGAGGCTTTCGCGGGGAAAGATCGCTTCATGGAACGATGTGCCCGACGCGAAGGGGTAAACGTCTGGGACCTCGCCGTAATAGCTCTTGAGGTCCGTCTGGTTATGGACGTTGCGGAAGACCTGGCTGAAGTCGTTGCGCGGCAGGTCCGTGTAGACGATCTCGATCGGGCGCGAGGGCGCGTGACGGCGCACCTCGGCGAGCACCTGTCGCCACATGCCCATCGATGTGCCGCCATCTGCACAGCCCAAGTCGGCGGCGCGGAAGGCTGGGCCATCGTCTTTGAGCCCCATCCGCATGATCGCTTCCTTGATCATGGGTGTGGCGAGCTCGATGACGTCGCGGGCGCCCCTTGTCGCCTTCGAGTAATAGCCTGCACCCTTCATCGCCATGAAGCCGGCGGTTTCGCTGGCACTTGTCATAGCTTTCTTAGTCCCCTTGCCCTCTCGAGTTGATGTCGACCGGCGGGCGCGGCCGCCTTCGCGTCGGTCGTTCGATCGATGGCGGTACCAGCCAGCGCGGTCTTGCCTCGCCGCTGTAGCGCCGGCGCGCGGTTCGCCAGCGCCTCGATTTCGGAGACCTTCGACGTGATCGTCGCAGCCATGCTAGCTCTCTCATCGATTGCGGCTGGCGAGCCGAAGACGGCTCAGGCCGGTGCAAAAGACGCGGTGAAGAACTTGAGCCAGTTATCGCCAAGAATTTTTCCAGTCTCTGCCGCTGAGAAGCCGCGGGCTCGGAGGCCAGCACGGATCTTCCCCCAGTCGCGGTTGTCCCTGAACCATGGCGGTTGCGCCGGGAGCACGGCGGCGCCGAGCGCGGAGCCCGGTGGCGCCTTCGTTCAGCGGCCTACCCGCATCCCCTCGATGATCTCGTTGCCGTGGCCCTGGCAGAGGTCCGAGCCAATGCCGATGTGATCGATGCCGATCCTGTCGACGAGGCGCGCCGCCATCTCGGTGAAGCTCTCGAGCGGGCATTCCGATCCAGCCTTCAGATGGTAGGGGTAGAGCGAAAGGCCCAGCATGCCGCCGCGCACCGCCAGCGCCTTCAGTACCGTATCCGACTTGTTGCGCACGACCACGTGCCAGAAGTTCGGGTTGGCATGCGTGATCGAGATCGGTCGTGCCGAAAGATCGATCGTCTCCAGCGTTGTGCGCTCCCCCGAGTGGGACATGTCGATCAGCATGCCTACCCGGTTCATCTCCTTGATTACCTCGCGGCCCATGCGCGTAACCCCGGGATCGTTCGCTTCGTAGCAGCCAGCGCCGAGCAGCGACTGGTTGTTATAGGTGAGCTGCATAACCTTGATGCCGAGATCGTTTAGCACCTCGATGAGCCCGATATCGTCCTCGATACACGACGGGTTCTGTGACGCAAAGACGACGGCCGTTCTGCCGGCGGCCTTGGCCCGCTCGATGTCGGCACCCGTCTTCGCCTTGACGATGAGATCGCCATGCTGCTCGAGGCGCCGGTTCCAATCGATCAGGTTCTCGACCGTTTCACGGAAATCCTCATGGTAGCAAATCGTCGCGCTGATCGCATCGACGCCGCCCTCGCGCAGCTGCCGCAGGATTTCCAGCGACCAGTCGCAGTATTGGCAGGCGTCAATGACAGAAGATGCTGCGGCGTTGGCCATGGCGCTCGGTTGCCTCGTGCTCATTTCAGCTCAACCGGATATCACGAACACGCGCGTGAGCACCACGTCGGTTCTCAAGTAGAGGTTGCGATGTTCTGGGACTGCCGGCGCGATGCCCGCAGCTGGAGGCGACCGACGTCGCTGAGCTCTGTTGTGACACGGATGGCTCCTGGAACACATAACGTAGGTGCCACACTATCGGTTTTCCGATTATTGCTGTTACGCGCCCTGGGCGCGGCGGCGCGGCTGACCCGGCCGAAGGAAATATACCTCTCCAGCTCCTTGCGCCTCCCTTAACCAAAGCGGCAATGGCGCTTCGCCTCGCCGCCCCCTCAGTTGCGACCACAGACGGCGCCAAGAACGCGGTGAGCGTCGCACCAGGTTTGCCATTGTCGATCGTTTCGAGCAACGACCGGCGCATAACCCGCGCCCGCCCGACGGTCTTGCCGACCGCCATTCTACTCACTGCAGCCGTAATCAGTCTCACCGGTGCGTCTTTCATCCGCGGTTTCGGCTAGGGGTGCCTGCTGCCGGATTTCCGTAACACCGATAACCCCTGCAGATGTGGTGGCAGACCGCCGCGCTGTTTCGAGCCTCGGCACCGCAATAAACTTCGACACGTATGCCGGGATATAGGAGACGTGCCTTGCGGGTCGATGCCACGCCCACCCAAGTATGAG
>Ga0187783_10002032_pt1 | contig 15041 bp, 32 predicted proteins | sample 1015_SJ02_MP02_2_FD_132471 | JGI IMG/M metagenome (GOLD analysis project Ga0187783, IMG submission 132471) | Tropical peat soil microbial communities from peatlands in Department of Meta, Colombia - 1015_SJ02_MP02_20_MG | ecosystem: Environmental > Terrestrial > Soil > Wetlands > Peat | place... | reverse complement strand
GAGACTTGGAGACGCAAGGTGATCGCTGCCGTCCGCGCGAACCGCATCACGTGGCAGGATTACCAGAGGCTTCTCCGAGAGCGTGCTCGGCGTGGCTTTCCGGTCTCCTAGGTGGGCGGTGGTAGCTGGGTCTCGGGTCTTGGGGTTGGTCGGTCGGTCTTGGGGTTGGTTCTTGGGGTTGGGGCTCGCTGCTTGGTGCGTGGGTGGATCGGCGTGGGGTTGGTTCTTGGGGTTGGGGGTTCTGTGGGTGGATCGGCCTTGGGTTGGTTCTCGGTCTCGGTCGGTGGTGATTAGGAGTGGTTGACGGCCTCGTGGGTTACCGGTAGGGGGATCCGGTGGCTGGAGCACCGAGCAGGGGGGAGGGGGGGTTGAGAGCGGAGCCGCTGTCCGAAGAGGATGAGGGAATGAGCTACAAGCTCTCGGTCGAGGCCAGGAAGGTCGTCGCCGATTGGCATGAGGTCTGTCGGCGGCTCCTGGCGACGCTGCGCAAGATGCGGAGCGTGCCGCCTGGGTCTTGGGTCTGTACGAGCTGTGGTCGTGCTAGACTCGGCGAGAGATTCGAGGAGAGGACTCTCGGTGGTGATGGGCCGCGCACCTGTGTCGTTTGCGGCGTCGTTCGGGATCGCAACGACGGGATGCACCTGGTTTAGGATGGCGCTACCGTGTCAGCGGAGCAGCTCAAGGACGACCCGTACTGGGACTACCTCGCGGAATCGATCTCGGAGCTCGAGGGTCTCGGCTGGTCCGGCCGGCTGAATCCGCAGATCGTCAAGCGGGTGCTCCGGACGATGTTCGGTTTCGGTGAGCTCACAGTGTGGGACCTGCGCGACGCGGATCCGGACGGCTTCGACGAGGCCAGGGAGATAGCTGGCTATCCGCCGCTGACTGATCGCGATCAGCCCTCGGTGGCTGAGACCTGATCGCGATCAGCCTGTCTGCCCTCTAAGTACTCGGATCCGCGTCCTCGCCTCTTGGCTCGCCCTTCGCAATATGGAAGGTGGGAAGGTCGCCAAGGAGGTGAGTACGATGAACATGAAAATGAAGGAGACCGAGGAGGCGAAGGACCGGCAATACCAGATGACGCTGACGGCGCTGGCGGACGTCTCGTACCTGGTGTCGGCGCTGTACAACGAGGACCGGGTATCGTTCCGGTCCGCGCAGGCGCCGCGCGAGGAGATTGAGAGCTACGTACGTGATTTGCAGTGCGAACTCGATGCGTTTTGCAATCTTTATTAGTTGCCTTCTACTAGGTGGTGTGCTACGGCGTCGTGTATGAAACGAAGAAGACAGACGACGCGCTCGTAGCTCAGCGGATAAGAGCGACGCTTTCCTAAAGCGAAGGCCATAGGTTCGAATCCTATCGAGCGTACTAGCCAGCTCGCACCCGAATGTTGCCGGAGGAGAACTCCGGAATTGCGCTGGATCTCGTGCGACATGAAACAAAGGGTGCGATCTGGCACTAACTGTTAGCGCCCGTAGCTCAGTCTGGACAGAGCCGCGGATTTCTACACCGAAGGTCGCAAGTTCGAATCTTGCCGGGCGCGCGATGGACTTGAGAAGACAGAGGCAGCGCGGCGCGCTCTACCGCTACGAGTGCACGAGCGCCGAGTACCTCGGGACCTTCATGTCTTGGCTAAAGCCCCCAGAGCATGATCAGCCGGAGGTCCCGGAGAGGCAGGGCCTGGAAGCCCCGTTCGCCGACGACTTCGTCAGGCGTCCGGCTCTGCCGGTCGTGACCGGTCTGCCGTATTTCTCCGGTAAGCCTCCGTCGTTCGCGAGGATGATGACGAAGATGAAGCGTATGTACGAGCATTCGGTGATGCTCCTTCGCGAGGAGGGCAGCGTCGAGTCGTACACGCGCAGGAAGAAGCCGGGCCGAGGTCTGCTCGACCCGCTTGTCTACGTGCTCCCTCAGGCCAAACAGAAGACGGTCTACAAGCGCCTCGGCCGAAAGTGGTTCGCGAGGGACCCTGCCTGGCTCGCTGTCAGCGGCGTCGGCCCGACCAGGCGCCTGGCGGAAGTCTCCCTGCGCCTCCAGGTAGCGGCTCGGGCCTGGTACATGATGGGCAAGAAGATGCACGAGTCGCCGCTTCCGTGCGCTGTGTACAAGTTGGGGATAGTCTGGACTGCTTACAGCTACAGGACTGAGGAGTTCGGGGTCGGGTCGTCGATGGAGCGGGCGCTGTCGTCGCTCGCTTCTATTCTTGACGCCGAGAGCGAGTCAGTGCATACAGAAAAACATGGAAGTACCGGAGGGCAGAAAGCTGCTCCAGACGCACGTGAGCGAGTCACTCCTGAAGCGGGTGAAAATCGCGGCGGTGAAAGAGGACGTGAAGATGTCGGTCGTCGTCGAGCAGGCCTTGAAGCTCTGGCTCTCGGCGCTCAAGGGTGACGTGGTGACATGAGCGTCTACGCGGGAAGATTCGTCGAGAGTGGTAACGGGAACCTGGTCAAGGGCAGGTTCCGGTGCCTGGATTGCCATAGGAGCAAGAGCCACTGCGTCTGCAGCCCTGACCGCCGCCTGATGCGGATCATCGTGAAGTACCATTGCCGAGAGGCTTGGCCGAACCTCGACAAGCGTCCGCTCTGGAAGCGCGCGCTCTGGCCGCACGCGAAGAAGAAGTCGCATAAGAAGAAGATTGTGTGGGTTGCGTGACTACTATCTCGGCCTGCCTCATCTCGCGCGCCATCGACGAGCCGCTTCGGCGAGCGGTCGAGAGCGTGAGACCGCTCTGTGACGAGATCGTCGTCGCGTGTAACTCCGTGGCGCCGCCTTCCGAGACCATCGACGGAGTGACGGTCATCCACACGACGTCTTGCAACGTCAGGAAAAATTGCAAGGGACCCTGCGGCTGCCGGGCCGGCGACATCGTCGACTTCGCGATGCTGCGTAACGTCGGCTTTGGCCGTGCTACGGGCGACTTCCTCGTCTGGCTCGATTCGGACGACGTGCTTGAGTGGCAGGATAAGGACGTGCTGAGGCAGCTCGCAGAGAGGGGCGAGCCCGTGAGGTTCAAGTACGAGTATGCGTACGACAACGCAGGCGCCTGCGACGTGTCCTACGACGTGCTGCGCTTCGTGTCTCGGGCTGCAAACGGCTGGACCTACTGGAGTCACCCGGTCCACGAGATGCTTCACGTGCCCGGCGGACAGGACGCGAGCGCCTCTTCGGACGCCGTCGTGTGGAAGCACCAGCGCGCGGACTGGGCGGCTGCTCACGAGAGGAACTACCGGGTGGCCCTGCACAACCTGCCCGAGTGGGGCAAGAGCAGCAGGTTCCTCTTCTACTTTGCTCAAGCTTGCAAGTCGCTCGGCAAGGTCGAGGAGGTCCTGCGGTACTACAAGAGGTCCCATGACCTCGAGAAGGACCCGGAGCAGTGCTTCCTCACATGCATGTACGCGAGCCAGCACTGCGTCAAGCATGGTCGACTCGGGGAGGCCGTCACCTGGGCCCACCACGCGCTCGCTGCGAAGCCTAGGTGGGCCCGCGGGTACTTTTTGCTCGGGCAGGCTCACTATGAGGTGTACCTTCGGACTAGGGACTTACAGGACGCGGAGGTCGCTCGGAGGTTCTTCGACGCCGGCTTCTCTGTCCGGGGACGAGCGGAGGGGGGAATGCTCCTTCGCCTGTGCGAGCCCGACTTCGGCCTCTTCGACGCGCACCTCTACTACCACGCCCTGTGCGCCGCTCTCGGCGACACTCTCTCTGCGATCTCGAGCTGTCGCGCTGGCCTGCGCGAGAGAGAGCATGCGGGCCTGCGGGACAACTTGCAGAGGCTCGAGGCGTCGCATGCTGATTTTATATCTCGAGTGACCGCCAAGGCGCTCGAGGAGAATGTGCCGGCGTCATGACGGCTGCCACGATTTTGAGTGAGCTCGTGCAGTCGGTACAGGAGGAGTCTGTCATGAATGCTGTCCCGAGCGGAGTCGCAGTCAAGGACGCGGCAGCCCCCGACGTCGTGGCGCCCCTGGTCGAGGCCATCCGCGGTCAGATCCGGGCCCTGCTCGACGGCGACTTGAGCGAAGCGAATCCCGTAAACGGAGCCGTAGGCGAGGTTTGCGGGATTGTGGAGGAACAAAGATCGTGACTGAGCTAGACCGCTCCCGCATCATCGCGGGCGTCACCAAGTCCCCAAGGGCCGTCCTCGTCTGGATCGGCCCCGACGGTGGTTTCGGCAAGCCCGGCGTCGGGAGCAGCATCCTGCTCTCCTCTGATGGTGCCAGGTCCATCGCGAAGCTGATAGAGCAGCAGGCCGACAAACTCGATGCCCTCGGCGGTGCGTCCGAGAGCGTCGCCGCCGTCACGAGCGGCGTCGAGCCGGTTGGTACGGAGAGGGCGAGTTGAGCGAAGCGTAAAGATCGTAAAGAAAGGCAGGTGAAGTGGAGTTAGGTTTGGTACGGGTTGGTCCGGTGAAGATAGATAAGTCATGTTATGTAAGGCAGGGCAGGCATAGAGTGGAACACTTTTATAAGTCCATACCAGGTTACTTCACCTACCCAACTCATTACCATTGGGTCGCGCAGCAGATGACTGGCCGGAAGTCTCCACGTCTCGTCGAGGTGGGTGTCTACACCGGTCAGTCAGCGGCTTTCTTGGGCGTTGAACTCGTCAACGTGGGTGTACAGGATGCGGAACTCTTCCTCGTGGACAAGTACACCGACGGTGGGAGCGCCGAAGAGGTGCTCGCGCGCCTTTCGCCGCTCTCGGGCAAGGTCAAGCTCACCGCGAGAGCGAACGACTCCTCGGCGGAGGCGACATGGTTCGACGACGGTTCGCTTGACTTCGTCTTCATCGACGCCGACCACCGCTACGAGGGAGTCTCGAGAGACATCGACGCCTGGGCGCCGAAGGTCAAGCGCGGCGGTATCTTGGCCGGCCACGACTTCATCGACTACCAGGACTTCGGCGTTGTGCGGGCAGTCTGCGAGCGCTTCAGCCGCTTCGAGGTCTGGCCCGGCACAACCGACGGCGGCGACGCGCAGATGCGCGGCAAGTACTGGCCGGTCTGGAGCGTCCGGTTGTGAGCGATCGGCAGCGAGCGAATCCCCGCGAACCCGCGCGTAGCGGGGTTTGCGGGATAGGGAATGGAAGGAAGTGAAGTGATGGCGGCTGTGAAAGAGATAGCCGTAGAGGTAGAAGGTGCCAGGGACCTCGCCATGATAGGCAACGACGATTCCGTATGGATAGCCGTGCCCATCCGCTGGTGGGACCTCGCTACGCTCTCTTCTGGGCATTTCTGCCGCACGACAAGAAGGCGCGCGTCACGCTCACGCTCTACAACGGCGAGAGGGTCAAGGTCTGGGCTGTGCGTGTAGCCACGAGGCACGTGAGGGTCCGTGGCCTGTACAAGGGGAGCGGCGGATGATGACGACCGTCGTGTTCCACCAGCGGCGCTGCAGAAGGTGCGGCCACACCGAGTGTCCGTGCGGCGGTCCGCACGGCTGCGACATCCTGGAGTGCGTGTGTCACCTGGAGCACGACGACGCGTGCGACTACGGCGGCGCAGAGTTTGACGAAGAGGGCTCGAGGCGCCTCGAGGAGGCAGAAGAGAGTTTCTACAGGGATAAGGGTCACTACCCACTCCTTCAGTCGAGCGAGGACGGTATGGGAGTCGTCTTCGCGGAAGACGAAGAGATGGGAGTTTTTCAATGAGCGACGTCCTCTGTAATATGTGCGGTCTGTCTTGCGACTTGCCCACCGGACCTCTAGACAACCCTAAAGGGGATGCTCACGGGCTCATCGAGCAGGAGGTTCTTGGTCATTATGCCTCTACTCCAGGGAACGGTCACGGCGCGCTTGACGATACGACTGCCTACAAGTTCTCGCTCTGCGAGTGGTGTCTCGATTGGCTATTCGATCAATTCAAGGTGCCGCCGACCGTGCGAGAATGGCGCTTCGACGGTGGTCGCGGAGAGGTTCAGGCGTGGCGTCCAGCGTCTGAGCGGGTGGCGGAAGACGAGTGGCGAAGGTTCAAGAGCGAGTTCTACGCGGAGGCGACCAGGCGGACAATCGCTCGGTCGTCACGTTCTTGACCATCGCCACCCAGACGATCGTGGGTTACGGAGAGCGCCCGGCCATCGCCGAGCCGGGCGCGCTCTATGTCGGCTTCCATCTTGACAGTGCAAAGATGGAGGTCTGCCGATTCGATGGTTACCGGTGGGTCGACCCGGACTGGGACTGGCAGTCCTCGGCACGGCTCTACGAGCAGCTCCTCGACTTTGACCGGCGTCTTGGAACAGGAGTGTGAAGAATGAGCGAAGTGAGCAAGGCGAGTCAGGTGTGGATCGGTCGCACGAACCGCGTTGAGGTCGCACTCGAGGTCTGCGCGAACGAGGCTCGGGGTTTAGCCAGGAGGTTAGTCCACTACGCTGAGGTTTGTGAAGGGATGTCGAGGCAGCAAGAGCTCGTCGACGAGGGCGGAGAGCAGCAGGACTCTGAAGACGCGGTCGAGACCGGCATCGAGACGCTGCAGGCTGCGATGCGTTACCTCGCTGTGCTGCAGGAGGAATAATGATGGTCAAGATGAACAAGGTCATCGAGTACCTCGCCGCGGCGTGGGAGGAGTAGGCTGGTGGGAGCCGCGAAGGGACAGTGGGGCGTGTGGTCGGACAAGTTCGGCTGGGTGTGCCTCGAGCCGGGCGCGAGCGAAGAAGAGTGGGCTTCGTCTACGCTCAATAGGGCCATAGAGGTCGCTTCGCGCATGAACTTGATGTTCCCTCTGACCGGGTATGAGGTGAAGCGCTACGAGAGGAGGGAACAAGGATGCTGAGTCTCGATAGGATCGAGGATTTTGTCCGGCGCATCGAGCGGGCTGTGGAGCTCTCTGCGCTCTCTGTCGTCTCACAGAAGTCCTTGCACCACTGCGTGACCTGCGGCATGCCGGCGACGCACTACTTTCTCGGAAATGGGTACGACTTTCAGAGACACTGCGTCTGCGACCGGCACAAGGACGAGCTCGAGAAGTGCTGGCGAGAGTGGAGCAAGGACGGCAAAATGGTGGAGCTTGACCCGGACGTCGTGCGCTTCTCGCGCCGGTTCTCGGTGCTCCTTCGGGGTGAGTGATGATCCCCGGGAAGAAATTCTATGACGATCGCGCATATACTATCGTCGTCATCGACGTGCGCACCGGCCAGATCGCGCGCGTCTTCATCGCCTCGGCGCCGTGCTCGGGTCTCACTCAGAATCTCGCGACGGAACTCTACCTCGACGGCCCGTCGGCGATGGGACGCTCCTACGAGGAGGCTCGGAGGTCATTATTGGGGCTTTTGTCAGTCGGCGCGCCCTACCGGTACCTTCTCTCCAAGATGTCTCCGAGGGATAGGAGCTCATGATGACTGCGCGCGACCTCGACGCGATCTACGACGCAAAGTTCTTCGCCGAGTACGACGACCCGGCGCAGGTCAAAGACATCCGAAGAGCGGCCGACGGCCTGGTGGACGTCTTTTTGCCTAAGAGCGTCGTCGACGTCGGCTGCGGCCCGGGCCTGCTCCTCGCGCGCCTGAAGGAAAAAGGAGTCGATCACGTCTGGGGCATCGACGGGTCGATGGCGGCGATCGACGCGTCGGCGGGTTCCGTTGGAGAAGACATGAGCGTCTTCGATTTGACCGAGCCCGCGACGATTCTTCAGAGCTTTGCGGGCGTCCGAACTTATGAGCTCGTGGTCTGCACGGAGGTCGCCGAGCACATCCCAGCTGAGCACGCGGACACGCTGGTCAGACATCTCGCAGAACTCTGCGAGGATGGCGGGCACATCGCGTTCTCGGCCGCCCCGCCGGGCCAGGGCGGCCATGATCACTGCAACGAGCAGCCACTCTACCCCTACTGGGTCGACAAGTTCGCGAAATTCGGGTTCGCGGTCGACGAGGACAAGACCCCCGCGCTCCGCCGCGCGTGGAGCGGGATGGACAAGTGCTGGTGGTACGCCCAGAACGCGGTCGTTTTCCGGCGGAGTGTGCCGTACGTGCTGGAGCACGTTGCTGTCCTAAAGATAGAGGATGCGCGGACGCGAGACTGGAAGGTGTGCGAGAACGTTGTCGGGGAGACCTGTGATGCGGTAGAGCCGGGCGGGGTCGTTGAACACTTCTGGCAGTCTCTGCCCGGTGGCGTCTTCACGTTCCCGGACTTCTACTCGTGGGTTGTAGAGAAGGTCTTCGGGGCGCACAGGCCCGTCGACCCGATCCTCCGGCTTGTTGAAGTGGGCGTATTCGGTGGTCAGTCGGCCGCGTACCTCGCGGTCGAGGCGCTTCGGTATCAGAAGGCGCGCGGGCGCGATCCTTATTTCACCCTTGATCTGGTCGACAGCTCTGCGGACTATCCACTTGACAAGGCAGTAGAGAACCTCGCTCCAGTAAGGAGCGTCATCGGAAAAGCTCATAGCGAGCTCTCGCACCTGGCCGCGAGGCATTACGATGACGGTTCTCTGGACTTCGTCTTCATCGACGCCAGCCACCTCTATGAAGATGTCGGTAGAGACATTGATAGTTGGCTGCCTAAAGTAAAAATTGGCGGGACCATCGCCGGCCACGACTTCACCGACTGGCCTGGGATGGGCGTGGTCCGCGCCGTGTCCGAGCGTTTCGAGAGGTGTGAGGTATTCATGGGGAACAGCACCGCGCCGGGCGCGCACGGCCGCTACTGGCCGTGCTGGAGCGTGACGGTGACCGGGCAAGTCCTAGAGACCTGGCGCGCGCGTGGTTTCGGGAAAGAGAAGGCCGTCCGCACGGACCTGGTGTCCGTAGTCGTCCCCTGCCACGAGCAGAGTCAGTACCTGGTCGAGTGCCTCGAGTCGCTGCGAAGACAAACGTACGGCTACTATGAGGTCGTCATCGTGACCGGCGACGACGAGTCGCTGCGCGTCGCCAGCGAGTGGCAGAGACAGTACGAGAAGGACTTCAACGAGGGTCGGGAGGTCCGCATCGTGAGCGGCATGGTCAAGGGCCGCGCCGACGCCGTCAACGCGGGCGCGGCGTTTGCCAAGGGCCGCTACGTTTGCACGATCGACGCCGACGACTGGGTCGACCCAGACTTCCTCGAGAAGATGGTCGCCGCCTCGCCCGACGGCGAGAGGTACTCGCTCGTCACCTGCAGCATGGAGCGATTCGGGAAAAGGAGCGGCAGGCAGGCGATTGGCCTGGCGGGCCGACCCCGGACGGCCGAGCTCTCGGAGAACTTCTTCCTGGTCTGCAGCCTCTTCACGCGCGAGCTCTGGTCCTTGGTCGGGGGGCTAGAGAACTCGATCTTCGGCTACGAGGACTGGGATTTCTGGATCAAGCTGAGTCAAAGGCGTGACGTCCACCTCGGCGAGGTGCCCGAGTACCTCTTTCACTACCGGGTCCACGATGGGCAAGGAAGCACGTTCTGCTACGAGAACGACGCGGTCCTCAAAGCCTGCATGCACCTTCTTCACATCGACTTCTACGGGGCTCCTCGGGCCGAGGACATCCGGGCGCTTGCGACCTGCTCCTTGGCTGCGAAAGAAAAATTGCTAGAGAGAGCGGAGTGGTTTCCCGGTGATGACCGGGTGGGGGTTAGGATCTTCAGGAAGATCCTCCTGGATGACAAGATCCGGGCGGCGTTCGAAGCGACCGACCAGGCGAGGAGGTGAGCTTGAGCCTCTTCAACGGTGAGAGCGGGCGCAAGCCGCAGACGGAGGCGCGACGTTTCGTGTACAGCGTGCTCGCTGCGGTGCTCGATAATACTCAAGAGCGTGGCGAAAACGGATGGTTTTCGCTCGGTCCCGACGGAGACGAGTTTGACCGACGGAGGTTGAAAAAGGCTTTAGACGCTGTGCGCGAGGAGATGACGAGGAAGGCGAAGCTATGAGCGAAGAAAGTTTTGTTTTAGTTCTCCCTATCTCGCAGGACTTCCGGGAGCGCATCCTTCGCGTCCACGACGCCTCGGGTTGCGCGCTGCTCTTCGCCTTCATCACCAACTGCGAGGACGCGTCGACCACGATCTGTAACGTCCCGGGCGCTGATGTGCTTCTCACCAAGATGCCGGCTGGTGGCGGGCAGGGTTATGGCCTCTGCGTCCCGGTCACGGAGGATACGAGGAGCATGCTAGGGCGCGCCGTAGAGCGAGAGGAGCGCCTGGCCATCACGCTGGTCTTCGCGGAGGTCTTAGACTTCGAGCACCGCAAGATGGCGATGACTGCGGAGGCACCCGATATCGAGACGCTGGTCGTCGTTTCGCGATCTGAATTGCCGGCGAGTCAGCCAGCTCCGGTTAGACACTAGGTGAGGAGTAAAGATGCGAATTTACTGTCAGGATGAGGTGATGCCGTCACTCATACTCACGGCAATGGAAGGTGGGGATGGTCCGGTACCTATGTGGCTCGCATTGTGCTTCTATGGCTTGGTCATTCTAAGCGCAGTTGCCATTATGTGGACTCTCATTCTGACCCTGTCCTCGGTATCTAGCTTCGACCCTAAAGCGTCCCGACGACGGAGACACTGATGTCTGACGTAGGCACGACCCAGTATCCCACGAACGTGGAAGCGAGGCAGGTCGTTCTGTCATCGGGTGGGATCGATGTCGTCTCGGTCTTCTTCTACTCGACTGGAGAGCTCGTTGTGCTGCGAACCGTCGCTTTTGCCCCGGCAGCTGGTATTCTGCGAAAGAAGCTCACGTTCGAGGATTACGAGTCGCTCGGAAAGTCCTTGTTGGAATATGCCGAGAGGATGAAGAGGCAAGGAGGCGTGTAAAATGCTCGACAGACTATTAGGGATACTGATCCAGAAATTCGCGCCGCTCGTGGCCGCCCTGCCGCCCGACGCCAAGATCGAGCGCGGCACGTGCGCCAACCGCCAGTGGTGCAAGGTCATAACGGGTGCAACCGAGATCACGGTCGTCATCCGGGACTTGACGAAGCCCGACGGCTACGGCCAAGAGGAGGTCGAACAGATGCGCGGCGTCGTCGCGCGAGCAGAGGCTGAGCGCGTGGAGACGCGGGCGACGCAGGACGGATCTTTGGGATGATCCTCGCTAGCCCCAGCCGCCGGAGCAACCGCCTGCTCGACGCCCGGATGCGCGGCGCCTGCCGGCCTTGGACCAAGAGGTTCCGGGAGGCCTACGCGAAAGAGGAGGCTGAGCGGGTCGCTAAGATGGTCTACTTCGAGCGGATGCTCTACGGGATCGTGGGCTTCCTTGCGTGGCTGGTAAGAAAGGACACCGAGTCGTGAGCTGGAAGAAGACGCTCGAGGAGGCGAGGCCGGACGCCGAGCAGCTCTCGCGGCTCACCGACGATCTCAACGCCGCCATCGCGAGCGTGGAAAAAGTATTCGTAGCGCAAAATTTCGGCGTCTCTGCCTCAGTGACCTTTCAATGTGACGGGCTCGACTACGAGCTCTGGTACGGCAAGCATATGTCGAGCTGGGGCCTGTTCGTCAACGGCGACTGCGGTAAATGCGCGCTCCTGTCAGCCCCGAGGAGCCTTCGCGTGGAGGCTGTCAGGCACCTGGACGCGCTCGCGCGCGCGATGGTCAGCGAGGTCGGAAGGCAAGTCGCGGAGGTCTCGGGGGCTCTCTTGGACGTGGTCGCCTTGACTTCCGAGTTGTCGAGGGCAGGAGCAGCTGGAGACGAGTGATGAATTACCTTGATGCTCTTTCAACAATCATCGACCGCGCCCTTGCCGGCGCGCGAGAGGACTACCAGGCAGGGACGGATAAGCTTGTCGGCAGCGTGGAGGGACTCGAGGCTTGCCGCGGAAAGAGCCCCGAAGATCTGTCGGCGCTGCTGCGGGACGCGAGCGTGCGCACCCACGAGGCGCGCGTCTGCCTCATGCGAGACCCGCAGCACGATTTCGGCTACTGGCGCATCCGGTGCTTCGAGGCCGAGGTCGAGTGGGTCTGTAACTGTGTCTCGGTGATGCTCATGAACCAGGGACAGAAGACCATCGTCCCGCCGACCGCGCGCGCGGCGCTCTCCGTGGCTAGTATCGTGGGAGTGAGCGAGCGGAGCGAGCGAATCCCCGCAAACCGGTAGGTTTGCGGGATTAGGCAGGAGAAACTAGTGAACTTGGATGAGATCCTGGACAGTCTCGGCTCGAGTGCTCAGGAGGTCGCAGAGCGCGTGCCCTGCGGCCGAAAAGCGAGCGCCTGCGATTGTCCAGTCGCGCGCTACCTGAACAAGCACTTCCCCGTCCACGGCGGCTGGGTCGTCAGCAGGAGCGCTATCATGAACTACTCGGGTGATAGGAAGTGCAAGACACCCCAACCTGTGGCTGACTTCATCCTCTTGTTCGACGGTGGGGTCTATCCTGGGCTCGTGGAGCCCGTGCATTTTCCTTATCGGAGGGGAGCGTGAGCACCATCGGCCTCAGAGACGAGCTCGCCGCGTTCGCGGTCGAGTGCGAGCGGAAGCTCAGGAAGAACGACCACAAGGGTCACTGGGAGTCTTGCACGGTGAGCTACCTGCTCCGGCGCCTGGGCGAGGAGAAGGCGGAGCTCGTGCACGCGATCAAAGAGAAACGTTCTCGCGCGGTGGTCATGGCGGAGGCCGCCGACGTCGCTAACTTTGCGATGATGGTCGCCGACATCTACGACCCGAAAGAGGACTCTAGCGAGGAGATTTCGGACTGCGAGTGCGGGAGGCCGCTCTGAGCATGACCGCCCCTTTCCGCGTCACCATCCGTGTCAAGAATAACTGTCTCGTGACGGCGCGCGAGCGTCTCGGCTACCGGACCACCACGGCCTTCGCGAAGGACAAGAACCTTTGCCTGCAGGTGGTCAGTAACTACGAGACGATGCACACTTCACCCATAGACAGGACAAGAGGCGGCTACAAGGAGAGCGCGCTTCGCTTGGCCGACGCGCTCTACTCGGACCCGGATGATTTGTGGCCCGAGGAGTGCCTGCGAGTCACCAAGACCTCGGTCACGAGCGAGCTGTCGCTCTCAGACGTGCGGCAGCTTGTGGGCGAGAGCGACCCCGAGCGGCTGCTCGTGCGCGAGGCGGACGCGCGCTTGCTCTCCGAGGCGATGGCGACGCTTGATGACAAGGAGAAGAAGGTTTTAGATTCCATGGTCGTGCACGAGGAACCTGGGAGTGTGATGCAGGAGGCGATGGGCCTCAGCCACACGCGCGTCTGGCAGCTGAAGAACCAGGCTCTCCGGAAACTGCACCTGTACATAGACGTCAAGAAGAAGGACGAGCGCCATAGGGAGCGCCTCTTGGGGATCAAATGAGTATCCTAGACGACCTCGCCGACGTCCGCACGCCGGATGGTCTCATTCTCTCGGAGTCGATGTGCACGTGTGCGGTGCACTGCAGCAATCGCTGCGAGAGCGCGCACTGTCCAGCTGGCACTCCCTGGTGCCGGTGCTGGTGTCACCGAAACGATTATTTTCAGATGCAGCTCTCCAGTGGTCCATACTGCCGCGGCGGTGTCCGGTGAACTGCGTCGCCTGCGACAGCGTCAAAGCAGTGAGAGAGCGCACCGCATCCTCGAGCGAGCAGGCTGTCGCGCTCGCGGTTCTCTCGGCTCTCGAGGTCGCGGACAAGTGCGGGGTCGGGCTCATTGTGGCTAAGCTGTGCGGCAGGCACAGGCGACTCTGGATGAACCTCGATGCCGTGAAGAAAGCGACTTTGGGCGCGCCGAAGCCCAAGTGCATCTGCCGGTCGATTCGCAACGACGAGGAGCACTTCGACGACTGCCCGGCGAAGGGTCCCTACGGCCTGCCGCGAAGGGGGCCCGGATGACCGCCGAGCTTGGTGATGACGACACGCTCCTGCCCGTGAGGAGGCTCGTCCTCGTGTGCACGCTGTGTAGCCAAGAGCACACGGTGAACTTCGACCCGCCGCTCGAGACGATCGACGCCTTCATCCGCTGGACGAAGGAGAAGCTCGTGCGCTGGCACGACTGCCCGTCGGACAAGTGCGATATAAAAATCCCCGTCAACAAGGTTTCCTGATGGATGACATCGACAGCGACGTCTCGTTCTTGCGTACCGAGTTCGGTGCGGAGAAGGATGAGCCTCTCGAGGAGGCGGCGAGGCGCATCGTGGCTCACTACGTCAACGAGAAAGGACCCCTCGCGGTCACCAGGGTCCCGGTCATCGAGGCCGCGATGCTCGTGTGTCGGCCTGGTCCAGGTTGGAGTGTGCGCGAGGCGTGCGCGGTCCTGAGAAACGAGAAACTTTCTGAAAACCTGCCTACTGTGACCTTGGCCATCCTCGCGCGCGACCACGCCTACTGCCTGCCGGAGTACTTGGAGTGTATCGAGCGTCTCGACTACCCTAAGAAGCAGATTGGCCTCTACGTCCGGACCAACGATAACACCGACGACACGGAGAAGATCCTTGGTGACTGGTGTAACCGCGTCAGCGAGGACTATTGGAATATCCATTACGACTGCAGCCCCATGGGTGGGATCAAAGACGCTGGGCACAACTGGGACGGCGAGAACCTGCCCCGCATCGCGCGCGTGCGCCAGGAGTCGCTGGACCACTTCGCTCGTCCCGGGACTGTCAGCCAGTACTACTTCGTCGTCGACGCGGACAACTTCTTGACCAATCCGAAGACCCTCAAGGAATTGGTACGACGAAGAGAACCGATAGCTTCGCCGCTCCTGGACAACCTGCCGCACAACGCCCACTACGCTAACTTCTTCGCCGCTGTGAACGAGTGGGGGTACTACCAGGATGCCCCCGAGTACTACCCCATCCGGTGGCGGAAGGTTCGCGGTTGTCTGGTAGTCCCAGTCGTTCACTGCACATACCTCGTTGAGAGGAGCGTGATCGCGGACAAGAGAGTTACGTATGTCGACGGGCAGAACCGGTACGACTTCGTGACCCTCTCGGACTCGGCGCGAAAATCTGGCGTGAGGCAGTGCCTCGTCAACGACGAGCCCTACGGGTATCTCCTGTATAGCCTGCTCGAAAAACGCGGAAGAGAGACTGACACCGAGGCTGACGTCTACAGAGAGAAGTGCAGGCCGATTATCCTGGACGCTATACGCAAGGCGGGCGCGCCATGAAGTGCGTCCTTTGTGACATGGCTGATCTCGTTGTCACTAGGAATCTCGGCCCGCTCGAGGCTGCGCG
>Ga0187783_10002031_pt1 | contig 15046 bp, 11 predicted proteins | sample 1015_SJ02_MP02_2_FD_132471 | JGI IMG/M metagenome (GOLD analysis project Ga0187783, IMG submission 132471) | Tropical peat soil microbial communities from peatlands in Department of Meta, Colombia - 1015_SJ02_MP02_20_MG | ecosystem: Environmental > Terrestrial > Soil > Wetlands > Peat | place... | reverse complement strand
CGACGCGCGGCAACGGGGAGATCGGCGAGGACATCACGCACAACCTGCGGACGATCGGTGCGATCCCGCTGCGTGTGTCCGACGTGCCGCCGCTGCTGGAGGTGCGCGGCGAGCTGTACATGTCGTTGAAGGACTTCGCCGCGCTCAATGAGCGCCGTGCCGAGGAGGGGCTGTCGACGTTCATGAACCCGCGCAACTCGGCCGCCGGCACCGTGCGCCAGCTCGACCCCGCGCTCGCGGCGCAGCGACCGCTGTCGATCTGGTGCTACCAGGTGGGCGTCACCGAGGGTCTCTCGTTTCAGACGCACTGGGAAGCGCTCGGCTGGCTGCGCGAGCACGGCTTTCGCGTCAACCGCGACGTCAAGCTGCTCGGCAGCGAGGACGAGGTCGTCGAGCAGTGCCTTCAGTGGCAGAGCCGGCGCGGTGAGCTCGACTTCGAGATCGACGGGGCGGTCGTGAAGGTGTCAGACCTCGAGCTGCAGCGCCGGCTGGGATCGGTGGGGCGCGAGCCGCGCTGGGCGGTGGCGTGGAAGTTCCCGCCCACGACGGCCGTCACGCGCCTGCAGAAGGTGATGTGGAACGTCGGCAAGTTCGGCGACCTGCGCCCCTATGCGGTGCTCGACCCGGTCTCGGTCGGTGGCGTGACGATCAAGCTGGCGACACTCCACAACGAGGAGGACCTCGCGCGCAAGGACATCCGCGCCGGCGAGGACGTGATCGTGCTGCGCGCGGGAGACGTGATCCCGCAGGTGCTCTCGCCGGCGCCCCACGTCGCCGAGCACGCCAGGCGCCCGCGGCGCCCGCGGCCGCCGGCGCGCTGCCCGTTCTGCGACACGCCGACCGTCAAGCCGCCGGACGCGGTGTTCACGGTGTGCCCCAACCGCGACTGCCCGGCGCGCGCGTGGCAGCTGCTCAAGCACTTCGTCTCGCGCGCGGCGATGGACATCGACGGACTGGGCGAGAAGCAGGTCGCGCTCCTGCAGCAGCACGGGCTGATCAGGACGGCCGGCGACTACTACCGGCTGACACGAGAGCAGCTCGTGCAGCTCGAGGGCTTCGGCGAGGTGTCGGCGGACAACCTCCTGCGCGCGATCGAGCAGTCAAAGCAGCGACCGTTCGCGCGCGTGCTGTTCGCGCTCGGGATCGAGGAGGTCGGCGAGGTGACCGCACGCAACCTCGCCCAGCGCTTTCGCGACATCGACGCCCTGCTGGCGTCCTCAGAGGAGCAGATCGCCGAGACGGCGGGGATCGGTGAGAAGATGGCGACGCTGATCGCGGGCCAGCTGCGCGATGGGCGCATGCGCGCGCTGATCGAGGACCTGCGCGGGGAGGGGCTGCGCCTGCGCGAGGAGGGTGCCGCGCCCGCCGAGGGACCGCTCGCGGACAAGACGCTCGTGCTGACCGGCACGCTCCCGCGGTGGTCGCGCGAGCAGGCGACCGAGCGGATCATGGCCGCGGGCGGGCGCGTGACCGGGTCGGTGTCCAAGAAGACCGATTACGTCGTGGCCGGCGACAGCCCGGGCTCCAAGCTGGCCACGGCGCAGCGGCTGGGCGTGCCCGTGCTCGACGAGGCCGGCCTGCGAGAGCTGCTCGATCAGTAGTCGGCGATCGTGATCGTCATGTGGTCCTGCAGGATGTGCGCCAGTTCGGTCGAGATCGCATCGGTGAAGATGGCGAACGCGAGCGTGTGCCCGTCGGCCGCGCGACAGTAGCCGGCGAGGTTGGAGGCGCCGGTGAGCGTCCCCGTCTTGGCCTGGCAGCGCCCGGCGGCGCCCGTGTCGCGCATGCGCGTCGCCAGCGTACCGGTGCGCCCCGCGATGGCGAGGTCGCCGCGCAGGACCGAGCCGACGCTCGTCGGCGCGAGGCCGGCGAGCAGGTCGGTGACTTCATACGGCGAGGTTTTATCGGCTTCCGAGAGCCCCGAGCCGTCGACCACGTGCGGGTGCAGCCCGAACACCGAGGCGATCGTGCGCCGCACGACCGCGGCCCCGGCCGAGGTCGTGCCGGCGCCGCCGTAGAAGGCGCCGAGATCCTTGACGAGCATCTCGGCGAAGAAGTTGTCAGACGGCGGCAGCATGAGGCCGAGCAGCGCCGACAGCGGCGGGGAGCTGACCTGCGCCAGCAGGATCGCGCCGGGCGGCGTCGTCGCGGCGGCGCTCGAGCCGCGGATGCTCACGCCGTCGCGTTTGAGCGCTCCCCACAGCTCGCGCGCGGCGTAGGCGGCGGGGGCGTGGGCGCCGCGTTCTGAGCCGACGGCGCCGCGGTTGAACGCCAGGCCGCTGAGCGTGCCTTCGAGGAACGGGTCGGGGGCGTAGTCGCTGGAGGGCTCGCCGCGCAGCGAGTCAAACCAGGACTCGTCGCCATAGATCGAGCCGGTGACGTGGTGGATGCCGTCCAGGTGCACGAGCTGTTCGACGAGCGCCGTGGCCGAGGCGCCGACCCCGCCGTAGTGGCTGCGGATGAACGAGGAGCTGCCGAACGTCGGGTCGCCGCCTCCGCGCAGGTAGAGGCTGCCTTCCCAGATACCGCCGAGGGCCAGGTGCCCGAAGCCCGCGACCGTCGTCGCGAGCGTGGCCGAGCTGCCCATGAGCTCGAGCGCGGTCGTGGACGTGTAGAGCTTCTCGACCGAGGCCGGCGGGCGCAGGGTCGTGGCGCGCTCTGAGAACAGCGCCTGCTTGGTGGTGAGGTCGTACACGTAGGCGCCGTCGTAGGGACCGCCCAGGGCGAGCTGGTGGCCGAGGTCGGCCTGCAGCGCTGCCAGCCCGCCCGGGGCGCCCTGCGCCCACGCAGTGGGCACGGCCGAGAGCGCGAGCGCGAGCGCGCACAGCAGCGCTATGAGCAGCCTGGCGGCGCCAGGGCGGAGGGCGGTCGGGCGGCGCGAGCGCGGGCTCATGGGCGCTGGATCGGGCCTCGGGCGGGGGGCGTGGGCGGCGACGCCCGTTGTCCAGGGGGGACTGGGCGTAAACTCAATCTTGCATGGGCAAGGTTGTCAAGCTTCAACCAAAGACCCCGGAGGAGGCGAAAGTAGCGGCGCGGAGGCGGCCGATCGCTCCGCGCGGCGTGGGCAGGCCCGGGGCGATCGACCGGCGGCGGCGACCGCGGCGTCACAAGACAGCGCTCGTGCTCGGCGGCGGCGGCTTCACCGGCGGGGTGTACGAGATCGGGGCGCTGCGCGCGCTGGACCTGCTCGCGGTCAACAGCTCGGTCAACGGCTTCGACGTGTACGTGGGCACGTCGGCGGGGTCGTTCATCGCGGCGCTGTGTGCCAACGGCGTGACGCCGGAGGAGATGATGCGCGTGCTCATGCGCCACGGCGAGGCGCCCTTCCGCGCCGCCGAACTCGGCGACCTGCTGCGACCCAACCTGATCGAACTGGCGCGCAAGAGCGCGCTGCTGCCGCTGCGGGCGGCCTCGATCGCCCGGCAGGTGGTGTTGCAGCGGGGGACGGTCACGCTGATGGACATCATGCTCGAGCTGGCCGAGGGGCTGCCGGCCGGCCTGTACACGGGTGGCGGGATCGAAACCTACCTGCACAGGGTGCTGCGGGGGCCGGACCGCAGCGACGACTTCCGCGACCTGGCGTGCGAGCTCTATCTCACCGCGACCGACCTCGACACGTGCGAGCGCGTCGTGTTCGGCACCGCCGGCATGGAGGACGTGCCGATATCCACGGCCGTGCGGGCGTCGGGCGCGCTGCCGATGGTCTACACGCCGGTGCGCGTGGGCGAGCGCGAGCTGATCGACGGAGGCCTGCTGTCGACGACCAACCTCGACATCGCAGTCGAGGCCGGGGCCAAGCTAGTCGTCGTGATCAACCCGATCGTGCCGTTCGTGACCGATCGCAGCGAGCCGCTCGGCGATGGCTCGGTGATCGAGCCCAAGCGCGTCTCGCAGATGGGCTTTCCGCACATCGGCTACCAGGCGTTCAAGCTCGTGGCCCACCAGCGACTGCACGAGCAGGCCGCGCGCTGGGCGGAGACCTATCCCGGGGTGGACATCGTGCTGATCGAGCCCGAGCAGAGCGACGAGCTGATGTTCGAGACGTCGATGATGAACTTCGCCTCGCGCGTGGCGATCGCGCGTCACGGCTTCGAGTCGGTGACCAGGCACCTGGTGGATGAATACGAGCGCTTCAGCAACATCGCCGAGCGCCACGAAATCGAGATCTCCGCCGAGCGCCTGAGCGAGGTCGTCGCCGGGCTGGACCACGACGAGGACGCGAGCGGCTGGCGCAGGCTGCTCACGGGGACCGCCGGGGCGTTGCTGCGCCAGTCGGGGCTCGCCAGCTAGAGCGCTTTGTCGATCGCGCTCAGCAGGCGCTGGGATGCAGAGGCGCTGCGGATCGCGATGCGCACGTGACGCGGCTCACCGAGCGCGTCGCCGGCGGCGATGAGCACGCTCGCGCGCTCCAGGCGCGCCGCCAGCTCGCTGCCTGCGAGAGAGGAATGGGCCGCCCATACGAAGTTTGCCTGCGAGTCGGCCACCTCGAAACCGCGCGAGCGCAGCGCCTCGGTCAGCAGCGGACGCTCCTCGCTGACCTCCTGCACGTTTCGCTCGAGCAGCTCAGAGCAGCTGCGCAGCGCCTCGAGGGCGCCCATCTGAGAGATCTCGGACACGCCGAGGTCGGGCTGTAACGCGTCCAGCAGCTCGGTCGCGCCGGGCGCTCCGACCGCATAGCCCACGCGCAGCCCTGCCAAGCCCCAGGCCTTTGAGAAGCTGCGGAACACGAGCAGGCGCGGGTGCTCGTCGAGCAGCTGCAGCGAGGCGTCGCGGGGCTTGGCGTCGGCGAACTCGACGAGCGCCTCGTCGAGCAGCACCGCGACGGTCTCGGGGAGCGCGCCGAGCAGGCGCCGCAGCTCCTCGGTGTGCAGCAGCTCGCCGGTGGGGTCGTTGGGGCTCGCGAGCACGACCACGCGCGTGTCGTGCTCGGGAACGGCCGCCAACAGCTCATCGACGCCGCCCGAGACGGGCACGGCACGTCCGCGGGCGCGGCGCGCCATGATCGGATACAGCGGATAGGACGGCCACGTGGTGAGCAGCATCTGACCGGGCTCGATCAGCGCGCGCGTGGCCGAGCTCAGCAGCTCGGCCGCGCCGTTGCCGAGGATCAGCCGCTGTGGATCTACACCGTGGCGCTCGGCGAGCGCATCGCGCAGGTCTGAGCCGCGCAGGTGCGGATAGCGGTTCAGGCCGCGACGGGCGACGTAGGTGAGCGCATTGACGATGCGGGGATGGGGCAGCTCGGGCCAGGTCGTCTGAGAGAGGTCGAGCGTCTGCACCTGGGTGAGCGCTTTGCGTCTGCGCTCGGCGTCCTGCTCGCGCAGCTGCGCGTTGACTTCCTCCTCGCTCATCCCTTCGAACTGGCGGTAGTAGTCGAGTAGACCCATGCGCCGCCGCTCCTAGCCGTGATCGTGGTCGTCGATGAAACAGACGACCACGCGCGCCGGTGGGCGCGCGCTCACCCTTCGCCCTTGGAGACCAGGCCGGTGCCCGGCCCGTGGATGACCAGGAACCAGAGCAGGAAGGCGCCCGCGCAGAAGATGACGGTGAGCGCGAACACGCGGCCGAGCACTCCCCCGCGTTGGTCATAGCCGGCGGCGCGGCGCACGAGTATCCACGCCTGGTCGATGCGGCGCATCACGTAGAGCGCGCCGAACAGGAAGCCGAACAGGCCGATGAACGACACGAGGATGCCGAGGCTCACGCTGCCCGTGATGTAGTCGACGTGGGAGCCGATCCAGAGGCAGGCGACGGGGATCGGGCCCCAGCAGAGCAGGCAGATGAGCGTCATCAGCGCGAGCAGGATGCCCGCGAGCGAGCCGTCGATGCGCCGGCGAAGCGCGCTGCCGCGCTTGGGCAGCGCGCGGAAGTGCACGGGCGCGGTGCCGGGCCGGCGACCGATGAACAGCCCGCCGCTGTCGCTGGGATCGGAGCGCATCGGGACCTATGTTCGCAGCTTGGCGCGCGAACCCCTGCAGCGTGGGGTGGAGGGCCGGGCGACTGCGGGTGCGGCCGCCATCGGCAGATCTAGACGGAGGCGTAGAGCGAGTCGAGCAGCTCGGCGTACTTCTCGTTGACCACGTTGCGCTTGACCTTCAGGGTCGGCGTCAGCTCGCCCGTTGCCTGGGAGAGGTCGTGGTCGAGGATCGCGAACTTCTTGACCTGCTCCACGCGCGCGTATTTGGCGTTGGCCTTGTCGATCTCGCCCTGGATGAGCTCGCGCACGGCGGGCTCCTGGGCGAGCGAGGGGATGTCCTGCGGCAAGCCGTGGTCCTTGGCGTAGCGCTCGATCTCTTCCTCTTCGAGCGTGATCAGCACGACCGGGTAGGGCCGCTTGTCGCCGTGCATCACCGCCTGGGAGATCCAGCGCGACTGGCGCAGGTCGTTCTCGATGTTCGCCGGCGTGAGGTTCTTGCCGCCGGCCGTGATGATGATGTCCTTCTTGCGCCCGGTGATCGTGATGTAGCCGTCCCCGTCGATCGAGCCGAGGTCGCCGGTGTGCAGCCAGCCGTCCTCGACGGCCCCGAAGGAGCCGTCGTGCTGGTTGTAGTAGCCAGCGAAGATGTTCGGTCCCTTGATCAGGATCTCGCCGTCCTCGGCGGTCTTTATCTGCACGCCCGGGAGCGCGCGTCCGACGGTGCCGAAGCGATGGTTGGCGACCGTGGAAATCGCGGCCGACGTGGCCGTCTCGGTCATGCCGTAGCCCTCGAGCACGGGCACGCCGCAGGCCCAGAAGAATTCGAGGATCTCGTTGGCGATCGGCGCGGCGCCGCTGGTTGCGTGGCGCACCTCGCCGCCGAAGATCGCGCGCACGTGCTTGAAAAGCCGCTCGTCGGCTTCCTCGAACAGTTCCTCGAGCTCCTCGGGGACGGGCTCGCCGCGGTTCATCATGTTGCGCACCCGCGCGCCGAGCTTGATGTCGGCTCGCGCGCGCTCCTGCTCGGCGGCCGGCTGGGCCTCGATCGTGCTCTGGGCGAGCGTGTAGATCTTTTCGAACACGCGCGGGACCGAGGGCAGGTAGGTGGGGTGGACTTCTCCCAGCTCGGCGATGATCTGGTTGTTGTCGCCGCCGTAGTAGACGAGCGTGCTGCCGAGGTCGAACGCTGCCAGCTGGATCAGCAGCCCGTAGGAGTGGGCCAGCGGCAGGTACAGATAGGTGACCTCGTCGTCTGCGATCTCGCCGGCCTCGTGGATCATGCTGGCCATCGCCCGGTAGTTGCCGTGGGTGAGCATGCAGCCCTTCGGCGGTCCGGTCGTGCCCGACGTGTAGATGATCGTGAGCAGATCGTCGGGGCGCACCGCCGCGCGACGCGCTTCGAGCTCCTCGGGCGACCGCCCGCGGCCGCGCTCGCGCACCTCGTCGAGCGTCACGATGGTGAGCGGGCGGGTGATGCGCGCCGCGCTCGTCGGAACCTCGGGTGCGGGGCCGTCGATGAGGATGATCGTGTGCAGCTCGGGCAGTTGGCCGCGTATCTCGAGGATCTTCTCCAGCTGCTCGTCGTTCTCGACGACGACGGCGCTCGCGCCGGAGTCGAACAGCACCCAGCGGCACTCCTCGGGGGAGTTGGTCGGATAGATCGGCACGGCGACGAGCCCCGCGGAGATGATCCCGAAGTCGGCGTAGGTCCACTCGATGCGCGTCTTGGCGAGGATTCCCACCCGCTCGCCGGGCGCCAGGTCAAGGTCGATGAGGCCGAGGGCCGTCTCCTGGACGGTCTCGCCGAGCTGGGCGTACGTGACGTCGTGCCACTCGCTGTCCTGCTTGAAGCGCCCCGCGACATCGCTCGAGTGCTCGGCGGCGGCGAGCCCAATCAGGTCAGCAATCGTTTTCGAGCCGGTGGTCGACGCATGCGCGGAGGGCGCGGCGGCCTCCATAGGAACCTCCTCCCCGGGCTTTGACCTCTTGATCTTAGACCGTGGCGGCCTTTTTGACGACACGAAGGACTGCTCCTAGACCGGATTTAGGACGTCTAGAAACGCTAGACCGGATTGGGGACGTCCAAGAACGCGTGACGCAAATCGAAGCGCGCGGCCAGGTGCTCGCCCAGGCGGCGCACGCCGAACGTCTCGGTCGCGTAGTGGCCGGCCGCGATCAGATGGAGTCCGGCCTCGCGTGCCTGGCCCATCGTGCGCTCCGAGCACTCGCCGGTGAGCAGCGCGTCGGCGCCGGCGCTGTGGGCCTCCTCGAGATAGTCGGCGCCGGCGCCCGAGACGACGGCGAGGCTGCGCACGCGCTCGGGTCCCGCATCGAACACGAGCGGCTCGCGGGCGGTCAGGTCGCCGACGGCGCCGAACAGCTCCTGGGCGGCCAAGCCGTCGCCGCGCAGGCGGGCGACGCAGCCGATCGGCTGCCCGGCGTGCAGGGCAAAGGGCGCGAGCTCCTCGGCGCCGAGGGCGCGCGCGAGCAGCGCGTTGTTGCCGAGGTCCGGGTGCGCGTCGAGCGGCAGGTGGTAGGCGGCGAGCGCGATGTCGGCGTCGAACAGGAGCTTTAGGCGTCGCTTGAGCGTGGCGTCGATGAGGCTGACGCCCGAGCCCCAGAAGAGCCCATGGTGTACGAGCAGCAGGTCCGCGCGCTCGGCTGCGGCGAGCTCGAACAGCTCGGCGTGGGCCGACACGCCCGTGGCCAGGACCTCGACGTCGCCGGATCCCGGCACCTGGAGGCCGTTGGGCCCGTAGTCGCTGAAGCGCTCGGGCTCGAGCAGCCGATCGGTCTCGGCGAGGATGTCAGCAAGGGGAACGGCCATCGCCGGGCGACGATAGCGGTGTGGAATACTGGCGGGCGCATCGGGGCGTGGCGCAGCCTGGTAGCGCGCACCGTTCGGGTCGGTGAGGTCCCCGGTTCAAATCCGGGCGCCCCGATTGTATCGGCGACCGGCTGCACGCCGAAAGTGACCATTTTGCAGTGATTTTGCGGCGATGCTTGTCCTCCGGTGATGTCCCCGGTTCAAGTGGTTCTGCGGCGCCCAAAAAGACCGCAGATTGCGAGCTTTTGAGCCGGGTTTTGACGTGGAGGCGGGTTTCGAGTGGGTTTCCCGTTGCAGGGTTTGCACTGCTCACCCGGCGGATCCTCTGGCTGGCTGTGGGACTCGTGCGCTACGCGATCGCCGGCTAGACGCTCGGGGGTCGGAGTCTGGCGAGCCGCGCCTCATGCTCGACCTGCTGGGAGCTATCAGCGACCACGCTGGGTACCACGGTTTTCGCCCGTGTCTTCGTAGAAGGTTCTTTCATAGACGGCGTGTTCCGCCACGTACGGGTCCTTGGCACATTCCGTGAGCCCGAGTTGCTGTGCGTGGTTTGCGGCTTCCTGTTCGAGCCTTCCGGCACGTTCCACGAGGATGCTCAACGAGTGTCTTACCCTGGGTGAGACGCTGAGGGGCCGCGTTGCGTTGCGCAGCGCACGCGCTTCATGGATCACGTCGGCGCGTTCGCGGGCCTTGATCGCTTCAATGGATCGTTCGCTGCCGTTGGGCTTCAACTGAGCGTGAAGTGTCGCGAGACTCGGGGTCGGCTGACGGGGACGCATATAGGCCACCTCGGCGTGCGCCAGCCCGTCAGAGGGTGCCCTGTCCTCGTCGGCGGCCACGAGGTTCGAGATGTAGCTTCCGTAGGCGTTCCGTTCGGTCGCCGGCGCAGTCAGCTTCTGCAGCCCGGACAGCTCCTGCTCGCGAAGGGCCTGCTGCTTGCCGGCGAGTTCCAGAAGCTGCGTCAGACCGATCGGTGGCGGTAGCGCATAGGCCTTGTTGTAGTACCGCGAGCAGATCTGATTCGCGCTTGCCACGAACGACGACCGGCTGATGCCAGACGAGGAGCCGTCGGCGCCGCAGGCGACCAGGAGCGCGGCCGCGCACACGGCAGAGCTCAGCAGAATCAGACGCCTTTGCACCCAGCGACGCAGCGTTGCGGAAGCAAGATCACTCATGAGGTTCCCGCCCATGTGGGTATGCCGTCGAAGTGAAACGTCGCGATCCCGCCGCCGGGGAGACAGATCAGAAGGCCCCTGCCCTCCACCACTATCTGCCATGCCTCAAAGCACCGCTCGGCAGCGCAAGTGAGTTCAGTTCCGTCAGAGAGCCTAAGCCCGAGCGTGTCCGCTTCGGTTGCCGCGGCGGCGATCGAGGTGCCTACGATCGCGCGGTCCGCCGCCCACGGCTCCAGCGCGGGACGGTCGCCCGCGGTTTGTGCGAGACGCCAGAGGTCGGCATACAGACGAGGCTCGGGTCGATCCCCGCGATCGAGCACCAAGCGGACCCGTACGCCATCGCTTTGCACATCGACAACCGTCTTGCCGACGACGTGCTGCAATAGATCGTCATCGCCCTCGTTAGGGATTGCGTCGCCAGGCCACCACCAACGAGCAGCTTGGGGGCGCTGTTGACGCGCTGTGAGCAGCGGCCCCTCATCATCCTCAGCGGATGTCAGCGAGCCGGTCTCGCCCGTGCGCGGGTTGACGTAGTCGCCCGCCTCATCGGTGTAGCGCATGTAGCCCTCCGGGTATGCCAGGCAGCCGGGACGCATGAAGCGGATCGTGCTCGCGTTGCTCATCGGGCGCTTGTCGGGCTCCGAGAGCAAGACGCCGCGTCCGCGCGACTCGGGCCATATATCGGGTGTCACGCTCGGCGCCGGCAACCCATAGGCCGCGATTTCTCGCTCGACGAGACTTTGGAGCCAAGCGGGGGCGGCTGTCACGGCCGGTGCGGATGAGACCGCGGACGTTCGAGGTGGACCGGTATGCCCAACGCTTTGAGGTTGGGGTAGCGGCTACTGAGCCCGAAGGCGCTGCCTCTTTTGGGCACCGGAGCGAGGAGTTCGAGCGTGATCACCGTGCCCGACGGTGCTCTGGCGCCGGGCGGGCGTGAGCAGAGATCGCAGCGGAAATGACCGCGGATCGCGACCACATAGACGGGCGCGCTCTTGCTCGGCGGTTCGCTTTCGTTGCCTTCCTCGACCATGCGCTCCGCGAGCCCGTGCGTCGTGCGCACGGCCTCGATGTCGTAGGGGTGGCGCTCGCCGTTCGTCGCGGCGGTGCGCCTCGCGATCTTCAGCAGCTCTGCGCGGACGCGGGGCGGAATGCCGAGGCGAAGCGGCCTGCGGGCCGTGAGGTCGAAATGGAGCGTGGCCGATGCCGTTGCGTGGCCGGCGCTCATCGCCCTCAGGCCGATCGCAAGGCCTCCTACGCGCGCTGTGCTGACGTCTTGGGCGAGCGTTTGGGCGACGGCGATCGCGGGAGCACGGAGCAGGATCTTCACCCGCCACGCCGGTACCTTGAGCGTGATCGCGAGCCTGTCGCCGCTGGCTCTCGCCGTGAACGGGAGTCGCCGGTGGCCTTCGGTGGCGAAAACCCCGCTCGCCAGGTTCCGCTGCGCGCCCGAGAAGCTGAGGCCGCGCGGCAGCGAGACCGTGATCGTCTTCAGCGGCGCGGTGCTCGTGCCGGCCGTGAACGCGAACGAGAGCTTCGCGGAGCGCGTTGAAACCCCGGATAGCGAGGCATTTGATACCGCCGCCGACATGGGGTTGAACGTCTCCTCCTGGCCGAGCATGTCGACCGAGGTGCACTGGCTCGCAGACGGGCAGGCGAGAGCCGTGAGCGTGATTGTGGAGACGCCGATCGGGACCAGCGTGCCCGGCACCCCGGGGTTGAACGTGGCGTATTCGCCTCCTCCTCCCGCCGCGGTGCACTGGGAGGCGGACGGGCACGCCAGGCCGTAGGCGACGATGCTGCCCTTGTTTGCGAAGACGGCTGGTCGCGGCGCGAGCGGGTCGAACGTCAGCTCTTGGCCGTCTTCGTCGAAGGTGACGCACCGGCCTGCCGTCGGGCAGGCGAGGCTCGTGAGCTGGTGACTTGCGATCGCGACGGGCGCGGCCGGTCGGGGCGCGAGCGGATCGAATGTCACCTCGCGCCCGCCGGTGTCTGCCGCGACGCACTGGCTCGTGGACGGGCACGCGAGCGACCGTAGGTGGGAGTGCGGCGCGATGGCGACCGGGGTTGGCGCTCCTGGCGCGAGCGGATCGAACGTAACCTCGTTGCCTTCGTAGTCGACGGTGGTGCACTGGGTGGCTGATGGGCACGCCAGCGGCTGCGCCCCGAACGCCAATTCGCCTTCGTCACCTGACCCGCGTTCTTCGCTGCCCATGGTTTCATTGTCGATCCGCGCCGGCTGTGGGTGTCCTGGGACAACCGGGTCGAACGTGACCTCACGTCCACCGGAGTCCACGATCGTGCATTGGGTGGTCGATGGGCACACCACCGCGTCTTCCAGGCTGCCGGGGAGGCCGCTGGCGCGTTCGAGCGGTGGTGGGTCGATGACAACTGGCTCGGGGGTTCCCGGAGCGGTCGGATTGAATGTCCACTCCAGTCCGTCGTCGGAGATCGCCGTGCATTGGCTCGTCGACGGGCAGGCGATGCTCTCCAACGTGCCTTCGTAGCCCAGCGCGAGGCGTACGGGCGCGGCACCCGCGATCGCTGGGAGTAGCGCCAGCGATACAAAGGAAAGCGCGATCGACAGCGCAGCTGCGACACGCCACGTCTCGGTCGGCGTGTCCGGGGTCGCCGAGTAGGTCATCGCGGTGATATCGGTCTGGCCGGCCGGTCGCTGTAGCGGAGCGATCATGGCCGGCAAGACCGGCGCAATTCGGAATACACCCCAGCCATAGGCAGGCGCGGTCGCGCCGTGCGAAGCAGAACCCGGGCGGGCCCCACAGCGATCGGACATTCGGTCTCGACACCCTCCTGCGCGAAGATGACGATCTGAGGCGACGATGCGATCATCGCGGCCGATGCGTCACGTCCCTGCTCTTGCATTATTGACCCTCGCGGCCGCGCTTGCCGGATGCGGCCCCAGCAACGGCTCGCCTCCTGCCGCATTCGTCGTCCGGCCCGACATCTCCGACTCGCTGTGCAACGGCGGGCGCGGAATCCGCCTGAGCATTCCGTCCTGGCGAGAAAAAGGCGGGGAAACGGGAACCGCGCACACGAGCAGCGGTTCGATCGCAGGCGGCTCGACCGTGATCGCGTTCAGCGGCTGGAAGCGCTACCCCGTGCTCCACTTGGTCACACCCCGGTGTGAACTCGACCGTCAGTTCGGCATCGACGGCACAGCGATGATCACGATCCCCTCCAGCCTGCGATCCCCACATTCGTCCGAACCCGGAGCCGAAGAACTGTCGATCTCCGCCGTGGCTGCGAGAAATGGCGGCGGCGCGATCCTCGCGGGCAACTATGCAGGCGAGCCGGTGGTCGCTGAGATCACCGAGCATGGAACGCTCGATACCTCGTTTGGCGACGACGGCTGGGCTCTGCTTCCGTTTCGCGCCGGGGCGAGAGCGATCCTGCAAGAGCCCTCGGGACGAATCATCGTCGGCGGAGAAGAACCACGCGTCGGTCGCCCCGAATCTAACTGGGCAGCGGCACTATCGGCGCACGGACAGTTCGACCCGACCTTCGGCGGGCACGGACGAGTGGAATTGCCCACAGGCGGGGATTCGGGAATTGACAGGCTGGAGCTCGAGCCCGACGGCGACATCCTTGTGAAGGTGAGCGGCGGGAAGATGGGGTGCTTCTACACGAAGTTGGCCATGATGACGCCCTCAGGACAACCCGTGCCGAAGTTCGCGACACGGCTTGATCGCTTCTGGCGGGCGACTGGCTTCCATGCCTTCGTCGGCGACGTGTACATCGATGGCGATGGCTTTACGCTGGTCGGAACGGGCCAGGGACCGTGCTTCGACAGCCCTACCTCCCCATCGTCACTCACCGGCGTGATCGCACGCTTCCTGTCAGACGGCAGGGCCGCCGCACCGACGATTCGCTTCCCTTCGCGAATATCTGCGCGAGCGTGGGATGGGCAGGCGTGGGCGTTCCCCGAGAGCGGCGACATCTTTTTTGTCACGGAACCATACTTCCACGCGGAACCCTTGGAACCCGTGGCGCTCACAGCGCTACGCCCCAACGGCTCGGCGGACCCCCAGTTTGCTATCCACGGCCGGGCACAGATCCTTGCCGGGGGGCGGGAAGGCAGTGGGGAACGTCTGAGCGGCGTTATTAGGATCATCAACGCTGGTCCCGGGGAAATCACACTCCTTGCCGAGGTGGAACACGACCTCATCACCACCAAACCGTCCGAACTTGCTGAGCTGCAACTCATCCGCTTGCGCCTCTGATCAGCAGCGTTGGAGCGGCGATGTGCCTGCTTTCGCCACAAGGCGGAAGTCTCGGCGACACGCCCGCAATTGAGAATCTCGGGCGGCTGGCGCTGCGGTGCTGTGAGCGTTCTCGGACAGTCCCAGCTCTACGCTCTCAGGCACGCCCAGGGTGGCGAAGGTCAAGCCGGGCTTGAGCTGGAGCTTTGCGGCCAGGTTCATTGAGAACATCCTCGCAGACGACTCTGGCGACTGGGAAGGGCTGGGCCTCGTGGCCGTTGACGCGTGCTCCGGGACACTGGTTCTACCGCAGCAGCAGGCTGCAGTGTTCAGGCCACGCCTGCTCTACCCGATCAAGGGCGAGCCCGAATCAAGGGTGAGCAGTTCGCCGCCGATGACGTCCGCGCGGCCTACGCTCAAGCGAGCGTCTTACGCTCGCTGAGCAGCTCGATGTAGTGCGCGATCCGCTCAGCGCGACGTCGTGGATCCTTGGTGTGATGCAGCCGATACAGGAACCTGTAGCGGTCGGCGCTTGTCAGGGACCCGAAGAACGCGCGCGCCTCGGTGCAGTTGTCGAGTGCGGCCTGGAGGTCCTCTGGAACCGTGGCCGTGCTCTGCGGTGCATAGGCGCCCTCAAGTCGTCCGTCGGCTTCGGCAGCTACAAACTGCGCGAGGCCTGCCGGCTTCATGCGGCCTTCGGCGATCAGGCGCCTCGCCCGGTCGCGGTTGATCGCCGACCACCTGCTGCGCGTGCGACGGGGCGTAAAGCGCTGCAGGTAGAAGTCCCCGTCGTAGCGGCCAACCTGTCCGTCGATCCACCCGAAGCAGACTGCCTCCTCGATCGCCTCCGCTTGCGAGACGGTTGGCTTCGAGGAGCCCTTCTTGGCAATCTTCAGCCAGACGCCCTCGG
>Ga0187783_10002030_pt1 | contig 15051 bp, 7 predicted proteins | sample 1015_SJ02_MP02_2_FD_132471 | JGI IMG/M metagenome (GOLD analysis project Ga0187783, IMG submission 132471) | Tropical peat soil microbial communities from peatlands in Department of Meta, Colombia - 1015_SJ02_MP02_20_MG | ecosystem: Environmental > Terrestrial > Soil > Wetlands > Peat | place... | reverse complement strand
GGCCGGAGATCCAGGAATCATCCCTGCCGCGACCGCCGAAGATGCCTCAATGGGTTCTATCCCGCGCTAAGCATCTCCTGTTGAACGCGGGTCTCCCTTCGTCATTCCTGTTGTCCGAAAATGCTCTCAACAAAATGGAATCGATATCATTTTATTTCTGAGCACCTAACTTTCCACTCTAATTCAGTGCATCCTTGGTTGCCGGCATTTCTCCATGTATCCCATTTAAAATAATAGTCTTAGTGCGGATGCACAGACGACCAAAACGATGGCGCCCTCTGAATTCTTTCTACGATGAAACAAAAAAACGATTCTTTTTATTCTTGACACGCAATAGCCAGTAGGTGTAATTCTTTCGCCCTCGAACAAGAAGTTTCTGGGGATAGCTTCGAATCTTGTTGGCCTTAAACCGGATATACAGGAGAGGGCGTCCCTGATCTCTAGGAGCCTTTCGCAAGAAACGGGCCCGGCGGGCGACTTGTATTTGGGGAATGAGGAGCCGCTTTATGACAAAGCTGACCGCGGTTATGAAGCTCGGATTCATCCTACTCGTATGCAGTCTGCTGGCAGAAAACGTGTGGGGTCAGTCGGCCACGACATCACTCAACGGTACTGTGCAGGACTCATCCGGCGCAGTCATTTCGGGAGCGTCCGTCACCATCCTGAACGTCGGCAATGGATTCCGTGCAACTGCCCAGACCGACTCCAAGGGCTTGTATGAGTTCGCCCAATTGGCCCCTGGGAAATATGAGATCCGTGCAAGCGCTCAAGGCCTTGCACAGCAGCTCATGATTGCTCAACTACTTGTAAACCAGCCGGCAACACTAAACTTCAGCCTTTCTGTTAAACAGGTTACCGAGACTGTAAATGTCTCAGCAGCCACCGAGGTTCTGAATACCACCGACGCAACAATTGGGAATTCTGTCAGCAACACAACGATCGAAGCGCTTCCGATGGAAGGGCGCAACGTGCCAGACTTGTTGAGTCTTCAACCCGGCGTCTTGTACTTAGGCCGGCAGATCGATCAGACGATTGATAGCCGCAGCGGTGCTGTATCCGGTGCGCGATCGGATCAGACCAATGTCACGCTGGACGGAGTGGATGACAACGACCAAACTAACGGCTTTGCCTTTACGGGCGTTCTTCGGTCAACTATCGATTCGGTTCAAGAATTCAGGGTCACTACAACCGGCGCCAATCCGGACGCAGGCCGCACTTCCGGAGCACAAGTCGTCCTGCTGACCAAAAGCGGCACCAATCAGTTACATGGAAGCCTCTACGAATACAACCGCAACACGGCAGCAGTCGCCAACGACTGGTTTAACAAGGAGGCAGAACTCTCACAAGGTCTACCCAATAAACCGGGAGCCCTCATTCGCAATACGTTCGGCGGCACCGTCGGTGGAGCGATCAAGAAAGACCATCTCTTTTACTTCTTGAACTACGAAGGTCAGCGAACAGCGGAGAATCAACAGGAGACCTTGACCGTTCCTACCGCGTCCCTCCGTGCCGGCAATGTCAGCTATATCAGTACGAGTGGAAATATTGTAACGTTGACTCCCACGGAGATTGCGGGGATGGATCCGAATTGTCTCGTGTGTACTTACGGACCTGGCGTGGATCCAAATACTCTGGCAGTCTTCAATCAGTACCCGCTGCCCAATGGCACGGTCTACGGAGACGGCTTAAATACTGCATCCTTCACCTGGTCTGCTCCCAATCCGACGGTTTTGAAGACTTACATTGCAAGAGTTGATTACATTGCGGGCGCGCACCGGCTATTTGCTAGAGGTAATCTGCAAAATGACAAGACTTCCGGGGTTCCGCAGTTCCCCGGTGACGTTCCCAGCTACATCCTCAGGAACAACAGTAAAGGCACGGTGGTGGGCGATGTTTGGACCCTTCGGAACAATGTAATCAACTCCTTCCACTATGGTTACATCCGCCAGGGTGTTCTCAACGGCGGCGCCGGCAACGCTGCCTATGTCGATTTCGTAGGGCTCAGCTCCCTCTATGCCGAAAACAGGACTACTAACCGGGATGTGCCCGTCCACAACTTCATCGATGACATCACATGGGTGAAGCACGATCACACAATACAGGTTGGAATGAATTACCGACTGATCCACAATCTGGCGGCTTCCAATGCGACTTCCTTCTCTTCCGCGGATGGCAACTTCAGCTATCTGAACCTTTCGGGTATTGCAAACACCGGGCAGAATTTGGACCCGGGCGCATTTGGCTATCCTCCTGTTGCGGGGTCCTTTGCCAATTCCTTCAACAATGCGATGATTGCGGCCGTGGGTTTGGTGTCTGACATCAACACGACAAGCAACTATGCGGTCTCGCCGAGCGGAGCAAACGGGATTCTTCTGCCGCAGGGGGCGATGATCAACCGCGATTACAAGAATAGCGAGTTCGAATACTACCTGCAGGATTCGTGGAAGATGCGACGAAATCTCACCGTCACTTTCGGATTACGGCACACTTTGCTGCAGACCCCTTATGAGATTCACGGACAGCAAGTACAGTCCGTTCCCGACATGCAAGACTGGTTCGAGACACGGACTCAGTTTGCGGCACTGGGAGTAGTGGACCAGCCCTTCATCTCCTTTGCTCCTTCCGGACAAGCCCGCGGTCTAAAGCCTTACTGGCCGATGAAGACCGACAACGTTGCTCCCAGGTTTGCTATTGCCTATTCGCCGTCATTCGACCGTGGTCCGCTTCGCAAGGTGTTCGGAAATAACAACAGCAGCTCTGTTCGCGCCGGTTTTGGTATCTACTACGACCACTTTGGTGAAGGCATCGTGAATTCGTTTTCCCAGCTGGGATCATTTAGCCTAACTTCGACTCTCACCAGCTCCGGCTCCGGCGGATCCCTGGCTTACATTCCTACAACGGACCGCTTCTCCGGCATTAATGATATTCCCCCCGGGCTTCCGCAGCAGGCAACTATATCGTATCCCTCTGCACCACTGGGGGGGCTCAATGATCAGAACTCACTGGGAATCGATGATCACTTAAAGACTCCCTATTCCTACGCCTTCAACACGTCATTTCAGCGCCAGTTGCCCGCCGGCTTTACCATGGAGGTCGCGTACGTGGGCAGGCTAGGACGACATCTTCTGCAGCAATACGACTGGGCGGAGCCCTTGGACTTAGTGGATCCTAAGACCGGCGTCGATTACTTTACTGCAGCTACGCAACTCTCCAAACTCGGATACGCCGGCGCGACAACCGTCGCTCCCATCGCGTATTGGGAGGACATGTTTCCTGCTGCCGCGGGAGGCGGACTGAGTGCAACCCAGAATGTTTACAACCTGTGGAGCACTTTGCTGGGAAATGAGACTTTTTCACTCTTCCTCATGGATGTTGCGTGTTCGCCCGCTTTCTGCGGCGGGCAAACCAATCGTTATTTTAGTCCTCAGTATGGCGCTCTCTTCACTTGGAACTCGCTGGCGAATAGCAGTTATAACGCCGGCCAGATCGTGCTGCGGCACCCCATGACGCACGGCCTGCAGTTCGATTTCAACTACACGCTAGGGAAATCCCTGGATCTTGGATCCGATACAGAGCGCACGTGTCAATTTTGTAGGGGCGGCGTCTTCGGCCCGATTATCAGCACGTGGAGACCCCGCGACAACTACGCGGTATCGGACTTCGACACCCGGCACCTTGTCACGCTCGATTGGGTCTATGCCTTACCCTTTGGTCACCACTATACGGGAATCGGTCGCGCATTCTTGGGGGGGTGGCAGTTATCTGGTCTGACCCGCTGGACCAGCGGTCTGCCTTTCAGCATTCTGCAGAGTTCGAACTGGTCAACAAATTGGACCCAAGTCAGCTGGCTCGTCCAGACTGGAACAGTGGCAACCAATAAACACATTGGAAGCGCCGGGGTACCTCAAGTTTTCGCGGATCCTTCTGCGATACAAACTGGTTACCAAACAGGATACCCCGAACGCAATGCATACCCGGGAGAAGCTGGCCAGAGAAACTTGTTCCGCGGCGATGGATACTTCGGAATAGATTCCGGCCTCTCCAAGAGCTGGACCATTCGCGAGCGGCACAATCTGAAGTTTGCCTGGGAGATATTCAACGTTACGAATTCAGTGCGGTTCGATGTCCACTCGATCAATAACGACGCATCGTCAGGAGGGTTCGGCGACTACAGTTCGACACTCACTGCGCCGCGCATACAACAGTTCTCTCTGCGATATAGCTTCTAGTGAGCGAAGCCATTGCCGAGACCGAGACGACCAAGGGTGAGGTCATAGTGTGAAGGTGTCCCGCCGTAACCCGAGCGTTTTCCGGGGTGATCTCAATCCGGTGCGGCATACTGTCAACGATTCTTATGAGATCCACATCGCTGTTCCTGGCACTGTTTGTATTGGTCGCTGCCGCTATTTCCGCGCAGACGGCGGACAATGATTTTTTCGACTCGCTGGGCCTGGCGCGGCTGAAAAACTATTCCAGCGCTCGAACGTCTAGCGGGAACCGGTATGTGCACAGCAATGACGACAGCAAGCGAATCATGCCTGGAGAAACACTCGTCATGGCCAACCTGGCCGGCCCTGGCATGGTTACCCACATCTGGCTTACGGTGGCCCAGAATGAATTTGGCTGGCCGCGCCTCGTACGGCTGCGCATTTACTACGACGGCCATAAGACGCCCAGCGTGGATGCTCCGCTGGGTGATTTTTTTGCCGTCGGGCACGGGGCGGAGCGCGATGTGAATTCGATGATGGTGCGTGACAGTTCATTTGGCCGTGCACGTAACAGTTATTGGCCCATGCCGTTCCGAAAATCATGCCGCATCACTATCACCAACGAGGGCAAGCGTCTTTTGCCGATGTTCTATTATCACGTTGATTATCGTACGTACGCTTCTCTGCCCGCAGATACCGGCTACTTTCATGCCTACTACCGGCAGGAGCGTCCCGCCCGCAGTGGCCAAAACTACGCATTTCTAGACACTAAAGGGACCGGCCACTACGTCGGCACTGTACTGAGCGTTGTGCTGACACAGATTTCGTGGTTCGGCGAAGGCGACGATCTCTTTTACATTGACGGCGCCAAACAACCCCAGATTTATGGCACCGGAACGGAAGATTACTTTAACGATGCCTGGGATCTGCGGGATGCCAGTGCCACGTGGACGGGCACTCCGATGGCAGAAGGAGAGCTTCCGGGATCGAGGCTTTCGGCTTATCGATGGCATGTTCCCGATCCAATCCCGTTTACCAACTCGATCTGGGCGGGCATCGAACACTCGGGCTGGACTTCGAATCCAGACGGTAGTGTTCGATCCGGGTTTGAAGAGCGCCCTGATTATTTTTCCAGTGTGGCGTTTTGGTATCAGGAAGACGTCAATGAAAGCCTGCCGGAACCTCCATTCGGTGAGGCGCGACTCCCTTTTGGGAATGCTACCCAAATTCCAGTGGAAGATGCGGTTTCTGATGTCGCGACAGAACATGGCAGCGTTTCGGTTTTGCGTGATGTAGATTGGGCAAAAGATCTCTTACTTTTCAAAGCGGGCGGAGTGGGAGCAAAAGTAAGTCTTCCTCTGGACATTCCGGAGGATGGGCAATACGAGATTGTAGCCCAGCTCGCGCAGTCCCCTGACTATGGCGACTACGTCGCTTATCTCGATGGTGTCGCGACAAACGTGGATACTCGGAAGCCCTCCACTTCAGAAATCCCCCTGCCTGGCCCGGAAATATTTCGAAACTACCTGAACGAACTTTATGTGGCGCGGGACCGAACCCTTGGATTATTCAAGTTATCCAAGGGGCGTCACATTGTCTCGTTCGTTTGTCAAGGCAAGGATCCGCGTTCGGTTGGATATAACCTCGGAATCAACGAGCTTGTGTTAGAGAAAGTCCTCACTCCGGAAAGCGAGCTGGAGGCCGCCTCGATAGAAGCGAATCTCCCCTCGCCCGGAGCAAGCACCATCGTGTATCGCGGCAAACCTCTCTCATACTACGGCGCTAAGTTGAACGATACTCCAAACGTGAATCGAATCGAATGCATTCGCGCGGTTGGATACTTCGGGTCTGATGGTGCATCCGCCGTTCCCGAACTCGTTACCGCACTTCACGATGCCTCGCCCGGCATTCGTTCGGCAGCGGCGGGCGCCCTGGCTCAGATCGGGCCAAAGGCGACCGGTGCAATCCCAGCCTTGGCGAAGAGTCTGTCGGATTCGAGCCCGCAGGTTCGGGATCTCGCAGCAATCGCGCTGCGCAGCATGGGACCAAGTGCTGCAGCAGCGTTGCCAGATCTTGTTCGGGCGTTGAATGATCCGGTGGACTTCGTTCGTGCTCCCGTTGCCGATGCGCTGGGAGCGATTGGACCGGGCGCTAGGAATGCAGTCCCTGCCTTGTCGCGGCGACTGTTGGACAAAAATGAAGAAGGCTTCGTCTTGACAAGTATAGCCTCTGCTCTTGGGGATATTGGCTCCGCAGCGACCGATGCTCTACCAGCTCTGCGGCAGGTTGTGGACAAGCGACGAGTAGGGGCTGCTGCGGAAGAAGCAATTCTGAAAATCCAGGGCAAGCCGGTGCCCACATATCATCCCTGAGTGGCGCGGGTGGAACGCTCGTCTGTTGAAGCAAGACTCACGCTCCAGGGAGAATCTGGATTGCATGACTAGAAGACACCCTCGGACAACCTGGGCCATTGCAGCCTTTGTAGTGTGCACGAGCGTGGGGTTCGCTACGGCCCAGTCGGATCGACAGCTTCCGGCCGAGGTTCGCGAACAAATCGATCAAATTACCGAGAAAAGTCTGATGGCGACAGGAGTGCCGAGTGCCTCTCTGGCAGTGGTCAAAAACTCTGAAGTTGTCTATCTGCGCGCATATGGCTCTGCCACCCTGGATCCGCTCGCAGCGGCCCGCCCTGATATGCGCTACAGCATAGGATCGATCAGCAAACAGTTTACCTCGACCGCGGTACTCATGCTGGCGGACGAAAACAAACTGTCACTGGATGATCCCGTCTTCCGTTTTCTACCGACACTTACTCGCGCGAAAGAAGTCACGGTGCGAGATCTGCTGGCCCATACATCTGGATACCAGGATTATTGGCCCCAAGATTATGTGCCGCCATTCATGCTCCTTCAGGTCACCCCCGAAGACGTACTCGACCGATGGGCGCGAAAGCCGCTTGATTTCAATCCCGGTACTCAATGGCAGTACAGCAACACAAATTTCGTAATCGCGGGCCGAATCGTGGAAAAGGCCAGTGGGATACCGCTCATGGAATTCCTGCACCGCCGGATATTCAAGCCCCTCGGAATGTCCAGCGTAGCTGATATCGATCGCGGCGCGCTGAAAGAGCCCGACGCGACTGGATACCTGCGATATGGGCTCGGCCCTCATCGCGTAGCGCCGAAGGAAGGAAAAGGATGGCTGTATGCGGCGGGTGAACTCGCGATGTCGTCGCACGATTTAGCTAAGTGGGATATCTCGATGTTGAGCAGGGCTCTGCTGAAGCCAAGTTCGTACAACGAAATGCAAACCGAGATCCTGCTCAAAACCGGGTTACGAACACGGTACGGACTGGGGATTGGAGTGGGCGCCCTTTGGGGGCATCGAACCCTGCAACATGGTGGGGCCGTCTCTGGCTTCACGGCGGAAAACATTGTTTTCCCCGATGATGGCATGGCGGTCGTCGTGCTCACAAACGAAATGCCAGCTGAAGCGGCATCGGATATCGCGCATAACGTTGCAGCACTTTTTCTCACGGATCCCCAGCTACTTGAGTCCAAACGAAAAGTGGCGGAGGCCATTTTTGAAAAACTGCAGAATGGTGAAATTGATCGTTCCTTATTCACTGCAGATGCGAACAACTATTTCACGGAGCAAGCAGTCAAGGATTTTTCAAGTAGCCTTAGGAGTCTTGGTCGCCCTCAAGAGTTTCTCCAGACGAATAAAGAGGACCGAGGCGGAATGACCTTCTACGCATATAGGGCGAAGTTTAACACCACCACTTTCGACGTTTGGGTTCGTGAAATGCCCGATGGCAAGATCGAGCAGTATCAACTCATGGCTGAGCCTTGAGCATTCGAGCATCAATTTCGTCGAATTTGTGAAGGTTCGCAGATTTCGTCATTAAGGATCGCGAAGTCTTAACTACTGGGAGGGAGGTAATCTATGGAGTATCCAGAGGTGGTCCTCGTTGCGAGCGGTGACTTGCGGCTCTCGGCGAACCAAGCCTGTTGGCCTGCTCAGAGCGATGTCGAAAACGCTGTGATGAACGCCATAAGGAGTTTTGGCCGTTCCGTTCGAAGAGGACACCCTTTCGACGCCCAGCAGCGGCATGGTTTTATCCGCAGTCAGCGACATGGGATGGAAATATTTAGAGACGTCCATCCAGAGGCTCCCCTCGTAGTCGTGGAGGCAGTTTGGCAGTATAGCCATCATGTTCTTCCTGGTCTAATAACGCATCGAGGGCCGATCCTGACGGTCGCGAACTGGTCAGGTCAATGGCCGGGTTTGGTTGGCATGCTGAATCTGAACGCATCCATGGCAAAAGCAGGGGTTCAGTACAGCACTCTCTGGAGCACAGATTTCAAAGACAGATATTTTCTCGATGGGCTTCGGCGATGGTTGGATGGCGAACAAATAGTCCACGATTCAAGTCATGTGCAGCCGCTGCCTGGCTGTAAGTTGCGTCCCGAACATGAACAAATCGGACGTGAACTCGGGCGTGAGCTCCTGCAGAACAAAGCCATTATGGGAGTCTTCGACGAAGGATGCATGGGTATGTACAACGCCATCATCCCTGACGAGTTACTCCATGCAACCGGAGTGTACAAGGAACGTCTCAGCCAGTCTGCTCTGTATTCGGAGATGCGCCACACTTCTCCAGAAGAAGCATCAACCGTTTTGGCGTGGCTTAAGAGCCGGGGGATGCAGTTTAAAGTCGGAACCGAGCCAGCCACCGAGCTTACAGAGGATCAGATCCTCGAACAATGCCGGATGTACATTGCGGCTCTTCGCATCGCCGATGATTTCGGCTGTGATGCGATTGGCATTCAGTACCAGCAAGGTCTGAAAGACATCTGCCCGGCTTCCGACTTGGCTGAAGGTCTTCTCAACAATGTGGACCGCCCTCCGGTAATGGACGCTTCCAAAAGCCGAGTTCTGTTCGAGAAGTCTGCTCTTCCTCATTTCAACGAAGCGGACGAGTGCGCGGGGCTCGATGCTCTTATCACCAATCGCGTGTGGCGACGACTGGGCTTCGCTCCGGAAACAACTCTACATGATGTGCGTTATGGGGAAAACTTTCAGGTGAATGGCAAGAAGGAGTTTGTTTGGGTCTTCGAAATCTCAGGCTCAGCTCCCCCAAACCATTTCGCCGGCGGATACGAGGATGCAGTGAGCGAGCGGCAGCCTCCGATGTACTTTCCCCTGGGCGGCGGCACGCTCAAAGGAATCAGCAAACCTGGGGAAGTCATTTGGAGCAGGATCTTCGTCCAGAATGGAAAACTTAATGCCGACATTGGCCGCGCCCATGCGGTAAAACTGCCCGACTCCGAAGTACACCGCCGGTGGGCGATTACAACACCGCAGTGGCCGATGATGAATGCAGTCCTTTGCGGTATTTCCCAGAACCAGCTGATGGCTCGGCATAAATCGAACCACATCCAAGTTGCTTATGCGCCCGATGCCAAAAGTGGGCGTTCGGCACTTTCCGCCAAAGCAGCAATGATGTCAGAGCTAGGAATCGATGTGAATCTGTGTGGAGACTGTGACTTGGAAGCGGCGTGAACGGGAGGCCAGAATGGCAAGCCGTCGTAGCTTTGTTCAAACGATTGCAATGGCGGTGGTTGCTTCGACCCTGGCCGGGCGCAACCTTCTAGCTCAGTTACTCGGATCGAAATACAAATTCGAAATGGACGGCGGACCGGGCCCAGAAACGCTCATTAATGGCAGGCGCTTCCTCTACTTTGGCGGTACGGGGTATTTCGGCTTTCAAACTCATCCAGAATTGATTCAAGCCGCACAAAAGGCCACTGCGGATTTCGGGATTGGTACAGCAACATCCAGAAATGTCTTCGGCACCTCCCCCGTCTATCTCGAGGTCGAACGAACGGCAGCGAAGTTTTTCGGAACCGAAGATGCCATTTATCTTCCATCTGGTTACTTGATCAATATTGCCGGTCTACAGTCTTTGGCAGCGTTGCGTCGATTCGATTCCATGTTCGTAGATGAGGGCGCGCATTGGAGCATCACGGATTTCATGTATGCCTTGCAAAAGCCAGTTTATACGTTCGCTCACGGGGATGCAGACGATCTCCGAAACCAATTGAGGAAGAATCTGCGCCCAAACGAGAAGCCGCTGGTCTTAAGTGACGGCATTTTTCCGGCATTCGGGAAAATCGCGCCGATTCCTGAATATTTCAAAGCCGTCGAACCTTACAACGGATGCATGTGGCTCGACGATTGCCACGCGATCGGTGTGATTGGAAACGACGGGCGCGGTACCTACGAGCATTATGGTCTGCAATCCGAGCGATTGTATTTCGGCGGAACCCTCAGCAAGGCAGTAGGTGGCCATGGTGGAATCATTCCGGGTGTTCAGGAATTCATTTTTCCGATACGTAGCGGCCACATTGCGAATGGAGCAAATGCTTCTCCCGCAGCGGCAGCAAGCGCCGCTGTGAAAGGAATGGCGTTATTGATGTCGAAACCGGAACTTCGTCAGCAGTTGTGGAAGAATGCTCGCCAGCTGAAGTCTGGGCTGAGGGCGATGGGTTTCGACCAGGACGACTCTGTGATCCCGATAGCAGCGTGGACCCTCAAGACGGGAGAGGATATGGATCGTGTGCACGCCGAGTTAATGAACAGAGGCATTGCGATCCAACGCACTCATTACGTCGGAACAGGAGCGAATGGAGCGTTACGAGCAGTCGTTTTCGCCAATCATAAGCCGGAGCAGATCCGTCGGATGCTCGATGAGTTGAGAAAGCTACTGTGAAGACTCCAGCCGACATTAGCCAGCGTAGTGAAAGCGTTTGCCTGGGATCTGAGCTGGAGAATTCCCGCAGACTCGCCGTCAGCCAGGGCCTTCAAAGCCTTCGCCTTTGTTCGTGTCCCTCCCGGCTCATATCAAGTAACTTTAAAGGTCAACGATAACAGCTTCACACGGCAACTTACGGTGCGCATGGACCCGAGATCATCGGCCAGAACACTCCATTGAATAGGCAATGCAGAGTTGGGAAAGAGATCTTTGTCGGCTGAGCTCTCGAGATTGGATTCGGGCCAGCTTGTGAAAAGCCCCGAGCTGCTCACGCAGGTGAATGCTCTGCAAGGCGCGATACTCCGCATATCAGAAGGTGCCGCGAACAAAAAAAAGTCGGAAGCCTCAAAACAGCGATGTACGGCTTAGATGCAGCTCTTGACGCAGTCGAAGGGAGCAGCCGCACCATCCCAGCCCAAGTATCACATTTAAGAGGATTCTCGCAAAGGAGCGGCGGATCCTGAAATGAAACATGATAAAGAAATCGGAGTCTCAACCAAACGTTAAGAGTTGTAGGTATACGTAGTATCTGATTTGCCAGATGAGAGATCTCTGTACGTGCGTATCCAGGGGGAGACAGAGGTGGGAGGGACACCAATGCTCTACGGCCCCACACTGAGTGTCGGAGAGGTTCAGCAGGACGACAAGGAACGTATTACCTTGAAATGCGGGACTTGGAAGGCAACATGATTGAGGTGTCTGAGGAGCCATAACTTAGCGCGGTTCCGCGTTTGCGCCCTCGGGATGCAACGTCTACTAGATCCGTCCCAATAGTGTTGATTGCTTGAGTTGGCCCGTTGTGGCCAGATCATATTCCGAACTCTGAGAGTTGTGTAAATTTGCACAGGACCAAAGTAACGGCAAAGGACCCAATATGAAAACGGAAAGCAACCGGCGCGAGTTCATTAAAGTTGTTGCGGGGGCAGCAGGGGTTCCACAGTTGCTACGACCTGCAAGGGAGGCGAGCCCCGTAGGGAGTAGTACGGAAAAAGCCACAGCGCAGAGTGGCTCGGTAATTCCACCTAAGATCTTCCTTGAAGCTTTTGATTACGAGAACGTCCGCTTAAACGACGGCATGTTGAAGAGCCAGGTGGACCAGACTCGCGACTTCTATTTCGGTATGCCCGACGACGATATCTTGTTCGGGTTTCGCAAGCGAGCCGGATTGCCCACCCCCGGGAATGAGTTCGAGGGCTGGTACGGCGGTGACAGGGAAGTTCCCGATCAATTCAAGGATTGGGATCAGCGGGGAGACGTTTATAACGTTTTCGGCCAGTGGCTGAGCGGAATGGCGCGCCTTTCAAAAGCAACCAACGACACGGCTTTGCGGAACAAAGCCGCTACCCTGATGAATGAATGGGCCAAGACAATCGAGCCAGGCGGATATTTCTACTATTCGAGACATCCAATCACGCAGCATTACATTTACGAAAAGATGGTTGGAGGTCTCGTTGACCTTTATGCGTACGCTGGCTGTGCCGAGGCAATACCGTTGCTTGAGAAGATCACCGATTACGCAATTGCAAATTTGGACCGCACACGCAAGCCGTGCGCACCCACGGTTGCGGATTGGGCCTCCGGAACTGAGTGGTACACTCTTCCTGAAAATCTTTATCGTGCCTATCAGCTTACTGGTAACACGAAGTATCGTAATTTCGCAGATTTATGGTTGTACACAACGTACTGGCGCAAGTTCAACGAGAGCTCAAGCCCAGATATCGCTGGGATCCATGCTTACTCTCACTGCAACACGTTCAGTAGTGCAGCCATGGCTTACGCCGTCTACGGGGCCCCAAAATACCTCCGCACGATCGTCAACGCCTACGATTACTTTGAGCGAACTCAGTTCTACGCGACAGGCGGATACGGTCCTGGGGAAAAACTTCAGGCACCTGACGGGTCACTCGGCCGTTCAGTTGAGAGCAAAGCCGCGACTTTTGAGACGCCTTGTGGGACTTGGGCTGGATTCAAACTCACCCGCTATCTGCTTCGTTTCACTGGAGGTGCCAAGTATGGGGATTGGGCCGAGAAACTAGTTTATAACGGCATCGGTGCCGCACTCCCCATGACGGGCAGAGGCGATACGTTTTACTACTCGGATTATCGCCTTGGTGGCGGACGCAAGGTATTTCATGGGGAGAAGTTTCCGTGCTGCTCTGGGACATACGTTCAGAACATTGCGGACTACCACAACCTGATTTATTTCAAAGATGCGGACAGTCTCTACGTCAATTTGTTTGTGCCCTCTTTTGTCACTTGGAATTGCGACGGAACGGAAGTAATAGTGGAGCAAGAAACTGCCTATCCTGAGTCCGACACCACGACCTTCACCATCCGGCCTTCGCGCAGCGCGAACTTCAATCTCAAGTTCCGCGTGCCGCGCTGGACGCATGGTGTAACAGTGGAAGTTAATGGCTCACCCCACAACATTGTGGCTGTGCCTGGCACGTGGGCGGCCCTCAACCGTAAGTGGAACGCGGGAGATCGCGTGAGCGTTAAGATTCCTATGCAGCTTGCCCTCGCACCGATCGACCCTCAGCATCCAAAGCGGGTGGCGGTGATGTATGGACCGATCGTTCTTGTCCGGGATGACCGTACTCAGTTGGTACTCGATACCCGAGATCTTGGAAGGAGCTTCAGCTCCGGCACACGAAGTCTCGAGTTTGTGCTCGTGGCCCAGCCTCGGAGCGCTATGGTCCCTTTTTTTGAAATGGGTTATCAGCAGCCCTACACAATGTATTTTGATGTGAATGCATGATACCTCAGAGCTTTTTAGGAAAAAACAAAAGTCAATTTTACAAGAATGATGGATTCTCCGGTTCTGGAGTTCTCAGACCTACCGAGGTGAAAAGGTCCAGCAGATTTTCGGGGAAGATTGCCAGAAACCCGAGCAACTGCGATCGCGGTCGAAGAAGATGTTTGGAGGGTCGCCGACAAGGCACGGTTATAGACGGTACGTCGTCGATTGATCCGGCATAATCCGGCACCATTCACTTGTCCACACAGTCTAAGGCTCCAATCTAAAACGTCTGCGCGACCGTCGTGGTCGATGCGGGCATGGAACTCGTTGGAGTTTAAGCGGCGCCGAAGCCGTGCTGCGCTTATGTGCCCTGCGCTCGAGAACGATTTCGATGCTTATAGGCAGTTTCACGAAAAACAGGAGCACGAACGCAATCACGCGTCGCACTATGCCGATCATCACATGCCGAACGTTGCCGACCTTTGGTTTGCCGCTCCCGGCTCAGTGTTGATGAAGGGCGAAGCCAACTCCCCGTTTTTCTTCGAAACACATTTCGAAGGCAAGCGCCATCCGCACTACGGGCGGTTTATCAGGCTCGAACCCAACCGACTGGTTGAACTGACGTGGCTGACAGCTGCGACAAAAGGGGCTGAAACGGTTGTCACTGTGGAATTGCTACAATGCAGTGGCACCCAACTCCGACTTACGCACGTGGGATTCCCCGACGAGGAATCGAAGAAACGCCACGAAGAAGGGTGGATGAAAGTGCTTGCCGAACTCGACGAGCGGATGACCGACACTTGATCCACCGGGACTAGCGACCAATGAGCGCCGGAGCCATCGTAATCATCGTCATCGCCGCCTCAGGCGTTCTCATGATGCGGTTTCGCAAGCGATGGCTGGCGAAGATCAACATCGCCTTCACGAACCGGATCACCAGCCTGTTCGCGGAAATTGGTAATGTGCTCGACCTTGGGATAAGGAGGACAGACGAGATGCCACACTTTGTATCGTTGCTTCGTTACACGCAGCAGGGAATTGCAAAGATCAAAGAAAGCCCCGCACGACTCGATGCCGCCAAGAAAGCCGCCGAGAAAGCCGGAGGAAAAATTCATAGTTGGCATTTGACGATGGGGCAGTATGATGCCGTGATAATTTCGGAGTTTCCCAACGATGAAGCTTGTGCCAGATTTATTTTGTCAGTGAGCGCACTGGGGAATGTCACCACAGAAACACTTAAAGCTTTCACCGAAGCTGAGTATCGCAAGATCATCGGCGGGCTTTCT
>Ga0187783_10002029_pt1 | contig 15054 bp, 13 predicted proteins | sample 1015_SJ02_MP02_2_FD_132471 | JGI IMG/M metagenome (GOLD analysis project Ga0187783, IMG submission 132471) | Tropical peat soil microbial communities from peatlands in Department of Meta, Colombia - 1015_SJ02_MP02_20_MG | ecosystem: Environmental > Terrestrial > Soil > Wetlands > Peat | place... | reverse complement strand
GCCGGTAACCACCCGAGATGATGGCGCCCGACTGCTTGACGTGCCGCAGCACCGGCGAGATCTCCAGCGCCTGTACGCCAGGCAGCGCGCCCGCGCTCAGCGTCGCGAACCGGTACAGGTGGTCGAGGTCGCGGCAGGTGACGGAGGCGACGAGGTTCTGCGGCCCGCTGATCGCGGCAGCGAACGCAACCTCCGAGTGCGCGCGCAGCGCGGTGCCGGCCGCGTCCAGCTTCGCCGGCGTGACTGTCAGCCACAGGCTGGCCTGGGCCTCATACCCGAGCAGCGGCGCGGAAAGGTCTACGTCCAGGTAAATCACGCCTGCTGCCAGCAGCCTTGCCAGCCGGCGCGCTGCCCTGCCCTCGCTGATTCCGGCAGCCGCCGCGAGTTCGGCGTAGCTGGCGCGGCCGGACCTGACCAGCAGGCCGATCAGCGGCTCATCCTCCGGCTCTAGCCGCACCCGCTCGGCCGGGCGGCGCGGTCCCGCGACGTCGGCGGACGAGCGGCCCTGCGGGAATCCGGCGGCGTCCGGACCCGCTCCGATGGCGGCCAGCCGCCGCGCCTGGTCGGCGGTCAGATCCTCGCTGTACCCGGTCCAGTCATCGGCGCGGCCGCCGACGAACCAGTGCAGCAGTACCGACGCGGCGACGCCCAGCACGGGAGCGGTTCGCGGCAGCCGCTGCAGCAGCAGGTCCTCGCGCTGCTCCCTGGAGCGCGACCGGACTGCGCAGACCACCTCCGATCCCCCGGCCGCGAGCGCCACCCAGCCCACGTCATCCCGCCTGGCCAGCGCGCTGGCGATGGCGGCCGTGCCGTCCGGGCGGCATCTGACGCGCACCATCCAGCTGCTCTGGCCCACTGCCTCCGGGCTGACCACCGCGACCACCCGCAGCACCCCCTCGCGGCACAGCCGCCGGTACCGGCGCGCGACCGTCTGCTCGGACAGCCCGAGTACCTCCCCGATGGCGCTGAAGGACCCGCGCGGGGCCAGCTGCAGCGCCCGGATCACGGCACGATCGGCGCTGTCGAGCGTGACGGATTCCTGCAATTTAAGGCTGCTCATAGGAGGAAATCTACGCCTGGCCTTGCTGAGCTAGCCAACCCAGCCGGTTAATGCGCAGACTCGCCGAAACGCTCGGCCTTCGGAAGGAGCCCTGACTCGGATGCGCAAGTGGCTGCCCCTCGTGGCGATCTGCTCCGGCACGTTCATGCTGCTCGTCGACGTCACCATCGTGACCGTGGCGCTGCCGACGCTGGCAGCCAGCCTGCACACGTCGTTCAGTTCGCTGCAGTGGGTAGTGGACGCGTACGCGCTGACCCTCGCGGCACTGGTCCTCGGCGCCGGCTCGCTGGCCGACCGGGTCGGTCATCGCCAGGTCTTCATCGCCGGGCTCACCGTCTTCGCGGCGTCGTCCCTCGCATGCGGCCTCGCTACCGGAGCCGGGCTCCTCATCGCCGCCAGGGCGGTTCAGGGCGTCGGCGGCGCGGCCATGTTCGCCACCACGTTCCCGCTCCTGAACGGGTCCTATGCGGGCGCCGATCGCGGCACGGCCTACGGGATGTGGGGCGCTGTGGCCGGCGCCTCGGCCGCCGTCGGGCCGGTGCTCGGCGGCGTGCTCACGCAGGAGCTGTCCTGGCGGTGGATCTTCTTCGTGAACCCGCCGGTGAGCGTCGCGGTCATCGCCCTGGCCTGGCGGCTTGCAGACACGCACGCGGCTGCCGGGCGGCGGGTCGACGTGCCAGGAATCGTCGCGCTCACGGCGGCGGCCGCCACGGCCACCTACGGGTTCATTCGCGCCGGGTCGGCCGGCTGGGCGGCGGCCGGCACCTGGGGCGTGCTGGCCGCGGCGGCAGCACTGGCCGGGCTCTTCGCGCTCGTCGAGTGGCGCACGGCGGAGCCGATGCTGGACGTGCGGCTGCTGCGCCAGCGCGTGTTCACCGGCATGCTGCTGGCCGGGCTCGGGCTGAACTTCGCGGCCTTCGCCTATCTCACCTACGCCTCGATCTGGCTGCAGTCCGTGCTGCGGATGAGCCCGGTGCACGCCGGCCTGGTGAGCATGCCGCTGTCACTCACCGCGTTCCTCGTCGCAGGCGCCTCCGGACGCGCGCTGCACGGCGCGCGGCCCGGCCGGGTGATCGGCACCGGCCTGACGCTGATCGGGATCGGCGGCCTGGTCGGCGCGGCACTCGTGCGCGGCTCGGCCGGGTGGACGCACCTGCTGGCCGGGTACGTGGTTGTCGGCGTCGGGGTCGGGCTGGTGTCGCCGATGCTGGGCTCCTCGACCATGGCGTCGGTTCCGCGCGAGCGCGCCGGGATGGCGGCCGGCGCGGTCAACATGATGCGCCAGCTCGGGTACGCCTTCGGCGTTGCGCTGCTCGGCACGGTTTTTGCCGCCAGGGCAGCAGCGGCCATCGCGGGCCGCGGCGTGGGGCACTCGGCGCAGCTCGCGCGGGCGCTCGCGGGCGGCCAGGCGCAGCAGGTCCTGCACGCCTCGGGCCGCGCTTCCGGCGGCGCCGGCGGTGCTGGCGGCGGCCGTTCCGGCGGGCTGGGCCCGGTGCTGCACGCGGCATCGGTGGCGGGCCTGCAGGGCGCCCTCCTGGTCGCCGGGCTCGCCGGGCTCGCCGTCGGACTGGCGGTGTTCGCGCTGGTCCGCCGGCACCGGCCGGAGCAGGCGCAGCCGTCGGCACCGGCAGCAGCATCCGTGCCCGACTCGGCTGCCGCGGCCCGGTAGCTGACCGGCAGGGCCGGCCGCCGGCCGGATGTGGCTGGACCCTACCGGCCCTGCCAGTTCGGGTCGCGCCGCTCGAAGAACGCAGCGATCCCCTCCGTGACGTCCTGCGACCGAAGCAGCCTGCCGTGCGCGGCGTCGCTGTACGCCCACAGCGCGGCCTCCTCGCCGCGGGCGACGAGGGCGCTGGTCCGCAGCGCGGCGCGGGCGGCGAGGGGGGCGTTCGCGCAGACGCGCTCGGCCAGTTCAAGTGCGCCCTCAAGCGCGGCACCGGGCTCGGTCAGCCTGTTCACGAAGCCCAGTGCCGCGGCGCGCGGCGCCGGCAGGTCATCGCCGGTCAGCAGCATCTCCCTGGCGATGTTGGCAGGCAGCGCCCTGACCGCGCGGAAGGCGCCGCCGAAGTCGGGCATCAGGCCGCGCTTGACCTCGGGCAGCCCGAACCGTGCATCGGAGGCCGCCACCACCAGGTCACAGCACAGCACCAGTTCCATGCCGCCGCCGAGGGCGAAGCCCTCGACCGCGGCTATCAGCGGCTTGGCCCGGTCGCGCTGGATCAGGCCGGCGATGCCGCCACGCGGCGTGGGCTCGCCCGGCCCTGCGGCCAGGTCGGCACCGGCGGAGAAGAACCGGCGCCCGCCGGTGAGGATCCCGCACCACAGCTCCGGATTGTCCTCGAGCTCGTTCATGGCCTGGTCGATGCCGGCGGTGACATCGGCGTTCAGCGCGTTGCGCTTGTCCTCCCGGGCGATGGTGATGACGAGGATGCGGCCGTGGCGCTCGGCGCTGACGGGCATCTAGAAGGTCCCGGCGGATGTCGCGCGGGGGGCTGCGATGATCACGCTTACGTAGGTTAGCCCTTGCCCGGGTTGAATATCCCGCGCGGGTCGAGGGCGGCGCGGATAGCCGACTGGATGGCCAGCGAGCCCGGATCGAGCTCACGGCGCATCCCGTCCCGCTTGAGGATCCCCACACCGTGCTCGCCGGTGACGGTGCCGCCCAGCGCGATGGCCGCATCCAGGAACTGCTCGAAGGCCGCCTGCGCCGCCTGCCGCGCCGCGTCGTCGCCCGGCGGGGTGATCAGCAGCGGATGCAGGTTGCCGTCGCCCGCGTGGGCGATCGTGGCGACGCGCACGCCGTGCTCCGCCGCGATGGCGTTGATCTGAGCGAGCATCTGCGGAACCGCGGAGCGCGGCACGCAGACGTCCTCGGTGAGCACCGGGCCGAGCCGCTCCAGCGCCGGGTAGGCGAGCCGCCTGGCGTCGAACAGCGCTTCGGCCTCGGCGTCGTCGGTGGACTGCTCCACCCAGATCGCGCCGGCGTCGGTCATGGTCGCCGCAACCGCCGCCGCCTCGGCGGCCCCTGAGTCACCCGGCGTGTCGACCCTGGCCAGCAGCAGGGCGGCGGCGTCGGCCTCGATGCCGAGATGCTTCCAGTCCTCGACCGCCTCAAGGCAGGCGCGGTCGAGTAGTTCGAGGACCGCGGGCGTCAGCCCGAGCCGGGTGATCGCGGCAACGGCGACGCCGGACGCGACCAGGTCGGCGAAAGCGGCCACGACCGTCCTTGGCGTGCCCGCAGGCGCCGGCCGCAGCCGGAGCGTCACCTCGGTCACCACGCCGAGCGTGCCCTCCGAGCCGACGAACAGCCCGACCAGGTCGAGTCCGGCTACTCCCTTGGTGGTGCGCCGCCCGAGGCGGACGGCATCGCCGTAAGCGACCGGCCCGCCCGCCACGGCGCGCAGGCCTAGCACGTAGTCGCGGGTGACGCCGTACTTGAGGCAGCACAGCCCGCCCGCGTTGGTCGCGACGTTGCCGCCGATCGTGGACCACGGGGCGCTGGCCGGATCCGGCGGGTACCACAGCCCGTACTCGGCGACCGCTGCCTTGACGTCGTTGTTGACCGCGCCGGCCTGGACGGTGCACAGCAAGTTCTCCGGGTCGATCTCGAGCAGCCGGCTCATCTGCGACAGGTCAAGGATCACGCAGCCGCCGACCGCATTGGCCCCGCCGGACAGGCCCGTCCCGGCTCCGCGCGGCACGAGCGGCGTGCCCAGATCGGCGCAGGTTCGCACGACGTGCTGAACCTCCGCCTCGGACCGCGCGCGCACGGCGGCCGCCGCCTTCCCGGCCGGAGCCCACTCCGCGTCGTCGCGCGACAGCGCGGCGAGCACGTCGGGGTCGACCACGATGCGCTCCCCCGGCAGGCCGCGGCGCAGCGACTCGACCAGAATCGACGGATCGGCGGCGGCTGCGGCCATGACCGGTTCCATGGCTAGACCCTAGGCGTCCCGTTCGCGCCGGGCCAGGCTGCCGCTAGCGCCCGCGAGCCGTGTGCCGCCGCGCCGCCAGTGGGCAGACATTCGTGATTAACTTCTCTAAACATGGACATCGGAACGCCCAAAGGATCAGCACTTGCGTGGCGCATGTGTGATAGCGCGACTATTGGTGATTAGCTAGTCACGTACAGCGGCACGTACCAGAAAAGGCAGGGCTGTCGCCCGTCTTAAGGGCGGCTTCCTGACGGCGCGCAGGGGCGGCAACCTGGCGCGCGGCAACGGTTGCTTCGGTCGCGATCATCGGGGCGAGCGCGATGGAACTCAGGCGATTGGGCGCAGACGACTTAGCAACTTCGGACATACCGCTGCGCTATCGCCCGCGGCACGCACTGCCGCCCGCGCCGGTGCGGTTGCTGTTCCGGCTCGGGCTTGGCCGGTCTTCAGCGCCCGCACAGTGCGCCTGCCCGCCACCGCCCCGCTACGGCGCAGCTGACAAGGTCGCCAGCACGGGAACGGCATCCTTCGTCCCCTAGCCGGTCTGCTGCGCGCGGCCGTCCAGGGTCCGCGAGCCAGGCTGTCGGCGCGCCGCTGCGGCCGACCGTTCCCTATTCGGCGCCGATGCTGGCCGCCGTTGAGCCGGCGGTGCCGATCGGGTCGAGCCCGAGCTTGCGGTGATCCCAGGACCTGATCCGTTCCGGGACGAGCCTGACGACGATGCGCTTGTTCATCATGAACTGGACGACCGGACGGGCCTGCTCGGTGTACGGGCCGGTATAGCGCTCGTAGACGCTGACCGCGGCGGCCCAGTACTCCTCGCCGTCCGGCTCCTCGATGATGGTCGCGGAGCCTTCGAGAGATACGCCGCGCAGGGTGTCGTAGCTGGTGCCGGCCTCGACCATGAACACCATCCGCGGATCGCGCCGGAGGTTCACGGCCTTCTGCGACTTGGCCTTGGTCTCGATGTAGACCGCGTCGCCGATGATGCCGTACCACATGGCGACCAGGTGCGGCAGGCCGCTCGGACCGATGGTGGCCACCGTGGCGGTGCGGCTGCGCCGCAGGAAGTCTGTCACCTCCGCTGGCGTCATGACGATCTGCGCGCGCTGGTTGGTGCCCATCTGCGTCCCCTCTGGTAACGGCTCGGCTCGGCCCGCGGCCGCATCCTGCTCAGGACCTGGCCCGGCGCCAGTTCTCGAGCATGACGAGACGGCTCTGCTGCTGATCCGCGTTCCGGGAGGCGCCTGGAATGCTAATTATGATCGATTCGCCGGACACGGTGCGCACCTCGAGGTGGCCGGGCCTGGGCGACTGCACGGGCTTGGTGATGGCGAAGCGGGCGATCTCCTGCCGGCGCCACGCCCTCTTCCTGAGCAGCCCGTGGTAGGTCAGAGTGTCGCCGCTGGCCTTCACGCGGACCCGCGCCACCAGCGCGACCGGTACCAGAAGCGGCAGCCAGACCAGCAGTAGCAGGAACCCGCGCGGGTCATGCTGCCTGAGCGCGCCGGTGATGACGAGCAGGCATACCAGCGCTATCCAGCCAATCATGAACGCCAGGACTATGCGCGATGCGCCGATCACCAGCGGGCGATCATCCTTCGGCATGCCCTCAGCGTGCCCGATCGGGCACCAATGGGCAACAACCGTGACGGCCGGGATCTGGTGCGGTTTGAGGGGCCTGAGCGGTCAGCCAGGCACTCGCCCGCGAGCCAGGGTGTCAGCGCGCCGCAGCGCGTCCGGCAGCCGGAAGCGGCCGGGCATCTGCCGGACCAGGTCCGCTGCCTGGCCTGGCGGCAGGCCCGCCGAGGTGACGAAAAGCGGCCGCGCCGACCGGCCGCGCAGCACCGCCACTGCGTGCGTAGCCGTGGCGAACCGCGTCTTCGCGACGCCGATGACGGCCACGCCGAACTCGGCGCGGGCATGGGCGCCGAGTCCCATCCGGCCGCCGGGATCTAGGTCGACATAGCCGTCGATGAGCAGCAGCCCGAGGCCCTGCACCCCCGCGAGCACGGCCCGGATTGGCGGCAGCTCACGCAGGTAGAACGCGCCGGGCTCATACGGCTCGACCTGCGCCACCTGCACCACCCGCTCGGCCAGCAGCACGCCGAACAGCGGGTCACTGGCCAGCACCGCAGCCGCACGCGCGCCGCCGCCTGGCAGGTAGCAGACGTCCACGGCCACGGCAATGCCGCCGGGAAGGCTCACTATGACAGGATCATCCGGCCTCAGGTGCGGCTCGCCACCAGCGTGGCGACGACCGCGAGGATCACGGTGAGCGAGGCCGACAGCCCGTGCAGCGCAATCAGCCGCACCGGGAACCGCCAGGCCCCAGCGTGCCTGCGGCCCCGCCTATGGGTGGTGGCCAGCCATCCGAGCCCGATGCAGATGGTCACCAGCACGCAGCCGAGCGCGATCCAGGCGAACGGCCGGTAGTGCACGAACGTGAACATCAGCCAGAAGGCCATGCCGGTCACGGCCAGCGTCGGGTGGCTGAACTCCAGCAGCGGGTGCTCGCCTTGCGGTGTGACGATCCTGACGTGCGGCCCGGGCGGCGGCTTGCCGTCCTCGGTCAGCGGAATCGCGCCGATCCTGACTACGGCGGGTGCGGGCAGGCCAACCTTCGCAGCCGCTGCCTGGGCGGCGAGCCGGCGCGCGGCACCGCCCGCCCGGAGCAGCGTGATCCCCGCCGCGGCCGTGGCAGCCCACAAAAACAGCACCACGATGGCCACCGCCGCTCCTCCCGCGCGCTAGGTCCGCTGCTGGCGCACCCAGGCTAGCCGACGCGGGCGACCGGGCCGCGGCCTGCCCGGCCGGGGCCAGGGCCGCGAGCCTGGCAGGCTTGCCGAGAACGCGCCTGCCAGCCTCGGCGGCCACGACAATGGACGACATGCGCCTCACGGTGAAGTCTGACTACGCCATCAGGGCCCTTGCCGAGCTCGCGGCCCGCTCCCGGGGTGGCAGGCCGGTGACGGCGGAGGAACTCGCCGACGCGCAGGACATTCCGCGGCGCTTCCTGCTCGGGATCATGGCCGAGCTGCGCAGGGACGGCATCGTGGTGAGCCACCGCGGTGTCAACGGCGGCTACCTGCTCGGCCAGCCGCCCGAGGACATTACCCTCGCGCTCATCATCAGGTCGGTCGAGGGTCCGCTGGCCCAGATCGGCGACGAGCGGCCGGGCGAGATCACGTGCGTCGGGGCCGCCTCGGTGCTCGCCGATGTCTGGGTTGCGGTGCGGGCGAGCTTGCGCGCCGTCCTGGAGCAGGTCACGCTAGCGAACCTGGCCGCGGGCAAGCTGCCGCCGACGGTCGACAGGCTCACCAGGGACCCGGATGCCTGGCAGCCCCACTGAGGGGCGCCGGTGCCATCCTGAGCCTGCCCAGCCGCGACGGGCAATAATTACCTATTAAGCCTATGGACTTAATAGGTACAATGGTGCTCGTGCGCCCCTTGGAACTCCCTGGTGACCGCCCCGCGACTGCGGCGGTGATCGGGGGCGGTGCAAGCGGGACGCTGACCGCCGCCTGCCTGCTCCGGGCCGCGGCTGCAGCCAGCGTGGCCGTCTCGGTGCTGCTGATCGACAAGGACGGCAGGCACGGCCTCGGCCGGGCCTACGCGACGCAGCACCCCGCCCACCTGCTCAACGCGCCGGCCGGCCGGATGAGCGCGGTGCCTTCAGACCCGGGCAGCCTGGTGCGCTGGGCGCAGGCAGCCGGGATCGCGGCCGGGCCTGGCTCGTTCCTCGCGCGCATGGATTATGGCCGCTACCTGCAGGACACGCTGGCAGACGCGGAGCGCGCGGCGGCTCCCGCCTCGAGCGTGCGCCGCCTGACCGCCGAGGTCATCGGCCTGACGACTGCCGGCCAGGCGACTCCCGGCCAGGCGACGGCCGACCAGCAGCAGGCCGCGGACCTGCGGTCGCCAGCGGCACGGCTGACAGGAAGCCGCCGGGCGCGCGCCGCAGACCGGTTGCCGGACCTGGCGGAACCGCAGGTGCGCGTGCACCTGGTCGACGGCAGGCACCTCGACGCCGACGTAGCCGTCCTCGCTACCGGGAGCCTGCCGCCCGCTGCGCCCTGCCCGGTGCCGGCCACCCCGCGGTACGTCGCGGACCCGTGGTCGCCTGGCGCACTCGACAGGGTCGCGGATGGCAGCCCGGTGCTCATCCTCGGCACCGGCCTCACCATGCTGGACGTCGCCGTCGCGGTGACCGGCTCCCGTCCTGACTCCATCGTCTACGCGATATCCCGGCACGCGCTGCTGCCCCGCGAGCACCGCCAGCACGGCAGCCAGCAGGAGTGCGCGGAGAACGGGGGCCCGGGCGCGATCCAGGGCCTGACGGACGGCCACCGCGACCTTGCCGGACTCATCAGGCGCGTGCGGGCCGAGGCCGGGCAGTCCGCGGCCGGGTGGCAGCCGGTCGTCGACGCGCTGCGGCCGCATTCCCAGCAGATATGGCAGCAGCTAAGGGAACGCGAGCAGCGCATGTTCCTGCGCCACGTCGCACGCTACTGGGAGGTGCACCGGCACCGGGTCCCGCCCGCCACGGCCAGCCGGATTGACGCGCTCCGGGTGGCCGGGCGGCTGCGAGTGCTGCGCGGACGGGTCAGCCAGGTGACTGCGGACGGGGACCGCCTGACAGTCCTCGTCGAGCAGGGTTCGGCCGGCGTCGCCGCCATCAGGACCGGCTGGCTGGTCAACGGCACCGGGCCCGGCACTGACGTCTGCAGCACCCGCGATCGGCTGCTGCGCCAGCTGCTCGACGCAGGGCTGGCGGCGCCCGATCCGCACCGGCTCGGCATCCGCACCGACGGTCACGGGGCCGTGATCACCGCAGCAGGCCAGCCGAGCAGCTGGCTCTACGCCCTCGGTCCGCTGCTGCGCGGGCAGCTCTACGAGACGACCGCAATCCCCGAGATACGCGACCAGGCAAGCGCGCTGGCCAGCCGGCTGGTCGCGCTGGCAGCACCGCAGCACGCGGCGTAGCGATGCGCGTCCACGGAAAGGTTTCGCGATGACGGCCCTAGGCGAGTCCGCAGCCCAGGTGACGCCGTCGGAGTTCCGGCTCGCGATCGGGCAGCTGGCGACGGGCGTGACGGTCGTGACCTCGGTCGGCCAGAACGGCGAGCCGGTCGGCACCACCGCGAGCGCCGTCGCGTCCCTGTCCCTGGATCCACCGCTGCTGCTTGTCTGCTTCGACCGGTGCAGCCTGACGCTGCGAGCGATCCGGGCGCACGGGGCGTTCGTGGTGAACGTTCTCGCGGCACGGCAGCGGCACCTGTCGGCGAACTTCGCCAGGCGCGGTTTCGCCGCGGCCTGGGAGGGCGTGCGCCACCGTCCGGGCCGGACCGGCAGCCCGCGGCTGGAGGGCGTCCTTGCGGCGCTGGAGTGCACGGTAACGGAGAGTTTTCCCGGCGGCGATCACGAGATCGTCATCGGCCGCGTCGAGGGCGTCGAGACAGCCGGTCAGGAGGCCGCGCCGCTGCTGTACTGGCGCGGTGGCTACGGCACCCTCGGCGAGACCTAGGGCTTCCAGCGGGAAACGGGTCGTCCCGCCGCTGTCAGTCGCGGCCGCGGTGCCAGTGTGGCTTGCGCTTCTCCAGGAACGCCCGCATGCCCTCGCGGGCGTCCGGCAGCTGGCTGGTGGCCGCCATCACCTCGATGGCATATGCGTACGCCTTCGGCTGGTCGAGGTCGATCTGCGCGTAGAGCGCCTGCTTGCCGATGCCCTTGCTCTCGGCTGACCCGCGGGTGACGCGCTCGAGCAGGTCGGCGGTTGCGGAGTCGAGCTGCGCGGCTGGTACCACCCGGTTGACCAGGCCCCACTGCAGCGCCGTGGCAGCGTCGATGGTGTCGCCGGACATGGCCATCTCAGCGGCGCGCTTCCTGCCCACGTTCCTCGCGACCGCCACCATCGGCGTATGGCAGAACCAGCCGCCCTTGCCGCCGGGAGTCGCGAAGCCGGCGTCCTCGCTGGCGACCGCGAGGTCGGCGCTGGCCACAAGCTGGCAGCCAGCGGCGGTTGCCAGGCCGTGCACTCTGGCCACCACAGGCTGCGGGACCTGCTGCATCAGCGTCATCAGCTCGGTGCACGTCAGGAGCAGCTTGCGCACGGCCGCCAGGTCGCCGTCGGCGACGTCGGCGAAGTCGTGGCCGGCGCTGAACACCGGACCGTTGCCGGCCAGCACGATGCCAACCGCGTCGCTCTCGCCGGTCAGCGCGAACGCCGCGATCAGCTCGCGCATGTGCTGGTGCGAGAGGGCGTTGCGGCGCTCGGGGCGGTTCATCGTGATCGTGGTGAACTCGCCGGACCGCGCCATCAGCACGTGCTCGAAATCCATGGCGCCTCCTCTGCAGACCAGCCTATGCCCGCTCTCTTCGCCCAGCCGACGGCCTCGTGCCACGAGGCGTTCATTTCCGACATTTAGCGTCGGGATTTATGGACACGCCATACGGGGAGATCCCCGAGAAGTTTGTCAAAGACATGACCATCCAGGAGATGCACGACTACCTGAAGGCGCGGTCCAGCAGGCGGACCGTCCTGAAGGCGGCCGGCGCCCTCGGGCTGGCCGCCGCCGCGGGACCGGTGTTCTGGCGGCAGTCGTCGGCATTCGCCTCGACCGCTGCCGCTCCGCAGTGGATCGGCTACGGCAAGGACCCCGCGCGGGAGATGCACGTCTCGTGGTCGGCAGGCACCTACAACGGCCCGGTTCCCTCGGTACCGGCCCCTCAGGTCCGCTACGGCCTGGACGCTACCTACGGCGCGGTGGAGAAGGCATCGTTCTCCGGCACTGTGCCGGTGCCCGCGATCAGCGGCGAGCCGGTCGAGAACACCGTCTACAGCAACGTCCTGCTGCGCGATCTGTGGCCCGACACCACCTACCACTACTCCGTCAGCAACGACGGGGTGAACTGGAGTGGCGACGTCACCTTCACCACAGCCTCGGTGGGGCTCACCGACTTCCGGTTCACCATGGTCGGCGACGAGGCCACCAACGACAGTACGAGCCTGCCCATCGCGCAGGTCATCAGCGCGCTGAACCCGCGGTTCAATGTGGTGGTCGGGGACCTGAGCTATGCGGGCGGCGGGTCTGGTTACTACTCCAACGGGGTCCCGACCAACGCCAGCGCGTTCAGCCCCGGCGCCTGGGACGCTTACCTGGGCATCGTCGGCCCGGCGGCCGCCCAGTCGATCCCGTGGCAGGTCGGCGTCGGCAACCACGAGATGGAGCCGCTTGCCAACTTCGGCTACGTGGGCTTCACGACCCGTTTCCCGCAGGCCTACGCCCCGCAGGAGATCACCGGCTCGCCCGTGCTGAAGAGCTTCACCTACGGCAACGTGGCCGTGATCCAGCTCGACGGCAACGACCTGTCCGCGGAGCTGTCGGACAACAACGGGTACACCGAGGGCAAGCAGACCGCATGGCTGACCGAGCGGCTGGCGCACTACCGCTCGCCGGGCTCGGGGATCGACTTCATCATCGTCGGCTTCCACAACTGCGTGTACTCCTCCAACACCACGCACGGCTCCGACGGCGGCATCCGGCTGGTGTGGGAGCCCATCTTCGACCAGTACGAGGTTGACCTGGTCGTGAGCGGTCACGTGCACGCCTACGAGCGCAGCTACCCGCTGCGCGGCGGGCAGGTCACTGCGGTCGTCCCGTCCGGCGGCACGGTGCATCCGCACCGCGACGGCACCACCTACATCGGCGCGGGCGGAGGCGGCCAGGACCTCTATAGCGGGTGGTACGGGGTGACCGGCGGCGGCGATCCCGCGACCACCGCTGGCGAGCCGCTCATCTGGGAGTGGACTGGCAGCAACACCGCCACCGGCGGCACCGGCACGTCCGAGGACATCACCGACACGGTCACCGATTACTCCGCCTACCGGCACGCAAACTGGAGCTTCATCGCCCTGGACGTGACCACTCCCAGGTTCCCTGGCGGCGAGACCAGCATCCTGGTGCGGGCCATCGACCCCATCCAGACCGCCTCAGGAATCAGCACCACATCCGGCCCGGTCGTCATGGACAGCGTCAAGCTGGTCCGGCGGTCCCGCCCCTAGGGCAAGAAGTGGTCCGGGGCCCAGCGCCCCGGACCACTGTGCTGAGCCACAAGACGTATTGCCGGCCTGATCAGTGCCGCTGCCTGGCGTGCTGGCTGCGATCTGCCCACCCGGCCTAGGTCCGCCACAGATGTCCGGGGAGCGGCTTTGTGACTTCACACAATGCCTTGTGGCCACTGCGCGTGTAGCGTCACGTCTATGCAGGATGGACGGCCCGAGTCCCGTCATTCCTCCTTGCCGCTGGACCAGCGCGGCGTTCAGCGTGAGAACGCGCTGCTGCGCGAGCTGGTCACGGTGTACCAGCACCTGACCGGGCTCACCCTGCAGGACGCGGACGTGTCGACGGTGGTGCGCCTGCTGGCCGACCGGACGGCCGCCACGGTCGCGGTGGTGAGCCGCGGGCTGGAAGTCCTCGCGGCCGCGGGCCCGGAGGGCACCGATCCCGACGTGGCCGAGTACGCGCGCGCTTACGTCGCGACTTCCCGGCTCGGCGCCGTGCTCAACAGCACGGCGCAGACGCGCAGGTCGCTGCGGCTTCCTGAGGTTGGCTGGGCGGACCCGGTCATCGTCGCGCCGATCCTGGTGGGCGATGACGTTCCCGCCTACCTGCTGACGTTCGGCCGTGCGGCCGAGCACGCCGCGGCAGATGTCAGCCTGCTGGTGACCGAGCACGCGGCCACGATCTGCGGGGTGATACTCGGACGGGAGCGGGTCGTCGCCGCTGCCGCCAGGCAGGTACGCGACGACCTGGTCGAGGGGCTCCTGCTCGGCAGCGGTCGTGACAACGGCGAGGTGTCGCGGTGGGCGCGGCACCTCGGCTACGACGCCGAGCACGACCACCGCGTGGTCGCCGTCGCCATCGACACCGCGGGACCGGTGCGTGCCCTGGGCGGCGCGGAGGCGCAAGGCAGGCGGGTAGCGACTGCGGTCGAGCACTTCTTCCGGACAAGGATGCCGGGCGCGATCACCGCCATCAGGGAGAACGAGGTCGTGGTCGTCGCTCCCGAGCCCGGCGACAGGCGATTCGGGCGAGAGGCAAGGGCCGGTCATGTCGGCGCAGGCTGCGTGGCCCGGATGAGCGAGCTGTTCAGTGAGGCGGCGGTCACTATCGGGATCGGTGGCACGTGCCGCGATCCGGCCGACATCGCCAGGAGCTACGGCCAGGCGCGCCGCACCATCGACGCCATCGTGCACCTGGGACGCCGCGGCCAGGTCGTGGCGTTCGAGGATCTCGGCATTCACCGCCTGCTGCTCCAGGTCCCCGACCTGGCCGAGCTCAGGTCCTTCGCGATCGAGGTACTGGGCGAGCTTGATCGGCATGACCAGCTGCGCGGCAGCGACCTGCTGACCACGCTGGCGTGCTACTTCCGCGAGAACGACAGCCCGCAGCGAACGGCCCGGGTGCTCCACCTGCACCCCAACACGGTCGCGTACCGGATCAGGCGGATCCAGGAGATCAGCGGGCTTCGGCTCGACAGCTACCGCGACCGGCTGATGGCGCAGGTCGCGATTGAGATACTCGGCGCGACCGACGGCGGGCTGGAAGCTTTGTCCGCCACCGTCGGCGCGAGTTACGGGCCGCCATGACCGACCTGATGACCGCGATGACCGAGCGCGCGCTGATCTGCGACGGCGCGATGGGAACGATGCTGCACGCGGCCGGCAACTCGCTTGACCGGGCGCTGTCGGAGCTGAACCTGTCCAACCCCGGCCTGGTCAGCACGATCCACGACAGCTACCTCAGCGCCGGGGCCGACATCATCCTCACCAACACGTTCGGAGCGGGCCGGCTGCGGCTGGCCGATCAGGGGTTCGGCGGGCTGGTCAGGGAGATCAACCTGGCGGGAGCCCGGCTTGCGGCCGCGGCGCGGGAGGCGGCGGGACGACCGGTGTTCGTGGCCGGCTCGGTCGCGCCCGCGGTGACCGCCAGCCAGCGCAGGCGGGTCGACCGCGCGCAGCGCGTCGCTGCGCTGCGCGAGCAGATGGCGGCGCTCGCT
>Ga0187783_10002028_pt1 | contig 15055 bp, 11 predicted proteins | sample 1015_SJ02_MP02_2_FD_132471 | JGI IMG/M metagenome (GOLD analysis project Ga0187783, IMG submission 132471) | Tropical peat soil microbial communities from peatlands in Department of Meta, Colombia - 1015_SJ02_MP02_20_MG | ecosystem: Environmental > Terrestrial > Soil > Wetlands > Peat | place... | reverse complement strand
TTCGTGATGTAATCCATGGCCCCGCTCTTGAAGGCGGCACGCGCCATTTCGATTGAGCCGTAAGCGGTGATCAGCACAATCGGGAGATGCGGATCCTGACGGTGCACGTCCTTGAGAAGTTCGATCCCGTTGCGATCCGGAAGGCTTACGTCGAGAAGCATCAGGTCGAACGGCCGCTCGTCCAGCCTCGATAGCCCGGACGAGGCGGTTTCCGCGCTCGCTACCAGGTAGCCTTCGGTCTTCAAAAGCAGTTCCAGACCCTCGCGGATCTCGGACTCATCATCAATGACCAGAATCGAACCTTTAGACATGAACCGCTTTCCTGACTGCGGGGAACTCGACGTGGAAGGAAGTGCCTCGCCCTGGCGTGGAGCGGACGTCGATTTTGCCGGCATGTTCTTTGATGATTCCATAACTTACGCTAAGACCGAGGCCGGTTCCCCGGCCACCCGCTTTTGTCGTGAAGAATGGATCGAAAATCTTATGGATGTGCTCGCGCGAAATTCCGTTACCTGTGTCAACGACCTCGATTTCGACCGAGCCGTTGTGAGACGAAGTCCTGACTTCGAGCATTCCGCCGTGCGGCATGGCGTCGCGAGCGTTCAAAAACAGATTCAGGAACACCTGTTGGAGCTTATTCGCCGAGCCACGCACAGGCGGCAGCGGCGTGCTAAGTTGCTTCACCACCTGGATCTGCGAGGTCTTTAGCGGATGCGCCACCAACGAAAGCGTTTCTTCGACGACGCGGTTCACATCCACATCGGCGAGCTCGCTCGGGCCGGTACGGGAGAAATTCAGCAAATTGTTGACGATTTCGCTGGCGCGGAACGTCTGCTTCACGATCTTTTCGATAATCGAGTGCCTTGGGTCGTCCTCCGGCATCTGCTTGGCAAGCATCTGTATGTAATTCGAGATCACCGCCAGCGGCGTGTTCACTTCGTGAGCCACACCCGCTGCCAAGAGTCCCAGCGAAGTTAACTTTTCGGTCTGGGACATCTGCTCTTCCATGCGTTCGCGTTGCGTAACGTCGTCGAACAGTAGAAGGCGACCGATCTTCTCGCCGGCTTTACCAACGAGCGGCGTGATCGAAACGTTTAGCACCACCGGCCGGCCATGATATTCCAACCGGTACTTGTAGATTCCGGTTACCTGTTCCTCGGCTGCCCGCGCCTCGATTTCCTGGACCAACTCGTGTGGCAACAGTTCGCCGTACAACCGGCCAACGGCCTCGCTTCGACTGACCCCGATCAATTGTTCCATGCGGCTGTTCCACGCATCGACGGTCCCATGGAGATCCACCGCGAGCACGCCCACGTTGAGCGACTCCACGATGTTTTCGCTGAAATCCTTCAGCCGCGCGACTTCTGCGGCTTTTTGCTCGAGCGAGCTGTACAGCTGAGAGTTGTCAAGCGCGATGGCTACGTAGCCGGCGATGGTCTGCACCAATTCCACGTCGTCGCTCGAGAGGTAATCCCCATCCACGGTTTTGCCGAGGCCCAGAACCGCGACGCTATGCTCTCGAATGCGACAGGGAATGAAATAGTTCAAATCCAACTGCTCGAGCGTGTGCCGCACCGACTCGCTGACGTCTCGGGCACCGCGCGCCGACTCAAAGAAAATCGGCCCGTTCGCGAACTCAGTGCGCGTAGGGGATATGAAGCTCAGGTCGAGCGACTCCGTCAAGCGCACGCCCATCGAGCGGGCCAGGCGCATTTCTCCGGGATGCTCATGGTCTTCCACGAAAATAGCCAGCCGGTCCACCAGAAGGGTCTGCGAGACTCGGTCCATCACCGATCCCAGCATCGGTTCCAGCCGAACTTCGTTCGTCAGCGTGCGCCCGAATTCGATCAACGTACGCCGATAGTTCAGGCGGTCACGATAGAAAAAGCGGTCCAGCCGGGCTTGGATCCATTCCCTAAACGGTTGGAAAAGAAACGCGGCAATGACGATGGCAATCATGCCAGCGACAGGACCCGGCGCCTGCGCATGGAAAATTTCCGCGATCAACGCCACCAAACCGAAATAAATGGACGCGACGGCCGCGGTAGCTGCGGTGTAAGCCAAGCCGCGCTTGAAAATGATGTCCACGTCCATCAAGCGGTAGCGGATGATGGCGTAGCCAAAACAAAGTGGAATCAGAACCAGGCTCAACGCCGAAAACTGCATCCACGGCTGTGTCGCGGCGTCAAAGATGAACGGCACGATGAACAAAGTCGTGAAGGGCAAGCTGCCTGCCAGCGTGCCGCCGGTCAGCCACTTCAATTGCTGCCGCAGAACCCCCGAGCGCGTATGGCGAAAATTCAGATAAAAAACCAGACCCGCCGCGAGGAAGTACAGCCCTAGGAACCCAAGCTCCAACTGATCGAGCGTCACACGCGAGCGCGTCGTCGGAACAAACCCAAGCGCGTTCACCAACGTAAGCACATGGATCGTCAGCAGCACGACGGGCGCGGCATACACTGCACAAATTCTCAGCAACGCAGCGCGGCCGCCTGTCGAACGGGCCGGGAAAACGAGAGCGAAGTGCAAGAGCAGTGTAGGTGCAAGGAGCCGCGCCACCACGCTCGCCCAGTAGACTTCGGTGTCAAACGTATCCAGCTTTCCGCTGTACTGAAACGAATACAGGATGAAGGACACCAGGCAAAACACGTAGAAATGCACGGCCCGCGGTGCGTTCCATCGGCGGATGAAAATAAACAAGCCGATGAACAGATAGAGCAAACCTACCACGCGAAGATAATTTTCAACGGTGATGGGTTTGTGCGGTGGGGTGGTGATTAGCCGAGTCTCAAACTCCTCGCCATTCCGGGAGAGCTTGTAGCGGAGTTGCGTCCACAATCCGGCACGGAACAACCGGCGCGCCACGTGCGCCGCGCTCGGAACTGGCGAATCATTGATTGCGATCAGGATATCGCCGGGATGAATACCGGCAGCCGACGCGGGTGAGTTGGGTGTAACTCTCCAGGCCTCAATTCCCGTGGTGCTATCGGACCAGGCCACGCCATCATCGACAACATCAAAACGGGAGCGCTGCAGAAAGTTAAGCCAAGCGAAGATCACGGCCGCTAGAGTAGCTAGCGCCAGAACAACAGCCCCTACGCTGACACGCAAACTTTCCTTCATGTCAAAGGTCCAGCCACTCGCCTGACTAGCCTGAATCGAGCAAGTGCTCTTCCAATCTTTAGTAGATACTATGACAAATAAGTGCCGTAATTTCAAACATCTGCGGCATGGAAGGGGGAGGAGCCGCGATCACTTCCACTTTCTGGTAGGCAGGCTACAACTTTCCGGAGCGCTAAAACTGCACGCTCAGGCCACCTCGGAAACTCCGAAACGCGGGTACCAACAGCATCTGCCCTTCAGCGCCGGCGAAGGGAACGTAACCCTGGGCAAGGAGGTTGTCGCATTCGGCGTTCGCCTCTAGGTGCCCCGCGATAATCCACGGCAATGGCTGCCGGATACCAATATGGAGATATGGGTTGATGTCGTAAATTCCTTCGCCATACGGGTCGACGCGCGACAACGCTGTGCCACCCACCCACTTGTACCCCGCCGTGACCTTCGTTCCCATCTTCGGGATTCGTCCGGTCAACTTCATCGCCGCTGATTGGCGCGGCACCGTGCGCAACGCATCTCGCAGCGCGCCATCCGCAACACCCACGGGCACCAAGGCACCCGAAAACGCGTAGATCGCCGTCAGCTCCAGGTCATCCGTCAACTTTTCGCGCAACGCCGCACGGCCTCCCCAAGAGACCGACGAGCCGCCGTCGTACGCAAATCCCTTCGAATAGAAATCCTGGAAATAATCGGGCGCCGGCAAGGTCTGTCCTTTGCCGAACAGGGCCACCTGTGAATTGTCGTCGTGAAACGCCGCCAACTGGACAACGCCGTTCGAACCGAGCTTATGTTCTGCGGACAATTCTTCGTGTCTGCCGTTTTCGAGAACCGACCTGCCCCCGCGCCAAAGGAGAACCGGGAAGGAATCCAGTTGATCCACGGCCGACGAGAGCGGGGACGTCGACGGGGCCGCCGTCAAATCCGAGAAGGAACTGTTCGATTCGCCGTCATTCACAGGCAGAGATGCGTAAATTGCATCTACATACCAAGTCTTGCCGACGTGCCTCTCGATTTTCACGCGTGGACGAATATTGGCCGCGGCCGATCCTCCCGCGCCAACCAGTACATATTCGCCGCCGGCACGCACGATAAAGCTGTCGCCAAAAGTCATCGTGCCGCTCTGGTCCAGGCGCACACCGCGGAAGATCACACCTTCCGGACCAATCTTCGCTTCGCGAAGCACGACGGTGCTTCGTGGACCATTGTCCAACGAACCGGTCGGCAGCCAGATGGCCGCGAGCCCACCGGCCGGTGAGTCTTCGTCATAACTCGCCTGCCCGGCAAAGACGATCTGGTTCGAACCGTCGACGCGTTCGTCATATGCAAACGCCGTCGATGGCGCTCCATCGATATTCGAAACCGACCCTGGCTTACGCGCGCCGCCAGTGAGTTCAACGCGTCCGAGCGGAAGTGGGCTGCCGGTGTCCGCGACAACGGCGGAGGTGTTGTCGGTGTCTTCTTCGTGCCACTGCAACACAGGCCGCAGGCCGGGTGCCGATCGCAATACCCATTTCCAGTCGTCGGGCTCTGCCGCGCCGCTCACGGGAGGCTTGCGCAATTGTTCAATCGAAGCATAAAGAGATTCCAGCTCGATCCGCACAACCGTGGTGAAGTTGGAAGAAATCTGGATGTGCTTCTCTAGCCCGGGCAGGAAGCCGGCTAAGGTAACGCGCACAGTGTAGAAGCCCGGCGCCAGATTTTCTGCCTTGAAGAGTCCCTGCGTGTTGGTAAGAAATTGATGAGTAAAAAGATCACCAGGAGTTTCGGAAAGAACTTCAACCGTCGCGCCAAGCTGTGGAACTCCGCTGGCGTCGTTCACAGTTCCCGAAATGGTTCCGAGGGGAGATTTCGCGCGGGATTGTGCGGTAGCCCGCGGAGCACTCGCACACACACACAAGGTAAACGCGAGGAAAATGCCAGCACATAGGAACTGGCCGCGCTTCACCCTGGTTTACCTCCCTGGCGTTACGTTCGCCGCCGCCTTCGGCGGCTCCGCAGAATTCCTAATAGAAAAGTCAGCAGATCTCGACACCGAGGTCTGCGCCAGTTTGTCAGTGGCGGTGACCTCCAGAGTATACTTCCCGGGCGCCAAAGTAGCTAGCGGTAAAAGCCGCTCGATCGTGACCTGGTCGCCGGTCTGCTTCATGTCCGCCGAGTTCTCTTTGAACTGCATGACCTGCTCGTCGCCCTTCTTCACCGTGTAAACGAAGCTGGCGTCGGACTTATGAGTTTTCTCGTCAGACTTGAGGTTATAAACCTGGAGGTAGATCCCCAGTTTGTCGCTCGTCGTGAAGTCGGCGTCCAACCGAGGACGCACCTTCGAGGACCCAAGCACAAACTGCCCGGTTCCCACTTGTTTTGCGGGGACATGCTCGATCTGGTCGGCAAGGATTAGCGTGCTGGCTTCGAGCTTCTCTTCGTCGTAGCGCGGAACCGCCAGGCGGGTATTCTCGGCACCTACGTTACCGCTGCTCACATCCTTAATCACCAAGTCCAGCCGGTACAGTCCGGGCCGCAAAGGCAGAGACTTCTGATAGATAGACATCTGCTTGACGGAAGCGGCAAACAAGGAGTCCGGGTAGTCCTTCATCACGGAGTCTTCGAATGTTTGCACCACGCGTCCGGTTAGTGTGGTGACGCGCCCGAAGATGTTAAGTTCCGCGGAGTGCACGCCGTCCTTGGCTTTAAACGAGAGTTGGCTGTTGGGGATTTGCACGGTCACAGGAACCAAGACCGTGTCACTCGTAACCTTCAGGAAGTCCGTGCGATAGTGAAACTTCAATTGATCGCGCACCATGCGCGAGGTCACGATCGCTTCCAGGTCCTTGTATTTGGTGTCCGGCGGCCGCTGAATCTTTGCGTAAAGCTCCAAGCGATTGAATTCGTTCAAGCTGGAGGGCGTCCCGCCAAGGGCTGTCGGAAGTGTCGTGCCGTCTGAACGCGTAAACCGGCAAGCCTTCGAAGCCAGCCCCATGGACTCCAACAAGCTCAAGCCCGCGCCAGGTACGTGCAACAGCGCGTCCTTTTCTCCGGGGTCCATCGTCATGTGGTATTCGCCGCTGCCGCTCGGGTCAACGAACTCAAGCTCTACGTTCTCTCCGATTCCCTCGAGGTATCGATAGCGCCAGGTCTCCCAAGGGTAAGTTGTGGTGGACCCGCCGCCCTCTTCCATCGGACGGTCATACGTGCCGCCCGTCGGGTGGGCGTCAATTTCGTCCGGCGGGCCCCAGATAATATAGATACGGCCGCGATCTGTCTTCCATCCCGGGATGCCGGAAGCGTAGTGTTCGTTCGCATAAGCGATGCGCCGATAGTGTTCTTCCTTGAAATCATTGTCGGGAAGATCGGGAGTGCTGCTGCGGCGCAGCCAAAACTGCTCGATAAATTGCTCGCGTTCTTCGTTCGTCTCTAACTGGAGGAAGGCGGACCGCTCTTCCGGAGAAATAATGTAAACAACGTCTTCATTCAGCCAAGTCTTATACGGGCTGTCGAGTTCTTTGAGTGTTTTCTTGATCTTCTGCTTCTGTTCCTTGGTGAGTTTCTGATTCTGTGGGATTGTGGTTTGTTGAGTTCCGCTCTGGTCTTGCACGCTGGGGTCTTGGGACTGACGAGCGGATAGTGCAGAGGGAACAGAGAGAAGTGCAATCGCGGTCAAGCAAACAGACAAACCTCGCAGATTGTTGGACATTGCAGACACCCTTATGCCCGATTGATTCTAATCCCCCATCCCATCAGCGTCAATTCGGGAATGTTGCTCATTTGACGACACTTGCCCATGCCTACTTTGGACGAGCGCTAGCGTCGGGACGTTGCCTGAAAATTATCGCGCAGGAATTGCGCGCGGGCAAGAGCAAGCGATGAAGTCGCCGGATGGAGTCCGGTACTAGCCCCGATTCGGGTTACTGCACCCGTCGGAGCTGACTTTCGGAGCCGATCAGTGTGTCGAAGATAGCCAAAACGTGGCGGCGATATTCGACCATGCGCGCGAAAACGTCTCTCAGGTGGGGCTCCCGCTCCGCGTCCCTGTGCCACTTCGCCAGAACCGCAGCCGGCACTGCAATGTCGCGCCGCAATTGCTCGGCGGAATGTCCCCGCAGGAACAAACCGTAGAAAAAGGCCGCTTCCCGCTGCGGAAACTCTAGGTCCGTTGCGATCTCGACCGGCAGTAATGGAGCAATGGCCGCCATAGCGAAAGGGCAGTTTACCCAAAAGTTTTTCCGCGTCAAGTAGGACGCCTGTCCTTCTGCTGCGTGCCAGTCAACCTAAAGTTCCCTATGCAACGCACTGGGCGCTTGACCGGTTCTAACCTGGCATAGGATGCTTGATGATATGGCGAAGTTACCGAAGTCGCTGGCTGGCCGCGCCGTCGGACGGTTTCTGAGGTTCGGCATGCTGCGCGGCATGCGCACGGTTGAGATTGACCCTGAAGATTTCCGCCGTAACCTGGCGGAAAAGCACGGGCTCTGGGTGCCGCATTTTGGGCGCATGCGCGACGTGCCTCTGGAAAAGCTGGACGCGATCGCAGAGCGCATGATTCACGATGCCCAGCGACTGGCGATGGCGCAGGGCGCGGGTTTCGGGCTTGGCGGGATGATCACGGTGTTGCCGGATGCCGGCCTTCTCACCGTCATCACCCTCCGCCTGATCCAGAAACTCTGTTTGCTCTATGGATTCCAGGAAGACGGCATGGAGCGCCGCGTACAGATGTGGATGGCGGCTGCCGGGGCCGCTGGCGTCGACTTCAGCAAAGACTTGGCCGAGAAACAAATCATCGAGAAGGTCGCGCCGCGTATCGCCAGCCGTCTTGCCGTGCGCATCGGGGAAGAGAGCGCGGAGAAATGGATAGCGCGCATCATCCCGCTCGCGAGTTCTGCCATTGGTGGCGCGCTGAACTATACCTTTGTGCGGACGTGGGGCCGGCGCGTTCAGCGGCATTTGCGCGACAAGCACTTGGCCGAGCGTGCGACCGGCGCAAGCAATACGGTCATCTTGAGCCCCGCAGCAGCCGCTCGCTAGACTTCGTTCGTCTGACCCACAGCTAACAAGTGACGCTTCTGATTCACTGTCTTTACGGTTGTCAGAAAGTCTGCAAGGCGCTTGGCCTGCGGCGATTTTTTCCTTCCGCACTGGCCGCAATTCTCGCGCTCACTTCATTGCCTCGCGGACTGGCGGCGAATTCCTCGCAAGCAACGGATCACTCGCAACACGAGCAAGTTGGAAGAGTAAATTTCCCCACGCATTGCGCGCCGTCGGTTCAACCAACGATGGAGGACGGCCTGGCCTTGCTGCATTCGTTTCAATACCTGGAGGCCGAGAAGGTATTTACAGACGCCTCGCGGCTCGATCCGCAATGTGCTCTCGCTGATTGGGGCAAGGCCATGGCGCTTTATCAGCAGCTTTGGGACTTTCCGAACGCGGCGACACTTCGATTCGGATGGCAGGACATTCGGCGAGCCCAACAGCTCGGGATAAAGGACTCGCGCATCCTTGGCTACATTCAAGCAGCCGTCGCTTTTTATCAGCCTCCTAGAATGAAGCCTATCGCGCGCGTTCAGGCATATTCATCCGCGATGGAGAAACTCTACCGGGAACATCCGGACGACAACGAAGCCGGTGAGCTTTATGCACTATCGTTGATTTCCCTGGCTCAAATGGGTGTTGAAGATCTTCCCAATCGCAAGAAAGCGATCGCCATCCTTAATCCGCTCTTTGCGAAATATCCCGATAATCCCGGAGCAGCCCACTACCTGATTCACGCCTGCGATGTTCCCGGTCTTGCGTCCGAAGGACTCGCCGCCGCGCGCGTTTACGCGAAGATCGCCCCCGATTCCGCACACGCCTTGCATATGCCTTCGCACATCTTCCGTCGCCTGGGCTTGTGGCAGGAAGTGATCGATTCCAACATCGCATCGGCCGCGGCGGCTGCGAAAGCCACCCGCGAAGACCGCGGAGACGCCGATTATCAATTTCACGCCATGGATTTTCTCAACTACGCGTACCTGCAAAGTGGCCAAGAAGCAAAAGCACAGAGCGTGGTCACCGAACTCAAGGACGTCCCGCGTGCGAGCCGAGCCGACATCATCGATGCGCAAAATCGTTTCGCTGCCCGCAACGCCGTCGAGCTCCACAACTGGAAGGAAGCCGCGACACTCGAAATTCCAAAAGAGCGCCTCGCTTTGCAGGACTACACCTATTGGACTCGCGCTATCGGTGCGGCACGCAGCGGCGACCTGCAAAGCGCCCACGCTGACATGCAAAAGTTGATCGAAATCGCCAGGTCGCTGAAGGCAGAGGAAGCTCGCCAGAATGGAAGCGGTGACATGTTGCCGCCGGGGATGCCCCCCGCAGGGATGGCCATTGAGCCGCGCGAAGCGGAAGCATGGGTGGCATACGCTGAAGGCAAATCAGATAAGGCCATGGACCTGCTCCGTTCCGCCGCCGAACGTGAGGAAGCGCACGACGACGAGCCCTTCGCCACGCCCGCCCGCGAGATGCTCGCGGATTTGTTGATGGAGTTGAAGCGGCCTTCGGAAGCACTCGCCGCATACAAAGATGTTCTCAAGAAATTCCCCGACCGCTTCAACGCGCTCGACGGCGCTGCTCGCGCCGCCGACTCGTTAGGCGACCGCCACACCGCCGCGAATTTCTACAACAAGCTCATTTCCATTTGTCCACCGGATGCCGACCGGCCGGAATTGCAGGCCGCACGCCAATACATCGCCCGACACCCAGCTGATGACCACCCGCAACCCATCCGCCCAATTTCGTGAGAGAATGAGGCGGTAACCCCGCTACGCGAATCGTCATTCGGGATTCCCATCATGGAACCTACCGCTAGAGCGCCTTTCTTCCTCGGCGTCAATTATCCCTGGCTCACTTACGGCAAAGATTTCGGACGCGTCGGCACCGAGCATGTGGGAATCAGCGTGCCGAGCGTGCGCGAACTCGTCGAGCGAGATTTTGCCCGCATCCGTGAAACCGGCGTCACCGTTGTGCGCTGGTTTTTGTTCGGCGATGGCCGCGGCGGTTTCGTTTGCGAGAAGGGCATCCCTCGCAAGCCGGACGAATTCCTTTTCGCCGACGTTCGAGAAGCACTCGAACTTGCCAAGCGCTTTGGCCTGAAATTGTGTTTCTCGCTGCTCGATTACCTCTGGCTTCAGGAACATGCCGGAAGGCGGACGCCGCATCCGCATGAACACGTATTGCACTTCGCCGCCGGCCGCGAAGCATTTCTCTTGAACGTGCTGATCCCGTTGTTCCGGGAGTTCCGCGAGCACGCGGCGCTCTACGCCTGGGAAATTGCCAATGAACCGGAGTGGGCGATTAGGGAGTTCACGCGCGATCCCGTGGCCAAGCTGCACTACGCGCAATTTCGAGCCTATGCGGCGGAAATGGCTCGAGCGGTCCACGAGTTCGCCAATGTGCCGGTTACGCTCGGCTCAGCCCGGCCGATATGGATCCGCGCGTGGAGCGAGTTGCCGCTGGATTTTTACCAGGTGCATTACTATCCGTCGACGGAACAGGAAACCAAAACCAGTCTCATGCAGCAGCTCGCGGCCATTTCGAATCTCAAAAAGCCGATTTGGCTTGGCGAGCTTCCGGCTCGCGACAATCCCACTACCGGTTACTCGCTTTCCCGTTCCCTCGACTTCTGCCGAGACGCCGGATTCTGTGGCGCTGCCGTTTGGCGATGGACCCCTCCCGAACCGCACGGAACCGACGTTTCGACAGGGCAAATCGATCCAGCCGAGCTGAAGGCGTGGAGTACTCGGCCGCGCTACCAATCGCAGACCGCCTGACCATATCGGTGACGAATGGGGCACGCCGGTGGAATTCCCGCGCCGCTCGCCGTACAGTTAAGGATGAGCCAACGATTTCAGTGGTCAGAATCGAGGACGTCGTGAAAAATCTGCCAAGCCTGCTGATCGGATGCGCGCTGATCCTTCTAGCCGCGGCGCTGCTGGTCCTTCCGCAGTTCGCGGCGACACAAACAACCCAAACAACACAATCGTCGCAATCCTCGACGCCACCCAGCGCGGAACCGGTTCCCGCCTATCACGCGCAGCCGCCGACAGGCGACTTGCCAGCCACACTCGAGCCCGCAATCTACAGCGACAAGCTCATCTTCAACGCCTACACCGTCGCTGGCCGCGTCAAGAAAGTTTTGTATCAAGAGCCTTGCTATTGCCACTGCGACCGGAGCAACGGTCACTCGAGCTTGCTCGATTGTTTCGCCGGCACTCACGGCGCAGGTTGCGAAACCTGCGTCAAAGAAGCTTTCTACTCTTACGAACAAACCCGCCGAGGCAAGACGCCCGCGCAGATTCGCGACGGAATCATCAAAGGCGACTGGGAAAAAGTTCAGCTAGCGAAATACCAGCAAAATTATCTGCCACCCACCAACGCGCCTTCGAAATAAACACGACCTTCGAACGGCGCTCGACTCCTGCGAGCTCTTGCAACTTCTGCTAAACTCCCGGCTGTAATTCTGCTCGCTGATTCGTCCATTCTCCGGTCCACAGGAGTGAACCATGAAATCCCGCCTCCGCCTGTTTTTCGCCTTCTGCTCGCTTTTCGCGCTCGCCGCTTTGCTTCTCGTCGCCGCGCATATTCCCGCGAAAGCCGCGGGTGACACTTCGTCGTGGGGATTCTCTCTCAGCAATCTCGACAAAAGCTGCAAGCCTTGCGACAACTTTTATGAATTCGCCATGGGCGGCTGGATGAAGGCCAATCCGATTCCCGCCGAATACCCCTCCTGGGGCACCTTCACGCAGCTTCGCGACAACAATCTAACCGCCCTGCGCACCATTCTCGATGCCGCTGCTGCGGCCCACGCTCCGAACGGCACGAACGAGCAGAAAATCGGCGATTTTTACGCCAGTTGCATGGACACGAGCGCCATCGAAGCCGCGGGGCTGAAGCCTATTGCGGACGACCTCTCGGCGATCGATGCCATCAAGGATCGCCAGTCTCTCGACGCGGAAATTGCTCGGCTTCAGCGCCAAGGCGCGAACGCCGTCTTCCGCTTCTTCTCCGGGCAGGATTACAAGGACAGCTCGAAGGTGATCGGGCAAGCCGCCCAAGGCGGACTCGGCATGCCCGATCGCGATTACTATTTTCGCGAGGATGACAAGTCGAAGCAGTTGCGCGCCGATTACGTCGAGCACGTAACGAAAATGTTCGAACTCGCGGGCGATGCGCCGGATAGGGCCGCCGGCGAAGCGAAAACCGTCATGACCATCGAAACGGCGCTCGCCAAAGCGTCTCGGACGCGCGTCGAACTTCGTGATCCGGAGAAAAACTACAACCTTATGCCGGTCAGCGAAATGAAGACCCTCACGCCGGACTGGTCTTGGGAAAACTATCTGCAAACCATCGGCGCGCCTTCCTTGAACGAAGTAAACGTCCGCCAGCCGGACTTTTTCAAGGAAATGAACCAGGAGCTTTCGTCCGTGGCGCTGGAGGATTGGAAAGTTTATCTTCGCTGGCACCTGCTGCACGCAAGCGCGCCGGGATTGCCCGAAAAGTTCGTCATGGAAAATTTCGACTTCTATGACCGGAAGCTGAATGGCACGAAGGAAATTCAGCCCCGCTGGAAGCGCTGCGTCCAGTCGACGGATCGCAACCTCGGCGAAGCGCTCGGGGCTGTCTATGTCGACAAATATTTTCCGCCCGCTGCCAAGGCTCACGCCAAGGAAATGGTCAACAACCTGATCGCTGCGCTTCGCGAAGACATTCCGACTCTCTCCTGGATGAGTCCGGAAACCAAGAAAGAGGCGCTGGCCAAGCTCGAAGCGTTCACCGTGAAAATCGGTTATCCGGATAAGTGGCGCGATTACTCGAAGCTGAAGATCGACCGAACGTCGTATGCCGACAATGTCATCCGCAGCTTTGAATTCGAATACGCGCGCCAGCTCGCGAAAATCGGCAAGCCTCTCGACCGCACCGAGTGGATCATGACGCCGCCAACGGTCAACGCTTACTACAATTCGAGCATGAATGAGATCGTCTTTCCCGCGGGCATTCTCCAGCCGCCGTTCTACAGCCCGAGCGCGGATGACGCAGTCAACTACGGCGGTATGGGAGCGGTCATCGGCCACGAAATCAGCCACGGCTTTGATGATCAAGGCTCGAAGTTCGATGGCCAGGGCAATCTCCACGAATGGTGGACGCCCGAAGACCGCAAGAATTTCACCGAGCGCGGTGACTGCGTCGTGAGTCAATTTAATGGCTACGAGGTTGAACCGGGCCTGCACCAGAACGGCAAGCTCGTCCTCGGCGAAAGCATCGGCGATCTCGGCGGGCTGGCCATTGCCTATGCCGCCTATGAGAAATCGATCGCGGGGCACCGCCCGCCGGACATCGATGGTTTTACTCCGGAGCAGCGCTTCTTCCTAGGCTGGGCGCAAGTCTGGGGAACCAATCAGCGAGCCGAGGCCGCGCGCACGCAGACCAACACCGATCCACATCCGCTTGCGCGCTTCCGCGGCAACGGCCCGATCTCCAACATGGAGGCGTTCGCCCGGGCCTTTGGCTGCAAGAAGGGCGATCCCATGGTTCGCGAACAGGCCTGCAAAATCTGGTAATCCGCAGCACTGTTTTCGGCAACGATGGCCCCGGTGGTGTTTCATGGCCGTAGGTATAGCAATCGTGGTGACTTTGGTTGCAGCCTTCGGCGCGCTTATTTACGCGATTATTCGGCCGAATCCTTATTCCGAGATGACGGACGAGGAATTTGAAAAGGAAACTAAGAAAAGCACCGCACTGGGGATGGCTGTTCTTGGCGCGGAACGCATCTTACGCCGGCGCGAGGCCGATTACATTATCGAGGAGAAGCTACGCCATGACAAAGAGGCTGCCTCCGTAGCTGGAGAGCCACCAGAGGAAAGGAACGAACGCAAGGGAAAGTAGCGACCTAGCAGTCTCTCGCGCGAGTGTCACAATCACTGGCTATGGGAGAGGCGGGACTACCAGACTAGCGGTGCGCGCGATTGTTGCGCAGGCGAAGCTTTTTGCGGTTTCGGCCACGCGGCGGCGGATAAATCGGCGACCGCAAGGGCAGTCGCTCAGAAAGCACTGCGCTAGCGAGCGTGGCAGTCTTCTCGGTAATTTGTTGTTCCGCCGCGACAGCATCAAGATCCTGGGACGAAGGCAGCCCAGCCGCCAGATTCGATTCGCTTCGCATGTCAAACCTCTTTTATTGCACTGGGGTGTAGGTTTGCACTTTGCCTGCCAGCGACTGTTCTGAGGAGCAATCCTGGATCACGCTGTGAGCAAAGGACATCCGGCCGAAAGGCGCGCGAGTGTCTCCTCCTCAGTCTTTCGGGCCGAACCGCCGATTCAAAAGATGCGCAAAACATTTCCGTCAGCAATCGCCCCGGCGCCCCGCGATGAGACCAGTCCGTGGGCCAACGCGCATAAATACTGACGCGCTCAAAATCCACCGGCCGATCGAAGAGAAAAATGCTCACAGGATCACAAGCAGAAACAAATGAGCTCATCGCGCGCGTCCCATCCTAAGCTCAAAAAATGTTCGGCGGGTTCTAGATCGCAAGTACTACAAAGTACTCTTTCGAAGAAATGCGCAAACTAGGAAACGCCTGAGCACTTGCTGTGGAAATCCTTGCGACCCCGCCCCACAACAGCCTCCGGCCAACCTACAAAAACTTTAGATTCAAATACTTATCGTCCTTGCTCCGTCGGCCCCGATTGGCTGCCAACGTGCTCCGTTCACGCTGCGAGTCACGCCGACTCGCGGCTGTGGAGTGGAATCGATCTTTCGAAAGCGGGCCCATGCGAACGACAAAAGTGCTCTCGACGGTTGTGGCGGTTCTTGCTTTGGCGCTCTTTGCAGCGCCGCAGTTACGCGCGGATTCGACCACGAATTTTGTGTACGAAGCCGGCGGCAACACGTTCACGTTTCAGGTGGCGACCAACC